>Ga0209619_10000196_pt1 | contig 38849 bp, 28 predicted proteins | sample Rifsed16ft3_FD_184011 | JGI IMG/M metagenome (GOLD analysis project Ga0209619, IMG submission 184011) | Soil microbial communities from Rifle, Colorado, USA - sediment 16ft 3 (version 2) | ecosystem: Environmental > Terrestrial > Deep subsurface > Rock core/Sediment | place: Rifle, Colorado... | reverse complement strand
GGGGTCTTCGCTTCGTCGCTCGACGTGCGATGAACCCGCACGTCTGCGCTCGCCCTTCCTCCCCGAAAAGCTCCGCTCACACCCCCTCCTGCGGCTGCTGCGCCAGCGTTAGGGGACCCGGGGCGATGCGGGGGGTTCCACGAAGCGGCCTGTTTCGCTAAGGTGTGGTTCGCGGCGAGCGGAACCGGCAGCGAGCGGGCGCAAGGCCGCGAGCGTAGCCTAAGGGGACCCCTCCGCGAGCCAGGGGCCCCGGAAGCCATATAATGGCGTAGAGAGGTGACGCGTTGGAGAACCGGTTCCGCCTGATGTCGCCGTTTCCTCCGTCGGGGGACCAGCCGGAAGCGATCCGTGCGCTCGTGGACGGCCTCTCCCGCGGCGTGCGCCGCCAGGTCCTGCTTGGGGTGACCGGCTCCGGCAAGACCTTCACGATGGCCAACGTCATTGCCTTGACCGACCGCCCCGCCCTGGTCATCGCCCCGAACAAGACGCTCGCGGCACAGCTGTACGCGGAGTTCAAGGAGCTGTTCCCGGAAAACGCCGTCGAGTACTTCGTCTCCTATTACGATTACTACCAGCCCGAGGCGTACATCCCCCAGACGGACACCTTCATCGAGAAGGATTCGTCGATCAACGAGCAGATCGACAAGATGCGGCACAGCGCCACGCGATCGGTCATGACGCGGCGCGACGTGATCGTCGTCGCCTCGGTGTCGTGCATCTACGGGCTCGGCTCCCCGGAGTTCTACGGGAGGGCGACGGTGCGCGTCACGCGCGGCGCTTTGTTCCCCCGGAACGAGCTGATCCGGCGGCTTGTCGACATCCAGTACGAACGGAACGACATCGATTTCCACCGGGGCACCTTCCGTGTCCGAGGCGATGCGGTGGAGCTGTTCCCCGCCTACGAGGAGGACCGGGTCCTGCGGATCGAGTTCGACGAGGACGCCGTCGAGCGGATCCGCTACGTGGACCCCCTGCGAGGGACGCGTCTGTACGATGTCCCGGAGACGGTCATCTTTCCGGCCAGCCACTACGTCACCCCGGAGGACCACCTGACCCGCGCGGTCGCGGGAATCGAGGAGGAGCTGGCCGAGCGACTGAACCGGCTGACGCGGGAGGGGAAGGTCCTCGAGGCGGAGCGGTTGCGGCAGCGCACGACCTACGACCTCGAGATGATCCGCCAGATGGGGTTTTGCAGCGGCATCGAAAACTATTCCCGTCACCTGGATGGCCGGGAGCCCGGCTGTCCCCCCTACACGCTGCTCGACTATTTTCCGCACGGTTTCCTCACCTTCATCGACGAGTCGCACGTCACCGTGCCGCAGCTTCACGGGATGTACAACGGCGACTTCTCCCGGAAATCGACGCTCGTTGCGTTCGGATTCCGCCTGCCGTCCGCCCTCGACAACCGGCCGCTCCGGTTCGAGGAGTTTCACCGCCTTGCGGGTCAGACGATCTTCGTCTCCGCGACGCCGGCCGATTACGAACGGGAGGAGTGCAGGGGTGCCGTGGTGGAGCAGATCATCCGACCCACCGGCCTCGTGGATCCCGAAGTCGAGGTGAGACCCGCGGCCCGCCAGGTGGACGACCTGCTCTCGGAAATCCGGGCGCGGGCTGCAGCGGGGGAGCGGGTCCTGGTAACGACCCTCACGAAGAGGATGGCGGAGGACCTGACCGAGTACTACGAGGGCCAGGGCGTCCGGGTCCAGTACCTGCACTCCGACATCGACACGGTCGAGAGGGTGAACATCCTCCGGAACCTGCGCCTCGGGAAGTTCGACGTCCTCATCGGGATCAACCTTCTCCGCGAGGGTCTGGACATTCCCGAGGTATCCCTCGTGGCCATCCTGGACGCCGATAAGGAGGGATTTCTCCGGTCGACCCGCTCCCTGATCCAGACGTTCGGACGTGCCGCGCGGAACATTTCGGGAAAGGTGATCCTGTATGCGGACCAGGTGACCGGTTCGATGCGGGACGCCATTTCCGAGACGGAGCGCCGCCGTGCGAAGCAGAGGGTGTTCAACCGGGAGCACGGCATCACCCCGGAGACCGTGAAGAAGAACATCGCGGAGCCGATCGGGCAGGTCTGCGAGGGGGACTACGTTACCGTCATCCCGGAGGAAGCGTGGGATTTCGGATCCGCCGGGGAGTTGGCCCGACATCTCCGGAAGTTGCGCAAGGAGATGGAGAAGGCGGCGAAGAGGCTCGACTTCGAGCGGGCGGCCGAGATCCGGGACCGCCTGCTCGCCCTCGAGCGCCAAGAGCTCAAGGCGAGGTAGGCGATGGGCCCCCTCTCCGGGTGGAAAACGTTCCCGCGGAAGCCGGGCGTATACCTGATGTCGGACGCCCGGGGGAAGGTCCTCTACGTCGGGAAGGGCAAGGACCTGCGGTCTCGCCTTCACAATTACGCGGTGCAGGGAGGGGACGGCCGCCCCCAGATTCCCCACCTGCTCGGCCGGACCGCATCCGTGCGGTGCATCGTGACCTCCTCGGAGAAGGAGGCTCTTCTTCTCGAACACACACTGATCAAGGAGCACCGCCCCCCGTTCAACATCTTTTTGCGGGACGACAAGGAGTACCTCCTGCTGCGGATCGACCGGAAGGAGGAGTTTCCCCGTCCCGAACTGGTCCGCCGGGTGGCGAAAGACGGGGCGATGTACTTCGGGCCGTTCTCCTCCGCCCGCGGAATCCGGGAAACGCTGCGCATCCTCTACCGGTTCTTTCCCCTGTGCTCCTGCTCCCGGAAGAAGTTCGCCTCCCGCACGCGGCCGTGCCTCAACTACCAGATGGGGAGGTGCGCCGGGGCATGCGCCGGGTTCATCTCCCGGGAACACTACCTGCCCATTGTCGACAATGCCGTGCGGTTTCTGCGGGGAAATTATCGGGACCTCCTGAAGAGCTGGAGGGCGGAGATGAACGGGCTCGCGAACGAGATGAAGTTCGAGGAGGCGGCCAGGCTCCGCGACCGGATCGCCATCGTGGAACAAACCCTCGTCAGGCAGCGGGTCGTCCGCACGGTCCCGGGGGACGTGGACGCGGTCGGATGGTTCCGGGATGGGGACGAAGGGACGGCGGCCCTCCTCCATATCCGGGAGGGCCGGCTTTCGGACGCCCATACCTATCACTTCCGTGTAGGGCTTGAGGAAGGCGAGTCGATCACCTCCTTTCTCCTCCAGCACTATGCCGAGGGAGCCTACTTCCCGGGGGAGATTCTGCTGCCCTTCGGGATTCCGGATCCGAAACCGGTGGCCACCCTTCTCTCGGAACGCGCCGGCAACCCGATCGCCGTCCGGACTCCCGGAAAAGGGGAGAGGGCGCGCCTCGTGGGACTCGCGAACCGGAACGCGGCCGAGGCCCACCGGATGCGGAAGGAGAAGGAGGCGGACTACGAAAGACTGTCGGAAAGGCTTGCCTCCCTTTGCCGGCTCCCCAAACCCCCCGTGCGGATCGAGGGGTTCGACATCTCGAACATCGGGGGGGCGGAGCCGTCAGGCTCGATGGTGACCTTCGTCGGCGGGAAGGGGGTGAAGAAGTGGTACCGGAAGTTCGCGGTGCGCGGGACCGCGGGCCAGGACGACTTCGCGATGATGGAGGAGGTGGTACGACGACGCTTCGGACATGACGAGGATTTCGGGGGGATGCCGGACCTGGTGCTGATCGATGGCGGAAAGGGACAGCTTACCTCCGCCCTGGCCGCGATGAATGCCGCCGGGTACGGGTCCATACCGGTCATCTCGCTCGCCAAGGAACGCGCCCGGGGTGGACGGACGGTCTTCCACGAAAGGATCTTTCTCCCCGGGCGGAAGAATCCGGTGGTCCTCCCCCCGAACGACCCGGTCCTCCTCCTCCTGATGCGGATCCGGGACGAGGCGCACCGGTTCGCCCTCTCCTACCACCGGGCACGGCGGGCGAAAAAATTCACCGGGGAAGGGGCGGGAACTTCACGGTGACCCGGGGGGAACGGGGGTTGCAACGCCCGCGGCATGGATCATCCGTTCCGGAATCTGGGCTCCGTCCTTCTCCTCGCCTTACCTCTCCTTCTCGGGTTCTTCCTTGGTCTCTGCGCGGGGCCGTGCCGTGCCGCAGTGTCCGCGGGGTTCCTCCTTCTCTGCCTCCTCCTGCTCTTTTTCCGCTTTTCCCCCTTCGGCACGGCGTTGGCGGTAGCGGCCCTCTGCGGTGCCCTTTCCGCCGGCCGGCTTCCTCACCTCGACCCGGAGCATGTCCGGCCGTTCCTCGGAACGGAAGTCGCCCTCCGGGGGAACGTTTTCCAGGTTCGCCACACCGATGCGGGTTGGAGCGGCGTCGTGGAAGGGGCCGAGGTCTCGTTGCCCGACGGATCCGGTACGATCCGGCCGGGGAGAATGCTCCTGTCGGTTTGGAACCCGGACGCCGCCGTATCGTTTCCGGCCGAAGTCCGGGCGACGGGGCGCCTCCACCCCATACAGAGCCTTGGGAATCCCGGGGAGATTCCAAGAGAATGGACGGCGCTTATGCTTCGCGTCCAGTACCGGTTTTCGGCGGAGGCGTCCCGGGCCGTCTTCCTGCCGATGAGAGAGGGGGACGGAAGGGTCCTAGGCGTTTTCCGACGGGCGCGGGCGCGGACAGAGAGGTGGCTCGCCGTTCACGCCGGCGATTCCGACGGCGCCTTGTTCCTTCGTGCATTGACCACGGGGGAGAGTCCGCCGCCATCCCATCCCATGGTTTCCCTCCTGCAGCGGACGGGTCTCGCCCACCTGCTTGCGATATCCGGGGTGAACGTCGCCATCTTCTACCTGGTTCACGCGTTCCTGGTGCGAAGCGTCCTCTGGGCCCTCCGGCGGCGACACGGGACCCCGGACCTGAACCGGTCTTCCGCCCTCCTGTCCCTGCCCGTCTGCTGGGGGTACGCGCTGATGGCCGGGTCACCGGTTTCCGCGATCCGCGCCGCGGGGATGCTTACCGTGGTCGTGTTTCTCCGTTATCTTTTGGGGGTGCGGGGGTCGGGAGCGGCATGGACGGCGCTTTTCCTGTCCACGATCGTCTGTTCGCCTTCGTGGATATTCTCCCCGTCGTTTCTCCTCTCCTACGGCGCCTCTTTTTTCCTGATCGTCGCTTTCGCGGGGAATCGCCGGAACGACCCCCGTTTTTCGCATCCTCTCGGGAAAGCGTTGGGGTGGGCGAGAAACGCCGTCGTCGGGTCCTCGATGGCGTTCCTGGGGACGCTGCCGGTCTCCGCTGCGTTCTTCGAGCGTCTCCCGGCGGGTGCGATCCTGTGGAACGTGCTGTTCGCTCCCCTGCTTGGTTCCGTGGGCGTGGCCGGGGCGTTTCTGGGGGCGGCGGGGGGCGTTTTTTCGGCGGATATCCTGGGGAGGGCCGTTCGCATCGTCGCGGAGATCCTGGGGGGCTCGCTTGCGGTTCTCTCCCGGGTGTCCGGGAATGGTTCCTGGTGGTTCCCCCTCCCGCCCACCGGGCTAGCAGCCCCGCTGGTCTGCACCGGCGCGGCTGCCTTCGGTTCCCTGTGGCTCCGCAGCCGGTGCAGGGAGCCGTTGCCTGCGGTGGCGGCGGCCGTGGCCGCTTTCCTTGCGTGGATCCACGTCCCGTACGCCGCGCTGCCCGACCATCGACTCACGGTCGCCGCGTTGAATGTCGGGAGAGGGGCGGCTCACGTGGTTTCCTTTCCGGGAGGAGGGCACATGCTCGTCGATTGCGGAAGCGGCCTGCGCGGGGACGCGGGAGAAAAGGTCGTTCTTCCCTACGTCAGGAGCAGGGGAATCCGCCGGATCGACGTGCTTGTCCTTACCCACCCGCACGAGGACCATTACGGCGGGGCAACGGCGGTGCTCCGGTCGCTGCCCGTGGAGGAGATCTGGATCCCGGAGGGGATACCTCCCGCTTCGTTCGGGGAGGCGGTGGGGAACCACGCCGACAGGGTCCGGGGAAAATCCCGCGGAGACGCGTACGCGTCGGGAGGGGCGGAAGTGATCGTTCGAGGGGTGGAAATGACCGGCGACCTGCGCGGACCCAACGAACGGAGCCTGCTGCTGGAGATCCGGTACGGATCCTTCTCTGCGTGGCTCCCCGGCGATGTGGAGCGGGGACCATCCGCGTGGGGGGAGGATCCCCGCGAGGAGGAAGGGGGGAAACGGGTCGTTTTCCTGCCGCATCACGGTTCGCCCGGTGCGCAGCCGGGGGCATGGATCCGGGTGGCGTCCCCCGACGCCGTCGTTTCCCAAAATAGCGATTGTTTCAGAAAAGGGAATCTGGTACCCTCGCTTCAATCATTCTTCTTGGAAAATGGGGCTGTTACAATGCGGTCGGACGGTGTCTCGGTGTTCATCGAACAAGAACGGCGTCCAAGCTTCTGGAAACTATTGTTGCGTCTGCCTCCGGAAGAATGAGAAGAAAGCGGACGCATGAGTTTTTCCGGCAGATGAAATGGCGAAGCAACGAGTCCTGATCCTCTCTCCCGATCCGAAGCAGATCGAAAGCAGAGTCCGGGATAGCTCCCTTTCGGGTATCCATTTCACCGTCCACGCGGACTGGGACAAGGGCGTATCCGCGCTCTCCAAGGAGAATTTTTCGGTCATCGTCGCCCGGAAATTCAAAAAGACGCAGACCGCGGAGGCATTCGTCCAGGAAGTCCTGTCGCTCGCCCCGAAGACACCCCTTGTTCTGGTCCTCCCGAAGAAAGGGGGGCCCTCCGTTCTCGGGGGGTTGCGGGGGGGTGCTTCGGAGATCATCTTCGAGGAGAACCTGGAGAGGGAACTGCTCCCCACCCTGGAAAAATATCTCTTCCTCGGCCACGGTCTCCTCCGGAAAATGTCCCTCGACGAACTGTTCGATTACTGTTTCCCCGTGATCACGACGACCGATATGGATCTGCTCGGCTATACGGTGGTCGAGATGTTCAAGGAGTCGCTCGGAGCCTCCTTCGGGGTTCTGTTCCGCGAGCAGGAAGGGAGGGGGACCGGCTTCTCGATCCTCGCGACGGCGGGATTCCCCGACGATTCGATCGCGGGCGTCTTCCTCCTCCGGTTCGGAGCGGGCATTGCGAAACTCACCGTGGCCACGCCTGCCGTTTTCCCCGCGGAGCGCGTGGCGAGCCTCACCCCGGATGACGAGGCGATGCTCGGAGAGAACCGGACATTCTTCTCCCTCCGGTTCGACCTTTCGCCCGGGTCGAGCATGTACGCCGTTCTCGCCATGCGGGGCGTCCCCGGGGCGGATGTGCTCCAGAGCACGCTCCTCAACTTCTTCTACCGCCAGGTCCGGTTCGCACTCCTCAACGCGGAGCGCGGGTCACAGACGCAGAACCTGATCTACATCGATGATCTCACGAAGCTGTACAACAGCCGGTACCTCAACGTGGTGCTGGACCGGGAACTGAAGCGGTCGGAGAGGTACCGGAACTTTTTCTCGGTCCTGTTCATGGACCTCGACTTCTTCAAGCGCGTCAACGATGCGCACGGGCACCTCGTCGGCACGAGGGCGCTGGTGGAGGCGGGCGTCGTCCTGCGCGCGTGCGTCCGCGAGACGGACACCGTGGTCCGGTACGGCGGAGACGAGTTCGTGGTGCTCCTCGTGGAAACGAGGGCCGAAGAGGCGATGCTGGTGGCGGAACGGATGCGGAAGATGATCGAGGAAAAGCAGTTCGGCCAGGAGATGGGGCTCGATATTCGCCTGACGATCTCCATCGGAATCGCGGCATTCCCCGAGCATGCCACGACGAAGCAGCATCTGTTGAACCTGGCCGACCAGGCGATGTACCGTGGGAAGGACTCCACCCGGAACGTGGTCTATCTCGCCGACACGCAGAACGTCCCGTGACCATCCCTTCCGTACGGGGGATGAAGGACATTCTTCCCCCCACTTCCGCCAGGTGGACCGCACTGGAGGCGGCGTTTCGCGAGTGCGCGACCCGATATGGGTACTCCGAGATCCGGACCCCCATCCTCGAGAAGACCGAACTCTTCGCCCGCTCGGTCGGCGAAACCACCGACATCGTGGAAAAGGAGATGTACACCTTCTCCGACCGCTCCGGCGAGAGTCTCGCGATGCGGCCGGAGGGGACGGCGCCCGTCGTCCGGGCCCTTCTTGCCCACCGGGCCGCCCTCGGGGAATGGCCTGTCCGCCTGTTTTACACGGGTCCGATGTTCCGCCACGAGAGGCCCCAGAAGGGGCGGCTCCGCCAGTTCCACCAGTTCGGGGCGGAATTGTTCGGCACCGATTCGCCGTTCGCGGACGCGGAGATCCTGATCTTTCTTAACGGGTTTTTGAACGAGGCGGGGCTTTCGGGGGTCTCCCTCGAGGTCAACTCTCTGGGGGACCCGGATTGCCGACCCGCCTACCACCGGAGACTGTCGGCCTTTTTGGCCTCCCGTGAGGACCTGCTGTGCGAGGACTGCCGGCGCCGGTGCGCGCAGAACCCCCTCCGCGTCCTGGATTGCAAGTCCGACGGGTGTATTCGGGCCACCGCCGACGCTCCGTCCGTGCTGGAGTCCCTCTGCGACTCCTGCCGCGCGCACTTCGAGTCGGTGGAGGAGGTGCTGCACGATTCGGGCATCCCCTTCACCCGGAACCCGCGCATGGTCCGCGGGCTGGACTACTATCGCCGGACCACGTTCGAGTTCGTCATCCCCGGCATGGGCGCGCAGAACACCGTCGCTGCGGGGGGCCGTTACGACGGTTTGGCGGAGATCCTGGGGGGACGGGAAAGGATCTCCGCGATCGGGTTCGCCATCGGGGTCGAGCGCCTCCTGATGCTCCTCGGGGAGGGGGAGTCCAAGGGCCCCGTTCCGGACGTCTTCCTGGTCACTTCCGGCAGCCGGTTCCTCCCCGAGGTGTTCCGCTGGAAAAGGGAGCTGACCGGCAAAGGAATCCGGACCGAGATGGATTACGAGGGCCGCAGCGTCAAGAGCCAGTTTCGCCGCGCGGACAAGGCGGGGGCCCGCATCGTCGTGGTATTCGGAGAGGCGGAGGCCGAGCGGGGGGCTGTTGTCTTTCGGGACATGGCGGCGGGAGCGCAGGAGGAAGTTTCGAAGGAGGAGGCGATCCGGCGGTTGAGCCGCATCCGGGACAACAAGGAGGAGTAGAGGTGGACGCTTTTCTCCCAGAGCACAAGCGAACGGTATATTGCGGGCAGGTGCGCCCGGAACATATCGGGAAAGAGGTTGTCCTGTGCGGGTGGGTGCACCGGCGGAGGGACCACGGAGGCCTGGTGTTCGTGGACCTGCGGGACCGGGAGGGAATCGTCCAGGTCGTCTTCACGCCCGAGTCCTTCCCGGAAGCGCACGCCAGGGCCGACGCCCTTCGCGTCGAGTACGTCCTGTCGGTGCGCGGTACGGTGCGCAGGCGCCCCGAGGGGACGGAAAACAAGAACCTGCCCACCGGGGCGATCGAGGTGGTCGCTTCATCCCTCGCGATCCTCAACGAGTCGAAACCCGTCCCGTTCGCCCTCGAGGACGACACCGACGTCGCGGAAAACGTCCGCCTCAAGTACCGGTACCTCGACCTGCGCCGCCCCTCGGTCCAGAAGGCGTTCTTCCAGCGTTCCCTCCTCGCCCGGTCCACCCGGGACTACTTCTTCGAGAACGGCTTCCTCGAGGTGGAGACGCCTGTCCTTACCAAGAGCACCCCGGAGGGGGCACGGGACTATCTGGTTCCCTCGAGAGTCTCCCAGGGAATGTTCTATGCCCTCCCGCAATCCCCGCAGCTGTTCAAGCAGATCCTGATGATCGCCGGGTACGACCGCTACGCCCAGATCGTGAAATGTTTCCGGGATGAGGATCTCCGGGCCGACCGGCAGCCGGAGTTCACCCAGATCGACGTCGAGATGTCCTTCATCGACAGGGAGGATATCTTCGGGATGATGGAGGGCCTCATGGCCCGGGTGTTTCGGGATGTGCTCGGTGTCGAGGTGCCGCGCCCCTTTCCCCGGATGAGTTACCGGGAGGCGATGGACCGGTTCGGCGTCGACAAGCCCGATACCCGTTTCGGCCTCGAGGTCACCGATTACACGAAGGAGCTTGGAAATACCGGGTTCCGGGTCTTCGCCGATGTTGTCGCCAAAGGGGGAGTGATCCGGGGGATCACCGCGCCGGGGCTCGCGGAGGCCAGCCGGTCCGAACTGGCGGCACTGGAGGAAGTCGCGAAGGTCGGCGGTGCGCGAGGGCTTTCCTGGTGGAAGGTCACCGAATCGGGCCTCGCGTCGCCGATTGCGAAGCATTTCGGGAACGACCAGCTCGAGGCGCTCCGGATCAAGAGCAGTGGGAAACCGGGGGATCTCATCCTGATCGTGGCGGACGAATACCTCGTCGCCTGCGACTCCCTCGCGCGCCTCAGGCTGCACATCGGCGAGAAAGCCGACCTCATCGACCGGTCCCGCTACGATTTCCTCTGGGTGACCGATTTCCCCCTGCTGGAATGGGACAAGGAGGAGCAGCGGTACCTCGCGATGCACCATCCCTTCACGGCACCGCTGGACGAAGATGTTCCCCTGCTGGACACCGACCCGGGGAAAGCTCGGGCGAAGGCCTACGACATGGTGCTGAACGGAGCGGAGATCGGGGGCGGAAGCATCAGGATCCACCGACGGGATGTGCAGTCGAAAATGTTCGCACTGTTGAACATCGGGCCGGAAGAGGCCAGGAGGAAGTTCGGTTTTCTTCTGGAAGCGCTGGAGTTCGGGGCGCCCCCCCACGGGGGGATCGCCTTCGGGCTGGACCGGCTCGCGATGATTCTGGCGGGGGCGAAATCCCTGCGGGACGTGATCGCCTTTCCGAAGACCCAGAAAGGTTCCTGCCTGATGACCGACGCCCCCTCCCCGGTCGACCCGAAGCAACTGCGCGAACTGCACATCCGGGTGACGGCGCCGGAACAGAAATGAAACCCGGGGGCCCCAGGAGGGTCCCCCGGTGTGCCGCTTTGCCGCTTTAGCGGGGGACAATGATCCTGGACGTTGATCCAGGGGACCATACCACATCGATCCATCCATAGGCGGTTTGATGCTTCCCGCGGAACTGTTTCACCCGAAATCCGTTGCCGTGCTGGGTGCTTCCCGCAACCCGGGGAAGGTCGGCCACGGCGTGTTCGCCAACCTGGTCCGATCGGGATTCCCGGGAGAGGTCTACGGGGTGAACCCGGCGGGTGGGGAGGTCCTCGGGAGATCCTTCTACCGGGACATCGGGGCGATTCCCGGCAGCGTGGATCTCGGGGTGTTCGTAGTCCCCCCGCCCTCGGTCATCGAGGCGATCCCCCTCCTGGCGGGAAAGGGGATGAAGGCGGCGATCGTGATCTCCGCCGGGTTCAAGGAGATCGGGGGCGAGGGGGCGGTTCTCGAGCGTGCCCTCCGGGAGGCGCTTTCCGCGGCGTCGGTCAGGGCGGTCGGCCCGAACTGCCTCGGGGTCATCAACACCCACGCGAAACTGAACGCCTCCTTCTCCGCCGGGACCCCGCTTCCCGGGTCGATCGCCTTCTTTTCGCAGTCCGGGGCCCTTTGCACCGCCATCCTGGACTGGGCCGTCGGGGCGGGGATCGGGTTCTCGAAGGTCGTGAGCCTGGGAAACAAGGCGGACATATCGGAGCTCGACCTGATGGAGTATCTCTCGGACGACCCGGAGACGCGCGTCATCCTCGGGTACGTGGAAAGCATCGACGAAGGCCGTCGTTTCCTCCAAACCGCGCGGGAAGTGACCTCGAAAAAGCCCGTCATCCTGCTGAAGGCGGGGGCCACGGCGGCGGGTGCGCGCGCCGCCTCGTCCCACACGGGGTGCCTCGCCGGCTCCGACAGGGCTTACTCGGCCGCCTTCCGCCAGGGGGGAATCCTGCGCGCGGAAACGGTGGAGGAATTGTGCGACCTCGCCCTGGGATTCGCCATGCAGCCGGCCCCTCCGGCGGACCAACTCCTCATCGTGACGAACGCGGGAGGCCCCGCCATCCTGGCGGCGGACACCGCCGAGAGGATCGGGATTCCCCTGGCCGAGGTTTCCCCGGAATTGCGGGGGCGGCTTCGCGCGACGCTCCCGCCGACGGCGAGCCTCGAAAATCCGGTGGACATCATCGGGGATGCCCGCGCGGACCGGTACCGGGAGGTCCTCAAGGTGGTGCGGGACGACCCCTCCGCCGGTTCGGTTCTCGTGCTGCTTACCCCGCAAACGATGACCGAGCCGGAGGAAACGGCGCGGGCGGTGCTCTCCGCGCTGTCGGGTTCGGGAAAGACCGTGCTCGCCTCCTTCCTGGGGGAAAAGTCCGTCCGGGAAGCGAGGACCATCCTCCAGAACGGGGGGATCCCGCAGTATCCCGGTCCGGAGCGTGCCGTGCGGGTTCTCCGGGCGATGATCGCCTACCGGCGCATCCGGGAGGTTGGCCAGCCCGGGGGTGAGGAACCCGGCGGAGTGCTCCCGGCATCGGTCGCGGCAATCCTGCGCGACGCGCTCTCCCGGGGGATGAGGACTCTCGGGGAGGAGGACAGCCGCGGGATCCTCGAATCGTACGGGTTCCGCTTTCCGCGGCACGTTCTTGCGCGGACGAGCGTCGAGGCGGTGGCCGCCTTCGAGGAAATGGGAGGGGAGGCGGCGATGAAGATCGTTTCTCCCGAGATCCTTCACAAGACGGAAGTGGGGGGTGTCCGGCTGAACCTCCGTTCCTCGGAAGACGTCGGTCGGGCCTTTCTGGAGATCACCTCCTCCGCCCGCAGGATGGCGCCTCGCGCCTGGATCACAGGGGTATCCGTGCAGGAGATGGTGACGGGAGGACGGGAGCTGATCCTCGGCATGAACCGGGACCCCCAGTTCGGCCCCCTTCTCATGTTCGGGCTCGGGGGGATCCACGTGGAGGTTCTGCAGGATGTCGTCTTCCGCGTGGCCCCGGTCTCCCGGCGGGAGGCCGCGGAGATGGTGCGGGAAATCCGCGCCTACCCGCTCCTCGCCGGATTCCGGGGCGGGGAGCCGGCGGACGAGGAGTCGATCGTCGAGGCAATCCTTTGCATCTCGCGGCTGTCCCTCGATTTCCCGCAGATCGTGGAACTGGATATCAACCCGGTAATGGTGCTGCCGAAGGGCAGGGGGCTCCGGGCGATCGACTGCCGGATGTCCATCGCGGAGGCGTAAGAGATGAACCTGTACATTGCATCCACGTCCGGCTACTCGGGGAAGACGCTGCTTGCCCTCGCGCTATCCCGGATCTGGTCCAACGGCGGGGTGTCGGTGGGCTATGTCAAGCCGCTGGGGAAAATCCCCGTGGTGGAGCAGGGAAGGATCGTCGACGGGGACGCCCTCTTTCTCGCAAAGGAACTGGGGTTGCCGGGTCCCCTCGAAGACGTCTGCCCGGTGGTGATCACGCAGGACCTGGTGATGGCCGCCTACCGCAGGGAGCCGCTCCGCCTCCGGGAACAGGTGGGGCGCGCCGTGGAGAAGGCCGCTTCCCGCGTCGATGTTCTGCTCCTCGGGGGAGCCGCCAACCTTCGCGACGGGTTCTTTCTCGGCCTTTCGCCTCTCGACATCATCTCCTCCCTGGATTGCCGGGTCCTGCTGGTCGACCGGTTCGTGGGGGAGAAGTCGATGGACCAGATCCTGTGGGCGGCCGGCATCTTGGGCAAGAGGCTCCTGGGCATCGTGCTCAACCATGTGGCGGCTTCCCAGGAAGCGTTCGTCCGGGATGTCGTCCGGCCGTATCTCGAGGCCGGGGGAATCCGGGTCTTCGGGGCGATCCCCGCCGATCCCGTGATGGACAGCGTCAGCGTGGCCGCGCTCGCAGAAGCCCTCCCCGCCTCCGTGGAGTGCGGCAGGGGCCGCATGGACACGATGATCGAGCGCTTCTGCGTCGGGGCGATGGACGTGGAGAACGCTCTCCGGGTCTTCCGGCGCATCCCGCGCAAGGCGGTCGTAACGGGGGGGATGCGCGCCGACATCCAGTACGCCGCGTTGCAGACGGACACCAGATGCCTTGTCCTGACGGGGGGAATCCCCCCGCACGAACTGGTCCGGCACCGCGCCGAGTCGTTGGGGGTTCCCGTCCTGGTCACGAAGGAGGACACGATGGCCACCGTCGAACGGTTCGAGCAGTTGCTCGGACGCCTGCGGATCCGTGAAAAGGTGAAGATTGACCGGGGGGTCGCTCTCGTCGGGGAAAACGTCGACGTCGGGGGGGTGCAGGCCGCCCTGAAGGAGGCGCGGGGACGCGGGAAATAGCCGCGGCAAAAGAGACGGCGGAAGCTGGGGAAGGCCGCAGCAAATCCTCCGGTTTTTCCTTGACATCCCCACCATCTTTGTATACTGTATGCGTGGCTTGGGGGGGGCAATATCCGCCCAATCCGGTCTCAACTCATCCCTTATCTCATGCCTGCGGAGGAAACAATGGCGCTTTTCAAGACCATCGTTTCGTCACAAAGGCGGGGGCAAAATCACGATCCGACCGGTAAGCAGGAAACGAACGGGACGCCATAAACCATTCGCATAATCATCGAAGGAGGACCCAGATGAGCCGGAAGAAGATCACCGTGATCGGAGCCGGAAACGTTGGGGCAACCACCGCCCAGCGGCTGGCGGAGAAGGACTTCTGCGACGTGGTGCTGGTCGACATCGTGGAGGGGATGCCGCAGGGGAAAGCGCTCGACCTCATGCAGTCCGGGCCTGTGTACGGATACGACACGATGGTGACCGGGACCAACGGGTACGATGACACGGCCGGTTCCGACATCATCGTCATCACCTCCGGCCTCCCCCGGAAACCGGGGATGAGCCGCGACGACCTCCTGAAGGTGAACGCGGGGATCGTCAAGGACGTCACCCTGAAGTCGACAGTGAAGTCCCCCCACGCGATGATCATTGTCGTGTCCAATCCGCTCGACGCCATGACCTACGTCGCCCACAAGCACAGCAAGTTCTCCGCGAACAAGGTGATGGGAATGGCCGGCATTCTCGACTCCGCCCGGTTCCGCACCTTCATCGCGATGGAGCTTCAGGTGTCGGTGAGCGACATCACCGCGTTCGTCCTGGGGGGCCACGGCGACACGATGGTGCCCTCCACGAGGTACACCACGGTGGCCGGCATACCGGTGGAGGACCTCATCCCCAAGGCGAAGCTCGACGCCATCGTCGAGCGGACCCGAAAGGGCGGCGGCGAGATCGTAGCGCTACTCAAGACGGGCTCTGCCTACTACGCTCCCTCGGCGGCGACCGTCCAGATGTGCGAATCGATCCTGCTGGACAAAAAGATGATCCTGCCCTCCGCGGTTCTTTCGCAAGGCAAGTATGACGGGTGCGACGGCCTGTTCGTCGGCCTCCCGGCAAAACTCGGGGAGAACGGGGTCGAGGAAGTCGTGAAGTTCAAGCTGTCCGCGGAGGAATCCGCTGCGCTGAAAAAGTCGGCCGAGGCGGTCAAGGAGTTGTGCGAGGCGGTGGACCGGCTGGGCTTTTAAGCACCGAGGCAGGGACCTTTTCATGACCGACGCCGAGACCATCGACCCCCCTTTGCAGGGCAGCTCCCCGCCGCCGCGGGATTGCCGGTCCGACAGCGGCAGGGGGGTCGCAGGCGAAGCTGCCGGAGGCATTCCCCGCGGATTTCACGACGGGATCCGCCCCTCTTTTTGGTATAATAATCGGGTTTTAGCTCCCGTCTCGCCGCAGGGGGGCTTTCCGTCTTGCCTTCGACCCGCGGGATGAAGCCGCCTCGTGCCGCCCCGGGAAAGCGAACCGCACGGGAGCAACCCGGGGGGGCACAGTGGGATCATGCCGGGGGATGAGTTGATCGGATATACTTGACGCGAGTCGAAGCGGATGCCACCCCGGGGGGGAGGAGGCATCCGTTTTCCTGTTTTCCCGCATCTCCGGCGGTCCCCAGCAGAAAAAAAATTATTCCGGGAGGAGTGAAAGGGTATGAACATCCACGAGTATCAGGCCAAGGCGATCCTGGCCAAGTACGGCGTGGCCGTTCCCAAGGGGAAGGTGGCGGATATCCCGTTGGAGGCAGAGGTCATCGCCATGGAGTTCGGAACGCCTGTCGTCATCAAGGCCCAGATCCACGCGGGAGGCCGGGGAAAGGGCGGCGGCATCAAGCTGGCCAAGACGCCGGAGGAGGCGAGGGCGTTCGCGAAGCAGATCATCGGAATGACCCTGGTGACCCACCAGACGGGCCCCCAGGGCAAAAAGGTGAAGCGGGTCCTCGTGGAGCAGGCGGGGTCGATCAAGAGGGAACTCTACCTCGGGATGGTCATCGACCGCGCGATGTCCCGCGTCGTCATGATGGCGTCGACCGAGGGGGGCGTGGAAATCGAGAACGTCGCCGCCCGCACGCCGGAAAAGATCCTCAAGGAGTATATCGACCCGGCGCTGGGGCTCATGCCGTACCAGGCGCGCAATCTCGCGTTCGGGTTGTCCATCCCGCCCGAGTTGTCCGTCAAGGCGGTCAAGTTGATGATGGGGCTCTACCAAGCCTTCGTCGACACCGACTGCTCCCTGGCCGAGATCAACCCTCTCGTGCTGACCGAGGACGGCGATGTCCTCGCTCTCGACGCGAAGATGAACTTCGACGGCAACGGGCTCTTCCGCCACAAGGACATCCAGGAGTACCGGGACTTCGACGAGGAAGACCCCACGGAGACCGAGGCGTCCAAGTTCGACCTCTCCTACATCAGACTCGACGGGAACATCGGATGCATGGTCAACGGGGCGGGGCTCGCGATGGCGACGATGGACATGATCAAGATGAGCGGCGGGTCGCCGGCCAATTTCCTGGACGTGGGCGGGGGGGCAAGCGCCGAGCAGGTGACCAACGCGTTCCGGCTGATCATTTCCGACCCGAACGTAAAGGCGATCCTGGTCAACATCTTCGGCGGCATCATGCGGTGTGACGTGATCGCCGAGGGAGTCGTGGCGGCCGTCAAGACGCTCGGCCTCAAGGTCCCGCTCGTCGTCCGTCAGGAGGGGACCAATGTGGAGAAGGGGAAGGAGATCCTTGCCACGTCGGGGCTCAACATCATTACGGCGTCCGACATGAAGGACGCCGCGCAAAAAGTCGTGGCCGCCGCCGGCCTGGCGAATTGAGGGGGGGACGAGCATGAGCATCTGGGTCAACAAGGACACGAAAGTTCTCGTGCAGGGGATCACCGGCTCGGTGGGGGCCTTCCACACCAAGCAGATGCTGGAATACGGCACGAAGATCGTCGGCGGCGTCACCCCCGGCAAGGCGGGATCGAAGGTCGAGGGAGTCCCGGTGTTTCACACGGTGGCGGACGCGGTCAAGGCCACGGGAGCCAAAGCGAGCGTCGTCTACGTTCCCTACGCCTTCGCCGCGGACGCCATCTGCGAGGCGGTCGACGCGGGTATCGACCTGGTCGTCTGCATCACGGAGGGGATTCCCGCCCTCGACATGGTGAAGATCAAGAGGTACCTGGAGGGGAAGAAGACGCGGCTGATCGGGCCGAACTGCCCGGGCATCATCACGCCGGGGGAGTGCAAGATCGGGATCATGCCGGGGTACATCCACCAACCGGGATCGATCGGCATCGTGTCCCGGTCCGGAACGCTCACGTACGAGGCCGTCCACCAGGTGACCACCTTGGGGATGGGCCAGTCCACCTGCGTCGGCATCGGGGGGGACCCCGTGAACGGGACGAACTTCATCGACGTCCTCGCGGCCTTCCAGGAGGACCCGCAGACCGAGGCGGTGATCCTGATCGGCGAGATCGGGGGAACGGCCGAGGAAGAAGCGGCGGCCTTCGTGAAGTCGAAGATGACCAAGCCCGTCGTCGGCTTCGTGGCGGGGCAGACGGCCCCCAAGGGGAAGAGGATGGGGCACGCCGGCGCCATCATCTCCGGCGGGAAGGGGACCGCGGCGGAAAAGATCCAGGCGTTCCGGGAGGCGGGGATTACGGTTTCCGACACCCCCTCGGATCTGGGGATCACGTTGGCGAAACGGCTGGGCGGAAAAGTCCATTAGGAGGGAAAGGATGGCAACGATGGCCAAGGAACTGGCGGTCGAAAAGATCGAGGCAACGGAAAACGAGAAGGTGAAGATCAGCATCATCCCGCGCTTCTGCAAGGGGTGCGAGATCTGCGTCAAGCTCTGCCCCACGAAGGTGTTGGGGATGGATATGTTTACGGTGAAGGTGGTCGACATCGACAAGTGCACGGTCTGCATGGCGTGCGAACTTCGGTGCCCCGATTTCGCCATATTCGTTGACAAGAAGAAATAGCGGGAACCATAGACGTCTCAAAAGGAGAGAAACGGTGGGCACGTTAAAACTGCTACAGGGAAACGAGGCGTGTGCAGAAGGGGCGCTTTACGCTGGATGCACATTCTTTGCCGGATATCCCATCACCCCCTCTACCGAGGTGGCGGAATATTTGGCGAGGAGGCTTCCTCTGATCGGCGGGGTCATCTTGCAGATGGAGGACGAAATCGCTTCCGTGGGCGCGATCATCGGCGCCTCTCTCGCGGGGAAGAAGTCGATGACGGCCACCTCCGGCCCGGGTTTTTCGCTCAAGCAGGAAAACATCGGGTTCGGGATGCTCTGCGAGGTGCCGTGCGTGATCGTCGACGTGATGCGCGGCGGGCCCTCGACCGGGGTTCCGACCGGTCCCAGCCAGAGCGACATCATGCAGTGCAAGTGGGGGACGCACGGCGATCATCCGGTCATCTGCCTCACCCCGGCGTACGTCCAGGAGATCTTTTCCGAGACGGTGCGGGCGTTCAACCTCGCGGAGAGGTACCGAACCCCCGTGATCATCGCCTTCGACGAGATCGTCGGGCACATGCGGGAAAAGATCGAGATCCCCGAGAAAGGCGTCCTTCCGGTGGAGAACCGCCGCAGGCCGACCTGCCCCCCGTCCGAATACAAGCCGTTCGACGAGACCAAGGGGGACGTCCCCCCTGTGGCCGATTTCTTCAGCGGGTACCGGCAGCACATCACCGGCCTGAACCACGCTTCCGACGGGTTTCCGGTGAACGCCTCGCCGCGGATCCACACGGATGAGCTCCGGCTCATCCGGAAGGTGGAGGGGAACAGGAAGGACATCATTCGCAACGAGACGGTCACGCTCGATGATGCCGAGGTGGCCGTGTTCGCGTACGGCGTATCCGGACGCTCCGGCAAGAACGCCGTGGAGCTGGCACGGGCGGCGGGGATCAAGGCAGGGCTCCTGCGGCCGCTCACCATCTGGCCGTTCCCGGAGGAGGATGTGGCGGCGCTGGCCTCCCGCGTCAAGGGGATCATCGTCCCGGAGCTGTCGCTGGGGCAAATCGTCCATGAGGTGGAGCGGTGCGCGAAGGGACGCTGCAAGGTGGAAGGCATCTTCCGCGTCGATGGCGACCCCATCACCCCCGCCCAGATCCTGGAGAAGATCAAGGAGGTACAATCATGAGTTTCGACTACGATCAATTCATCCGTGGCGGGAAGTTGCCGCACATCTGGTGCCCCGGATGCACCTACGGGATCGTCTTCAAGTCGCTTCTTCGGGCGGTCGATTCCTTGAAGATTCCCAAGGACGACATCGCGCTCGTCTCCGGGATCGGGTGCGCATCCCGTCTCCCGGGGTACGTGGACTGGAATACGCTGCACACCACCCACGGCCGCGCGCTTCCCTTCGCGACGGGACTGAAGATGGCGAGGCCGGACAAGAGGGTCCTCGTGGTCAGCGGCGACGGCGACGCCACGGCCATCGGGGGAAACCACTTCATCCACGCCTGCCGCCGCAACATCGACATCACGGTCATCGTGCTGAACAATTTCATTTACGGCATGACCGGCGGACAGCATTCGCCGACCACGCCTATCGGCCACCTGGCGACGACGATGCCATTCGGTAATGTGGACCCGATTTTCAACATTCCGGAGCTGGCGAAAGGCGCAGGGGCGACATGGGTGGGAAGGGGAACGGCGTACCACGTCCCGGCTCTCGACAAGCTGATTATCGGCGCCATCGAGCACAAGGGGCTGTCGGTGCTCGAGATCATCAACGCCTGTCCTACGACCCACGGGCGGCGGAACAAGTTCCGGAGCCCCACCGATATGCTTTTGTGGATGAAGGATACGGCGCTCCCTCTATCGGCCTTCGAGAAACTGCCTCCCGAAAAGACCGCCGGCAAGTTCCCCACGGGCATCCTCTACAAGAGAGAAGCCCCGGAGTATTCCGAGACCTACTTCGCGATGGTCGAACGCCTGATGAAACAGAAAGAGGGGAGGGCTGACTGAGATGGGTGACCGGTACGAGATCCGCTTCTCCGGATCGGGGGGCCAGGGATTGATCCTTGCGGGGGTCATTTTCGCCGAGGCGGCCACCATCTACGATAAAATCAACGCGGTGCAAAGCCAGTCCTACGGTCCCGAAGCACGCGGCGGTGCTTCCAAGTCCGAGGTGATCCTTTCCGAAGACGTCATCGATTTCCCGAAGGCCCTGGGGATCGACCTGCAGCTCTCTCTGACGCAAGAATCGTGCAGCAAGTATTACAAGGATATAAAACCCAATGGGATCCTCCTCGTGGACGAGGATTTCGTCCGCGATATCCCGAAGGGGGACTTCCAGGTCATCAGGTTGCCGATCATCCGGACGGCCTCGGAGGAAATCGGGAAAGCCTTCGTCGCCAACATCGTCGCGACCGGAGCCATTACCGCGATTACCGGGAAGGTGAAAATCGAGTCGGTGGAGAAAGCCGTCCTCTCCCGTGTGCCGAAGGGAACGGAGGAGATGAACAAGAAGGCTCTCCGGGCCGGCTACGACATGGCCAAAGCCAGGATGAATTGATATGCCCCCCGGGGGGCGAAACGTGCAACGCACCCTGTCGATCATCAAGCCCGACGGCGTAGGAAAGGGGCTCATCGGCGAGGTGGTCCGCCGCTTCGAAAAGGAAGGGATCCGGATCATCGCCATGCGGATGTTCCGCCTCACGCTCCGGGAGGCGGAGGGGTTTTACGCGGTGCACCGCGAACGGCCGTTTTTCGGCTCCCTCACGGAGTTCATGTCCTCGGGCCCCATCGTCGTCATGGTGCTGGAAGGCGATGACGTGATCTCCCGCAACCGGGCGCTGATGGGCGCCACCGACCCGAAGAAGGCAGATAAGGGGACGATCCGCGCCGACTTTGCCGACAGCGTGGAGCGCAACATCGTGCACGGGTCGGATGCGACAGAGACGGCAGAAACCGAGATCCGCTATTTTTTCAGTGATCTGGACGTTAGCGAGTAAGGTAAGATATCAGGGTAGCCGACACGACCCCGACCCGCGGGAACCGATCAAGGCGGGCCGGGTTTTTTTTCCTCTCGACGGTCCCCCGCCTTCGTCGCTCCGGTATATGATACATCCCATGAAGGACGCGCGCACGGACCTGAAAGGGATGTCCCTGGGGGAGCTGGAGGCCTTCTTCCGTACCCGGGGGAAGGAACGGTACCGGGCCAGGCAGGTGTCCCGCTGGATCTACCAGAAGGTTGCGGAGGAGTTCTCCGCGATGACCGACCTCTCCCGGGGCTTCCGCGAAGAACTCGTGGCAACGTGCAGGATCTCCTCGCCGGCCGCGGAAATCATGGAGCTCTCCCGCGACGGGACGGAAAAGTTCCTCTTCCGACTGGAGGACGGGGAGGCGGTCGAGAGCGTGCTGATTCCCGAGGAAAACCGACGGACCCTATGCGTCTCCACGCAGGCAGGATGCGCCCTGTCGTGCGTGTTCTGCGCAACGGGGGCGTCGGGGTTCCGGCGCAACATGACGTCGGCCGAGATCATCCACCAGGTGTGCTTCGCCGCCCGGAGACTGGCGGAACGCGGAGAGCGGCTGACGAACGTCGTTTTCATGGGAATGGGCGAACCCCTGGAAAATGTCCCGGAGGTGTCCCGCGCGATCGACATTCTGCTCTCCCCCCACGGGTTCCGCCTGGCGGGGAAGCGGGTGACCGTTTCGACGGCGGGGATCGTCCCGGCGATGCGGGACCTGGCGGACCGGTATCCGGTGAGCTTCGCCGTGTCGCTCAACGCGGCCAGCGACGAGGTACGCTCACGCCTTATGCCCGTCGACCGGAAATACCCGCTGCGGGAGGTGGTCGCAGCGATGCGGGGTATCCCCCTCCGGAGCGGCCGCAAGGTGACCGCGGAGTACGTCCTCCTTTCCGGGGTGAACGATTCCCCCGCCGACGCGCGTTCTCTGGCGCGCCTGTTGTCGGGAACCCGCGTCAAGGTCAACCTGATCTCCTTCAACCCGCATCCCCACGGGAATTTCCGTTCCCCCTCCCCGGCGTCCGTCGACCGCTTCCGCGACGTCCTCATGAGCGCGGGAATCCAGACCATCACCCGGGAACGGAGAGGAGCGGACATCCGCGCCGCCTGCGGACAACTGACAGGCGCCTCCAAGGACCAGCGGGGCCGCGGGAAAACCGGCTCCCGGGGAAGGGAAGAACCGAAAAACCCTTGAGCCCCGGGAATCTTCTCCTTATATTGGTGAAGATGGAGTCTCCCGAAGGGAGCGGAAAGGGACCATGTCGGATATTCTCGGTATTATCGGCGGTTCCGGCCTGTACGAGATGGAGGGAATGAGGAATGTCCGGCACGTCAGGGTCCGCACGCCGTTCGGGAACCCCTCCGATGCGCTGGTCGTCGGGGAGATCGGGGGAAGAACCCTCGCGTTTCTCCCGCGCCACGGGAGGGGACACAGAATCCCGCCTTCCCAGATCAACTTCCGGGCCAACATCTACGCCATGAAGAAGATCGGAGCGAGGCGCGTGCTTTCCCTCTCCGCCGTGGGAAGCATGAAGGAGAACATCCGGCCGGGGGACATCGTGGTGGTCGACCAGTTCTACGACCACACGCGGTTCCGCCCCAACACCTTCTTCTCCGACGGCATCGTGGGCCACATCCCCTTCGCCGACCCCGTCTGTCCGTCCCTCGCGGATGTCGCTTACCATTCCGCAAGGAAGGTCGTCAAGCGCGTCCATCGGAGCGGCACGTACCTCTGCATGGAGGGGCCGGCGTTCTCCACCCGCGCGGAATCCCGGATCTACCGGAAGTGGGGGGTGGACGTGATCGGCATGACGAACATGCCCGAGGCGAAGCTCGCCCGGGAGGCGGAGATCTGCTACGCCACCCTGGCCCTCGCAACCGATTACGACTGCTGGCACGACAGCGAGGAGGACGTTTCCATCGAGTCGATCCTGGCGATCATCCGGCAGAACGTCGAACATTCCAAGCGGATCATCCGCGAGGTGGCGGGGCGCCTCCCCGGGAGGGAAGGGTGCGGATGCAGCGAGACGCTTCGGTACGCCATCATCACGGACCGGAAGAAGATACCGGCGGCCACGAGGAATCGACTCACCCTGCTGTTGGGGAAATACCTGTGACCCGGGGCGCGAGATTGCCGATCGCGGCAGCGGTGGGGTTCTCTGTGGCGGGCGCGCTGTTCCTCGCTTGCTCGACCCCGTCTGCGGACATGAAGAGAGAGGCCTCCGCCCGGATGCAGATGGGTGTTACCTACCTGGAACAGCGCAACTTGCCCTCCGCGATGCGAGAGCTCACGCGTGCCGCCGAGCTTGACCCGGACAATTCCGAGATCGACATGACGCTCGGTCTGGCCTACCAGGCCCGGGGAGATCTTGGAAAGGCGGAGGAGTATCTGCAAAGCGCGATCCGGAAGAATCCGGACAACGCCGCAGCCCATAACAACCTGGGGAATATCTTCAGTCTCCGGGGAAAGGGCGACGAGGCGATCCGGGAATACGAAAAGGCCGTCTCGAACGTTCTCTACCCCACCCCGGAGTACGGGTATTACAACATGGGGCGGGAGTACGCCCGCCGCAAGGATTTCCCGAAGGCGGAAGCGATGTACCGGCGCGCAATCGGTCTGAACTCCTCGTTCGCGGATGCGTACCGGGGGCTGGCGCTGGTGCAGTACGAGACAGGACAGGGGAAGGAGTCCCTGCGGACCCTCGAGCGGCTGGTCGAGGTGGCGCCTTCCTTTGCCCGCGGGTGGATGGACCTGGGCAGCCTGTACCTGCGGTTTGATCGCCCCAAGGACGCTCTCGAGGCGTTCCGGAACGCCATGGCCAACACGGGAGACACCGCGTTACGGGCGGAGGCCGCACGGTACATCAGCATCCTCGAGCAGGGGAAGAGGTAAGGTGGCGGGAATGGGAGCGGGAGCGGCCTGGAAGATACGGCGCGAGGAGATGGGAAAAACACTGGGTGAGGCCTCCTCCGAACTCCGCATCAGCCAGAAATACCTGCGCGATATCGAGGAGGGGAACTATTCCCGGTGGCCGGCAAAGGTGTTTTCCGCCGGCTTCATCCGCGCCTACGCGAGCTTTCTTTCGGTGGACCCCGAGCCCGTGCTTTCCGAATACCAGGACCTCCTCGAAAGGCAGTCGGTGCAGGAGCCGCCTTTTCACGCCAGTCCGGAGTGGCTGGAGCGCGAGCGACGCCGGGGAAGCCGGCGGACGGCCTACGCGATCGCCACGGTCGTAGTGCTGGTCATCGGCATATTCCTCGCCCGGTATGGAAGGCATACCGCGCTGCGCCCTCCCCCCGCTCCCGAGGTTCGGAAAGCGCATCAACCGCGCCCTCCCGCGGTTCCCGCGCCCGTCGAAAACACCGCTTTGCCATCCGACAATTTGGCGGTAGGAGGCGGGGAGGCGGCGGAAGTCCCTCCGGTCCCCGAACAGAAGACGCTGACCGTCGTGGGAGGGACGGGGGCGGCGTCGGCCCCGTCCCACCATTTGTCGTCGCTGTTCCTGGAGGCGAGAGAACTGACGTGGATCATGTACAGCCGGGACGGGTCGGAGCCCGTCGACGTCATGCTGTATCCGGGGGACCGCCTCAGCATCCAGGCCCGGGGAAAGATTACCCTGAAGATCGGGAACGCCGGTGGCGTGGTCGGCACATTGAACGGGAATCTGCTTCCGCCCTTCGGGGGGAAAGGGGAAGTGAAGGAGATCACGCTGGGCGAGTAGCGTCCCGGCGGGGACCCGGTCCGGCGATGGAACCACGCCGCGGGGGAGGGGGCTTGCGGGACAGGATTCGCGACGCACAGGTCGAAGCCCCGCCGGACGGCCGATAGGACATGGCTGTCCGGCGTTCCTTCCGGTCCTCCCGGGCGTTTCTCGTCCGCGCCGCGAGCATGGGGGAGACGGACAGGCGGCTCACCTTTTTCACGGAGGCCGCAGGGGCGGTAACCGTCGTCGCCAAGGCGGCCCACCGCAGCCGGAAACGATTCGGAGGAGCCCTGCAGAAGTACTTCCTCCTGGACGTAGCCTGGACCGAAGAGCCGGGGAGGATGCCGATCCTCACGTCGGCGTCGATCCTCGAGTCGTTCTGGGACATCGTGGCGAACTGGGAACGGGTCCGGTACGCTGACTACCTGCTGGAGCTGGTCTCGGCGGTTTTCCCGCAGGCCGGCCCCAAGCCGAAAGCGTTCGCCTTCCTCCTCGCAGGAATCCGGTCCCTCTCCCGGGGAGAGTCCCCCGCATCCGTCGGAAGGAAAGCGGAAGCCGCGTTTCTCGCTTCGGGGGGGTGGGGGCCGGACCTCTCCGCGTGCCGGAGGTGCGGAAGGTCGGAAAACAGGTCCTTCCGTTTCGTTGTTCCCGAGGGGAGACTCTACTGCGAAGCCTGCCCGGGGGAGGGAGGCACTCCTCTTTCTCTCGGGGCGGTACGTACGTGGAGGGCGCTCCAGGCTCCGTCTTCTTCCGCTGTCGGACGTGTCCGGATTCCCGAATCTGTTCTTGAGGAATTACAACAGGTTATACCAAAATACCTGGAGTGGAACTTGGGGAAACCACTCCGGAGCCTCGGCGACGCTTCGACCCTCAGAAAACCGTAAAACCCCTGTTTTTATAACGATATTTATTGACAGCACCTTCCGCGGGATGATATGTATCCGTATCACTTTTCCACCGGGAGGACGCTTTGCTATTCCAGGACCTCGTCATCGCCCTCCAACGGTTCTGGGCGGATAAAGGGTGCGTGATCCACCAGCCTTACGACATCGAGGTGGGGGCGGGAACGTTCAATCCCGCGACGTTTCTTCGGGCCCTGGGCCCCGAGCCGTGGAACACCGCATATGTCGAGCCCTCCCGCCGGCCGACGGACGGCCGGTACGGGGAAAACCCCAACCGTCTACAGCACTATTACCAGTTCCAGGTCATCATGAAGCCCTGCCCTTACGACTACGTCGAGATGTACCTGGACTCCCTCAAGGCGGTCGGCATCGACCCGATGAAGCACGACATCCGTTTCGTGGAGGACGACTGGGAGTCCCCCACCCTCGGGGCCTGGGGTCTGGGGTGGGAAGTATGGCTGGACGGGATGGAGATCACCCAGTTCACCTACTTCCAGCAGTGCGGGGGGATTGACCTGAAGCCCGTCTCCGGCGAGATCACCTACGGGATCGAGCGTATCGCGATGTACCTGCAGAACGTGGAGAACGTGTTCGACCTGAAGTGGGTCGGCAACGTGACGTACGGCGACGTGCACCACCGGGGGGAGGTCGAATTCTCGAAGTACAATTTCGAGGCGGCCGACATCCCGATGCTGTTTTCCCTGTTCCAGATGTACGAGAAGGAATGCCTCCGCCTGATCGAGGAGAACCTCGTCCTGCCGGCCTACGACTACTGCCTCAAGTGTTCCCACGCGTTCAACATGCTCGACGCGCGCGGGGCCATATCCGTGACGGAGCGCACCTCCTACATCGCCCGGGTCCGCATTCTGGCCAGGCTTTGCGCGACCGGGTACCTCAAGTCCCGCGAGGAGCAGGGCTACCCGTTGATGAACAGGTTCTCCGCTTGAGAATCCATCGAGAGAAAGAAGACCGATGATGAAACGCGACTATCTGCTGGAAATCGGCTGTGAGGAGCTCCCGGCCGGCTTCGTGGGGCCCGCTCTCTGGTTCGGCCGGGAGAAGTACGATGATGTCCTGAAGAAGGCGAGGCTTTCCTTCGATGGCGTAGACATCTACGGCACCCCCCGCAGGCTGACCTACATCGTGAGGGGGCTGGGGGACCGCCAGAGGGCGTCCCAGGAAACGGTCCTGGGTCCTCCGAAAAGCGTCGGATTCGATGCTTCGGGCAAACCCACGAAGGCCGCAGAGGGGTTTGCCCGGTCGCAGGGTGTGGACGTCTCCGCCATGAAGCTGTTCCAAACGGATCGGGGCGAGTACCTCGGGTACGTGAAGGAAGAGGCGGCGAGGCCGGTCGAGGAGATCCTCCCCCAGCTCGTCTCGGACTGGATTCCGACGATCCCCTTCAAGAAGACGATGAGGTGGGCCGACCTCGAGGTCCGTTTCGCCCGGCCCATGCACTGGATCGTCTCCCTCTACGGGGACAAGGTCATCCCTCTGTCGTTCGGCAACGTGGCGGCGGGGAATACGACGTACGGTCACCGCTTCCTCGCTCCCGGTGCGATCACCCTCGCATCCCCGGGGGAGTACCTCGACAAACTCGCTCAGGCGAGCGTGTTTGTCGACCTCGAGGTTCGCAAGGAGAAGATCCGCGCAGGGATCCGGGAGGCTGAGAAACGGATCGGAAAGAAATGGGTCGAGGACGAGCCGCTCGTGGAAACCGTCGCCAACCTGGTCGAATACCCCGTGGTCCTGGTGGGGCGGTTCGAGGAGAAGTATCTGGCGCTCCCCCGCGAGATCCTCATCACCAGCATGCGCAACAACCAGAAATATTTCGTGTTCGAGGACGACGGCGGGAATCTCTTCCCCGGTTTCGCCTTCGTCTCGAACATGATCGTCCCCGACGACCAGGTGGTGGTGACCGGGAACGAACGGGTCATCCGCGCGCGCCTGTCGGATGCGGAGTTCTACTACCAGGACGACCTGAAACAGCCGTTGTTCGACCGGGCCCAGGCGCTCAAGAACGTATTGTTCCAGGCGGACCTCGGAACCTACTGGGAGAAGGTGGAGCGAATGGCCGAGATCGGGGCGTATCTTGCCTCGGTGGGATTCCCCGCCAAGGGGGAGGATTGCCGGCGCGGCGCGATCCTCTCCAAGGCCGATCTCACCACGGGGGTCGTCAAGGAGTTTCCCGAGCTCCAGGGGGTCATGGGACGCGACTATGCGCGCAAGACCGGGGAGAAGGAGGAAACGGCGCAGGCCGTGTACGAGCACTATCTCCCCAAGGGCATGTCCGACGAGATGCCGGGAAGCGACGTGGGGGCGGCGGTGGCCGTAGCGGACAAGATCGACATGGTATGCGGCTGTTTCGGCGTGGGGCTGATCCCCACCGGGACCGCGGACCCGTACGGGCTTCGCAGGCAAACGCTCGGTCTCCTCTCCATCCTGGAGGCAAAGGGACTGCGGATCCCGTTGGAAGGCTTGGTGGACAGGTCTCTCGCAACCCTTGGCGGGAAACTCAAATCGCCCGCGGCAGAAGTGAAGCGGAAGGTGATGGAATTCATCCACGGGCGTCTGAGCAACCTCTGGACGTCCCAGGGGACCCCCGGGGACCTGGTGGAGGCGGTCCTCTCCGCGGGGCTCACGGACATGGTGGACATGCGCGCGAAGCTTTCCGCCCTCGTCACGTTTCGCCAGGAGGCGGCATTCGAGCCCCTTGCCGAGGTGTTCAAGCGGGCGATCAACATCACGAAGGGGTACGGGGGCCCGTTGGATGTGTCGGAGACGCTCTTCGAACACGAGGAGGAGCGGGCCCTTCAGAAGGCCGTCGGGGAGGTATCGGAAAGAGTACACTCCGCGGCGCGGAACGGGAGGTATTCCGAGGCGTTCCGCGAGATGGCGCGGCTCCAGCCGCTCGTGTCGGCGTTTTTCGAGAAAGTCCTCGTGATGGCGAAGGAGGAAAGGGTGAAAAACAACCGGCTGGCGCTCTTGAAAGGCCTCTCCAACCTGTTCGCTTCGGTGGCGGATGTTTCCCGTATCACGGTGGGTCAGCCGAAATAAGGAAACCTGAAGGAGAAGCGGATGGCCACGAAACGTGTCTATTTCTTCGGCGGCGGAAAGGCGGAAGGACACGGCAAGATGAAGGACGTCCTCGGCGGGAAGGGCGCCGGCCTCGCCGAAATGACGAATCTGGGCGTCCCTGTCCCCCCCGGCTTCACCATCAGCACGGAGATATGCAACCTCTACTACAGGAATCGGGGGAAGATCCCGGCCGACGTGAACCGGGAAATCGCCGCACACCTGGCCCGCCTGGAGAGGGTCACGGGGAAGAAGTTCGGGGACCCGAAGAACCCGTTGCTGGTGTCGGTCCGCTCGGGGGCGAAGTTCTCGATGCCGGGGATGATGGATACGATCCTTAACCTCGGTCTGAACGACAAGACCGTCCAGGGTCTGGGGAAGAAGGCGAAGAACGAGCGGTTCGCCTGCGACTCGTACCGCCGCTTCCTCATGATGTTCTCCGACGTCGTCCTCGGAATCGACAAGGAGAATTTCGAGCACCTGTTCGACCAGAAGAAACGCGAGCGCGGCGCGGCCAGCGACATCGACATGACGGCAGAGGACCTCAAGGACGTTTGCGGGAAGTTCAAGAACCTCGTCAAGGCGCGAACCCGGAAAGAGTTTCCCCAGGATCCCCGGGTGCAGCTCGAGCTTGCCCGGGACGCCGTATTCAAATCCTGGAACAATGAACGGGCCAAGTACTACCGGAAGTCGAACAACATTCCGGACGATATCGGGACAGCGGTCAATGTCCAGGCGATGGTGTTCGGGAACATGGGGAACGACTGCGCGACCGGCGTCGGGTTCACCCGCAACCCCGCTACCGGGGGCAAGGAGTTCTACGGCGAATACCTGATCAATGCGCAGGGCGAAGACGTGGTGGCCGGCATCCGCACACCGCACCGCATCACGAATATGAAAAAGGAGATGCCCAAGGTCTTCGAACAGCTGGTGAGGATCACGGCCAGGCTCGAGAAGCATTACAAGGATGTCCAGGACTTCGAGTTCACCGTGGAGGGCAACAAGCTCTACATGCTCCAGACCCGGAGCGGGAAGAGGACCGCCGGCGCTGCGGTGAAGATCGCGGTGGACATGGTCAAGGAGAAGCTCATCACGAAGGAAGAGGCGGTGATGCGCCTTGACCCGCAGAACATCGAACAGCTTCTCCACCCGGTGATCGACCCCAAAGCGAAGGTGGATGTGATCGCAAGGGGGCTGCCCGCCTCCCCGGGGGCCGCGACCGGTGCCGTCGTGTTTCACGCCGACCGGGCGGTGGAGCTGGCCTCGGCGGGGAAGGCCGTCATCCTGGTGCGCAAGGAGACAAGCCCGGACGACATCCACGGGATGGACGTGGCGCGCGGGATCCTCACCGCCAAGGGGGGGATGACCTCGCACGCAGCCGTGGTCGCTCGCCAGATGGGGAAGACGTGCGTCGCCGGATGTGAGGCGATCGACGTGGACGAGGCGACCCATCGCTTTGCCGTCGGGGGGAGGGTCATCCAGGAGGGGGATTTCATCTCCCTCAACGGAAGCACGGGCGAGGTCATCCAGGGCGAGGTCCCGCTCATCGCCCCCAGGATGACCGGCTCGTTCGGGACGCTCATGTCGTGGGCCGATTCCATCCGGAGGCTTTCGGTCCGCGCCAATGCGGACACCCCGCGTGACGCGAGGACGGCGAAGGAGTTTGGCGCCCAGGGGATCGGGCTCTGCCGGACAGAGCACATGTTCTTCGCCGAGGACAGGATCCCGATCATGCGGGAGATGATCCTCTCCCGAACGAGGGAGGAGCGAGAGCAGGCCCTTGAGAAACTGTTGCCGATGCAGCGGGAGGATTTCAAGGGGCTGTACCGGGAGATGCGGGGGTACCCGGTGACCATCCGTCTGCTGGACCCGCCCCTCCACGAGTTCCTCCCCCGGCGGGAGGACCTGATGGTCGAAGTCACGAAGCTTCAACTGATCCATGCCGATCGCTCGATCATCGAAGAGAAGAAGCGGCTGCTCGAGCGCGTGGAGGAACTGCACGAGATCAACCCGATGCTGGGATTGCGGGGGTGCCGCCTGGGGATCCTGTACCCGGAGATCAGCCGGATGCAGGCGCGGGCCATATTCGAGGCGGCCTGCGAGGTGACCCGGGAGAAGATCCGGGTACAGCCCGAGGTGATGATCCCCCTGGTCAGCATGGTCCGCGAGATGAAGGCCCAGAAGGACCTGATCGTCCAGGTGGCGACGGAGACGATGAAGCGGTACAAGAAGAAGTTCCCGTACACCGTGGGGACGATGATCGAACTCCCCCGGGCCGCGTTGACTGCGGACGAGATCGCCCGCGAGGCGGAATTCTTCTCCTTCGGGACGAACGATCTGACCCAGACGACCTTCGGTTTCTCCCGGGACGACTCGGGGAAGGTAATCCAGTTCTACATGGCCCGTTCCGAACTGTGCCCGCAATGCGGGGAGAAACTCGCGAAGGACCTCTCCTGCGCATCCTGCGACGTCAAATACGCGAAGCGTCCCGAGAACATTCTGGACTTCGACGTGTTCTCCACGCTGGACCAGACCGGGGTGGGGCAACTGATCCGGATGGGCGTGGAGAAGGGGCGCGCGGTCCGCCCGAACCTCAAAGTGGGGATCTGCGGAGAGCACGGGGGGGATCCGCGGTCGGTGGAGTTTTGCCACAGGACGGGGCTGGATTACGTCTCCTGCTCCCCGTACCGCGTGCCCATCGCGCGCATGGCTGCCGCCCAGGTGGTCTTGAAGGAAAAGGCGGCGGCGAAGGCGGTGTCGGGAAAGAAGAAAAGAAAATAAGGGAGATTCCCGTTTCCGAAGGGAGGCGGCCCTGGCAAAGGGCCGCCGTTTTTTTGCCTTTACATATCCGGGGAGACACCATATATTGGGGCCAATAGGGAAGCCCTACACATGATATTGATGTTTCACGATATTCCCGGGGGATTCGTACAGGGGATTCATGAAGCTTAAAAAGCTTGAACTTTTCGGATTCAAATCCTTCTACGACAAGACCAGCTTCGACTTTTCCGACGGCATCACGGCGATCGTGGGCCCCAACGGGTGCGGGAAGTCGAACATCGTCGACGCCATCCGCTGGGTGCTCGGGGAGCACGCCCCCTCGTATCTCCGGAGCAAGGCCTTGGAGGACGTGATCTTCGCCGGGTCCGACGCCGCGGGTCCCCTCGGAATGGCGGAGGTTTCCCTGACGTTCAGCAACGAGGACGGGTTTGCCCCCCCCGGGTATGAATCGTACGCCGAGGTACAGGTCACCCGGCGCACCTTCCGCGACGGGGAAAGCGAGTTCTTCATCAACCGGATCCCCTGCCGGCTGAAGGACATCGCCGAACTCTTCCTCGACACGGGGGCGGGCGCGCGCGGGTACGCCATCATCGAGCAGGGAAAGATCATGACGATCGTGAACGCCCGGCCCGAAGAGAAGAGGATGATCATCGAGGAGGCGGCCGGGGTGGCCAAGTTCCGCGTCCGGAGGAAGGAGGCGGAACGGAAGATGGAGAGCACCCGGCAGAACCTCGCCCGGGTGAGGGACATTCTCGACGAGGTCAGGCGCCAGCTGGGGAGCCTGGAGCGCCAGGTCCGCAAGGCGGAAAAATACAAGGTGCTGAAGGACGAACTCCGGGACCTCGACCTCCGGATCGCGGAGAGGAAATTCCGGATCCTCACGGAGGAGAGGTCCCGCATTGCGGGTGAGCTTTCCGCCCTGGAGAGCGTGCTCTTATCCCTTCGCCTGGAGATCTCGGCCCTGGAGGCGGAACGGGAATCGGAAAAGCTCCGGCTGGCGGAGGCGGAAGCCGCTTTGGGGACCCTGCGCGCCGTTCACGCGGATTTGAAGGAAGAAATCGCCCGGAAGCAGGCGGAGTGGGAGGGAAAGGGGCGCGAGGCGCGGCAGCTTTCCGTCCTGATCGTGGAGACGAGGGAGGAGATCGCCTCCCTGGAGGGGGAGGCCGCCCTGCTGCTCCGTCGGATCCGGGAGTCGGAGGAGATCTCTCTTCATGGTCGGGAAGGGATTGCTTCGTCGCGCGAACGGCTTGCCCGGCTGGCGGCGGAGGCGGAGAAGGCGCAGGCAGGGTATACCGATGCCCACCGGTTGGCCGAGCAGGCGAAATCCGACCTCATGGTGCGCGTGACCCTCCACTCGAACGCCCTCTCCGGGGCGGAGTCGGTTCAGAAGATGATCGAGGAGAATGCGAGGGCCGTTGCACGCATAAACGACAGGGTCGCGGAGGCGTTGGCCCTTGCCCGGAAGGCGGAGGAACAGCACGGGGGAGCATGCGTGGCCGAAGCAGAGGCCCGGGAGGTGCTCGCTGCGGCGGAAAAGGTGTGGGAGGAGACGGGGTTGCTCCTGAGCGAACAGACCGCGCGCCTCGACACGGTCGCGGATACCCGCAGGAAAACGGAAGCCAGGCTCGAGGCGACGGATTTCCGCCTGTCCGCGCTCTCCCGGGTGCAGGAGCAGCGGGACTGGGCCTCATCCGGCGTCAGGGCCGTGCTGCAGCACTACCTGGGGAGCGGTAATGGAGACCGCGAACGCGGGATATTCGGGGTCATCGGGGAACTCATCGAGACCGACGCACCGTACGAAAGGGCCGTGGAGGCGGTCCTCGGCGAGCGGATCCAGTCCATCGTGGTTCGGGACCAGGCCGACGGCCTCTCAGCCCTCCAGTACCTCAAGGAATCCCGCGAGGGGAGGGGAGCGTTCGTGCCGGTGACGCTGCGAACGCGCGAGGAACTTCCCCTGCACGGAAAAGAAGATGGCGTGATCGGCCCCTTAACCGAAGTCGTGCGGGTACCGCAGGAGTGCGGGGACCTCGTGCGCGGCCTGATGGGAGGTACCCTCCTGGTGCACGACCTCCCGTGCGCTCTCCGTCTCTGGAACCGCAACGGCATGTGGAGCTCCTACGTGACCCTCGACGGGGACGTGATCACCGCCGACGGCATCCTGGTGGGCGGCGCACAGGAACAGGGGGAGTCGAGAGTTCTCGCCGTGAAGCGGGAGATCCGGGAGCTCGAGCCGGAGATGGGACGCCTGTCGGATGAGTTGGCCCGCATCGTGGAGGAGGAAGAGGAAGCAAGGCGCACCCGCGCGACGCTCGAGGGAAGGCTCAAGGAGCTGTTCTCCCTTCGCGAGGGGCGGAAGGGACGGTATGCCGAGGCGCAGCAGGGGAGGGCCGTGCTCGAGATAGCGATGGTGCAGGCCCGCACTACCCTTGCGTCGCTCGTCCACGAGAGGAAATACCTCGAGGCCGAACTGGCGCGGATGACATCGGAACGAAGCGCGTCGGAGGAAGCCGCGAGGCAGTCCGGCCATGCCCGGGGCGAAGAAGAGGACCGCGTCCGGACGCTCGTCGCCCAGGTGGAGGAGAGGCGGGCCGCGATGGAGGAGATTCGAACGAAACTCCATGCCGCGGAGATCGAGTGGATCGGGCTCGAGGAGAAGTTCCGGTCCGGAGAGGTGCTGCTCGCGGGCCTGCGGGAGTCGCTGGAGGGCAGACGGGCCACGGTCGAGGAACGCAAGAGGCGCATCGCAACGTACGAAGGGACGGTCGCCGAGCTCTCCCGGGCCGTGGAGGAGGGCAGGAGCGCGATCGAGGCCGCAGCCGTCGACCTGGCGGCGAGGCAGGAGGAAATCGAACGGCACCTCCAGGGGAACGCGGAACTCTCTGCGCGGCTCGCATCGAGGGAGGAAACCCTGAAGGAGAGGCGTCAGCGCGAGACCGCCGAAATCGCCCGGCTTTCGGACCTGCGTCTTGCGGCCCAGCGCGTGGAGATGGACCGGGAGCACCTGGGCGGCGCGATCTACCAGAGGTACGAGGTCCACCCCTCGGAGATCGCCGGCGGGGAAGGGGCCGGGATGGAAGAGGACGGCGATCTGTCCGGCTGGGAAGCCCGGGCCGGCGAGGTGAGGGCGCGCATGGCCGCCATCGGCGAAGTGAACCTTGCCTCCCTCGAGGAGCACCAGGAGCTTGCCGAACGGCACGCCTTCCTCCTGTCGCAGAAAGAGGACCTCGAGAAATCCCTCGAGGACCTCGCTAAGGCCATTCAGCGGATCAACCGGACCACGCGGGACCGGTTCTCCGCGGCGTTCGACAGCATCGACCGGAAGTTCCAGGAGATTTTCCCCAAGCTGTTCCTGGGGGGACGGGCTGCCCTGAAGCTGCTCGACGAGGGGAACCTCCTGGAATCGGGCGTGGAGATCGTGGCGCAACCGCCGGGCAAGAAGCTCCAGTCCCTGAACCTTCTCTCCGGCGGGGAGAAGGCGCTGACCGCCATCAGCCTCATCTTCTCGATCTTCCTTGTCAAACCATCTCCTTTCTGCCTGCTCGACGAGGCGGATGCTCCCCTGGACGACGCCAACATCGACAGGTTCAACTCGATCGTCCGGGAGATGTCGTCGAATTACCAGTTCCTTCTCATCACGCACAACAAGCGGACGATGGAGCTCGCCGACGTACTGTACGGGATCACCATGGAAAAACCGGGCATCTCCAAGGTGGTTTCGGTGAAATTCCAGTCCTGACGCCGCCTCGCTTGAGACGGGTCCTCATGCCCTCACACGACGACAAGCCCTCCGGTGCCTTCCTCTCGCGACTCAAAACGGGATTGTCGAAAACCCGCGAACTCCTCTTGATGAACGTCGAGGCGATCGCCCGCGGGATCGGTCCGGTGGACGAACATGTCCTGACGGAACTGGAGGAAGCGCTCATTCTGTCCGACGCGGGCGCCGATCTCGCCAGGGAGTACGTGGTGGCCCTCCGGGGGAAGTGGCGACGGGGGGAATTGCCGGACATCGACGCCCTCCGCAAGGAATTGAGACGGATGATCGCGGCCACCCTCGCTCCCAGGATGGTGCCGATGTCGGTGGCACCGCCTTACCCGTTCGTTGTCCTCGTGGTCGGGGTGAACGGCGTCGGGAAAACGACCACGATCGGGAAGATCGCCCACCAACTCCGGGAGGAGGGGCACCCCGTCCTGCTTGCGGCGGGGGACACGTTCCGGGCCGCCGCCATCGGGCAGTTGCGGGTATGGGCCGAGAGGGTGGGGGCCGACTTCATCCATCACAAGGAAGGGTCGGATTCCTCCGCCGTCGTGTTCGACGCGCTCCGGGCAGCCAAGGCGAGAGGGTCGCACGCCGTCCTGATCGACACGGCCGGCCGGCTTCATACCAAGGCGCACCTGATGGAGGAAATGCGCAAGGTCGTGCGCGTCATCGGGAGGGAAGTCCAGGGCGCTCCGCAGGAGGTGCTCCTCGTTCTCGACGCGACCAACGGCAGGAACGCGATCGCTCAGGCAAAGACCTTCCGGGAGTTCACCGGTGTAACGGGCATCGTTCTCACCAAGCTGGACGGGACCGCCAAGGGAGGCGTAATCCTCTCGGTCACGAAGGAAACCGACGTCCCCATCCGGTTCATCGGCGTGGGAGAATCGGTCGACGACCTGAGGCCTTTCGATGCCGCAAGCTTCGCATCCGCTCTCTTCTGACCCCGATCCTCCATGATCGACGCCCTCTTCCTTCAGGTGGTCGGGGGGGTATTCCTGCTCCTGTACGGCGTCCGTCTGACCGGCCAGGGGTTCGAGTTGGCGTTCGCGGCGAAGCTTTCCCGCCTCTGGTCCGGCCCCGGGGGCGGACGTTTCCGCGCCTTCGGCGCGGGGGTCCTGAGCACCTCCCTGATTCAGAGTTCCGGGGCCGTGGTCGCCCTGGTCATCTCCTTCGCCGAGATCGCGCCGCTTGCCCTTTCCCAGTCCCTTGCCGTCGTTCTCGGCGCCGACCTGGGGAGCACGGTCACCGTCCAGATCCTCTCCTTCCGCATCTACCGGTACGCGTTCCCCGTCATTTCGGTCGGCGTCATCTGCTTTTTGTGGGGCCGGAAAGGGACACTCCGGGCGATCGGCCAGGGAGTGCTCGGGTTCGGAATCGTCCTGCTCGCCCTGATGTTCCTTGCGAACGCCGCATCGGAGATCGGAACCATCACCAGCCTCCGTCTCCTGATGGCCGACCTCGGCGAGGCCCCGTTGGTCGCGTTCCTCTGGGGGGCGATCGCGAGCGTCCTGTTCCAAAGCGGGACCGCGGTGATGATTCTTCTGATCGCATTCACGCAGCAGGGGGTGCTTCCGGTGTCCGCCGTCCTTCCCCTGGTTCTCGGGGCGAACGTGGGGGGAACGTCGGTGGCGTTTACCGCCTCCTCGGGGCTTGCCGAGGAAGGAAGGAGAATCGCCTGGGGGCACCTGCTGATGAAGACCCTCGGTGCGGTCCTGTTCCTCCCGTTCTTTTCGGCCGCCCAGGGGTTTCTCTCCTTCCTGTCGCCGGACCCTTCCCGGATCGTCGCCAACGCCCACACGATGTTCAACTTCACGCTGGCCATACTCTTTTTTCCCTTTGTCCCCCGGCTGGCCTCCGCCCTCTCCCGTGCGTTCCCGGAGAAAGACCCCGCCACCTCCGCGGGGAAGCCGGCCTATCTGGACCGCGAGCACCTGCCTGCCACCGGGGCAGCGCTCGGACAGGTGGCGCGGGAAATCGTGCGGATGGCGGACATGATCCAGGAAATGCAAGAAATGGCGCTCCAGGCGGTCCGCGGGATGGAGGCGGACCTCGCCGTGCGGATCGCCAGGGCGGACGACGACGTCGACCGGCTGACCCGTGAAGTGAAGGTATTCCTCTCGAAGCTCGGCGAGGGAGCTCTGGACCCGGAGCAGACGCGCCGCGCCGTGGCGTACATCTCCATCGTCTCCGATCTGGAGAACATCGGGGACTTCCTCGACAAGACGCTGGGGGAACATGTACGCAAAATGGCCGGGCGGAACCAGCGCTTCTCGGAGGAGGGAGTGCAGGAGCTGGAGTCATTGATGCTTGAAGTGGGGTCGATGTACGGCGAGGCGGTGTCCGCATTCGTGACGAGGGACAAGAGGGCCGCCGAGATCGTGATCTCCCGGAAGGAGGTCGTCGGCCAGATGGAGCGGCAGTTGCGCATCGCCCACATCCACCGCCTGCAGAAGGGTACCCCCGAGTCGCTCGAGTCGAGCGCCGCCCACCTGGACATCCTTTCCTCCTGGAAGGTGATCGCGTCCCACTGCGCCTCCATCGCCTACGATGTCATCCAGATGGATGCCTGACCGGCGCATCGGCGGAGGCAGGCCGGGACCGCACCCCGGTGAGGGCGGGAGAGATGCCCTTCGGCATTGATTCCGGTTCGGGGACGAGGTATCGTGATTGTCGAAAAAACCGTGAGAGGCCGGATTGCGGAAGACGTTGCCTCCGCGGGGGAAACCGCCCACACGGGAACCTACATGCTTACCGAGGGGAGAAACCGGCACATGGTGGAATCGTCATTTTCGGTGATCGAAAAAAAGATCTCGGACCTTGCGGGAATGGTGGTAGCGTTGAAGAAGGAAAAGGCGGCCCTGGCGGCCCAGCTGGAAAAAAAGGAGGCCGAGGTCAAAGATCTGACACGGAAGGTCGCCGAACTGACCGAGGAACGAAACGAGATCCGCGACAAGGTGGAGACGATACTGGCGCGGATCGAAAGCATTGAGTTATAGCGCGCGGATTGTATAATGGAAGGTGTGAGGAAATGGGCGACCGGTTTAGTGTGAACATCGCCGGGTACTCGCTCACCGTAACGACCGAGCGGTCGGCGGAGCATATGGAACGGTTGAGCGAACTCCTGAACGAAAGGGTTCGCGAGGTCCAGAAGTCCGGCGGGACCGCGAACTATCTCCATGTGGTCATGCTGGCCGCGATGAAGCTCGGGGACGAGATCCTTGAGCTTCGCGAGGAACTGGGCAGGGAAAAACGGCGTTTTGAAGATAGGAGCCAGGAACTCCTGGCGGTGCTGGACCAGGCGTTGAAGTAGGACGAGATGGCAGGCGGCCCCTGCCGTGTTCGTGATTGGCGGAAGAGTTAGAGCCAACACAACGAGAACGGGATCCCTTCCTGGCGTCGGTGAGCATGCCCCTGCACGGGGAAGCCTGAAGGCGCCAACCCAGGGAACCCACCTGGTGA
>Ga0209619_10000194_pt1 | contig 39028 bp, 34 predicted proteins | sample Rifsed16ft3_FD_184011 | JGI IMG/M metagenome (GOLD analysis project Ga0209619, IMG submission 184011) | Soil microbial communities from Rifle, Colorado, USA - sediment 16ft 3 (version 2) | ecosystem: Environmental > Terrestrial > Deep subsurface > Rock core/Sediment | place: Rifle, Colorado... | reverse complement strand
GTCGGCGTCCAGGGTCTGCTGCCACTGCACCGGCAGGCCGTGGTCCCACATCATCATGTCGTGCTGGATCATGCCGAGCCACTTGGGCTCGGGGTACGTGCCAGAGCCTTTGGGATTCTCAATGCCCTGAAGCGGAGCACGCTGCTGGACATATGCCCGGGCCCCGTTGAGCCCAGTCTCTTCGTTGTTCCACAGCGCGAAGCGCAGGGAACGCGTGGTCTGAATATCGGGCGAGCCGAAGACCCGCGCCAGCTCCATCACCAGGGCGGTGCCGGAGCCGTCGTCGTTGGCCGCCTGGCCGCCGCCTCGGCCGTCCATGTGCGCGCCGATGACATACATCTCTCCCGGAACGGTGCGGCCGACCTTGGTGGCGTACACCTCCTCGCGCGGCTGAGGCGTGCTATCGGTTCGCGACCGGTATTGGTACTTGAGGCGCTCGACGGAGTAACCCCAGCTCGTGAGCTGAGCCTCGATCCAGTTGATGGCCTCGGCGTTGCGCTGGGTCCCCTGCTCCCGGTCGCCGAACTGGGTCAGGCCCTTCAGCAGCACCTTGTAGCCTTGGAAGTCGAGGCGATCCACAATGGCCTTGACCGCGCTGTCGGTGGCCGTCATGGTCACGCCACCCAACACGCCGCGGCCGGGAACGCCGGCCTGAGGTGCCTGGCGACCGCCCGCCGGTGCGCCTCCCGCCTGCGCTTGGGCGGCCGTGGCCCACGGGTCGGCCAGCAATGCAACGAAGCCTGTCATGATGAACGCCTGACGGATCTGCATCGTGACACCCTCCGATCAAGTGAGCCTTCTCGCTCAACACCCAGCGACACTCAACGCAGAGCACGCGGAGTACGCAGAGAGCGCAGAGAGCGAAGAGGTAACAACACGTATTCCCTCTCTGCACCCTCTGCGATCTCCGCGGTCTCCGCGGTCTCCGCGGTCTCCGCGGTCTCCGCGGTCTCCGCGTTGAGTGCGGCCCCGTGGTAAACGCCGGTCAACATGGCACGGTTTCGAGCTGGTTTCAACGCCTCTTCACGTAGTGCACGTCAGGGTTCATGACGAACCTCTTGAAGGGGGCACCAGTGACAACCGTGACATCGGCTCGGGCGCCGGCGGCGGTCACCGGGTTCCTGCGGGGGAGGCGGATCGCCGTGGCCGGCGTGTCCCGTCATCCCGGCCAGGCGGCCAATGCCGTGTTCCAGAAATTGGTACGCAGCGGCTATACGGTGTTTCCGGTCAACCCCAAGGCCGAGCACGTCGAGGGCGTGCGGTGCTATCCCGACCTGGCGGCGGTTCCCGAGGCGGTTGACGGGGTCGTGGTGGCGACGCATCCTAACGAGGCGCTCGACGTCGTCCGCCAATGCGCGGCGCGCGGCATCCGCCGCGTCTGGTTCCACCGCTCCTTCGGCCAGGGGAGCGTCTCGGAGGCGGCGGTGCGCCAGTGCACCGCGAACGGCATCGAGCCCATCGTGGGCGGCTGCCCACTCATGTTCTGCGAGCCCGTGGATGTGGGGCACAAGTGCATGCGGTGGTGGCTGCAACGACGAGGTCGTGTACCCCGATGAGCCACGCTTCACCCGAGGTCCAACCATGAATCGCCGACCCTTTCCCGGCTTCCTCGTTGCGGGCGCCCTGTGGCTGGCGGCGGCCCCAACCGGGGCGCAGACCCCGATCTCCGTCCGCGCCGGCACCCTGATAGACGGGAACGGCGGCGTGCGGCGTGACGTCACCATCCTGGTAACAGGCTCACGCATCCAGACGGTGAACGGTGCCGGGGCCGGGCCCGCGACCTACGATTTTTCGCGCTTCACCGTCCTCCCCGGCTTGATCGACACGCACGTACACATCGGGTCGCATTTCGGAAAGGACGGGCGCGCCTCGAACCAGGGCGAGACGCCCACCGAGGCGATCCTGTACGCCGCCGAGAACGCCTACGTCACGCTCATGGCCGGGTTCACCACGGTGCAGAGCATCGGCTCGCGGGAAGACGTGGCGCTCCGCGAGGCGATCGCCCGAGGCGAGCTTCCGGGCCCAAGAATCCTCACCTCGATCGCGTCACTCACCGACACGAGCGTGACGCCGGACGGTATCCGGCAGTTCGTGCAGCGGCGCGTGAGCGAAGGCGCCGACCTCATCAAGATCTTCGCCTCCAAGAGCATCCGTGAAGGCGGGGCGCAGACCCTGAGCGATGAACAGATCCAGGTGGCCTGCGAGGCGGCCCAAGCGGCGGGCAAGCGGATTTGGATTCACGCCCACGCGGCGTCCGCCGCTCGAGCGGCGGCGCTGGCGGGGTGTTTCGCGGTGACCCACGGGAGCCAGCTCACGGATCGGGAATTCGCGCTCATGGCCGAGCGCGGCACGTTCTTCGAGCCGAACATCGGCCTGGTCTCGCAGAACTACATCGAGAACAAGGCCCGCTACCTCGGCATCGGCAACTATGACGAGCAGGGGTTCCGCTACATGGAGCAAGGTATCCCGCTCAAGCTCGCCATGTTCAAGCGGGCGCTCCAACAGAAGGACCTCAAGCTGATCATGGGAACCGACGCCACCGCCGGAGCGCACGGGCAGAACGCGCGCGAGATCGTGTATCGGGTGCAGGTGGGAGGGCAGCCAGCCATGGACGCCATCATCGGCACCACGTCCCTGGCGGCCGAGGCGCTAGGCCTGGCGGGCCGGATCGGCGCCGTGGCCCCGGGGATGGAGGCCGACCTGATCGCGGTGGACGGGGACCCGCTGCGCGATATCACGGCGCTGCAGCGGGTGGTGTTCGTGATGAAAGGTGGGAAGGTCTACAAGAACGTCAGGCTGCGATAGCGCCGCCGCACTCCGGGCAGAACTTGGCTCCCTCGGCCAGCGCGACGCCGCACACCGTGCACCGGGCCGAGGCGCTCGCCGCCACGAGGGAGCGGCCGCAGGTCGAGCAGTAGACCGCGTTGGATTCTGGCCGCGGTCCGCAGGTGGGGCAGGCGCGCCGGCCTTGCTGCCTGGCGCGGCGAATCACCTCTTCCGCGCGATCCGCCGCGGGCCGGGTCTCCTCCGTGGCAGTCTGCTCTTCTGCCCGAATCGCCGCGATGGCGTCGGATTCGAATCTCGCCTTGAGCCGGAGGTAGTCCTCCTCCGCCAGCTTGCCGGTGGCGCGATCGAACTCGATCTCCCGGAGCGCGAGCAGCGCCCGCACCTTGGGAGCGTCGGACTCGGTGGGGTCTTCGAGGTCCAGCTCGTCGGCACCACCGGGCGCGGCGGACCCCGTGGTCCTGGCCAGCGCGAGCGGCTCGAGCACCAGCGCCAGCGCCGCAAGCGCCACCAGCAGCCCCGCGATCATCTCCCACATGGCCTTACATCCCCAGTTTCTCGAGCTCGGCCTTGATACGCGCTTGCTCGTCAGGGGGAAGCGTGGACATCGCGTCGGCCTCGGCGGGTGCGGCGGACCCGGCGCGCCCGCCCGCTGGGACCGCCCCGACCGCCGCGACCGCCCTTGCCCGCGTTTGGCGGATGATCACCGCCGCCAGCACACCACCGACCAGCGTAATCAGGATGCCCGGCACCAGATATCCGGCCAGGTTGAACCCCGCCCGGGGCGGCGCCATCAACACCGATTCGCCGTACTGCGCTACGAACGCGTCCAGGATCTCCTGGGCCGATTTCTTCTGCTCGACCAGCTCAACCACGCGTTGATGCATGGCGGGTGACGTCTCGCAGGTGAAATCCGTGGTCCGGCAGGTGTAGACGCTGAGATTGCACCCGCAGGTGCAACGGAGCTTCTCCTCGATACCGACCACGAACGGATCGTTCTCGTACGCGGTGACGCGGCTGCGGAGCTTGCCGGCGCGCGTGGGATCCATCAGCTCGCCAACCAGGGAATCGGGAGCCGTCTGTCCGCGTTGCGGTCCTTGGACTACGATGGCCGCAGAGGCAGAAGAAGCGGCCGATGCGGCAGCAACGGCGCCGCCCAGCAGGCCCAAAACCCGGCGCCGAGTGTAGCTACACTCAGGCATCGCGGTCTCCCGAGGCCAGGGTCACGGCGTACCCCGGCAGCGCCCGCCGGAGCGACGCCTTGGTGGGGCCTGCGCCGGGCCACATCACGACCACGCCGCCGAACACCAGGATCACGCCGCCGAACCATACCCACCAGACCAGCGGGTTGATGGTGAAGCGGTACACCGCCTCCTCCGTTCCGGCGACCGAGCCAGCGAAGACGATGTAGAGGTCCTCGCGCAGGTCGCTCCGAATCGCCGCTTCGGTGGACGGGTTGAACTGTGGCCGCTTGAACGAATCCACGTGCTGGCGCTTCTCGCTGGTCATCACGCCGAGCCGCTCACCGTCTCGGCTCACCTCGACGGTCGCGGCGGTGACGAACCGATTCAACCGCTCGTACTGGGAGATACCGACGTGGGTCAGCGTATAAGTGTGGCCGAAGGGCGACCGCATCGCCGTGCTCTGGCCCGGTTTGAGCGACGCTTCCATCTCCTGCTTGAAGGCCATGCCGGAGAACGCCACCAGATACGTCACGATGCCCAGATGGACGATGTAGCCCCCATAGCGTCGCCGGTTACGGCCCACCAGCCGGGCGAAGGCCAGCGCGTAGTTCTCGCCGTGCAGCCGATGCCGGGCGGACGTGCCTCGCCAAAACTCCTGGGCGATCGTGGTGACCACAAACGCGGCGAGCGACGCCGCCACGCCGGCGTAGAAGTCGCTGTACCCGATGGCCGCCAGGATGGCCGCGGTCGCCAGCCCCACCGCCACCGGGATGGCGAACTGCCGCTTCAGGTTCTGCGGGCTGGCCTTGCGCCAGGCGATCAGGGGCCCCACGCCGGTGAGCGCCAGCAATGCCAGCGCGATGGGGATGTTCACCTGGTTGAAGAACGGAGGCCCGACGGTCACCTTGGTGCCCCGAATCCACTCGGAGAGGATCGGGAAAATGGTCCCCCAGAACACCGAGAACGCCATCCCTACGAACAACAGGTTGTTGAAGTAGAAGCTCGATTCCCGGGAGAGGGCGCTTTCGAGATGCGCCTCGGTCTCGAGATCCGGCTGTCTGGTCCACAAGAGCCACCCCAGCGCCAGCGCGATCAACACCAGGAACGCCAGGAAGAAATACCCTACGCTGGACTGCGTAAAGGAATGCACGCTCGAGATGATCCCGCTCCGCGTAATGAAGGTGCCGAAGATCGAGAGCATGAACGAGAGTGCGATCAGCGACATGTTCCATTTCTTGAGCATGCCGCGTTTCTCTTGGATCATCACCGAGTGGAGAAACGCGGTCATGGTGAGCCAGGGCAGGAAGCTGGCATTCTCCACCGGGTCCCACGCCCAGTAGCCGCCCCACCCCAGCTCCACGTAGGCCCACCACATACCGAGCGTGATGCCGATGGACAGGAAGGTCCAGCTCAACAGGGTCCAGCGCCGGATGGCGTGCAGCCACCCGGTGTCCAGCCGCCGCGAGATCAACGCCGCCATGGCGAAGGCGAACGGGATGGTGATGCTGATGTACCCCAGGTAGAGCATGGGCGGGTGGATCACCATGCCGGGGTTCTGGAGCTGCGGGTTGAGCCCGTTGCCGTCCGGCGGGGTGAAGGGCAGGCGCTCGAACGGGTTGGACGCGAACACCATCACCGCGACGAAGAAACACGTGACGGCCGAGGTCACCGCCGACACGTAGGGCATGAGCCCTTCGTAGCGCCGCGGCGTGAGCCACTGCGCCGCGGCGGCGAAGATGCTGAGGACGAAGGCCCAGAAGAGAAGACTGCCCGACTGGCCGCCGTAGAAGGCGGCGATAGTGTACACCGCCGGCAGGTTGCGGCTGGTGTACGAGGCGACGTAGGCCACGTTGAAGTCGTGACGCAGCAGCGCGGTGAGCAGCGACGCCGACGCCACGGTGAGCAGGCCCAGCAGCGCGTAGGTGGTGCGCCGGGCGCTCTGGATCAGCTCCGGCCGGCGGCGGGTGCCGCCCAGCACACCGGTCACGGAGCCCCAGGCGGCGACCAGCAACGCCAGCCACAGGCTGATTTGACCAAGAATCGTCATGGAGCGGTCAGGCTTTCGGCATCGTTTCGTACCGCGACCCGCACTTGGCGAGCAGCGTTGTCGCGCGGAACGTGCCGTCCTGCATCAGGCGCCCCTCGACCACCACGTCCACGTCATCCGTGAACGTGTCCGGCGCGAGTCCGCGATACACGACGGGATAGGTCTGTTGCCCATCGGTGGCCTGGAAGGTGACGGTCTGGGACGCCACATCGCGCTGGATGCTGCCGGTCACGACGCGGGCCCCCATCTTGACGCCCACGTTGTAGAACGAGGGATCAGCGCTCACCCGGGTGGCCAGCTCCGTCGGCGTGAGAAAGTAGACCCCGGTGTCCTTGATGCCTGACGCCATGAGGTAGCCGACCGTGCCGACCACCAGCGCGGCGCCGATGAAGAAGCGGGTGCGTGCGTTCATAGGTGACGCCAAGTTTAGGGGACGAAGTCGGGATTACTTTAAAGTTTACCCCAAGGAACCCTTAATTGCACCACCGCGGGCCCAGTGCAAGGCGGCGCCAACCGCCCGCTGCCACTGGACATACGCCGCGTCCGCCCTGGGGCCGGGCTGGAACCAGCGGTAGGCGCGCGCTTCCAAAAACTCCTCGGGAGTCCGCCATACGCCGGCCGCCAGGCCGGCCAGCCCGCCCGCTCCTAGCGCGGTGGTTTCGACCACGTCGGGCCGTCCTACGCGCACGCCCAGCAGGTCCGCCTGAACCTGCATCAACCAGGCATTGGCGGCGGCACCGCCGTCCACTTTGAGCTCCCTGAGGCGCACGCCGGACTCCTGGCCCATGCGGTCCATCACGTCCCGGGTGCTGAACGCCATGGCCTCGAGGGCCGCCCGGACCAGGTGCGCCCGCGAGGTCCCCCGAGTTAGACCGACGATGGTGCCCCGGGCTTCCGCCTCCCAGTAGGGCGCGCCCAACCCCACGAACGCGGGCACGAAGCACACTCCTCCGGTATCGGGCACGCTCCGGGCCAGCTCCTCCGTCTCGCCCGCGTTCCGGATGATCCCCAGACCATCGCGCAGCCACTGCACGGCGGCACCGGCGATGAAGACGGAGCCCTCCAGGGCGTAGGCGGGTTGGCCTTTCGCGTCACAGGCGATGGTGGTAAGCAACTTCGACTCGCTGCCGCTGCTGCCGCGTCTGCCGCCCGTACCCCCCACTAACATCAACAGGAACGCGCCGGTCCCGTAGGTGCACTTGGCCTGGCCAGGGGTCCAGCAGCCCTGCCCCCAGAGCGCGGCCTGCTGGTCGCCGGCGAGCCCCGAGATCGGCAACTCGGCACCCAGGTGGCGCCGGTCCGCCACGCCCACGGTCCCGGACGACGACACGATGGTGGGGAGCGATTCGGCGGGCACGCCAAACACTGCCAGCAGCTCCGGGTCCCAGCCCCTGTTTTCGACGTGGTAGAGCAGCGTGCGCGAGGCGTTGGTGTGATCGGTGACGAAGGCCCGACCGTCGGTGAGCCGAAAGACGAGCCAGGCGTCTATGGTCCCGAAAACGACCTCCCCGGCCGCCGCGCGCCGCGCCAGCCCCGGGACCTCGCGGAGCAGCCATTCGATCTTGGTGGCGGAGAAGTAGGGGTCCCAGATCAGCCCGGTCCGTCGGGCCAGGTAGGCGTCGCCCAGCTCGGCTCGGAGCGCCCGGCAGCGCTCGCTGGTGCGGCGATCCTGCCAGACCAGCGCCCGGTGCACCGGCCGCCCCGTGGCGCGCTCCCAGGCGACCACCGTCTCGCGCTGGTTGGTGATGCCTAAGGCCACGGGCGTCTCGCCGGCCGCGCGGATCGCCTCTCGCGCGGCGTCCAGCACGGAGCGCCAGATCTCCTCGGGGTCGTGCTCTACCCAGCCGGGCTCAGGGAAGTGCTGGGGAAACTCACGGTAGCCCCGGCCCAGCACCCGGCCATCCTGGTGGATGACCAGCGCCGTGCTGCCGGTGGTGCCCTGGTCGAGGGCGAGGACGGAGGTCACGCCGGGAAGCTACGCGGGGGCGCCGCCCCGGCCAGCTCCCTGTCCGGGTGATTGGAGCGACCGAGCGCGAAACCCACGGCCCCCTGTCGTCACAGGAGGTTCATCGTTGCTTAACGCGCGGTCCGGTACGCTGGATACCCGGGATCGGCCTATGCGCGACCGCCCCCGCAGGCGTGAGAAGAGGCCTTCAGGCCGGGCGTCGCGACTCTATAAACTGGGAGCCTGACAATGAGCCAATCACTCAAGCACTGGGCGCCGCCAGGGTCGCTGGAACACCGTACGCGATCCATCGCCTACGGCACCTTGGTCCTGGCACTGGGCGTGCTCGCGGGCGTGGGAGCCCGCGAGGCCGGCTCGCGGGAGCAGCAACAACAGGCCGACACGCGTAAAGCGATCGCGCTGACCGCAGCCCAGCAGGAGGCCATCCTCAGGGACCACCGCACGATGCTGACGGCGATGCAGAGCATCATGGAGGGCGCCAGCCGGTTGGACGTCCCGCGCATCCGCGCCGCCGCTCAGGCGGTGGGCACGGCGGTGATGGTGGGGTACGATTCGGAGACGCAGGCACAGCTTCCCGAAGCGTTCCGGAAGCAGAGCGCGGAAACGCGCGCCACGTTCGACGCCCTGGCGGAGGCGGTTCGCGGCTTCACCGCGCGCGATACCGCGCTCTCGTATCTGTCGCGGATCTCTGCACAGTGCGTCTCGTGCCACGCCCAGTACCGGTTTACCGTCAAGGAGTAGCCGAGTTCGCTCCACGCTTCGCGCACTGCTGACGCTCGGTCGGGGCGTGGTCCGCGGCCTGCCGGACCTGACCGCGGCCGACGACCCGATCGCGTTTTTTGAGCGGTGGTTCCGCGAAGCCCGCGCGGCCGGGATCTACCTGCCGGAGAGCATGACCCTCGCGACGACAACACCAGACGGCGTCCCGGCGGCGCGGATGATGCTCCTCAAGGGCGTGGACCAGCGGGGCTTCATGTTCTTCACCAACTACGAATCCCGGAAGGGCCAGGAGCTGCTCGAGAACCGCCGGGCCGCCCTGGTCTTCCACTGGGCCGTGCTCCAGCGGCAGGTGCGGGTGGAGGGAACGGTCGAGCGGCTCACCCACGACGAGTCCGAGGCGTACTTCCAGACGCGACCCCGGGGCGCCCAGATCGGCGCCTGGGCGTCCCAGCAGAGCGCCGAGTTGAGCAGCCGCGCCGAGTTGGACAAACGGGTGACAGAGTACGAGGCAAGGTTCGCCGGGCAGAACGTCCCGCTGCCGCCGTTCTGGGGCGGCTTCAGGTTGACGCCGACGGCGATCGAATTCTGGCAGGGCCGCATCAACCGGCTCCACGACCGCGTGCGCTACACCCGCGCGGGAGAGAACTGGAGCGTGGTGCGGCTGTACCCTTAGCGACCGGCGGCGAACGGCGGTTTGAGGATCCCCGTATCGGTGACGATCGCGGTCACCAAGTCGGCCGGCGTCACATCGAACGCGGGGTTGTAGGCGCTCAACCCCTGCAGCGGCCCGACGATCTCGGCCCCCGCCCGCTGCTCGATGGGGATCAAGTCACCGGAGGTAAGTGACGGATCGAACGTGGTGTGCGGAGCCGCCACGTAGAAGGGAATCCCGTGCGCCCTGGCCAGCACCGCCAGCGTGTAGGTCCCGATCTTGTTGGCCACGTCGCCGTTGGCCGCGATGCGATCCGCGCCCGTGATCACCAGGTCCACGTCCCCCTGCGCCATGAGCCAGCCAGCCGCGTCGTCCACGATCACTCGACAGGGGATGCCGGCCCGCGCCAGCTCCCAGCCCGTCAGCCGCGCTCCCTGGTTGAGCGGCCGCGTCTCGCACGCCAGCACATCGATGCCCTTCCCCTCCCGGTGCGCCGTGTAGACGATGCCAAGCGCCGTGCCGATACCTCCCGTCGCCAGCATCCCGGTGTTGCAGTGCGTGAGCACCGTGGCGCCTTCCGCCACCAGCGCCGCCCCCGCCCGGCCGATGGCCTCGCACATCGCCGCATCCTCGTCCCAAATGGCCTGCGCCTCGGCGCGCAGGCGTTGAGCGACCCGTGCGGCGGGCTCTGCTCGGGCGAACGCCTGCTGCCCCACCCGCCGCATGCGCTCCACGGCCCAGGCGAGGTTGACCGCGGTGGGCCGGGCGGAAGCCAGGAGGGAAGCTGCCGCGTCGAGCCAGACCGGAGTCAGGCCGGCCGCCAGTGCGCGCTGCTCCGCTTCCGCCGCCAGCCCCATCGCCGCCGCGATGCCGATCAGCGGGGCTCCCCGCACGCGAAGCACACGAACCGCCTCGACCATGGCGTCCACGGTTTGCAGCTCAAGGTAGCGCACCTCGCCAGGAAGCACGGTCTGGTCCAGGACCCGGACGGACCCTGAGGTCCCCCAACCGATGGCATCCGTATGCATGGGTTAAGAACCTACGGCCGAGGCCGCGCGGGCTGAAGATCCGCCGGGGGTGAAGGTTCCTTAACTCCGAAGCCAACGGAATTTGAACAAATCCGGCCAACAATAGACCCCGGGGGATGTGACGTCGGCCGTTCCCCCTCGCTCCGGCCCTCTTTAAGGAGGGGCTGAAGGCAGCGTCCGATGCCCGTCTCGACCCCTACGCTCTACGAGCGACGGAGTTTGGTGAACCTCAACAAGCTGTTTGGGCGCCTTCCGATTCGCCGGAAGCTCGGCATCGCGTTCGCGGTCCTGGCCTTGGGCCCGGTCGCGCTGGTGGCGGCCTTGGCGACCCAGGTTACCGTGGCCCATTTGTACCAGATTGCACAGCGCGCGCTGGAGCACGACCTCGAAACGGTGCGCCGCCAGACGGAGCGCGCGGTAAGCCGAGCCGAGCAGGACGTGACGTACCTGTCGGAGGCAGCGCTGGGAGCCTTCCTCCGAACACCAGGCGCAGCTGCCGCGGGGGAACCGGCCCGACTTGCCGCCGCGTTCCTGGCTCACGATTCGGTGTTGTTCCAGACGAAAGTCATAGCGCTCGACGGCACCGTGCTGGCGACTGTCCGGGCGGACGGCGCGCGAGCACGGTCCGGCAGCGGGGAGGCACCCGAGGGGATCCTCTACGCGCTCCACGCGGCGTCGCTCGCGCCGGGCGAGCATCTCCTCCTCCCCGTGGAGTTGCGGCCACCGGTGCCCGGGAGCAGTCCCCTGCCCGCCGTCGCCATCCTGGTGCCGGTTCGGGACACGGCCGGAAAGCCCCTGGGCACGGTGGTGGGCGAGGCGTACGCGTCGGTCTTGTTCGCTGGGCTGGAAGAGGGGTCGCCTCAGCTCAGGGGGGTCACGGGCCTCGTGAACCCCGAGGGACTGTTCCTGTATCACTCCGAGCGCAAGCGGAACTGGGGCAGCCTGCTCGCCCCACATGCGGAGGTTGCGCTGCAGGACGATTTCCTATCGGCCGAGGTCGCCGACATCGTTTCTGGCCGCACGCAGACGACGCCCGTGTCCGACGACCGGATCGTGAGCTTCCGACCGCTGCGACTGGGAAGCTCGGCGATAGGACCGCTCACGGTGTACCGGGTGGTTCCTACGACGGCGTTCGACGCGCCCGTGCGGCGGTTCCTCGGGTGGGCCGGCGCCGCCGGCGGCGCCGTGTTTCTGGTCGTGCTCGGGCTCGCCGCGACCGCGGCACGGCAGTTCACCCAACCTATCTATCGACTCCGGGAAGCCGTGGCGCAGCTGGCCCAGGGTGGTGCAGGGAGCTCCCTGGCCATCGAGACGAACGACGAGCTTGAGGATCTCGCGGCCGACTTCGCAGCCATGGCCCATTCGCTGTCTCGGTACCGCAACGAGCTGGAACAACTCGTCACGGAGCGCACCCGAGCGCTGCGCGAGACCCACGCCGAGCTGGCCGACATCCTGGCGAACTCGGCCGACGCCATCATCGGCCTGGACTCGGAGCGACGGGTGCGCGTGTGGAACCGCGGAGCGGAGCAGCTACTCGGCTACCCGCAGTCGGAGGTGCTGGGCCGGGACCTGGACACCTTCCTCCTCCCGAGAGGTCCTGCCGCCGAGCGCGAGCTGGCCTTCATCCACCGCGAGCTGGCGCGCCACGGCGCGGTCGTGAATCACCAGACTAAGCGCCTGGCGAAGGACGGTCGGCTGATTCCGGTGAGCCTCACGCTCACGTCATTGCAGGACGAAACGGGGCGGCCCCTCGGCAGCTCGGTGATCCTGCGCGACACCAGCGCGCAGGCGCGACTCGAGGAGCAGATGCGCCGTTCGGAGCGCATTGCGGCGGTGAGCGTCATGGCCGCGGGCCTGGCGCACGAGATCAACAATCCCCTCGCAATCATCGCCAACCGGGTAGAGTGCATGGAGCGGGAGGTGGTGCGGCGCTGTCCAGGGTGTTTTCTGGACGGGGACCTGTCCGTGCTGCACGAGCACACGGCCCGCCTCAGCGTGTTGACGCGCGATCTCCTCCGGCTGGCCCGCGACGACGACTTGGGACCGGCACCCGTGCTTCTGGCTGACGTGGGGCGTCGAGTGGCGGGCCTTTTGGAGCACACCTTCGCGGCTCGTGGCCTGCAGCTCGAAGTCGAAGCCGGTGAGGCGATCCCACCGCTGATCGGTAGCGAGGGGGCCCTGGAAACCGTGTGCATGAACCTGCTCCTGAACGCCGCCGACGCGACGCCGGCCGGGGGATCCGTCGGCCTGGCGATACGCGCCGGGCCGTCGGGCGACGCCGTGGAGCTGGAGGTCTGGGACACGGGACCCGGCGTACCTCCGGAGCTGCGCCAGCGGATTTTCGAGCCGTTCTTCACGACCAAAGGCGCGGCCAAAGGGACAGGACTCGGGCTGGCGGTCTGCCGCAACGTGGTGGAACGCCACCACGGCGAGATCTGGGTCGAAGACCGCCCAGGCGGGGGAAGCCGGTTCATTGTGTCGCTACCACTCAGCGCAGAGGCGGCCTCGTGGCGTCAGCCCGCGTACTCATAGTCGACGACGAGCCGGCCATGCTCGAGAACTGCGAGCGGCTGTTGGCGCTCGAGGGCTACAGCTGTCACACCCTCAGCGATCCCACCCGCTTCCGTGCGGTGCTCGCCGAGGCTCACCCCGACGTGCTCCTGCTGGACCTGCGGATGCCTGGTGCCGACGGGCTGACCGTGCTGGCGGCCGCCCTGGCCGACGATCCTGCTCTGCCGGTGATCATGATGACTGCGTACGCGACCGTCGCCTCGGCCGTGCAGGCAATCCGCGAGGGCGCCTTCGACTACCTGACGAAGCCCTTCGCCGCCGACCAGCTCGTCGTCGCCGTGAAGCGCGCGCTGCGCTACCGGGGTCTCACGGTGGAGAATCGCACCCTGCGCGAGCTGGTCGCCCGCGGCGTCACATTCGAGCAGATGGTGGGCACCAGCCCGGCCATCACTCGGCTGCTCGACCAAGTCCGAAAAGTTGCTCCCTCCGACGCCGACGTGCTGATCACGGGCGAAAGCGGCACCGGAAAGGAGCTGATCGCGCGCGCGATTCACGAGCACAGCACCCGCAAGAAGGGCCCCTTCGTCCCGGTCGACTCGGCGGCGCTTCCGGAGACGCTGCTCGAAAGTGAACTGTTCGGCTACGAGCGGGGTGCGTTCACCGGGGCCGTGAGCCGAAGGGAAGGCCTGCTGGTGGAAGCGGACGGTGGCACGTTGTTCCTCGACGAGGTCACCGAGCTCGGGGCGGCGCTGCAATCCAAGCTGCTGCGGACCCTGGAGGAGCGGCAGGTCCGGCGCCTGGGCAGCACGTCGCTCGTCGACGTCAATATCCGCGTGCTGGCGGCGACCAACCTCGACCCCCAGGTGGCGGTCTCCACCGGCAAGTTCAGACCAGATCTGTACTACCGGCTCAATGTCGTGCATCTGCACGTGCCACCGCTTCGCGTCCGTCAGGGCGACATCGAGCTCTTACTCCACACCTTTGCTGCCGAGTTCGCCGAGGCACTGAGCAAGGCGGTCCCCCGATTCTCCCCCGATGCGCTGGTGGCCTTGGAAGGGTATGGTTGGCCCGGAAACGTACGCGAGCTGCGTAACCTGGCCCAGCGGCTCGTGGTCCTGGATGAGGACGGCCGCGTCACGCTCGCCGATCTCCCCGACGCGGTCCGGGGCTGGACCGAAGCCGAGCCCGGGGTGCCCCGTGCCCGGGTCGCTCCCTACGAAGAAGCCCGAACCCAGGCGCTGGCCGCGTTCCGGAGCGGGTACCTGAAGCGCCTGCTCGCCGAGCACGACGGGAATGTCACCCGAGCCGCACGGGAGGCGGGACTCAGCCGCCGCACGCTCCACCGTTGGCTAGCGGAGGACGCGACCAATCGCCACCTGACCGAGCGACCGGGATGACGGCGCGGCGGCCTTGGATCGCGCTGCTCATCCCAACGGCGTTGTCAGCCCAAGCCACCCCCAACGGGCGACTGGTCGGGAGTGCGCGCGGTGTGGACGTTCCCGTTGAGGCGGCCGTAGCCTACCTGGTGCCCACCCGGCCTCTCCGGATCCCGCTGTCGCAGGACACAGTGGTTGTGGATCAGCTGAATCTCACCTTCGTCCCTGGCCTGACCGTGGTGCAGCTGGGCACGACCGTCGATTTCGCGAACAGCGATCCCGTCCTGCACAACGTGTTCAGCCCGAACACGCCGCCCTTCAACCTTGGGCTTTACCCGCGGACCACGTCGCGGCAGCATCGCTTCACCGAACCCGGCGCCTACGTCATCCTGTGCCACATCCATCCGGAGATGGTGGCGTACGTGGTGGTGGTTCCGACGCCCTACCACGCCATGGTGGACGCGGAGGGGCACTTCGCGATCAGCGACATTCCGTCCGGCGAGTACGCGCTGCACGTTTGGCATTGGCGATCGGCTAAGGTGGTTCGGCCACTCCAAATCGTCGCCGGCCAGACGACCAGGGTGGAGGTTGAACTCCGGCGCCCCGCTCGCGGCGTCCCGCCCACGGGAGCCGCCCGCTGATCGCCACCGTCCCGCGGGCAGTCACGACGGCGTTGCTCCTGACGCTCGCCGCTCTGCTGGCCCGAACCGCGGCGGCGACCGACGGTCCCGAAGGTCGCATCCCGGCGTTCGCGCGCAAGTATCGCACCAGCTGCTCCACGTGTCACACGGCCGCTCCCAAGCTGAACGTGCTGGGGGAGGCGTTTCAACTCAACGGCTACCGCTTCCCCGAGAACGACCTACTGCTGCGGAAGGATCAGCCGGTGCCGCTGGGTGCCGAGCCGTGGCGCGACCTATGGCCTCGGGCCGTCTGGCCCGGTGAAGTATCCGGCTTCGCTCCGCTGGCGCTGCGGATCCAGAACGACGCCGGTGCGATGCACCGCCCGGATGGAGCGACCCGGTGGAGCTATCGCTTCCCCAACGAGGTGGGACTCCTCGCGGGCAGCGCCCTGGGAGAAACCATCGCTGCGTTTCTGGAAGCCGACTGGAACCCGACCGACGGCCTCGAGGTCGAGCAGGCGAAGCTCGCATTCCAGGATGTCCTGCCCTGGCTCCCCAGCCGCCTCGCCAACCTCTGGGTGGGGGTCCAGCGTCTCCGTCTGTTCACGCTGGGTGACCCAGTCGTGGACGGTGCGGGGCGAGCCGAGTTCCTGTGGCAAACCTTCCGCGTCGCGGATCTGGAGCTGCGCGGCGGAGTCGGGGTCCCGCCTTCCCAATCGGAGAATGCGTTCCGATTAGGGCAGCCGCAGCCCACGATCGAGCTGAACGGGCTCGTCGGGCCGCGGCTGTACTACGCCATCGGGCTGTCGCAGGGCGCCGGCCCGCTCGTCGACGACAACAACGCCCGCAAGGACCTGTACTATAAGCTGCGTTACAAGCTCGGCGGCCTGCGGCTGGACGGCACCTACGCCCCCGGGGGCGGCCCTCTCACGGGAAGCTACGGGCAGCTGCTCGACCGGGCTCTCATCGTGGAGCATTTCGGCTACTTCGGCTCCGAGCCGACCAACGGCGTCGAGGACGCGCACCGGTCCTTCGGGCTCAACGCCCGGGTGCTGTGGGGACCGATCGATCTAGGGGGCGGGTACGTGTGGGGACGCCACGAGAATCCCTGGGGTTCCGGCCCGCGCCCGGTACGATACGGCAGCGCCTTCGGAAAAGCCGAGTACCTGGTCTTCCCCTGGTTCATCGCGGCCCTCAAGGCTGACGAGCTGCACGTGTCGGTCCCCAGCCAGGCCCTGCCCCCCGGCGTCACCAGTGTGCCCGCCGATCAAACTCGCTTGATTCCGGGCGTCGTGCTCCTGATCCGCCAGAACATCCGCGGAGTGCTCGAAGCCGAGTTGTTTGCTCGTCACGCTCCAAGCCGGGCGCTTGCCCAGGCGACCCCAGGCAACCTCTGGATCCGGCTTGACGTGGCGTTCTGAGCGCCAGCCGGCGACACACCTGAGACGCTCGTTGTCACACTGCCGCAGGCGACGTCGTCAGCCCCCCGCTGCTAAGTAGCGATTCCCCAACGCCGTAGGTCGGTCCCGCTGGGAACGGCGCCTGGGCACGCTCCCTGCAACAGGACCCTAGCGCTGGCCGCCGGGGAGCAGTCCCGCGCCAGAGACCGAAGGCTCATGGTGCGACTCTGTCGGGAGGTGAGATGCTATGATCGCGAAGACGATTGGGCTCAGCTCAATGTTGGCGCTGGGGTGTACCCTGCTGTTGGCGCCGGCCGCAAACGGTCAGGGACTTATGGTGACCGGCTACGCGAACATCGAGTACATCAATCCCCAAGGTGGCACCCACACGTTCGACGCGCACAACCTCAATTTGATCCTTATTGGGAAGCTCCGCGGCGATCTCTTCGCGGCCGGGGAGATCGAGTACGAGCACGGCGGCGAGGAGATTGCTCTCGAGTACGCGTACCTCGCGTTCACCCGCTGGCGCAACCTGAACATCGTGGCCGGGAAGTTCATCGTCCCCTTCGGCAGCTTCAACGTGAATCACCCCGCATGGATCAACAAGGTGCCCGGCAGGCCCTTCGGTTTTGACCGAGTGCTTCCCGCGACTTACAACGACATTGGCGTGATGCTGCGCGGGGCCCTACCTGCCGGATTTCTCAGCCGCGTCACCTACGACGTCTGGGCCGTGAACGGATTGGCGGGCGCGCCCGGAGGCGACCTGCGAGGGATGCGGGATAACCTGATCGATGTAGACAAGTCCAAGTCCTTGGGCGGTCGCCTGGCCTTCGTTCACCGTCTGGGGTTCGAGATCGCAGCGTCGGTCTTGACCGGGACCTACAACGACTCGTTGGGTCTCGGCGTCACCATGATTGGCGCGGATGCCGCGTTCCAGCGCAGCGGGTTCGAGATCAAGGGCGAGGTGGTCCAGGCCACCCAGCAAGCGCCAGGGGGCGATCTCAAGAAGAACGGTTTCTACGCGCAGACGTCGTATCTCGTCGTCGCATGGTTGGAGCCCACCGTGCGCTACTCGCAGATGGATTTCCCCGGAGCCTCGAACCGCGATCTGCGAGAGATCAGTGCTGGGGTCAGTCTCTATCCTTCGGACATCGGCGCCCTGCGACTGTTCTACCGCATCAACGGCGAGCGTAGCGTCCCCGAGGTGAAAGACAACCAGTTCATCGCGCAATTCACGGTGGGCTTCTAGGGAGGGAGAGGAACATGTTCGCACTTGCAAAGGGTTCCAAAGAAACGCCTCTGGTGGGGCTCGGGGCACTGCTGCTCGCCCTTCTGGTGGTGCCCGCCTCCGCGCAGCAACAGAAACCCAGCGGAGCGGACGTGTGGTCCACCAATTGCGGGCGTTGCCACCGCGTACGGGCAGTGGACGCCTACACGGCTTCCCAGTGGGAGAGCGTCGTCACCCACATGGCGCTCACGGCCCGTCTGACGTACGACGAAACGCAAGCGGTGCGGGAGTTCCTGGTGGGCGCCGCGCAGGCCCGCGAACGGGCTGCCAGTAGCGCCGCGTCGGCTTCACGCCAGCCGCTCAGGTTGGCGAGCCGGGGGAACGTTGGGGTGGTGCCGCTGGACTCGCGATGCTGCGATCCGACCGTGGGGGGTGCCATCTTCAAAGCCCAGTGTGTGGCGTGCCACGGTCCTGGGGGGAAGGGCAACGGGCCCGCGGCCGCAGCCCTGAATCCGCGGCCGGCCAATCTCGCGGATGCCGCCCGCATGGAGAAGCTGAGTGACGATTCGCTCCTCCAGATCGTCACTGCCGGGCGGCTGACCATGCCCGGCTACGGGAGAACGTTGACGCCTGAGCAGGTCCGCGAGGTTGTGGCGTACGTGCGAGGCCTAAAACCCTAGGGGATTCTTCTCGACCTCGAAGGGCAGTCTGGCGTCCGCCCAGGGCCGCTCCCGCGGCCCTGGCGGACGCAGTACCCTCTGAGCCGTCCTTCCGATTCCTTTCATGAATGGCTTAAGGAGCCGGGGCTAGATAGGGCCTCGTCCAAGTCCGGTATCCCGCACGGGAGGAATCATCAATGCTTATCGTCGCTTCTCTTGGGCTCTCCGCCCTGGTCGGGATCGCGGCGCCAGCCGCCGAACCGGCCGACGGCGCACCCATCTGGGTCCGGGACTACGTCACCGAGTACGCCGCCCATGTCGAGCGCGCCGGCGCACCGATCCCTGCCTGGGCCCGGAAGTACAAGCTCGACTGCTCCGCCTGCCATTGGCCGGCGGCTCCCCGGCTCAACGGGATGGGGATCCAGTTCCGCTGGGCCGGCTACCGCATGCCGGACGAGATCGGCCAGAAGGTCGACGTCACCGATGTCGGAAACTACATGGCGATCCGCGGCCGCATGCGCTACGACTACGACAAGACCCAGGGCGTTCCGGCCACCAGCCAGTTCACCTGGAATGACGTGACGCTGTTCTACTCCGGGCCGTTCGGCAAGAACTACTCGGGGTTCTTCGAACTGGAGCGGGCGGCCGAGGACGAACTCGAGATCGTGACCAGCTTCGCCAGCGCCTGGGGGAAGTCGGGGTCCTATGGCGGCCTCCGCGCCGGCGTCATGCACTGGCTGCTGCGCGACGGCACGGCGGGGTTTGATCGTCCCACCGGCATCCGCACGCCGACCCCGTTTGGCACGCCGATCACCAGCGCCATTCCCTTCCGCTTCTCCAACGACCAGCTGGGAGTGGAAGCCTACTACGTCCGCGGACGTAACCGGTTCTCCGCGCAGGTGCTGAACGGTATCAACAACGCTGGCTCCGGCACGGCCACCGACCCCAACACCAATCGCGATTACGTGGTGACGAACCAGTTCTTGTTCAACGACCAGGGCTCGAGCATCACCGCCATGGGCTACTACGGCACGCTGGTGGGCCTGGTAGCGTCGGCCCCGGCCGACAAGTCCCACTTCTGGCGCGTGGGCGGGAGCGCCAACTGGATCATCCAGAAACTCGAGCTGATGGGGGGCGTGGCCTACGGGAAGGACACGGATCTCCCAACCACCGGGGCGGGGTCCTTCGCCACCGCCGAGCAGACCGGCCTAGGGTACTGGGCGCAGGGGCAGTACTCGTTCCCGGTGCAGAACACGCTGTGGACCCTGTTCGGGCGCTACGAGTTCGTGGACCCCAACACCGATGTCGCCGGCAACGGGTCGAAGCGGTTCGTGGTCGGGACCGTGCTGCCGGTGAACCTGCCGGAGTATCTGCGGCTCGCGGTGGAGTACGCCCACGACCTCAAGCAGGCGGCGGGCGCGCCGAAGCGGAACGGAGTGACGGGCGAAGTGATGCTCAACTTCTGAACCGAGTACCACGGTGAAGGTGCCCCAGCAGGTCGCCCGTCTCGGGGTCGTCTTCGCGGCGGCGATCGCGGCGCTCTTGGTGGCCCGATCGCTCCTCGTGCCGGAGACGTTCGGCGAGCTGGGGCACTACCGCGCGGCCGCGATCGACTCCATCGCGGCGCACCCCAAGAAGTATGCGGGTCACCAGGAATGCGCGGCCTGCCATGACGACCTCGCCGCCAAGCGCGCCGCGGGCAACCACCGCGGCGTCGCCTGCGAAGTGTGCCACGGCCCCGAGCAGGCCCACGTGGATGCGCCCCTGGACGTCAAGCCGCCGGCGCCTCGCGACCGGGGGTTCTGCCCGTTGTGCCACGCCTACAATCCGTCACGCCCCACCGGATTCCCGCAGATCGACCCGGTGGCGCACAATCCCTTGAAGCCGTGCATCACGTGTCATGACCCCCACGCGCCGGTGCCGCCGGCGGTGCCGGAGGAGTGCAGCGCCTGCCACGGCCAGATCGCGCGGCAGAAGGCGCTGTCGCACCACGCCAACCTGCCCTGCGTCACGTGCCACCAGGCGCCGCAGCAGCACAAGGTCTCGCCGCGTACGGTGCGTCCGGCCAAGCCGCTGGAGCGGGCCTTCTGCGGCCGGTGCCATGTGGAAGGAGCCCGGGGCCCGGCGGAGGCCCCGCGCATCGACCTCGAAGAGCACAACCCGCGGTACCTGTGCTGGCAGTGTCACTACCCTCACGACCCCAAGACGCAATGAGCGGGGACCAAGCTGACTCGAGCGCGCCGCCCGACGCTCCCTGGCTCCCGGTGGATCGCCGGCGGTTTGTGGAGGAGGCACTCAAGGCGTGCGCCGCAGGCTGCCCGCTGATCCTAGCGGTGATGCGGCTTCCGGCAGCCGCCGCGCAGGGGCCGGCGGAGGAGGCCGGCTACGACCCCACCGAGCACCTCTACGGCATGGGGATCGACATCCAGAGGTGTATCGGGTGCGGGCGGTGCGTGGCGGCCTGCAAGGCGGAGAACGACGTGCCGCTGGACGGATACCATTTCAACACCTGGGTGGAGCGCTACGTCATTGACGACAACGGCGAGGTGGCCGTAGACAGCCCCAACGGCGGGTTCGAGGGCTTCCCGCCGCCGGTGACCGAGACCGAGATCCGGCGCACCTTCTTTGTGCCCAAGCTGTGCAACCACTGCGCCAACCCGCCCTGCGTGCAGGTGTGCCCGGTGGGCGCCACGTTCAGCACCCCGGACGGCGTGGTGCTGGTGGACGAGCAGTACTGCATCGGGTGCCGCTACTGCATCCAGGCGTGCCCCTACGGGGCTCGCTGGTTCCATCCCGCCAAGCACGTGGCGGCCAAGTGTACCCTTTGCTACCACCGGCTGGTGAAGGGATTGGTCCCGGCCTGTGTGGAGGTCTGCCCCACCGGCGCGCGCATCTTCGGCGAGGTGGAGCATCGCCCCACGCCGCTGGCGCGGTTCATGCGGATGAACGAGGTGCAGGTGCTCAAGCCGCACCTCAACACCAGACCCAAGGTCTATTACGCCAATCTCGACGGGGAGGTGCGGTAGGGTGCAGGGTTACATCTATCCCAACGAGTTCGAGCTCCAGTGGAGCCTGCTCATCGTGCTGTACCCGTACATCACGGGTCTGGTCGCGGGCGCGTTCATCCTGGCGTCGCTCGAGCGGGTGTTCAACGTGAAGGAGGTGCAGCCCACCTACCGGTTGGCGCTGCTGACGGCGCTGGCCTTCCTGCTGGTGGCCCCCTTGCCGCTCCAGGCGCACCTGGGCCACCCGGGGCGCTCCTACGAGATCTTCCTTACGCCCAACCGCAAGTCGGCCATGGCGATGTTCGGCTTCGTGTACGCCTGGTATCTGGCGGTGGTGCTGCTGCTGGAGATCTGGTTCGAGTATCGAAAAGACATGGTGCTGTGGGCGCGGGAGTCCGTGGGATGGCGGCGGTGGCTCTATTACGGGCTCACGCTGGGCGCCACCGACCTGTCCGACCCGTCGCTCAAGTTCGACGACGCAGCGGGACGCTGGATCACCGTGATCGGCATCCCGTCCGCGTTCCTGCTCCATGGGTACGTGGGCTTCATCTTCGGCTCGGTGAAGGCGAATCCGTGGTGGAGCAGCGTGCTGATGCCGGTCGTGTTCCTGTTCTCCGCCATCGTGTCCGGCATCGCCCTGGTGCTGATCCTTTATGTGGTGACCAGCCTGTTCCGGTCCCGGCCGGTGGACATGCGCTGCCTGGACAAGCTGGCGAGCTTTTTGTTCTACGCGATGATCGTGGACGTCTCGCTGGAGATGCTCGACTTCGTGCACCGCCTCTACGAGTCCGAAGAATCGATCAACATCCTCTCGCAGATGATCGAGAGCCGTCTGTTCATCAGCCTGATCGTGCTGCAGCTGGTCATCGGCACGCTGATCCCGCTCGGCTTCCTGGGCGTGTTCTCTCCCGCCCTGCACCGGGGGTTGGCGCGCGGGTCGGACGAGCTGCGGCGGTTGATTTACCTGATGTCCGCCGGCCTGGTCGAGATCGGCATTTTCAGCATCCGCTGGAACGTGGTGATCGGCGGGCAGCTGTTCTCCAAGAGCCTGCGGGGCCTCACGGTCTACAAAGTGGAACTGCTGGGCCTGGAAGGGCTGGCGATGACGCTGGCGCTGCTCGCGCTCCCGCTCGTCATCCTGTGGGTGCTGGTGAAGGTGCTGCCGCCGTGGGAGAAGGGGCCGGCGGAGGTCGCCCAGGCCGGAACGTGAGAAGTGAGACGTGAGATGTGAGAAGTCGGACAACACTGCACATCTCACGTCTTACATCTTACGTCTCACGTCTCTTGCTCACCGCGGCCGCCGGGCCAACGCCGCCAGATACGCGGCAAGATCGCGCATCTCGTCACCCTCGAACCGGGGCCACTCGACCCGCTGGGACTGCGTGACGTCGAACATCTCCGGCGCGTGGTTCCACATGGCCGTGGCCAAGCCCAGGGCGCTCTTGGTCACTTGCGACTGCGCCAGGTCCGGCCCGATGACAGCGCCAGTCGGCGCCGCATGGCACGTCACACAGCCCTTACTCTCGAAGACCTGCCGACCCGCTCGCGCGTCACCATCGGTTTCGTAGAATCGCAGGTAGTAGAGAAAGGCGATGACGTCCGCCATCTCGGTACCCTGGAATTGGGGAAACGCAAAGCCGCGGGCCCTAATTGCCTCCGACATCTGGAACGAGTGATTCCACAGCACACCGGCGATTTCAGACACCCGCAACCGGGACGTCGCCATGCGGAGATCCGGGCCAACGTCGGTCCCCCGCCCCGCGGAGCCGTGACAGCGATCGCATCCCTTGGATGAGAACAACCGTGCTCCCTTGGCCGCGTCCGGCGCCTGAAAGAAGACGATCTGCCGGCTGCGCAGCGTCGAGGCCCGCCGGATGTACGCCTGAATGTCCGCCATTTCCCGACCCACGAACGTAGGGATCGGGACGCCCCCCGCCGTCTGCCTCGCTTGCATGGCCGGTCCGTGGTTCCACATGCCTTCGGCGAGCATCAGGGGAGCGATGTAGCGCGCGTAGCCGTCCAGGGGCGGCCCGATGCGTCCTCCGACGCCGCCCACCGAGTGGCATTGCGCGCAGCGCTTGTCGGTGAACCAGCGCTCGCCGAGTTCCGGGTTGCCCGGCTCGTCGAACAGCTTCACGTAGTAGACGTAGCTGATGAGGTCCGCGAGCTCGGTTTCGGTAAAGGTCGGCCATTCGAAGCCCCGCGATCGCACCGTCTCCATCATCCGCGGCGTGTGATTCCAGAACAGTCCGGCAAGCTGCTGCATGCTGCGTCCTGCCCCCACGATCGCGAAATCCGGCCCCAGCGTGCCGCCATTGCCCCAGATGGAGTGGCAGCGCAGGCAGCCGCGCTCTTCAAAGAGGCGACGTCCGGCGGCGGGGTCCCCCGCCACCGGGAGCAGGGACTGGGCGAGCAACCCCGGGGCCCACGCCAGGAGACCGAGCAGCCGGAGCCCCTGCGCAACCCAACCGGCCTCGAAGCCACATCCGCGGTGCCGCATCTCAGTCTCCCGCAAGCACGGGTGCATGTTCGGGAAGGTATCCGGCCACCCGCTCGGAGACTTCGCGTACCGACTGCTCGCGGCCTTCCTTGATCTCCCAGATCGAGATGATGGGGAAGAACTTGGTGGCCAGCATGTAGAGCAGGATGAAGGCGGCGAACGTGCCGGCCATGATCGAGAGCTCCACCCACGAGGGGAAGTAGTGTCCGCCGGCCTCCATCTCCCATCGTGGGTTGACCGAGGTCGGGACCACGATGTTGAACCGCTCCAGCCACATCCCGATCACCACCGAGATGCCCGCGATGAGCGTGCCACGCGGCGTGCGCATGGAGGGGCGGGACATCAGGGCCAAGGGGATCACGAAGCAGGTGGCCACCATGGTCCAGAACGGGATGGCGAAGGGTCCCGCGACCTTGGCCCAGAAGGTGCGCATCTCCGAGGGCTCGCCGCCGTAGAACGCGGTGAGGTACTCGGCGAAGGTGAAGTAGAACCACAGGAGGCTGAACAGCAGCAGCAAGCGGCCCATGTAGTCGAAATGAATCTCCTTGAAGTACTGCTCGAGGCCGTACGCCCGCCGCAGGATGGTCATCGCGATCAGGATGGCGGCGATGCCGGAGTAGATGGCGCCCATGACGAAGTACGGACCGAAGATGGTGCTGTGCCACATCGGCCGCAGGGTCATCGCGAAGATCCACCCGATGATGGTGTGGACCGAGACCGCGATCGGGATCACGGCGATGGCCAGCACCCCGATCACCCGCTCCAGCCGGGCCCGCTGGGTCGGGGTATCCTGGTATCCGGCCGCTAGCATCCGGTAGAGCCACGGCGCCTTGATCCCGCTGTCCCGGATGATCGCCAAGTCCGGGATCATAGGGATGTAGAGGTAGATCGTGCTGGCCGTGAAGTAGAGTCCAATGCTGATCACGTCCCACAGCAGCGGGGAGCGGAGCTGCGCGTGGAAGATCACGTTGAGGAGCCGGTCCGGCCGCCCCAGATCGACGATGGGTTGAATCGCGCCGAACCCCAGGACCAGCACCGTGATGAACTCCGCCGAGCGCGTGATGGCCCTCCTCCATTCCGCTTTGCTGACGCGGAGGATGGCCGAGATCAGGGTGCCGGCGTGGCTGATCCCGATGAAGAACACGAAGTCGATGATGTAGATGCCCCAGTACTCCGGGCGATTGAGACCGGTGCGACCCAGACCGTAGCGGACCTGCAGGTAGTAGGCGAAGAGTCCCCACAACGCGATGACGCCGAGTCCACCGGCTACGAGATAGAATCCCCGACTGGTTTCGACCAGCGGCCTCAACAACCGCTGCTCGTCGGTACCCAGCTTCGCCAGCTTGGCCGCGACCTCGCCCCGCATCGGTCAGATCCTCGGCTGGAGGTAGTAGACCTTGGGCTCCGTCCCCAAGTCTTCCAACATCCGGGTGGCGCGTGCATCGTGCCGCAGCTGACTCACCCGGTGGGCGGGATTGTCCAGGTCCCCGAACACGATGGCGCGCGTGGGGCAGATCTCGACGCAGGCCGGCTGGTAATCCTCCTCCCGCAGCTGGCGGTCCTCTGCCCGGGCCGTCTCCCGCGCCGCCTGCAGGCGATGGTGACAGAAGGTGCATTTCTCGATCACCCCATTGGACCGGACCGAGACGTCGGGGTTGAGGTACGCTCGCTCGGACTCGGGCCACTCGGGGGGAAACCAATTGAAGTACTTCACGGTGTACGGACACGCGTTGGCGCAGTAGCGGCAGCCGATGCACCGAGGGTAGATCTGGCCGACGACCCCCTCGTCGTTGATGTACGTCGCGGCCACGGGACAGACCCGGACACACGGCGGATTGTCGCAATGCATGCAGGGACGCGGAACGAAGCGCATGCTGGTGTCGGGAAACTCACCTTCGACCTCCGTCATCACTTTCATCCAGGCCAGCGTCCGTCCCATGTCCGACTGGTCCGGGGGCACCGTGGCCACGTTGTTCTCGCTCTTGCAGGCCACCTCGCACGCTCCGCAGCCGGTGCAGCGGTCCAGGTCGATCACCATGCCCCAGCGCGTCATGATCCCTCAGGCGGGCTCGAGCCGCACGAACGTGGTGAACCAGGCGCTCAGACCGGTCAGCGGATCACCGCCGCCATCGAGCAGCTGCAGCGGATTGGCGGGTTCCCCGCTCGGGTGGCGGAGCCCATACGGGGCGTTGACGTTCTCCTTCGCCACCCCCGGGAAGATCTTGATCCGGGCCCGATACCGGGCGCGGGGAGAGATGACCCACGCCATGGCTCGGTCAGCCAATCCCAAGGCGTCGGCCGTCGCCGGATGCAGTTCCACCCAGGGCACCCAGTGCTGGTCGGGAAGAACGGTCGGCTGCTCCCACAGCCAGGGTTGCAGGGAGACACCACCCGAGGCGATGCCGGCGACGCGATAGGGAACCAGGCGCAGCGGGAAGTCGGCGGCGGGCTGGGGCTCGGGCTCACCCGGCCGAGCGTAGAGCCGGCGCCCCCGCCCCTCGGCCGCGAGCGCCTGGACCAGCTTCGGCGGCAACAGGGCGATCCGGCCGTCGGCAGTGCGCGCCAGCTTGGCGGGATCGGCGTCGTCGTAGAACAGGTCGGCCCATCCACCCCGCTGGAGGAGGCCGGCCCAGAAGCTGTCAAAGTCCGCGTGCTCCCGAAGCCACCAGCCGCGTTCCTCCATCTGGCGATAGTGCGTCCGGTTGAACTCGTCGCCGAACAGCACGCCGCGCTCAGCGGCGAAGAGACCACGCGCGCGGACTTGGAGCAGCGTCTCCATGTTGTCATAGGGCAAGCTGCGCGCGACCGATCCTCCCAGCGCCCTGGCGAGTTGCAGCACCGCGTCGCCGGTCGCCACGCCGGTGTGCCGCGGCGTCACCAGCGGCTGCACGATGCTCCACGTGGGGTACGCATAGGTCGCCGGGCCGACGCCGTCCTGCCAGCGCTCGTACGGCAGCAGGTCGGGCAGGACCAAGTCCGCGCGCTGACTGGTGCCGTCGAGGAACGGCGAGAAGCTCACGACGTAGGGAATGCGTTCCAGGGCTTGCTCCCAGAGGTCGCGACTGACACTGGACTCCACCGGGTTGGCGTAGTACAGGAACAGCACTTCCGGTGGCTCCGCGCGGCCACTCGCGATGTTCTCCGCGAACTGCCGGGCCGCGTCGCCGGTACCGAAGGGCGGCGCGCAGCAGGCGGCTGGCTTTCGAGCAAGGCTGGCTGCCGCGACGCGATCCAGAACCGGCTCCGCCAGGGGAGCGAGCGGCGGGTCGTCCCCCACGAGCACCCCGCCTGGCCGGTTGATGGACCCCATCAGGACGTTCAGACTGTGGACCGCGACACCTTGCAGCAGGCCATCCGGCGCGAGCATGACGTCCGCGCCACATACGGCCACGATGGGTCGGCGCTCGGCGATGGTGTGCGCCAGCGATACGATGCGCTCGACCGGCACCCCGGTGATCGCCGACACTTCTTCACTGCGATAATGCCGTAGCACCAGCGAGCGATAGCCCTCGCGCACGGCACCCGACGCGTCGGTCGCGTCCTCGAACCCCGACACGTGCCTGGCGAGGAACGCCGCGTCCACCAGCTCTTCCTTGATGAGGACGTAGGCGATGCCCAGCGCCAACACGCCGTGGGTTCCCGGACGGATGCCGGCCCACTCATGGGCTCGGGCGGCGGTCCGCGAGAACCGCGTGTCCACTTGAATGAAGTGCGGGCGAGCGGCCCGGGCACCTCCGTTCGCCGGCCTGCCGAACGCGACGTACGCCTGCAGCGGCGACCACCAGGCGTCGAACAGCGGAGCGCCGAACGAGAGCACCACGCCGCTCCGCTCCAGGTCGTAGGCGGGAGGACGCTGAATCCCATGCATGAGGGACAGGATCACGTCGGTCGCGTCGTTGCAGTCGTCGGCGACGTAGTGGGGAGACCCGAAGGCGCGCAGGAACTGCCGCCACACGTCCTCCATGGTACCGCGCGCGTAGCCGCTGACCACGGCCAGCCGATCGGGCCGCCCGCCGGCCCGCAGCGCCCGGAGCCGCGTTGCGAGCTGCTCCAGCGCCTGCTCGGGCGCGAGGGGGTTCCATACTCCGCCGCCGCGGGGCCCACCCCGCTCCACGGGTGAGGTCAGGCGGTCCGGGTGGTAGAGCCGCTGGACCCCCGCGATGCCGCGGGGACACACACCGCCCTGGCTCAGCGGATGGGAGGAATTGCCCAGAATCCGCACCAGACGTCCGTCGACCGTCCGCCCGCGGATACCGCACCGCGACGGACACAGCAGGCAGGTGCTGTTCCGCAGGGCCTCGATGCCCGGTTCCCAGCCCGCGGCGTCCACCTGCTCGGGCGTCCACGACACCTCGGGCAACCCCTGTAACGTGAGCGCGGCCGCCGCCCCACCTGCGGTCCAGAGGAACTCACGACGGGTCGGCATGCTCCGTCTCCCTAGCGATGACACGCCACGCAGTCCAGCGACTGCTCGCTGGCCCGGTGACAGTCGAGGCAGAACGTCATATTGATCTTCACGAGAGGACGAGCCGGTGGACGCTCGGTGTCAGCGATGCCGCCGTGGCACTGCCGGCACTCCAGCTTGGCGATCCCCACGTGTCGCCGATGCGTGTACGTCACGTGTGACGCGAGCCGGAACAGCTTTCGGAACTGCAGCGAGTCGCCCCGGGACAAGAGCTCGGTGAGCCGGGCCGCTTCCTTGGACTCGCCCAGCGGGGCCATGTGGCAGGCGGAGCAGAGGGCGCCGCTGGGCAGACCGGCGTGAGCCCCCGACGTCACGTACTCGTGGCAGAACTCGCAGTTCAGCTGCAATTCCTGCGTGTGCTTGCGGTGATTGAACGCCACGGGCTGCGGGACCGCCGGGCTGCGCCGCGCCAGCCCGAGCAGCACCAGCGCCACGACCGGCGGCCCGATCAGCAACAGACGGCGCCAGGTCACTACTTCGCCCGGGCTCTCAATTGGCGGATGTAGGCCACCGGATTCCTCACGCGCCCCCCCAGGTGGTTGGCCCCGCTCCCCACTCACACCCCCAATGGCGAGCGCAGCGGTCTCCTGCTTCCTGAAGCGACAATGAAGAAGGCGTGTTAGCCTGGGATTGAAGCGCCTATGAAGCAGCCTTAACGTCGAGCGCGGGCCAGCTCGCCCGCGCTCGTCTGCCAATCACCGCCGCGCCGGACGCAGCTCCTCGTGACAGTCAAAGCACGAGAACACCACTTGCATGAACTCATAGTAGCTGCCGTGCAGGTCGCGCTCCCGTGCCAACCTCGCCAGGTGCGCGGCGCGGCGCTGGAAGTCAGCCTCGTGCGCCGCGAACTCACCCGCCCGCGGGTCGACACTCCACTTGGCGTTCGCCGCGATCTGCACCAGCTCGTCCGCCGCCCGCTGAACCGCGTCCAGATCGCCCTGGGCTAACCCTCGCAAGATCAGCTCGGCGCGCGCGACCTTCTGGGCCATCATCCACCGCAACGTCGCCCGGGCCGTGTCCTGCTGCTGCCGCTCCTGTGCCGGCGCCGGCGCGCCGGCCCGCGCCGCCGGGTGGGGGAACGAGGCTGCTGCCGCCACCACCGCCGTTGCCGCCAGTACCAAGAAGCCCACTCGAGGTCTCATTGGCGATCCTCCTGCGTGGTTCGGTTGTGTTGCGGCAGCCGCCTCACGCGGGCCGCCCCCAGGGTGCCGGTGCTACGCCGGCTTCGGCTGATGGCACATTTGACACTGCTTTTCCGTTCGGCCGGTGTGATCCGCCGGCACATCGGGTACGGCCGGCATCACGCCCACCTTGTGGCACATCAGACACATGGCGCGTCCCTGCAAGGTGTGGGCGATAGCCGGCGGCGTCTTGGTCTGCACCGCCGCGTCCTTCGCGTGACACCACCCGCAGGCATCTTCGCCGCGGTCTTTGTGCGTCGCCGGCACGTCCTTCACGGCCTCCATCACGCCGACGGCGTGGCAGGTCAGGCATTTCTCCTTGCCGGCCCCGTCGTGCGTCATCACCGGCGGCTTGGCCGCCTGGCCCAGCGCCGTGCCGGGAAGCCCCATGAACAGCAGAACCCCAGCGATCCCACCCAATCTCCTGTACGTCATTGGCTCCTCTCCCTGATCAGGGGTGAAACAGCGTTCCGCTCGCCCGCACCCGCCGATCCTGCTGATACCCCGCGGCGCCGGGCAAGGCTCCGCCCCACCGAATAGCCCAGGCCACCCAGCGCGAGCGGTACCACGAGGACGGCGACCTGTAATACACCTTTGCTGAGGCTCAATTCCTGATCATACGCCGCGATGGTGAAGACCCCGAGAAGGGCGACCATCGCGATCCCCCACCCGAGCCGGGCCGGGTGCCAGGTGGGCGGCTCGAGGTAGTCCAGCTTGGCGCGGTTGGTCCGATCGAGCCAGGGAACCAGCACCAGCACCAAGCCCACCAGCCCCGGCAAGATGATCCCGCCGATGGCCTCCGAGCCGATGGTTGCGCCCAGGACATGCACCTCCATCCGGCCCGGCACCAAGCGCAGCGCCCCGTACACCCACAGGAGATACCAGTCCGGCTTCACCGCGGGCGTCTCCGGCGCCGGTGGCCCGTAGAACTCTACCGGATGCACCGGGAACAACGTCCCCAGCAGCGTCAGCGCACCGCCCAACACCAGCAGCAAGACCACCATGATGACCGACTGCTGTGGCCACAGCGGCATGCCGATCAGCCGCCCGCCGGTGCTGTGCGCCTTGGCCGCCGGCGGCTCCGTGTGCTTCTGCTTGACCAGCAGCAGCAAATGGGTGCCGATGCCCGCGAACAGGAGCAGCGGCAGCAACATGATGTGGTAGCCGTAGAAGCGCGGAATCAGCGACGAGCCCGGGAACTTCCCGGCGAACACCAGGTCGGCCAGGTACTCGCCTACCCAGGGGACGGACAAGGCGATGTTGTACCCGATCCCCGTCGCCGTGACCGAGAACTGGTCGTACGGCAGGAGGTACCCGACAAACGCCGCAAAGATGGTGAGGCCGAGCAATCCCAGCCCCACGATCCAGTTGATCTCCCTGGGCTTCTTGTACGCGCCGGTGAAGAAGATGCGGCCCAGGTGGAGCACCAGGGCGACGATCATCACGTGCGCCGACCAGTGATGGATCTGGCGGATCAGGTGGGCGGCCGGGATCCGGTCCAGCAGCACCACGCTCCCGTACGCCGCCGGCAGCCGCGTCCCCTCGATCTCTACCTCGGCGATGGACGGCTCGTAGAGGAACGCCAGGTAGATCCCGGTGAACACCAGCACCAGGAACGTGAACAGGGCGATCTCGCCGAGGAAGAACGTGGAGTGCACCGGGAAGGCTTTCCGCAGGTACTTCTCATACAAGCGGTCCACATGGAGCCGCTCGTCGAGCCAGCGCACCAGCCCACCATTCGCGGCCGTCATGCCGCGACCACCCCGACCAGTTCTTCAAAGGCTGCCGCGGCGACGACCTCGCCCGCCTCGTTGAGCCGCACCGCCAGCTGGGGGAGCGGACGCGGCGGAGGACCGGCCACCACCGCGCCGCCGTGGCGCGGGTCGAACACGCCAGCGTGACAGGGACAGTGGATGTGCGAGAACGGCGCGGCCGCCACACCCTCGCCCGAGAAGCGCACAGTGCAGGCCAGATGGGTGCAGATCGCGCTGTACGCGGCTAAGCCTTCCGCGGTCCACTCGATGCGCGTGGGCGGCTCGTAGGCGGATGGATCCAGGCGCACCAGCATGATGAGGTTGTCGTGATTGCTCTCTTTCCCCTGCGGGAACGCCAGCACGGCCTCGCCCGTCTGCAGGGCGTCCCGCGTGATGACCTTGCCCGTGTTCGAGCCCATGGCGAACACCAGGCGGTCGCCCTCGGCCACGGCTGCCTCTCCGGTGGACCGCCGCACGGCCCGGATCGAGGCGATCACGGAGCCCACGGCCGCAATGGCCCCGACGATGCTGGTGCCGAGTATCGAAGTGGCGAACTTCCGTCGGTCCACGGTTTCTCCTCCTCTGGGGCGACCGCTACCAGGGGATCTCTTCGTCCCGGTCCTGTTGAATGGTCTCCGCCACCATGAAGTAGCGCCGATACAGGGCCACGGCTATGGCGAGGGCCCACATCCAGAACGCGCCCGACAGGCCCAGCGTGAGCGCGGCCCCCGTGCCGGCGACCACCTGGGCCATGAAGAACCCGCTGCCGGCCAGCGCGGCGACCGCGAAGACGCCCACCGCCACCACCGCGCCCAGCCCCGGGTCCGGCTCCACGCGCTCGGGCACCGGCTCCTCCCCTTCCAGCCACACGGAAGCCAGCCCAATGATTCCGTAGACGCCCAGCACCAGCACCCACGCCAGCAGCCCGATGTGGTACTCGGTGAGATGCTCGGGGATCAGCCGCCGCTGGGCCGCCGTCGCGCCCAGGAAATCGAGCTGCGCCGTGGCCCGGTGCGATTCGTGATAGGACATGAAGTCGTCCGCGTCCGCGTATCCCAGCAGCACCGAGACCGGGCCGGACTGAAACTGACGATCGTACTCGGAGTCGCCGGTCTCGAGCTGGCGACGAACTTCGAGCACCGTGCCCTCGGCGCTTTCGGTCGCGGCGCTCTCCAGCAGATCCGACGTTCCGCCCAGCTCGGTGTCGGCGACGTGGCCGGCGGCATCGTTGGCGAAGTTGTCCGCCACATGCGCCCCGGCGCTGTCCACGTACGCGATGGCGATATCGAAACCCTGCATGATCGGGCCTTCCCCCCCCCAACCAAGAGCAATCCAGCCTTTGCCAGGAGCCTGCGCCGCGAGCCGGATCTCCTCGCCCTCGACCGACCAGGACACCGTCATGCCGATGTCCTCGGCGACATATCGATACGAGTACTCTCCGGAGACGACGGTCCCGTCAATGGCGCTGGTGCCGGATCCAGCGGGCACCGCGACCTGGAACCAGCCCAAGTCCGCGGCCAGCGCTCCCAGGCCCAGCACCGCGGCCACCAGCGCCGCCAGGGGAAGGCCAACGGCGTTGCGAAGCACGCTAGCGCTTGGCTCCGCCGGCCAGCGACGAGTCAGCGCGACGTGCCGCGTCGGCGGTCTGCAGCAGCATCGCTTCGACCAGCCCTAAGTCGAACGAATGCCAGCCCTCCCGCACGCGCTGCATGGAATTGCCAGCCTGGCGCAGGTAGCGGGTGGCGGCCTGGCGCATCGAAGGCTCGGGCGTCTTTGCCGCCAGAGCTTCCGTCACGCGGATTCCGAACTCCACTTGCCCAAGCAGCACCAGGAGGTACCGGGCCGCCACGGGCGCCGGAGACGGCGCGCGCTGTTCGGGATTGTGGCAGGCGGAGCAGGTCGCCTCCAGGTCTGGAGGCGACAGAACCTGAATGGCCATCGAACCGTGGCAGGTAACACAATTGGGTCCTCGCCCGCTGGTGACCAGCCGGGTGTAGTGCCGACTCTCCGTGAAGAACCCCAACTCCTGCTGATGGCAGGAGCCGCAGGTGGCCGGGATGCGGGTGTAGTACACCTTGCTGCGGGACTCCCGGGACGAGTACACATCCCGATGCGCCGCTGGACGGTCCGCGGCATCGGGGTTCCCGCCGTGGCACTTGTCGCAGGTCGCGCCGGCGCGTCCGTGCGGCGACGCCCGCCAATCCTGGAACGAGTGCCCGGCCGCGGTGGTTGCGGGCAGCTGCTCGTGACAGGTGACGCAAGCATTCGGGGACGTCCCGCCGGCCGGGCCTTGGGCATTCTGCGGAAGCGCCAACAGCACCGCCACGAGAAGTGGGAAGGCGATCATGACGGACCCCCTGAGCGACGCCTCATCACCTTCGAGGCCTGCCGGTCAGCACCGAATCCGCCCGGCGCAGGCCGGCGGCCGCCTGCGAAACCGTCTCGTTGAACATGGCGAGGTCGAACGCGTGCCACGCCTGACGGGCGCGTTGGACGGCGTCGCGGGCCTGGCTCAGGTAGCGGGCCGCCGCCTCCCGCCGCCGTGCGTCCGTTGCCTGCTCCAGACGACCCTGCGTCGCCGGGAGCGTCGAATCGGCCTGCTGAAGCAGCAGCAGCAACCGGCGCGCCTCCACCGGGGCCTCGAGCGGCGCCCCCCGTTCGGGATTGTGGCAGTCCGAGCACGTGGCACCCAGCTCGTCGGCCGACAGCACCCGGATCGCCATCGATCCATGGCACGTCACGCAGCTCGGCCCACGCCTCGTGGTGGTCAGCTGCGCGTAGTGGCGGCTCTCGGTGAAGAACCCCAGCTCCTGTTGATGGCAGGACCCACAGGTGGCGGGGATCCGGGTGCCGTACACCTTGCTGCGGTAGTCCTGCGATGGATAGATGCCGCGATGGGCCGCCTGCCGCTCCGTCGCGGTCGTGTCCCCGTCGTGGCACTGGTCGCAGGTGACCACGCTGCCGTGGGCGGACGCGCGCCACTCGGCGAACGAGTGGGCCGCGGCTGACGGCTCCGGCAGTCCCTGGTGACAGGTGACGCAGGGGTTCTGGGCGCCGGGGGGGCCGACGTCCTGCGGCAGCGCCAGCAGCGCTGCGAGCACCAGCAGATGACCCATCATACGTCCCCCTAATGCTACTCGTCCCCGCCCGGTATCGTCACGTGGCACGCCAGGCACATCTCAGCATTTCGCTGTTTGAGCCGGGCGGCGTCGAACCCAGGACCATGCGGCTTGAAGCGGTTCGTGCCCAGCGCCGAATGGCACTGGAGACAGTCGCGCTCGGCGTGGCAGGCGACACAGCTCTCGAGGCTTTGCCGGGCCGCCTTGCCGTGCCCGGCCAGGAAGAACTGCTTCGCATCGTGATAACCGCCGCGCAGCGTGCGGCCGGCGGCGACCAGCCCGGCGCCCCTGTGGCAGTCGGCGCAGAACGCCGTGGTGCTATGACACTCACTGCATGAGTTCTCCCGCCCGTAGGCCGCGGCGGCGTGCCGGGACAGGAAGTCGGCCGGATGGAAGCCGGGCGCGCCGGACCCCGCGTCGGGCCGGTGACAGCTCAGGCAGTCCGATCGCACATGGCACACCGCGCAGTTCTGCGGGGCGGCCGCGGCCAGGGTCCCGTGCCGGTTACGGAATCCCCCCTGGTGGGATGCGGGCGGCTTACGCTGCACCTGGGCCAGCCCGGGATCCTCCGGTGTCGCGAGCGGAAGGGCGTTCGCCACCTCCGGCTTGCCGATGTGGCACTCGAGACAGCTGTTCCGCTTGTGGCAGGCCGCGCACGTCTCGGTGGACTTGCGAGCATCGGTGCCGTGCTTCGTGAGCCAGTCGGGCTCGTGCTGCGCCAGCACCGGCGTCCTCACCCCCCCACCCACTACGCCCAGCACCGCGGCAGTCACTATCGCCAGCATCGTTCTCATTTGGGCCTCCGACCTTCCGGAATCCGGAGAATCGCAGGGTGTAGGCGGCGGCTATCGCTGCCCGACCCGAATTCGATGATCGCTCCCACATTGAAGCGCACCTGGCTCCAGGAGAGATTGGCGGCATCGTCGCGCTGCCGCTCTTCGCTGTAGCCCCGCGCATCGGCCGTCAGGCGCAGCCCTTGCGCCGCTTCGTAGTCGAGCCGCAGGCCGTAGGTCCACAACCGCGCGTCGGCGAAGCGATACTCCAGCGGGCGCACCATCCGTGACCCGTCGGCGGAGACGAGCATGGTGCTCGTCGGCCGGTAGGTCGCGGCAACTTCGTAGCTTTGGGACGACGCACCTGGGCCCAACTCCCGTTCGTACCCTGCGTCGAACGACCAATTCGCGAACCGCAGCAGCGTGGCACTCACCGACCCGCGCCAGCCGTCGTCTTCGCCGGCTGCGAGCGGGGTCGCCGCGCCCGATTCGTCGAACTGGTACAGCTCGCCGCGCAGGCGCACTTCCAGGCCGTCCATCGCCTGCCAGGCCGCCGACCCGAAGCCGGCGCTGTACGCCACCGGCGTGAAGGCACCCCAAATGGACCACAGATCGAAATAGGGCCGATACCGGCGCCCGCCGGCGGTGAATCGCAGCCGCCGATCCGTGGTCAGGAAGTTCAGCGCGAGGTCCGCCTTGCCCCACGCAGCCGTGGCGAGGTTGTAGTCCCCGCCCCCCGACAGCGTCACCTGCTCCGAGGCCGCGAGCGACCAGTCCGCGGCGACCCGTTCGGACACGGTGGCGTTGACCCCCCGCCGATCCTCCCGCTGATAGAGGACCCGACCCGAGAATTGCTGTCCGGATTCCTGGATGAACCATCCGACCCCGCCCGCCAGCAGAATCTGATCTCGGTTGGGCAGCTCCAGGGAATCCCCCAGCGGGTTGAGATCCGCGCTGGTGACGGGGAGCGGGAAGTTCCTGGCGAGCGCGCGGCCGCCGTAGCCGAACACGTGGAGCGCCCGGCCCAACGGCCTGATCTCCAGTTTGGCACCGTCGAAGCCCACCCAGCCCAGGCGGTTGACATCATGGGTGCGCCCCAGCTTGAGGGAGAGGAAATCCCGCGAGTAGGCGGCGTATCCCTCGAGCAGCTGCACCGCCGGCTCGGTGCCGGGCCACCCCACGTCTCTGATGTCCGTGGCCGCGCGCGCCGTCACGTGCAGCTGCAGGCCCGGCACACCGAAGCCCCACAGCGTCGCGTTCGCCGTGCCCGACACCGGCGCGGCGCTGGTGGTGGGGCCGGGGCGGAAGAAACTGCAGTACAGCGCGGCTTCCGGACAGGACACCGCATAGCCGCCCGCGCCGGCCGCGGTCCGGAAGCCGCCGGTCGTGGGATCCACGACCACCGCGGTCCGCAGGACGCTGTCGAACGCGACGCCGCGGAACGACAACGATTGAAACCGCGTGTCCAGGCGCACCCGGTAGCCCTGCGCCTGGAGCGGCCCCGACCACAGTGCCAGGGCCGCGGCAGCGACCGGTAGCATCCACTTCCCTCTTCGATTCATGACGCCTCCACTCTCCCGCCCGACCGCGTGGGCGTGCAGGTCACCGATAGCCAAACACCATCGAGTACACGATCAGCACGACGAGGGAAATCCCCACCGCCAACGCCAGATACGCGAAGATCCGGAACCACCGCTCGATCTGCCACGGGTAGGGATCCACCAGGTGCTCCTCGAGCTTCCCCTCCCGTACCAGCTCCTCGTATTCCCGCGGCTTGTCCCGCTCGAGATCCTCGAGCGAGACCTGGCCGGTGAAGATGACGGGGTCCATGGGGAACTTGTCCGGCCGGAAATGCGTGTTGAAGAAGTGCACGGTGAAGATGAACGCCACCGCCAGCAGCGCTTCGTCGCTGTGGAGGATGGTGGCGATGTTCACCGCCTGGCCCGGCAGCACCAGGGTGAAGAACTCCGGAAACCAGAGCAGCAGTCCCGTGGAGCCGATGATCAGCATGCCCCAGAACACCGCGAAGTAGTCGAACTTCTCCCAGTAGGTGTAGCGGCCGTAGCGCGGACGGGGGCCTCGGCCGAAGAACCACTTGATGGACTGCCAGAACTCCCGTGCGTCCTGCCAGGTGAAGACCAGGGAGTCGGATGCGGTGATGAATTGCAGCCAGGTCCTTCCCGAGCGCCGCTTCTTGCGCCAGGCGTCCCACAGGTGCATCAGGAACACCGTGATGAGCGTGAGCGCGGCGATGCGGTGCAGCACGCCGGTGGTGGAGAAACCCCCAAACAACGCGGAGAGCCCCTGCGCCCACCCCATGTAGGAGAACTTGAGGACCATCCCCGTCAGCGCGAGCGTGAAGAAGCTGAGCAGCATCACCCCGTGCAGCTTGCGCGCGAAACCGTTGAACCGCTGGTACTGTTTGCCGCTGCGCGACGCTTGCCGCTGCGGCCGCAGCTCCGGCGTGCGCCACAACCGCCACAGCCACGCCAGCGTATGCCCGGTCGCGAACGTCAGCGTGCCGGCCAGCAACCCGGTCATGGCCCAGAAGGTCCAGAACAGGTAGGGGAAGCGTTCCGAGTCGTGATGGGTGGCGTGCGTGAGGTACCCCACGAAGCGGCGGTTGACCCCGGTGTGACACTGCGAGCAGGTGGCCTGGATGTTCCGACGGCTCAGCGTGGAGACCGGCTCGGTCACCGGCAGAATGTTGTGGGTGCCGTGGCAGTCGTAGCACTTGGCGGCGCCGAGGTCGCCCAGCCGCGACACCTTGCCGTGGAAGGTGTCGAAGAAGGTGGTGGCTTCCGTCTCGTGACAGCGCCCGCACTGGTCCATCATGCGGAGCCGGAAATTGCCCAGATCGGTCCGGCTGATGGTGTGCGAGGTGTGGCAGTCCTTGCAGGTCGGCAGCGGGATGTCGCCCGTGGCCTGGCCCACCCCGGCCGCGTGAATGCTGGTCAGGAACTGCTGCTCGATTCCGTGGTGACAGTTCCCGCAGGTGCTCGCCACGTTGTCCGGATGCACGGTGGAGCGGGGATCCTCGGGCGGCAGCTCCCCGTGGGCGGTGTGACAGCTGGTGCAGGTGGCGGTCACCAGGAGCCCGCTCTCCAGCAGCCCCTTGCCGTGAATGCTCTCCTCGTAACTCTGGACCAGCGCCGAGTCCTTGGCCGCGATCCGCTTGGCCGCTTTCTCGCCCTTGCGGTGGCACCCGGCGCAGAGGTTGGGGATGTTGTGCGGGAACGTAGGCGAGCTCGCCACGGTCCGGTCGGGTTCGGCATGCTTGGCGTGACAGTCCCGGCACGTTGGGGCGTCGGGGTCGCCCTGCGCAGCCAGTTCGCCGTGCCGGCTCGACTGGTACTCCTGCGTTCTCTCGGCATGACAAACGGAGCAATCCACCTTGGAGCGAATGGTGGAGCATGGGCGCGCCAGCGACGCCGTCACCTCGGTATGACACTGCGCGCACGCGGTCTCCCCGTGCATGGAGGCGTCGTAGATCGCCTGGTCCACGTAGAGCGACGCGGAATCCCCGCGGGCCAGGCCTCGCAGGGTCCTGCGACCGTGACACGCCAGGCAGTCCTGGTTGGCCGCCCGGGTCTCGTAGAAGACCTGGCGAATGCGATGAGGCGAGTGGCAATCCACGCAGGCGGGGATCTTGTGGGGCTCCGCTTCCCACAGGCGCCCTTCGATGACCGCCCGGTGCACCTGCTCGATCTGCCCGTGACACTGGAGGCAGGTGGCGGCCACGTTGTTCCGGTTGATGCTGGACCGAGGGTCGGTGTGCGGGAGGATGTCGTGCGCCGTGTGACAGGAGGTGCACACGGCGGTCACCGTGAGCCCACGCCGCAGCAGCCCTTCCCCGTGCATCGAGTTGGAGTAGTTCTCCAGGATGGAATCCTGCGGGATGTTGCGCATCCGCGAGACCGGGGATCCCTCGTGATGACACGACCCGCACAGACCGGGCACGTTCACCACCGCGGTACGGGCCTCTGGATCGGTGTGCGAGCGGATGTCGTGCGTCCCGTGACAGTCCGCGCAGCGCGGCGCGAGCGGATCTCCCCG
>Ga0209619_10000192_pt1 | contig 39130 bp, 52 predicted proteins | sample Rifsed16ft3_FD_184011 | JGI IMG/M metagenome (GOLD analysis project Ga0209619, IMG submission 184011) | Soil microbial communities from Rifle, Colorado, USA - sediment 16ft 3 (version 2) | ecosystem: Environmental > Terrestrial > Deep subsurface > Rock core/Sediment | place: Rifle, Colorado... | reverse complement strand
CAAGCGAACCAGTAGGATCATCAAACGTAAGCCTAGTAACATCCCTGTCTATCCTTCGGTCCATGATTAAACCCGCTACAAAGACCTCATCTTTTGGCTTGCCAGCTTTTACAGTTTCTATTGTAGCCAGTTTTTTTGCCTGCGATCTCTGCAGAATTATTTTCAAAAGTTTTGAATATCTATCCACAAAAAGAGCACCAAAACCTTCAATTCCCTCAGCTGATGTAATTTTTCTTGTTGGATCTGATAAAATTACATGCTTATCCTCAACACTCTCATCAATCTGTGTGTCTACAAGCATTTTCAAATCAGTCTGATTTATCAAAAATAGATTTTGTTTTGCTTTTTCTCGTACTACCCGCTTGATTATTCTTTCAAGTTCCTTTGAATCAATTTGTTCAAGAATTTTAAATGCGTCTGGATGAATTTGAAATCCTCTACTTAATGCATAATTTAAAGCAGACGCTGCATCCTCATTCATCAAAATCAAATAATACCACTTTTAATTAAATCTGCCCAAAACAACACCCTCAAATAGAGTTTTTTTAAAACAAAAGCATGACCAGAAAAAAAAGACTTTTAATTTTTCTAATCTTTATAGGTATTTTTCTTGCAGCTTATTCAATTGGTGCAGAAACACCAGTATCCGATGAGGAAGCCATGGCATTTCTTGAAGAATTTAATAAAGCAATAGAAGGAATTGACGCAATCGGAATATTTCTCCATAACACAACCATTGCATTACCAATGTTTATTCCAGGTTTTGGCGCAGCTTGGGGTGCATATGCAGCATGGTCTACAGGCGTCGCGTTTAACGCTCTAGTAAAAACAACCCCAGCACTTTCTCAATTCCCACCACTTGCCTTGCTTTTGATCTCACCTTTTGGTTTGATGGAGCTTGTTGCCTATTCCATAGGAATGTCGCGAAGTTTCCTTTTAATACAAACCATAATTAAAAAAATTCCAATAAAACAAGAATTACGTCCCACAGTTATTGAAATAGGTATAACTTTAGCACTTTTAATTACAGGTGGATTTCTTGAATTTGCAATGATACAACAATTTAGTTCCGATATTGAGCTGCTACAACCTTAGATTCATTTTTATCTTGACAAAAAATATCAAGCAGTAATGTTTGGCCTTAAAATACACCAGCTGCCTAAACTAAAAAACCCAAACATGATTGCCGCATTGCCAGATATGGGAAATGTAGCTGGTATTGGAATTGATTTTCTTGTTAAAAAACTAAAAACAAAACTATTTGCTGAGCTTTACGCATTCTGGCCACCCGCCGTCTCATACGAGGGTGGTTTAGTAAAGTACAACCAATCAAGCTACAAATTTCATTATTCAGAAAAAGAAAATCTGATAATTTTTTCTGGTGAATTTAATCCATCAGATCCAAGAAGACTGTATGAGATATGTTACGAAGCTGTTGACATGGCAAAAAAACTAAAAGTTGGCACACTTTTCTCCATTGGTGCAGCTCTGAGGCAACCAAGTCCAACAGAACCTAAAATTTTTGGAGCAACAACATCAACTAAGATTCTTAACCTCTTAAAAAAACAAAATATAACATTACTTGATGGAAAGGGCCAGATAACTGGTTTTAATGGTTTGATTCTTGGCATAGCAAAAGAAAAAAATATTGACAGTATTTGTATTCTTGGCGAAATAGACAATCCAAACATCATTCAACCAAAAGCAGCACAAATGATTCTTTTAACACTCTTTGAACTTCTAAAGATCACGCCTCCTGATATGAAAGATTTGGAAGAAGAAGAGAAGAGAAAAAAGTTCATGGAACAACAAATGAACTACATGGACAATCTTATGAGACGAGACAAACAGCCCGGAATTGCCTAACCTGTCTAAATAATTTAGACCATTAATTAAATAGAACTTTGAATTTTAATTAATTAATGAAACTTGGAATTATACTGCTAATTGCAATTTCAGGAGTTTTACTTGCAAGCTCGTTACAGCAAGCAAATTCCGAACTCCTGTCTAATGGTAAATACATACTACAAGGAAGTGGATTTGCTACCACAGAAGAATCAATTGATGATTCTACACTAGACTTGCAGTTTTCAACAGGGAAGCTTGCTAATAGTAGAATGAAAGTAACACTAGAAGATGGTTTGATATCATTCTTAAATGATGACTATGTTGCTTCTGGTGGCTGGGCTGGAACAGTACTTGGTAATGGTAAATTTATCAGCTTATCAGGAGATGCAGAAAATGCAAAGGGCGATAAAATTTCCCTTTCAATACTTGCAAGACTAGTCCAAAATAGTAAAGACGCTTCTGTTTACAGTGTTACAGGAAAAATAACAAAGGATAGTGACTTAACAAAATTAATTTACAGTGCAAAAGTAATAGGAAGCAGTTCTATCATTAAAGAAACTCCTACACAACAAGAGGTACCAAAAGAAAAAACCGTTCAGATAAGCATCTTAGAGGGATCATCTAAACCTGATAACATACGATACTATTCGGTAGCTACTGTACAAATTACTCCCGGCACCACCGTTATCTGGAAAAATGATGACACAACATCTCATAGAATTTTGAGCGGTGTTGCAAGTTTTTCTCATGGGAAAACATTCAAGCCCGATGGGAAGATAGATAGTGGAGATATTGCTCCTGGTCAAACATTTAGTGTTACAATAAAAGAAATAGGAATCACGAGATTCTTTGACACAACATACTCTTGGATGGATGGCGTCATAGTTTCATTTCCTGAGTCAAGCTCAAAATCACTCAAAACTACAGAAACTGCACTAGAAAAAACCCTAAAATACAAGTAAAACCATTTTTCAACTTTATTGTTTAATTTGTTTTAAAATTGATATATGATTCAGGTTTTGACTGATCAAAAACCATTACCGAAAGATCAGAAAACTGCTTGCCTTCCAAATCCTTTACGGTTCCAACAAAAGAAGTCTCCTTGTCTGTTGTCAAAAACTCAAAGACATGAACCTTTATCTTTGAAGTATCAAACCCATGATCTTTTAGATAGAAAGCTATCTCTGACTGCATAAAATTCTTTGAGGGGTCTTTTGGCCAAGGTCTTGGAACAAGTATTACGTTATATCCATCCAAAAGCGCCTTTTGTAATTCGAGCTTTTTTTCTTCAATGCTTGTAGTTACATGCATGGTAACCACTTTACTTTTATCTAAGGGAACGTGAGCCTTGGCAGCTGCTACTTGAACAGAACTAATACCAGAAATGATTTGTACTTCTCCAAATATCTCAATTAATCTATCAACAACTTCGGATTCTGAAAAATTCACATCACCTGTAAACGGAATAACACAAGTCTTATCCCCCAAAGTTTTTGCAACCTTTTGGTAGATTTCTTCTTGATTTTGCATCGTTATTTCATACACTTCCTTGTTTACCAAAAGCCTCTCTATTGCCTGTAGGGTGTATTTGTATCCAATAATTATATCAGAATAAAGTATGACTTCCTTTACAGCATCTGTGATGTATCTAGGAGAACCAGGGCCTACTCCTACTGCATAAACTTCCCCCATGTCTTACTCCGTGATTTTTTGTTTGCTTTTAATATAATCTACAACTGGAGTCCAGTCTACTTTCATAAACTTTACAGGATCTTTTAACGGATACTTGACCCAACCTTCAACAATGGAGAAGTGATATTTTTTTGTCTTCATACCAAAATTAATTTCCAACTTCAAGACACTACCCCAAGGTTTTTCTTCAATATCAACTTTCGAGATTTGATCATAAGAAATTTCCATGTTTTTTTTGTTTTCAAGGTCACGTCTAAGTTCCTCATCACCATAACCGTCATGATGAATCATGGTATTTTTCGATTTATGAAAAGTTTTGATTTGTCTTAACGTGGCAGGATCCCACCACCTGTATTTTGATAGAGTCTTTGTGACAAACATCAAATGTCTCTCAGTCAAAAAGAGCATTCCTTCTGCTCCACGTTTTAGAAATTTCTTCTCTTCTCCCCACACAGAAAGGAGATGAGTCTGGATACGCTCATCTAAATCCATAAAACTTGTTGAATTTTGCTCATTAAAAACCAATGTCTAGCAATTGGCTTTTATTAATGAGTTCAAAATTACTCAACATTGTATTCTAAAATACTTGTATTTGGCATACTTTTTTTCATATTAGGAAGTTTAATTCCACACATCTTCGCAGATTCTAAAGAACCAGAACGTATAGCTTCACATTCTATATTGGATGATGGAGGAAACTATTCTAATACGCTGTTTGGATTTTCATTTCATGTACCAGAAAGCTGGACAGTCCAAGAGCCAGAGAAAACACAACCAGAAGCGCCAGATGTTGTAGTAGTTGGTCCAAAAATTGATGATTTCACACCAGTGATCTCTTTTCTAGTTGAGAATTCAAATGGCACATCTCTTGAAGAGCATATTAAAGATACAAGAAAGAATCTACAACCAATCATTGATACTGGAAGACTAATAATTCTCTCTGAAGAAAACAAGAATATTGAAGGTTATGCTGCACATATTACTGAAGCAAAGGGCGGGTTCGCATCAAAAGACAAAATTTTTATAATAAAATACAAAGAAATTGTCATAGAGAGCAAAGGCAAATTCTATACTCTTACTTATACAACCCAGGAAAAGAACTTTGATGCTAGCCTGTCTCAGTTTAATGACGTTCTAGGTTCTTTTAAAATCACTTCAGAGCCAAAAGGCGAACTCACTGTTACTAGTTTCCCACTTGAAATCGGCATTGGCATAGCAATTGGTATTGGCGTAGTTGCTGCAATACTGGTTGCCAAAAGAAAAAGAAAACAACCCCACCCAAATCCTAAAAGACATGACAAAATCTAAAAAATGTATTATTTGCCACAGACAACCACCTATATACAGTAACTTTGATAAGGGAAGGTATGAAGGAAAAACTAGATCCAATCAGAATTCTTGATGGGATAATAACCGACCTGAAAAATCGATCTCAAAACCAAGAAGAAATGGGTGACTCAATAGTACTAACCAAACTTGCAGACATGCTAACACAAGTCAAAAAGCAATGTCTGTTTGAAAATACAAATCGTGAATACATGACTACTGTTCTAACACAGTAAAAAACTAAAGTAGGCTTTGCCTTTTTACCAGACATCATCAACTTCGTCAAGTTCTCTATAGTCCTTAGGTGCCTCACGTCGAAGAACTTTGAGCCTAGCAATATCTCGATCAAAAAACAGATCTATAATCCAATCAAGCAAAATCCTAAACCGTTTGTCAAACCGTGGTATCTTAGAAAGATAGATAGTTCTCCACACCCACCACGCCACAATTCCATGTAGATGTATACCAAAAACTGTGGCTATGGCCGTCCTCTTTCCTATTACTGCCATCTGTCCTCTTGACGAATATCCAAATTTCTTTTTTTGTTCTTTTTTTATCAAAGCTCGTAGGTTATACGCCACAAGTTTTCCTTCTTCTTGGGCATTTTGTGCAGTGCCAGGATATGGTTTCTGAGTTTTTGGATTTATCAAAGTACAACAATCCCCTACAGCAAAAACTCCAGGAAAGTCAGGAACCTCCAAGAACTCATTTACAATGATTCCCCCCTTTGTCTTAAAGACAGATTTTTTTATAGTGTCTACTGGAGTTACGCCAGCAGTCCAGATGAGGGTTCTTGTCTGTATTGCTCCAATGTTGGGTTGGTTGACTGGATTTTTCATAGACGCAGTCACATCCTCAATTATTACCTCAGTGCCAGAAAAGCTAGAAAGTTTTGTATTTAATTTCACCTCAATTCCACGCTGAGTTAATTTTTTTAGTGCAAATTTTGCAAGACCCTCATTAAAACCTGGTAGAATAAATGAAACAGCCTCCAGAATGATTACTCTGATATCTTCTCTTGTTATGTGTGGGTAATGTTTTCTTGCATCAAGTACAAAATCGATCAATTCTCCGGCAGTTTCTACCCCTGCAAATCCTGCTCCGACAATTACAAAAGTAAGCAGACTCTTTTTTAGAATTGGGTCATCTTCATTTTCTGCCTGCTCTAACATGTCTATTACTCTATTTCGCAAAACTACAGCATCGTTCAGAGTCTTCATGGAATATGCCCTTTCTTCCATTTTATCAATTCCAAAAAAGTTAGTCTGACTTCCTAACGCTAGGACAAGAAAATCATACTCAAGAGAAATACCACGCCTTTCACTGGTTCCTTCAAGAGTTACAATCTTGCCGTATGGATCAATGTTTTTAATCTTGCTCTCATAAAATTCGGTTTTTACAAAAAGAGTTCTGATTGGCGTAATGATGTGTCTTGTTTCAATCATTCCAGAAGCCACCTGCGGCAGCATTGGAGTAAAAAGGAAAAAGTTGTCTTCACTTACCAAAGTTATCTGAATGTTAACATCATGTATGAAATATGACTCGAGCTTTCGTGTGCACTCTATTCCTGCAAAACCACCACCCAAAACCAAAATTCTTTTCTTGTTTTCTACCATTTACCCTAAAACCCGGATTTGCCGGTTATATCCTATGGGATAAAGAAATAGGACTAGCTTGCTAAAAGATCTGGGAAATAACAGCTCCTAAAACCAAAAAATGACAATTTTTCCAGAAAGGCTAACAGTAAAATATCATAAAAAACTAGATTACTGTACATGAAGAAAGAATACGTAGTAGTACGCATAGATGCGGCGCCTGATGGGGCTCCATACGTAGTAGTTTCACTGTCCAATCCTAAGGATTTTAGGGAACAAAACCAGCCCATGTCACCTTTTGGCTCAAACGTGATGGGTTTTACGAATATGGATGATATGGTAAAAGGCCTAAACAAGATGATGTCTGGGGGAGTTTATGGTCAAGCAGGTGGCATAACATCAATCAAACTAGATATGCATGAATACAAGCAGCTTGGCCTTTCCGTGGGTGACAAGGTCTTTTTAGAAATCTCCAAACCAGAAGCATTGGACGTATAGATACAGATTTACCACATTTCTTGAATCTTAAAATTTAAAATATGTAATACTTGGTTTGACTATCTTGCAGCCTCTGACCGCAAAATTTCATAAGCTCTAGCCGCATCCTTTTGATGTAATATTATGACAATATCATCTTGACCAAAAAAGGCGTTAACAAGTTCTATTCCATTGTCATGAAGAACCTCCGATACATAGGAAACTACGTCTGATCCGCTTTGTGATTCAGGTATTTGTATGCTGATCTTTGCCAAGCCAGTTTGGAATATGTTATTCTGATTTGGAAAAGATGCTAATAATTTTCTTACATCATCGACATCTTCAGTTAATACCCTAAAGGAGTCTGTCAGCCTGAAAAATTCATAGTCAGGATCGATCTGGGTAATTTTATTCATAAGATCTACAGTGTCACTTATTCCAAAATCACCAGTTGGAAACTTGATATCTGCAATTCCGTCTATTAGCGAAAGTCTAGCATTCTTTAAAACAGGCTCTTGCTGAACCTCGTCCTTTTTCTCAAATGAGTCTGCAAACCTCTTGATTGCAACAACCACTGTGTTTAGGTTTACTGAACCACCAACTTGTGCGGCCACATCTCTTTGAATCTTGACTGCTAGTGCGGTATAGTTTATCAAATCCATCTTTATACAATCATAAATAGAGCGATTTTTTGTTATGATATCGCGAACAGCATCAGGTATAGAGATACTAGTCGCCCGCATACAGAAATATTAAGTATTGTCAGATATAATAGTATTATGTAATTATCCTTATATAACTTCATAATCCTTATATAATGTCATAACCATTACAAACTATAGGTGAATATGACATGTACGTAGATGAATTCGACAACCTTTGGCGAAGAATGTCTAGGCCATTTATGGACATAGAAGACATTTTTGAAGAGTTCAAAGATTCAACCAACGCCCAGACCTTTGGTCCTTACTATTACGGCTATACTGCTACAATTGGACCTGATGGAAAGCCGGTAGTAAAGGAATACGGAAACGTTAGACCAGGTCTCCTTCCGACAGCTGATACCAGAGAACCGCTAGTCGATGTAATAGTCGATGATAAAGAAAAGGCTCTAAAAATTGTTGCAGAAATGCCTGGTGTCGAGAAAAAGGACATCAAAATTGTAGTCGAAGGACGCACAGTAAATCTTGATGCAGAGCATGAAGACAAAAAATACCACACCAAAGTACCAATTAAACACAAGGTTGAGGAAGATTCTGTTAAAGCAAACTATGCTAACGGAATCTTAGAAGTAAGGTTCAAGCTAAAGGAAGAGGAAAAACCAAAAGGTAAAACCGTAGAGGTTGAATAAACCCCCATTTTTTATGGTGATTAAATTATGAGTGAAGTAATTTTAAAAATTGCAGAAGCTTCTCAAAGACATGTAGGTAAGGGTATTGCTGTTGTTGATCCTAAAATTATTGAAGATAACAAGTGGGAAAGTGGCCAAATCTTAGAGCTCATAGGTAATAGAAAAAGCCACGTAAAGTTATGGTCTGGTTCCACTGAAGATTACGGAACTGGAATTATAAAGATTGATGGCTTGACAAGACACAATATAGGTGCTGGCATTGGTGAGAAAATATCTGTAAAACAGGTTAACGCAAAAGAAGCTGAACAAGTAGTTTTATCTCCAGTTGAAAAATTAAGTGCAGAAGGATTACAGGAATATATGCAGGCAAATTATGATGGTCATGTTTTAACAAACGGAGACACACTAGTAGCAACGACTCAGTTGGGTGGAAAGACCCAACTGATTGTCACAAGCACAACTCCTGCTACAAAGCCAGTCATAGTAACTGATCGAACTAAATTCAAACTAGGCAGTATGACAAAAGCCATAGACCAATCTGTTCCAAGAATTACTTATGATGATTTAGGTGGACTAAAAAAAGAGGTTCAAAAAATACGGGAAATGGTAGAGCTTCCTATGCGACATCCAGAATTATTTGAAAAATTGGGTGTGGAAGCCCCCAAAGGAGTGTTACTATACGGACCTCCCGGAACAGGAAAAACACTATTAGCTAAAGCAGTAGCAGGTGAAACAAACTCTCACTTCATTTCACTTAGTGGACCGGAGATAATGGGTAAATACTATGGTGAAAGTGAAGAGAGATTACGAGACATCTTCAAACAAGCTGAAGAGAATGCACCAAGCATAATATTCATTGATGAAATTGACTCGATTGCACCAAAAAGAGAAGAAGTTACTGGCGAAGTAGAAAAAAGAATAGTATCACAGTTACTGAGTTTAATGGATGGAATGAAAGAAAGAGGAAAAGTTGTTGTAATTGCAGCAACAAACAGACCAGACTCTCTTGATCCCGCGATAAGAAGACCAGGAAGATTTGATCGTGAGATTGAAATTGGGATACCAGACGAAGAAGGACGCAAAGAAATTCTAGATATTCACACTCGTGGCATGCCACTTGATGAGAAGGTCAATTTGAATCAAATTGCAAAAACAACCCATGGATTTGTTGGTGCTGATTTAGAAATTCTTGCAAAAGAGGCAGCTATGAGATCATTAAGAAGAATCTTACCCGAATTAGATCTTGAAGAAGAAAAAATATCTTCTGAAATTTTACAAAAAATCGTGATTACAGACGCAGACTTTAGAGATGCACTAAAAGAAGTTAGACCATCAGCATTACGCGAAGTTCTAGTTCAAGTTCCTAATGTTACATGGGATGATGTTGGAGGATTAGAATCACTTAAAGAAGAACTTCGTGAGGCTATTGAATGGCCACTAAAATACAAAGAAGCATTTGAGCACACAGACGTTGCTGCTCCGAAAGGAATTCTGTTACATGGACCTCCTGGCACAGGAAAAACCCTGATTGCAAAGGCTGTAGCACACACAACCGAATCTAACTTTATCAGCATAAAGGGCCCTGAACTTTTATCAAAATGGGTAGGAGAATCTGAAAAAGGAGTAAGAGAAATTTTCAGAAAAGCACGTCAAGCTGCTCCCTGCATCATATTTCTAGACGAAATAGATGCAGTTGCTCCAAGCAGGAGTTCTGGCACTTCTGATTCACACGTTACAGAAAGGGTAGTATCTCAGATTCTAACAGAAATTGATGGTCTTGAAGAACTACACAATGTGGTAGTTATTGGCGCAACTAACAGGTTAGACATAGTAGATTCAGCTCTACTTAGACCGGGTAGATTTGACAGAATAATCGAAGTACCAATGCCTGATGCAAAGGGACGAGAAAGCATCTTTAGAATTCATACAAAGAAAAAGCCTATAGCTGATAATGTTGATTATGCAAAACTTGTAGAATATACTGAAGGACTTAGCGGCGCAGACATCGCCGGTGTTTGTAATAGGGCTGCAATGACTGCAATAAAGCGATATGTGAACAACAAAGAAAAATCAGTCAAATCCATCAAAATAACTCAAGAAGACTTTGTTAATGCAATTAACAAAATAAGACCCGAAAAGGCACATCAGATATCTGCAGTAACATCATAACTTATATGATAATTTCAAGTAATAATGTATGACGACTAAAGAAGCAATACTTTACGAAAAGTTACCAAACGAGAAGGTTAGATGCACAGCCTGTGCCAGATATTGTGAAATTGGCAAGGGACAGATAGGTCTTTGCGGAATTAGAGGAAATACAGATGGAAAGCTTCAGTTATTTGTATATGGAAAAGTTATTGCAGGAAATGTAGATCCAATTGAGAAAAAACCAGTAACACATTATCGACCTGGCACAAACATATTTTCCATAGCTACAACAGGATGTAACTGGTTGTGTAAGTACTGTCAAAACTTTGACATTAGTCAAAGACGAAAAATAGAAGGAGTTGACATGACTCCAGAAGATGTGGCAAATCAAGCTCTAAGATACAGGGCTGATGGAATAGCTTACACCTACAACGAGCCCTCAATATTCATTGAATTTGCACGTGACTGTGGAATAGCTGCAAGAAAAAAAGGTCTTTTCAATATTTTTGTATCAAACGGTTACGATACCCCAGAAACAGTAAAGATGATGGGAGAATTTCTTGATTGCATAACTGTAGACTTTAAGGGAAGCGCAGAACCACAATTTACTAGAAGATACATAGGGGTTCCTGATCCCAAACCAATTTTTGATTCACTTTTAGAAATTAGAGACAAAACAAAAATTCATGTAGAAATAACAGATTTGATAGTTCCCCAAGTTGGCGATAACCTAGAATATGCAACCAAGCTTTGTAAATTCATCTATGACGAATTTGGTCCAGAAATGCCAATACACTTCTTACGGTTCCACCCTGACTACAAAATGATGGAGTTCGAATCAACTCCTATAAAGACACTAGAAAAGCACTATGAGGTTGCAAAAAAAGAAGGACTCACTTATGCATATCTTGGAAACGTACCAGGCCATCCTTTAGAACACACCTATTGTTCTCAATGTAATAATATAGTAGTCAAAAGGTATGGCTATGATATTCAAGGCTGGAACATGGACGAGAATAACAATTGTAAGTTTTGTGGAAACAAGATCCCTATAACTGGAAAGCTTCCAGAAAATTACAAACATAGCAGATTCCAATTTGTTTGTTAAAGAGCAATTGCACGTACAGGCGAACCCGTGGCTCCCTTTAGCTTTAAAGGCAAAACAACTAATTTGAAGTGTGTTTTAGAAATTTTTCCTAAATTGCATAAATTCTCTAAAATCAAAACATCTTTTTTTAATAACACATGATGAGCTGGGAAATTAGAGTTTTTTCCTAGATCAATACTTGGGGAATCGATTCCAACCAGATTGATTTTTTTAAATGCAAGATATTTTGCGGCATCAACTGATAGACCAGGATTTTTTTCAAAATAAGATTTCTTTAATAAATTCTTGTTCCAACCAGTTGCAAAAATTATAGTTGAGTTGGTATCTATATTGCCATGTTTTTTCTCAAACTCAAGAATGTCTTTTTTTGTGATAGCTTCGTTTGATCCCTTCTTAACTTTACACAAAACCGCATTGCAAATTAGTCGTGTAAGAGGAATTTTATCTATCTTAAGACCCCCATCTAGAAAATGAAATGGTGCGTCTAGATGTGTGCCTGAATGTGAGCTAAGAAAAATAAGTTCCAAATTGTAACCATCAGTTTCATTTGTTGCCCATGAAATGAATTGAGGTTGTGGCGACCCAGGAAAACTTGGGAGTTTTGGAGAAATTTCAAGCGTAAGGTCCAATGGAGACATCAAATTCATTTGATCCGTGTAACTAATCAATTTTGATAATTTCAGTCAAAGGTTAAATATTGTCTAACTGGAATTACCTTATGCCAACAACCTATATTTTGCTAAATTCGGATTTGGGCTCTGATGTAGAGATCATTAAAAAAATTAAAGAAATACTCGATAAGGAAGGTAAAGCTGTTCAATATGAAGTTCAAGGAGTATATGGTGTGTATGACATAGTCGTAAAAATTACATCAGATAACATGGATCATCTAAGAAACATTATCACAAATAAAATCCGTAAAATTGACAAAGTCTACTCTACTTTAACAATGATGGTTATCGAAGAACAAGAACAATAACTACATTTTTTTAATAGCTTCAACAACTTTAAGAATTTCTGATTCACTGTTAAAAAAATGCATTGATGCTCTTATTACTTTTTTACTAAAGATTTCCCGCACCGCAAGAACAATGTTTTCTTTCTCTAGCCTTTCTACAACAATTTCTGGGTCTTGGTTTTGAAGCGAAAATGATACTATACTTATTCTCTTTTCTGACTCCTCTGGTCCATACAGAGTAACGCCTGAGATTTTTGACAATTCTTCACGCAACAAATTTGCAAGTTTAATATTTTTTTGTCTAATATTTACAAGCCCAAGTCGTAATAGATAAACTACAGATGCTTCAAGCCCTGCCACCCCTGCCCAGTTACGAAATCCTGCCTGAAATTTGGCTGGCATTTCCTTGTATGCAAGCTTACCTTCATAAAAAATTGCAGATTCACCACCAGCCTGAAGGGGTTCTAAAAGCTCACCTGATTCTTTCTTACAATAAAAAACACCCGTTCCCATAGGTCCACAAAGCCACTTTGAACCATTAAACGACATGAAATTGCATTTGATTTTATTTACATCAACATCAGCAATACAACCAACTGTTTGTGCAGAATCTATAAAATACGAAATATTACTTTCGCCAAGTATCTTTCCAACCTCCTCTACCGGAAGAATTGCTCCAGTATTAAACAGAGCATGACTTAACACCACAAGACCTGTGTTAGTATCAACCATCTGTTTTAGTTGTTCCAGCTCAAAAAATCCAATTTCGTTAACATCTAGATTTCTTATCTGAACTTTGCTAGAAAGACGTATCCACGGATAGTGATTTGCAGGGTGTTCATGATTTGAACCGCGAATTATGATGTTAGAAGCAGATTTTAGCTTCAAGCCGCTTGCAACCATGTTAACTCCATCAGTTGTGCTTTGGGTTAGGATCACTTCTTCTGGTTTACATTTTATTAAATGCGAAATTGCTTTTCTGGCAAGAAATAGTTTTTCTCTGACAAAGTTGTCTGCGGTGCTAGAATCAGGCCCTAATTCATTATATGTTACCAGAAAGTCAGTCATTGCCTTTATGCTAGAAATTGGCATAAGTGACGTTGATGCATTATTAAGATAGATTCTACCTTTAAATGGAAAATCTTGAGAAACATCATAATCTAAATTCATTATTATATTACAATGTATCTAGGCAGTTTGTTGTTTAAAAATCATGATAGCACTAAATCTGCAAACGACACTACTCTGAATTTAGAAAGTATATTTTCACACACAAAGATTAATTCGGTTTTGTATTCTGAACCATTCATAAAAGCAGGTTTTATTGCAAAACTTGTACAAGATACTAAAATTGATATTTTGTATTTGGATCTTGATTTATTGTATAGTGGATACATGGCATCTGGAATGCTTCACGTTCCCCAAAACCTTACTTTATTCCAACCTACCTTTGAAACATGGAATAAAACACTCACTGATGTATTGGTAAAATCAAGCACCAAAAAATCGGTAATAATAGTTGATTCCCTTAACGGTCTTTTCAATATCTTAAACAAAAGAAAGACGATTGGTAAGCTTGTTACCTCCTATGTTATGTTGCTTGCGAGTATAGCACAAAGCACTGATTCTTATGTTATCATAGCCAGCATGGTGAGATTCAAAAAAGAGGAAGGATGGATACTTTCTCCTACAGGAAAGCGTCTCATTGAGGCAAACGATGCACAAAAAATATTGCTAGAACAAGATGAACAGGGAATAGCGTTAAACTTTTTGAATAGTAAAGAAAAAATTATTATTCCAGCAAGCTTGATTCCACTCTAATCTAATCTTTTTATAATATGATATCCAAACTGAGTCTTTACTATGTCAGAAACCTGTCCCTTTTCCAATGCAAACGCAGTTTTTTCAAATTCTGGTACCATCATACCTCTTCCAAAAAAACCAAGATCTCCACCTCTTCTTTTTGAACCGTCTATAGAATACTGTTTTGCAAGATTTGCAAAGCTTTCACCCTTTGCGATTCTTGCCTTAAGTTCTTGTGCTAAGCTAAGCTTTTCAACTAATATGTGTGCACAATGGACTTTGTTTGCCACTGAATTTGAAAATAAAATCAAATTATAAAAAAACACCGATCTTTACTAAATTTAACGTAACATCATTCTAAATTCGTAGAATGTAAAAGATCGCGCAAATTTTAATACATTGTTATAAAATTGTCAAACGCCGTTATAATTTCATTTTTTTGAGCAAGTTATATTAAGATCTGTTGCGGAAAGACTAGCGAGTCAATATGCCAGTCGCGATATTACCAGACATAGGCGAACAAATGTGTATAGGTTGTGCACTCTGTGTAGAGATCTGCACAACACTAGGACCAGACGTATTGAGAGTTAAACCTGTAGAGGGCTGGAAGAGAGGAAAAGCATTTGTCTTTTATCCAGAAAGATGCATCTCTGATGGAGCATGCATTGGAGTTTGCCCAACAAAGGCAATCTTTTGGATGAGACCAATGGACTTTACTGTCGGACAACCAGTACCACTATACAGAAACTCTGTATTCGTCAAAGGTTGGACCGAACTAGTAGATTAGTCGGCCGACAATTAACTTCTTTTTATTAATCCTTCTTTAGCGATAACTACGTTTGGTATGGCCTTCGTTGTCTAAATATATGGAAAAATTCAACCTGTATTATTGAGCAAACCAGGTAATTTATGGCGTAAAGTCCACGGCAAGATAACTAAAAAACCAACTAATTTCAGTTGGCTCATTAACAATAAACTTGCAGGCAGTGGTATGCCAACATCTTCAACAGAACTACAATGGGTTATCAGACAAGGCATCAAGTCTGTTATTACAATGACTGAAAATCCTCTTCCAGAGTCTTGGATTCAGGATGTAAAATATCTACATGTACCTACAGAAGATTTTTCCGCACCTGATATGGAAAAAATTGATCATACCGTAGATTTTATACAAGAGCGAATCAAAAACGGTGAACCTACCATGGTTCATTGTGCTGCCGGTGTTGGCCGAACTGGTACCATACTTGCGTGTTATCTTATAAAACATCATAATTTTTCTGTAAAAGATGCAATTGACAAAGTGCGCAAGGAAAGACCAGGCTCTATCCAGTCAGAATCACAGGAAATAGCAATAGGTCTTTATCACAAATTTCTTAACAAGTAAATTATTCAGGTATTGATGTAGTTACCATCTTTCCATTTTCAAGTTTGATGAACAGATACCTATTGTCCTTGAAGATCAATGTTATCTCATTGTCTTTTTCTGATTTATCTTCAACTTCAAGCAGCTCCTGTCCTCTTATTCCATCAAATTTTGCCATAAAATTCCTCTATGCACTCTATTTATATCCTATTTGGTTATTTCAATTTCAATTTCTTTAGAATGTGATTTATCACTAAAGGGCTCTGTATAATCATGTTTGAGCCAAGAAACAAAAACTTCGGCTACTATCTTGTGTTTACCACTTCCAAGCTCAGATGCTTTGAATTCCATTTTTTCATTAAAATCAAGAAGTAGTTCCTGTGCTTCTGCCTGCGTTTTTGGAATAAATGGTTCAAAATTCTTTGCTATCTGTACCCAAATCTTTTTTTCTGCTACCTGAGTAAGTTTGGGATTGCGTGTCCAAAAAATAGCTGCCTTTCTGTAAGTATCCAATGGTTTTCCTAGCTCACGTTTTCGTAGTCCACCAGTGTAAAGTTTTACCCCGTATTTTAGCTTGAATACATTATCATGTTTATTGTATGCCTTCTCCCAATTTTTTTCATTAAAGCCTTCACGTAGTGCACCAAAAACAGAAAATTTTACACTTAGTACAACATTTTCATCTTCTTTGAATTTGTTATTTGATTTCTCAAGCTCGATCTCGCTGATAAAGCTCTTTTCACTACTCAACGCATCGTAATGATTTATATCCTCAATAAGTATTTTTTTTATTGCATGGATGCTACCATAACAAAATCTTCTCAAAAAGAAATTCACCTAACTATAAGGAGATCTGATATTGGCACATTATACATAGTGCAACATGAGCTCCTCAAAGAAGCTGGCATAGAATTTGCTGGTGTTGTAATGAAGCATCCACTTACAAGGGAATGTTTGATGCGTGTGAGCACATCAAAAGGAAATCCATTAAAGGAAATAGAAAAGGCCACAAAAACTGCCCTTGAATATACAAATGAACTCAAAAAATTAGTAAATTCAAAAATCAAAGGTGCTTAAATGAAATTTTGCCCCAAATGTGAGGTGCGTCTAAAACAAGATGGTACTGATTCCAGTTTTAATTGTCCCAAATGTGGTTATACTGAAAAAGGTGCTAAGCATAGAAAGCAGGAAAAAGGAGAAAGCACTTCAACCATCAACATTTTAGATGAAAACGAAAAAAAAGAAACGTTACCAGTAATAAAAATTGACTGTGCAAAATGTGGACACACCGAAGCTGTATGGTGGATGTTACAAACTAGAAGTGCAGATGAGCCAACCACTCAGTTTTATCGTTGCACCAAATGCAACTATACTTGGCGTAACTACGCATAACGTTTAAACTTGAACAAGTTAGACATGTGATTAAGTTTGGTATTTTCAGCTAAAACTAGCGGTTCAGACGAATGGAAGGCAATTATTTCTGCAATCTCCACATTGGTTGAAGAAGCAACATTTGAGTCAACTGCTGAGGGAATCTCATTTAGAGGAATGGATCCATCTCACGTAGCACTCATAGATATAGCATGGCCAAACTCTGCATTTGAAAAATATGAGTGTGATAATGACGTCAAGTTTGGTGTAAGGATAGACGAGTTTTCCAAGCTAATTAAAAGAGCAGATAAAAAGGACAGTATTGAGATCAGCATTTCTGAAGATAACTTATTACTTGTAACAATAGGGAAAAATAAAAAATACAAAATGAGACTGATTGAGAGCTCTGCAACAGATACACCACTACCAAAAATTTCATACAATGCAAAGATTGGTGTGACGTCTGCAGAATTTGATAAAATTTTGGGTGATGTACAAGTAGTATCAGAATATCTATCCATAAGCGCAACTGCTTCCAAGGCAGAATTTTCTGGTAGGGGAGACTCTGGAGAGGCGGTGATAACTCTGGAAAAAGGAATGGTAGAGATGCCTGAGATTGATATCAAAGAAGATAGTACAGCAACATACAGCTTGGAATATCTTAACAGCATTGTAAAAGCTGTGGGAACTATTGCAGGTACCATGGTCTGTGAGTATTCAACCAAGATGCCATTGAGACTAGAATTCAAGGTTGCAAACGTAGGCAGAATTCATTTCTACTTAGCACCTCGAGTAGAAAGTTAAAGCATTTAAGGACAATCAAGACAGGTATTACTGAATTGAAACTTGTATTGAAGTTTGGTGGAACATCAATTTCCTCTGTTGCTAATATTAGATATGTTGCCAAGCTTATCCATTCATTATCAAAACAGCACAGGATAGTTTCTGTCTTTTCTGCAATAAGTGGTGTGACAGATGATCTAATACGAATCTCTACTTTAATTCAAAAGGGCAATAAAGACGCTGCAAATAATATAATAAAAAAAATCATCAAAGACCACATGCAGATGGCAAATACATGCGTCAAAAATTCGAAAATAAAAAAAGAGCTAATTGAGAAGATGAAAAATGACCTTTCTGAGCTGGAAGAATTATCTCATGGAATGCTTTTACTAGGTGAGGTAACTCCTCGTTCCTCTGATTATCTTATATCATTTGGTGAGAGACTATCTATCAATCTGATTGCTTTTGTATTGCGTGATTTGGGATCTAAAGCTCAAGCACTTACAGGCAAAGACGTAGGTATAGTAACGGATTCAAATTTTGGAGAGTCTAAGCCACTTATGGATACAACAAGACTTCGTGTATCACACACAATAGAATCGCTCTTGGCAAAAAAAACCATACCTGTTGTGGGTGGTTTTGCTGGCGCCGATCAACATGGAAACATCACTACCTTTGGCAGAGGTGGTTCTGATTATACTGCAACAATAGTGGCTTCTAGCATAAAGGCAGATGAGGTTTGGTTAATGAGTGATGTCGATGGATTGATGACAACAGATCCAAAAATTGTAAAAAACGCCAAGGTCCTCAAAGAAGTATCTTATACCGAAGCCATGGAGATGGCTCTCTTTGGTGCAAAATACATCCATCCTCGTGCACTTGAACCATTGGTTACAAAAAAAATTCCACTTAGAATAAAGAGTACTTTTAATACTAAAAACCTAGGAACTCTTGTGACAGATTTTCCAAGTGCTGATACACAAAAAACTGTTAAGTGCGTTAGCGCGATAAGACATACTGGACTAATTGATGTTAGAGGTGGAAGTATGGTAGGTGCACCAGGAACTGCCGCTACAATATTTTCTACTCTAGCAAAAGCAGGAATTAACATAATGATGATCTCACAAAGCCCTTCAGAGTCCAGCATCTCGATCATCGTAAAAAAGAATGATCTAGACAAAGCAGTAAATGCACTTGAAATGAACTTACTCGGTAAGATAATCAAGAAAGTCGAAGTTACAGTTGATGTAGCGATAATTGCATTGATTGGTTCTGGAATGAGAGGAATAGTGGGTGTTGCTTCAAAAGTATTTGCGGCTGTGGCAAAAAAAGGAGTTAATGTAGTTATGATTGCACAAGGCTCATCTGAGCTTAATCTTGCATTTGTAGTAAAAGATTCTGATTGTAATACTGCTGTACAAGCACTGCATGATGAATTTGAGCTTGCAAAAATAAATTGATCTCATATATTGGTTACAAAAATTGGAATGAATATGGAAAAAGACATTTATGTAAATTAGTGATTGTGACGCCATGAACAAATACATAATTCTAATTACAATTTTTGCTGTTGTTGCTGTAATCTTTTCTGTACCATTACTTGTAAACGAGGTTGCTAATGCAAAAACACTAAAAAAGATACAATTTACAAAAACAGTAACTTCAATGCAAGATCCAGGTCAAGGTCATGAAGGTCATCAACTTGCAATAATCTTGTCTCCAAACATGGTTACTCTTTATGATGGCTCGTTGACATATACAGCAAGTGAACCAGTTCAGATTGTTGTTCTTCATGAAATTGACAAAGATGACGCTAAAGGACAACCCACATGGACAGTAGATGGTAATACTGTCTTTGGTTGGACACTTGTAGATCCTGGTACAAGCGCAGGTTCTTTTGAATTTACTGGTGCAGCACTTGCATTACATACAAAAAATACAAACAAATTCACTGCAACAGTTAGTGTTGATGGGTGGATGCGAGGGCAAACACTTGAGCTAATGGAAAAGAAAATAGAAACTTCCATCATGGAACCTTCTTTGAAATTATCAAGAGCAAACGTTCCTGCAGAAATTCCATTGCACAAAGCGTTCTTTGAAGAAAAGCCTGTATACTATATCATAACTGACACAAACGATAAGGCTCATACTAGAGCAATCTCAGAAAAACAGAAATGGAAAGTGGAGATGGCTCCTCCCTTAAGTAAGACTCCAAAAGAAGTACTAGAAGATGTCTACATATTCCAAAATGGCATTAAAGGTAATGGAATTTTTGGATTTCAAGAGGAAGTCTTTTCAAGTACACCAGCACAAACAGAAAACTACAGTGCGATACGGGCTCTAACCAACGTAACATGGAAAAATGAGAACAAAGCTGAGACTCTAGACTCTGTACAAAAGATTCTTGATGCACAAGATGCAGGCAAAGTACTACTTGAGACTACAGACGTGATCATAAACATGCCACAAATTGTGTGGCCTGATGGTCAAATGTCTATAAAAAAAGACAGTACCTTGACTGATGAAACACCATATGGAGAGGGACAAGTTCTTGACATAGACACTGAGAAGATGACTGTTACTTTTGTTGCGCACAGAGGATGGGGACCTGACGGTAGGACAATCTACTACATTGTAACAGATGCAACACCTTCTGGACCTGCTGGTATGATGGGTGTAACAGACGCACCTACTCTTGCAAAAACTATAGCTAGTCCAGCAGCAGTGGATCTATTTCAATTTGCTAATGGCTTAAAGGGTTCAGGACCCTTGGGTTTCCAGCCAGGAATTGCTGTGGCAACACCAGGAGACGACACGTACAGTCCATTATGGAGAATCTCGGTGATTACATGGAAAGATCCTACAAAAGCAACAGTTCTTGAAACAATAGCAGACATTAATGCAAAGAAATCAACTGGTGACATAACAGTAGAACTGGCAAGACCAATGAATAGCGACCATATAGCAAACTGTCCGTTTATCGATCCCTTCCAATAGAATTCTTTTCTTTGAAAACGGATAAATTGTCTTAAAAAAAGAATTACCTAATGCCAGGAAAATTATACATTGTTGGAGTCGGACCAGGTCATCACGATCACATGACTTTTCGTGCAAAACAAGTAATCGAAGAAAGTGATACAATTGTAGGATATGAGACCTATGTTGATTTGGTAGCCGATCTTATTGAGGGAAAAGAAGTCCATAGATATGCAATGACCCAAGAAGTAGAACGAGCACATCAAGCTATAGATCTTGCCAACGCAGACAGGATAGTTTCTCTTGTCTCAAGTGGGGATCCAGGAATATACGGCATGGCAGGACTCATCTACGAGATCCTTGCAGAAAAAGGGTGGGATAGAAAAAACGGCTTATATGTTGAAGTTGTACCAGGAGTATCTTCACTTAATTCCTGTGCAGCACTAGTGGGCTCTCCACTCATGACAGATTTTGCAGTTTTGAGCATGAGCGACTTGTTGGTTCCATGGGAAATCATAGTAAAGAGAGTAGAAGCAGCTGCACAAGGTGATTTTGTGATAGTTATTTACAATCCTTCAAGCAAAAAAAGAATTCATCAACTTCAAGACACAAGAAAAATTTTGCTAAAATACAGATCTCCTACCACGCCAGTCGCAATAATAAAAGGGGCATATAGAGAATCTCAAGAAATAGTACTTACTGATCTTGAAAACTTGGAAAACCATGCTGACAAGCTTGGTATGATCAGTACAGTAATTGTTGGCAATTCTTCCACTTTTAGATACAAAGATATGATGATAAACCCACGTGGTTATACATCCAAATACAATATAGTTTCTCCACAAGCAAACAAAAAATAACATGAAACCAATCCAAGTGGGTCTTACTTTACCACAAGGATGGCTTGATGAGTTTCCTGATAACAATAGCTATAATCAATTTTTATTTTCTAAATCTGTTGCACTAAAAGCTGAACAGCTTGGTTATGATGCAGGCTATGTATACGATCACTTCATTCCTTACTATGGTGACAAGCGAACCATGCCATTTTTTGAAGCCTATACACTTCTTTCAGCAATTGCAAGTGTAACATCAAAGATAAGAATTGGGCAGGTTGTCACCTGTAACTCATACCGCTCACCTGCACTCTTGGCAAAAATGTCTTCCACACTAGACGCTATTAGTAATGGCAGACTAGAGTTTGGGATAGGCGCTGGTTGGTTTGAATATGAATACAATTCATATGGTTACCGTTTTGATGATGCCTCGACAAGAATTGAGCAACTTGATGAATCTATTACCATAATGAAAAAAATGTGGCAAAAAGAAAAATCAAATTTTAAGGGAAGGCATTATTTTATAAAAAACGCCATTTGTAGTCCAAAACCTATACAAAAACCACATCCACCCATAATGGTTGGCGGCGCTGGCCAGAAGTTAATATCGGTAGTAGCAAAACACGCTACACGATATAATCATCCATTTGGAACACCTGAAATTCTACAAACCAAGATAGAAACGCTGCAAAATAATTGCAAAAAAATTAAACGCGATTTTGATGAGATTGAAAACTCTGTCTTATTACGTGTGCTTGTGGGAAAAGACAATGATGATGTGAAACATATTGTAGCTGGACTGAAAAAGAAGAATGAATCAATAACAGAGTTTGTTACACGTTCTAAAGATAGCATTGCACTTGGGACTACAGATGATGTAGTTGAATATCTAAAAAAATTTGTAGACATTGGTATTCGTTACTTTATTGTAAACTTTATAGGACTTTCAAACTCGCTTGAAATGCTTTCATTATTTTCAAAAAAAGTACGACCTCAACTTAACTAGATTCCTTTATTGCTTCTAAAATTTCATCTTTTAAGATAATACTTTTTCTTATAGGCAAAATTATCTTAATTAGATATATTTCAACTGTTTTCTTGAGATCTGAAGGATGTAGTTTTTTTTGTGCAAAATCTGATTCTAGCTGTGAATAACTAGTGTATGAAACATTTCCACCAAACTTTGGAGACCTCTCAACCAAAACTTCCTTAAATTCATGAAAAACCACATATTTGGAAATCTCAAGTAATGGATTGTTTTCTACAATTCCTTCTGGACACCAAGCCTTTTTGATCTTGGATTGTATCTCTTCATCAGTATCATGAATAAATATGCCAGAGCTAGGTTTTGTTTTGCTCATCTTGCTTGAAATTTTAGAATCCTCATCAGAAGTAAGTTCTGGTTCTGATAACCCAGGAAGAAGATGATGATGTATGGCTACTGGCACCTTCCATTTCATTTTTGGAAAAACCTCTCTTACAAGCATGTGTATCTTTCTCTGATCCATTCCGGCATGAACTATGTCAAGATCCATAGTGTGAATGTCTACTGCCTGCATTGGTGCATAAAGCATCTGAGCCAAGTCAAGCTTGTCCTTTTCAGATCTTCCCATGATTGTTAGTGTTCTCATTGCACGTGGAAGAGACATATGCTTTGCAAACTGTATTAACTCAGTCCAATATTCTCTTCTTGATTCGTATAGTTTTGTGCCTTGTAGTATTTCTATACCAGGGCAGAGAAACTTAAATGCGCTGGCATAATATTCAGAAACTTTCTTTATTGTTTCCAAATTGCCTCCTAGCTTATCATTGATAAAAGTGTGCCAATCTGCCAAAAAAACAGTACAGTGTACACCAGCTTTGATAAAATCATTGATCTTAAAGCAGGTAAGTATAAGACTCCCAAGATGCAAAAAACCAGAAATTTCTAGTCCAATGTAGTGTTTTGGGTGCGCATTTGTATTGAAAAGATTTGTAAGCTCTTCACTTGTGACCACTTCTTCAGTAGGATCTTTTGTGATAAGAGCAATTTTTTCTGTAACATCCAACTCGAATCAGATTTTCCTTTGTAAGCCTATAAAGTTACGCATTAAGTTCGTGTTCTTGTTTTCTGGGTCTTGTACTAAGATAGAGTGCATGTGAACTTATGATTACTGCAGCAAGAAACATCTTTGTTGCAAAAACCAAATTCCAAGGTCTTGTAGGATCTGGATATGCAATTGTGAGCGAATCTATATCAGGGACTTTACCACCTACAATGCCTGCAGTAATCTGTGCATTAAGTACTGTAAAATTATACATTAATTCATAGAGGCAAATTGCAACAAATCCGACAAGCATTAGCTGGGTTAATGACATCTTCCAAGAAGAAAGACGGGTAGTTTTCTTCCATCCAATCCTTGATACACAATACCATCCTATTACAGAAGAGAAGAATAGCCATGTTGTCAGCTTGGCAAAATGTTTGTATGGAAATTCGGTTTTTACCAATACTTCTCCTAAAACATACGTTCCCTTCTCTGACCATTCTTCAAACATTGCATAGATTCCAAACGCAGTTATGGATGCCATTATGATGGCACAGGCGTAGAAAATACACAAAAATATCTTATATCCAGTTTCATGTTCCTGTAAGTGGACTTTCATTTAATTTTGATTCATGACCACTAAAATATAAAAATTGGTTTTGTTGAAATTAAAGAGGTTTATTAGAGTATTTATAATCATCAACTGATACTTGAAAATTCCAATAAATATTCCACTTATTGGCAAGGAGGAAATAGACGAAGTCCGGTCAGTTCTTTTAGAAAAATCACTTACTTCAGCTGCAAACGCCGGTGGTAGACGCGTTCAAGAATTCGAGAAACTTCTTTCTTCATTTGTTAAATCAAGATATGCAGTGGCAGTAAACTCTGGTACTGCTGCATTACAAGCAGCACTTTATACACTTGATCTTAAAAAAGGAGACGAAGTACTTCTTCCATCATTTACTTTTGTTGCAACTGCCAATGCAATAGTATCAGTTGGCGCAAAACCAGTCTTTGTTGATATTCTAAAACAAAACTATACTATAGATCCTAATGATCTTAGAAAAAAAATTACAAGAAAATCTAAGGTAATAATTCCAGTACATCTGTATGGTAATATGGCTTACATGGACGAAATTTCTGAGATTGCTAACAAACACAATCTGGAAATAATTGAAGATTCAGCACAATCTCTTGGCTCTACCTACAAAGGAAAACACTCTGGAACCTTTTCCACACTTGGTTGCTTTAGCATGTATGCCGCAAAGGTAATAACATCTGGTGAAGGCGGTGCTATTGTTACAAATGATAAAAAGATATTCGAGAAGCTTCGTAAGATAAGAAATCATGGCATGCTACATGGATATGATACTAGACTTCTTGGTTTGAACTTGAGACTACCTGAAATTAATGCAGCAATAGCAAAAATACAGATGAAAAAGCTAACTAAATTCCTAAATCAAAGACGAAAAAATGCTAAAATTTTAAGTGAGCTTTTGTCAGATTTGAACATTTCAATTCCTCATGAAAGAAAGGGGGAAAAGATCAATTGGTATCTTTACACAATAGCTACTAAAGATAGAAACAAAATAATGAAAAAACTGAACTTGAAAGGAATAGGCGCTACAGTGTACTATTCAATTCCTGTACACAGGACACCATTTTATAAAAACAAATCAAGACTGTCTGTTACTGAATGGGCAGCTTTACATGTTCTTAGCTTACCAGTACACCCACTTGTAAGGAAACAAAACCTATACCAAATGGCGCAGATAGTAAAACAGGCTGTTAAAGGATGAACTTAGAAAATATTGCTGGCGAAATATGCAAGGTGCTTTTTCCAATTGATGAAGAAGTATTTTTTGGAAATCCTAACTCTTCAATTGCTGTATGCACTCTTTCTAGCATGAAATTGCTAAAAGAGATTGCAGATTCTAGTCTTATGTCAAAAATTGCTGTTGTGGGAAGGCTACTTTCTGAAAACAAAGGAATTGATTCATTAGTTAAAAACGTGATATCAAACAAAAACATAAAGACAATTTTCATTTGTGGGAAAGATACTTCTGGTCATAGACCAGGCCATTCACTTCTTAATCTATATGAAAATGGAGCAGACAATGATGTAAGAATAATCGGTTCATCTAGCCCCGATCCAGTATTAACACTAACACAATCCCAAATTGATGAGTTTCAGAGACAAGTGAAACTCATCAACAAAATAGGTGAAACTAGTATATCACAAATCAAACTCTCACTTGATTCTATAATACAAATTTAGTAACCATTTTTCTGTCTTTCTTGATTAATCTGATTTTTCTTTTGATACTCTTTTAAAATATCATCAGGAGTCATATTCAATTCAAGTGATGCTTGAATAACAAAATGCCATATGTCAATTAGCTCCTCTCGCGCAGCATCCTTGTCAAAGGGAAGTGGTTTTTTCCACCATTTCCAGTTTGTTGTACGTTGTAGTTCTACAGCTTCATGTATTATTGCAGTACAAAGAGCAGATATTTTTCTTTCAACATCTTTTGGGTATCTATCAAGATTCATCATTTTTTCAAGACTCTTTTGCATCTTGAAGATAGATTCCAGTTTGTCTTCCATGGGTTTGATTTTGGGTTGATATCTATAACCTTTGTTAGAAGCGAACCATATTCTTGTATTGACTAAATCTTTTTTTAATCTCGGATTTTTTCAGTTTAGCTATACCATCTATCCCATACTTTTCTACAGCAAAGGATCCCATTATGTTTCCATATACCGCAGCCTCTCGAATGGTTGAGAACTTTGTAGTGTTCTTATGTGCTAGATAGCCAATCATACCTCCAGCAAAGGAGTCTCCTGCGCCTGTTGGATCCACAATATTTTCCATAGAAAATGCGGGCGAAGGAAAAACTACATCTTCATAGAAAAGAAGTGATCCATGCTCGCCTTTCTTTATGATTACATATTTTGTACCCCACTCCATTATTTTTTTAGCACATTTTATCAAGTTCTGAGTCTTGGTCAGAAGCTTTGCCTCTTCATCATTTATCACAACCGAGTCCACCTTTCGTATCATTTTTATGACATCACTTCTTTTTGTCGAGATCCAAAAATCAATTGTATCACACATGGAAAATTTGATCCCATCAAACTCATCTATGATTTTGGTGTTCTGTACAGGATCATTATTTGCAAGATAAACAAATTCAGATTTTTTGTATTCTTCTGGAACTGTTGGTCTAAAGTTACCAAGGACATTAAGTTCTGTTTTGTTTGTTGTTCTATGACTAAGCGTCTCATCGTAACTTCCATCATATCTGAAAGTCTTTCCATTTTCGCGAACAAGTCCCTTTAAATCAATAAACTTGTTTAAAATGTTGTAATAACTTTGTGGAAAGTCATGACCTATTACAGCCATCATCCCAGGTTTTACAAAGTAACTTGCTGAAATTGCAGCAAAAGTAGCAGCACCACCAAGTACATTTTTTAAAACCTTTGTGGGTGTTCTTATAGTATCTAAAGCTACTGAGCCAAAAATAGTCAGCATGTTTTGCTGGTTTTATTTACCGTGTATAAATTCTCTGGCTTCTTCTTGTGTTGGATAATATGTAAACGGAATATCAAGTGACGTAAACAACAAATTGTATCTGCTTATGCCAGCAAGTTTTAGTGCTGGGGTATTGTCACTTTTTTCAAATTTATCAAGAATTACATTGTCAGCAAGAAATGGTGTTTCCACCATGACCTTATTCATAGCAGGTATGATAGTTGGATCTAATATCCCTGCACCAAGATTCTCACCTTCAGCAGATATTAAGAAATCAGTTTTTCCTACGTTTAGAATCATAAATGATGGATTTTCAAATTCTAGGTTTATTTGGTAAAGTGTACCCGCATCTGTTCTTTCAATTATTTCACTATTTTTCATAGATACCTGAAGCTGCATTGCTGCGGCATATTGGGAAAAGACAAACGCTCCAATAACTCCAACTATTATAATTACTATTTTGGATTTTCTTTGCATAGTATTTAGATTAATAAATCCTTTTTTAGCCCATTTAGGAAAAAAAACCAAATTCTATGTGTAAAAGTTTTGATCAATTTTCTAAGTAGCTTAGAGCTAGTAGAATAAATGAAAATATACAAATCGGTATATGAAATGGCCAAAATCAGACTAAAATTCGGCCCAAACGAGATCGAGGTAGAGTCTAAGGACTTTTACGTAGATAATTACAGCGTAGACGAGGTTATAGGTAACCTATCTAGGTTCATACAAGACAATAAAGCAGAAGATACTCGTGCCTACGACCAAACCTATGAATCCAATACGAATTACCTAAACTCGCTTGAAGATGCCGAAATTCATGAGCCCGAATTTAGCCAACCAATCTCAATACATGAAAGTCAGATCAAAAGTAAAATACACATACTTGTACGAGATTCTTTTTTTGAACAACCACGAACGGTTTCAGAAGTTGTAGCACAGCTTTATGAATATGGCTGGGCAGCAAGACCTCTAGATGTCTCAAAAGTACTAGCAAATATGGCCTTTTACCGAGAGATACAAAAAGACTCACAAGAAAAGCGTAGCTATTATTCTACACCCAAAATTACAGTTTAAGCCAAGCCTAGTCATAACCACAAATCTTACAGGAATCAAACACATCACCTTCTAGGTGATCAAAATGCGCATTACATTTTTTGCAAGTATGATGCATATCAAAATACCCATCACTTTCTATTTTTCCTATACGATTGGATTCCAGATCTACACTTCCGCACTTTATACAATGGCAACCACACAACACAAAACGTGTTAAAATAACATACTAATAATCTAGCGGAAATTGAATTTATTTCTGAACTGTAGAAAAATAACCGTGGAAATTCCTATCGCAAGTGGAACAAATAGAGGGAACTCGGGGACCACTGTTGTGCCTACAACATGCATTGTCCCAGATGTATCTGGTCTGAATCCCAGCCAGACATGTGTTCCGTTATTATAAAATTCCCTGTTGAGAGTTTTATTACTATTCAGATATACCTCATATGGTTCCCACAAGAGTTCGAGTGGAATAATTACAGTAACCAGTGGATTTCCTTTAGCAACATCAAAGATTATACTTTTTGCAGGCTGGTTAAATTCAAACAAGCCTACATTTGTAAGAGTTCTAATTGCTACTGTGAATTTCTTCCCCTCCCATTCTACTTCTTTCAAAACCACAGGTTCATCAATAACATACTCCAGAGTCATTTTACCACCATGTTGTCGTATTCCCTTTTCTCCAATATACACAGGTCTATCATTAACCCATATCATATCAACGCCCTTTGGGAAGTACATGTTTGTAATTCCTGGAGCATTAAATTCCCATGTCCAGACACCATCTTTTAAAAACAAGACATCCGTCAGATCATATTTGATGAAAATCATGTCATTACCTGAAGGCGGTAATACTACAGATATAGGATATTTTTCTAAAGTCAGGTACTGTACCTCATTACCACCTTTGTCTGTTACTGAAAGGTTAGTCACATTGCCTTCATAGGCATCAATCTGTAGAGTTTTCGTACTTCCTTTTACTTCATGCACCACATGAGCTATTCCCTCCTCATCTATTCTAATTTCAACTGTTTGTTCTGGTACAGCTCCAAGAGTTACTTCTTGTGCAAAGGTTTGTGACATAGACAAAAGCATACCAGATACAATTACAATCGTAAGTAATTTACGCAATCAAAGTCACCTAGTCGGTTATTGTCACATGAATCATTTTTGCTTCTTGATGTGGACAGTCATTTTTATCTCGTGGCAAGTTTACAATTTTGTCTGCTACATCCATTCCCTCTGTCACTTGACCAAAGACTGTATATTGTCTGTCTAGAAAAGTACTATCAGTAGTAACTATGAAAAATTGTGAACCTGCACTGTTTGGATCCATTGCACGTGCCATGGAAACTATGCCACGAAGATGTGATTTGGAATTAAACTCAGCTTTTATAGTATGGCCAGGACCACCCACGCCCCATTTACTCTTATCTGGTTTTTTGGTATTGGGATCTCCCCCCTGAATCATAAATCCTAGAATAACACGATGAAATAGAGTTCCATCATAAAACGAGCTCTGTGCGAGCTTTACAAAATTTCTTACCGTTTCTGGAGCTAGGTTTGGTAAAAGCTCAAAGACAATCCTGCCAAAATTAGTCTCAAGTACGGCCTTGGACATTCCTTGCAGCTACTTAATTTAATCATAAGAGTCTTGCTCTTCTTGAAAGAGTCATTTATAATTTCTAACCATTGAAAAACCTGTAGAAATTGCACCAAACAACCTAATAATCTTAAAAATTCAATCCAAAAAACCTAAAAGACTTTTGTATTCAATAAGCTTTTACTGCATATAATATAACGCCTTTAGTACTACAGGCATACGATAGGATCTTTTAGAACATGTCTTTTATCTGATAGACAGAATAAACTTTAGACTAGTCGAAATATTTTTTTGATTTTTAATACTGTGTAATCCCCTAAAAATATAGTAACAGTCTTATATAGAAGATCTGAAAAATAAAAATCGTGAATAACTCTACCCAAAGCACAAATATCAAAGAGGCAATCAATGCGCTGCTTGATAAGGGGTTTACAGATAAACAAGATATCTATAGTAAAGTAGTTGAGGAGCTTGGTGTTCCAAGACCTACTGTAAGGAGGGTCGCGCGAGATTTACGAAATGAACTTTTACAAAAAATTCAGATTTTGAAATCCGAGGTTCCAAGACCTGGATATTTTGGTAATAAAGATAACGGAAACTCTACTACCTAGCAAAATCTTTTCTTCTTATAATTTGGTCTCCCATATGTAATAATTTTCATTACTATTATATCTAAGCAAATTTTGAGTTGAAATATGGGACACATTCCTACAATTACAGTTGGTGCCCTTGCTGCAATTCTTTCAGGATTGTATTTTGTCCTTCCTGAGACACTGCACTTTACCATGACAGTGTTCATTACAGCAGCATGGTTTCTGGTTGTTATATGTTGGCTTGCACAAAAAAGCGCTGATTATATGCACAAACATGATTCTGGTCACGAAGTAAAAAAAACCAACTGAACTTTCTAATCACCACTTGCAAACTCTATCTATAAGCTCTGAGGAACTGCGAGACAGTAAAAATTAAGGACATGGAGAGAACCTTAAGCTGAGCTTGCTAATCTAAAAATACTGACAACTAAGAAAAACTCAAAACGTAAAACCAGGAAAAAATAGCCTACTTACAGTGTTCACAACGATGTTCTTGATGGTTTTGTTTACATCCAGGACAACTTACTGCCCCACCAAAATGGCAACTACAACTACAACCATCATTTAGTTTATCTTTCGTTATCAATTGATATGGACAAGTAATACGTCAGCTTAATATGTAACTTTTTCAGGAGAAGTCGTGTGAAATCTATTATAGGTTTAGGGCTTGCGGCACTTACTGCGTTACTTATGATGTTTCCTAATCCTACATCATCTGTATCCGAGGAATTTAACTTGGATCATAAGCTTATCGCAGATGATCAATCAATTGTATTGGAAAAGAAAACCATACAAATGCACATCCCAGTAGATAACAATCTTCCGTGGGGTTTTGTTGAGGGAAAAGTAATAAATCCTGTAGAAGGATATCCTGTCATAATCCAGATATACAAAGATGGTAAGCCAGTACACTTTGCACAAACTGATGTCAACGAAGATAGTTCTTATGAATACCGATTTAGGGTTAGAAATGTGGACGGTGATCAAGTGATCAACATCTTTCAAGGAGATTATACTGTTAAAATCTTCAAAACAGTTTATGCCACGCCTCACGCAAGCGTAGTATAGGAACCAAGTTTTAGGGTTTCATCAACAAGCTCACGAAGTCTAGTCATCGCACTTTCATCAGATATCTTGCCATTTTTTATCTGATCTGCAGTTACGTGAACTGCCTTAGGATTTGTTACTACCTTAAAGTATGACATTAGCCCCGTGATCATATAATGGACATTCGTAAAGCTAATGCCGCCTGATGATAAAATTGCAATTCCGGCAGTTTTGCCTGCAGTCTCTTTATAATTGATATATTCGAAAAGATTTTTCAAAGCTGAGCTTAATAACGAATTGTAAATAGGTGAGCCAACAAACCAGACATCTGCCTCAGTAACATCCTTTGTGGCTTGTTTGGTGCTTTCGTTGTAGTTTTCTCCAGGTCCACGATAACACTCAACCCCCCCTGTTGATAAATCAATGAACTTTGTGTCAGCGTTTTTTGTCTTAGCATAGTTGTACAAATATTCCATCATGATCTTAGTATTAGCACCCTTACGGGGGCTACCAGAAATTACAACAACTTTCATTGTGACTGTAATCGATTCATATCATATTTAAACCAAATAATCAGAAATTACTCAGATCTATAACTTGAAATAAATCTAGAACAATTATGATTGAGTTATAATATCTACGATTGTTGCTTGGGCGTATTTTGCATTGATTGTATTATGCAACAGCTTCGACAGGAATTGGTTTTTCGGACTCTTTCTCTTTTTGTCTTAGTTTTGTTAGATACTCTTCTATCATTGCATATTCTATTTCATTACACATATGATATCAGTAGAATCAAAAGTATAAAAGAAAATCTCTGTAATATGTAAAGATGTCTATTTTTAATCAACTAATTAAGGCGGGCTCGGAGGGCTTCGATCCCTCGACCTGTAACTTAGGAGGCTACCGCGCTATCCATGTTGCGCGTCGTTTAGACTCTGCGCCACGAGCCCAGAAAAAGTCAAAACTAGTAACCATTTAAGCGTAATCAAGATTTGATACTATCATCTGGTGAATCTGACGCCAGCTTGGGTCATCCACCTTATTCCATTTTTCATAATATACAACATCCTTCAAATCAAGCCTTGGAAGCCACCCTACAGTCTCAAGATCTGGTTTTTGTGCAAATTCTGAGACATGACCAAGACACAAGTACGCAATGGGAATAATGTGTTCTGGAATACCAAGAATTTTCTTAAGGTCATCATTAGAAAGAATACTAACCCAACCTAATCCAATACCCTCTGTTCTTGCGGCAAGCCAAAGGTTTTGTATGGCACAACAAACACTGTAAATTCCCGTTTCAGGAATGCTGGTTCTTCCTATTACAAAGGGACCAAACTTTGAAGGATCATATGTCACGCAGATATTTACTGCAGAATCCAAGATTCCTTCTAGTTTCAAAGATAGATATTTTGATCTCTTGGGTTCATCAACTAGATTTGAGGAATGTTTTCTTTCACCATCAAAAGAATCTTTGATCTTTTTTCTTGTTTCCATATCTTTTATAAGGATAAAATTCCACGGTTGAGAAAAACCAACAGATGGTGCATGATGGGCAGCATTCAAGATTTTGGACAAAATTTTGTCATCTATTGGTTCTGATGTGAAATGAGATCTCACATCACGTCTAGAAAAAACTGCTTTATAGAAGCCATTTTTTTCGTCCTCTGAGAAATCACCATTCATGGGGTACTCATCAAAAACAATGCATATTATTCTTGTTTTCTCAAATTAAAGGTTAATAACGCCTCCAAGAAGAGTCGTATTTTATTGGGCCGATAGTCTAGTTGGTTAGGATACCGCCCTGACACGGCGGTGGTCGAGAGTTCAAATCTCTCTCGGCCCATCTATTTTATTATATGCATATGTAAATGAGAGATGTGATCAGGTTCACTTCAAAGGAAATAGATTTCTTGAAGAAAAATGAAGCATGCAGAATAGCAACCTCGTATAATGACATACCACATGTAACACCTGTCACATACTATTTTGATGATGGATATTTCTATATTGCAACAGACTATGATACAAGAAAATATACTAACATGAAAAAAAACAATAAGGTTGCAGTTACTGTTGACATTTACTCTGCAGGAAAACACAAAGCAGTAATTATACAGGGTACCGCGGAATTTATCGAAAGAGGCATAGAATTCAAAAAATTATACGAGATCTTTCACAAAAAATTCGCTTGGGTTAGAGAAATGCCTTGGAAAGAAGGTGAAGCTCCCTTTGTTAAGATAAAGCCACTAAATAAAACAAGTTGGGGCTTAACTAGCTAAAGTAGATTCAAAATTCTTATCTACGGCGGTCCAAGCTGATTGTACGGTAAAAGAACCCCTTGCAATATAGCTTACTTGCTCTCCCTTTGTAATGGCAAGATATTCGTCAGCAACATTATCTGTATATACAAAGTTAAAGGTGCTAGTAAGTGATATTGGTTGACTAGGATAAATTAGTGCTCTCCCAGGTAGAGCTATATCTTCAGTACTGTATGCACCATTTCCAATAGGCTTACCATTTGCGAACAACTCATAATTAATGTTAGATATAGTTACTGTCCTCTTGCCCGAATTTGTCACAAGGAAACTTATTTCAAGATTAGCACGATTGTCTATGCTGTTTACATCAAGTAACTTTACAGCAACCACCTCCAGCTGTGTCTTTTCAAGCTCAGGGATGTCCAAATTTGCGTAGTAATAGAATCCAAAAAATCCAAGACCTAGTGCTCCAAAGGCAGCAGCAATCACAATTCTCCCTCGGCTCGCCAATTCAACAGCTACGGGTTTTATACAACTAAAAAACCCTTCTCGAATTCGAATAGATAATATCCATAATAATTGATAGATCGACGATGCCAATTATTGAGGCGCTAATAACTTGGATTCACCTTATTTCTGCATCTATCTGGGTTGGCGGATCACTTTTCCTTGGAGTTGTCCTTGCACCACTTTTGAAGACATTCTCAGAGTCTGCAGAAGAAAGACTAACAATAATGATACGGGTGGGAAGAAAATTCAACAAGATTGCTGTACCATCTTTGGGCATTTTAATTGCCACAGGTCTTTACAACTCGTATAACATTCTCACTAGGCAAGAACTTTTTTCAACAAATTATGGAATAATACTTGCAATAAAAATAATTCTTGTAATAGCTTTGATTGCAGTCTTTGTAGCTCACATAAGAATAATCAGACCGGAAATAGAGAAGAAAATTGAATCAAAAGAAATGTCTCAGGACTCCGTTCAAAAGCTTCGCTCACAAATAATTGTACTTGGCAGAATTATTGTCTTTATTTCTATAGCTGTGTTGCTCATGGCTGCAATGCTAGATGCCGGTGTATGAACCTAGTCTTCAATAATTAGAGTTCTTATCGTCAGTCTAATGATAATCTTTTAAAGAATTAAACAAATTTTAATTATGAATGGTCTTTTTATCGGAAGATTTCAGCCTTTTCATCTGGGGCATCTTGAAGCAGTGAATTTTGGGCTCTCACACGTTGAGAATCTTTGGATATGCATAGGAAGCTCTAACAAAAGTAACGAAAAGCGAAATCCCTTTTCTGCTGATGAGAGAAAAGAAATGATACTTTCTTCTTTTGAAAGTGTGATGCTGAAAAGAATTCAAATTTACTATGTTCCAGACATAGATGATCATGAAAAGTGGACATATCACATAGATTCCATTGTTCCAAAATACGATATTGTATTTTCAAATGATGACTTTACACTTACACTTTATCAAAAACGTGGAATTAAAACCATGAAAGTACCTCTAAAAGAACGAGAAAAGTTTTCTGGAACAAACATACGTGAGATGATTGCAACCGGGAAAAACTGGAAAGAACTTGTATCAGAAGGAACAAAAAATCTACTACTAAAAATAGATGCAGAAAGACGACTTCAAAAATTCTTTAATTATAAATAACGGCTACTGACCGTAAAGATTGGAGAATTTATTTGGAATATTTGGTTATGTTGCCGGGACCCACAAACGTTCCCGAAAGAGTTACACGTGCAATGTTTACTCCTACGATAAACCACAGAAGCAAAGATTTTGTTAAATTATACACTGATGTTATAGAAAAAACTCAGAAAGTCTTTCAGACTTCAAACGACATAATTGTACTTACGGCATCTGGAACTGGCGCAGTAGAAGCATCAGTTGTAAACCTGATAAAAAAGGGCGACAAAGTGATAATTCCAGTAAACGGTGAATTTAGTAGCAGACTTGCAACAATGTTAGAATGGCAGGGAGCAAATGTCATACGACTTACAACTCCTTTTGGGGAAAACGCAAGTTTTGAAAAGGTAAAAGAGGCCTTTGATAACAATAAGGATGTCAAAGCTTTCTATGTGGTGTATAACGAAACATCTACTGGAACACAGGTCAAGTATCTAGACAAAATCTCAAAGCTTACCTCAAGAAATGACGCCTATTACGTAGTAGATGCAGTCTCAATTCTTGGAGGCGAAGAACTTCCTGTAGACAAGTGGGGAGTTGACGTTTGCATTGCGGCGGGACAAAAGGCCATGGCTGCACCACCTGGAATTTCACCAATCTCTATTAGCCCACGAGCAAAAAAATTCATGATTGCAAATCCACCGCCTACTTTCTACTTTAACTTGGCAAGATACTTCAAGTACTATGATGATGTCAAAGAAACTCCATTTACTCCTGCACTTCCTTTATTGTTCGCATTCCGGGAAGCACTTGATATGATACTAGAAGAAGGAATGGAGGCAAGAATAAAGCGACACAGAATATGTTCAGACGCATTCTATTCTAGTCTGAGTGCAATGGGTCTTACTCCATTTGCAAAAGAAGATGCCAGATCCACTGTTGTAATTGCTCTAAACTATCTACAAGGACTAGAAGACAAAACATTTCGAACAACACTTTCAGAAAAATTCCGTGTACTTGTTGCGGGAGGTTTTGGCGAGCTAAAAGGCAAAGTGTTCAGAATTGGATGCATGGGCGAAGTTCATAGATATCACGTTATGAGAACCATTTCTGCAATTTCTTCAACTCTTGACATGATGGGATACAAGACAAACCCAGAAGCACTCAAAGTAGCTGAAGAAAAACTAAAAGCACTTTAAACACATGTTAACTTAATATAAGGAACTCTAAGCATCGATCACGATGACTTTCCAAAAAGCCACGTTAGTTTTAGTGGATTATACTGCAAAGGTAAAAGATACTAGCGAAGTTTTTGAAACTACAAGAGAGGTTGATGCAAAGTCAGGTTCACTTTATGATGCTAATGCAAGATATCAACCAAGACTTGTCTCAGTAGGAGAGTCATGGGTTCTCAAGGGGTTAGATGATGCACTGCTTAACACGAGTGTTGGTGACAAGCTTACAGTAGAAGTTCCTCCAGAGAAAGGTTTTGGGGTACGCGATCCTGGCAAGGTTCGTATGATTCCACTTCGTAAGCTTGGTGACGATGCAGAAAAAATTTCAGTTGGAGACGCAATAGAGATAGATGAAAGGACTGGAATTGTCAGGTTTATCGGTTCTGGCAGAGTGCAAGTTGATTTTAATCATAGATTTGCTGGAAAGACCATTCTTTATGATGTGAATGTAGTAAAATCCCTCAACACTGATGAGGAAAAAATTATGGGACTTTTAAAAAGACGCCTACCAGTTGATGAGTCTAAACTTCAATTCAAGATAAACGGAACGCAACTTGACATCACCATGCCTGAAGAGACATTTCTTGCAGAAGGACTGCAGATAATAAAGCGTGCAATCGTAAATGATATTTTCAAGTTTGTAAATAAACTGGAACAAATTAACTTTATTGAAGGCTACAAGAACCCCAAAACTGAAATGCCTCAAGAAAAGCCGACAGAATCAAAAGTAGCTGAGCCAAAAGCCGCCGAGCCAAAGGCTGCTTAATCTACAAAACGCCAGTACTTTTTGCAAGTGCAATAGCCTTTTCCTCAGTCATCTTTACCTGATTTAGAATTGTATATCTCTCTGGTCTTAGTGATGGAGCTATCAACAAGGCCTTTGCCAAAATTTTTGGTTTCAAACCAATTTGTTTTGCAGTAGTTGGGGCTCCTACATTTTTTAGCATAGTGACAATCTTTTTCCAATCTTGGCCCTGCAGCTTGGCAATTAAGATAGAACCTATCCCGCATTTTTCTCCATGCAGTCCCACACCAGGTTCTAAATAATCAAGTGCATGAGAAAAGAGATGTTCTGCTCCTGAACATGGTCTACTACTTCCTGCAATACAAGCAGCAACTCCTGCACTAATCAAGGCTTCAACTATCATTCTAACATCAGGCTTTTTCTTGAAATTCTTTGAGTTTTCTATTACTATCTTTGCGCTCATAGAAGCAAGGTTTGCAGCATACGTTCCAAAATACTCTCCAACATTATCTCTTGCAAGCTCCCAATCTCTAACTGCAGTTACTTTTGCCATTAAATCACCACATCCACTAGCAAGAAGTTTTCGTGGTGCTTTCTTTAAGATCTCAATATCAACAAAGACTCCAAGAGGTGCTGTTGCAATTATAGAGTGTGGCTTGTCTCCACGCAAGGAAACAAAGGGACTTGCAATCCCATCATGTGATGCAGAAGTTGGAATACTAACAAATGGTTTTTTTAAATTAAATGCAACCATCTTTGCAATGTCTACAGATCTTCCGCCACCAATTCCTATTATGAGATCGCTATTATCTTTCCTTATGTCATGTTGAGTTTTTTTTGCAGATTTTATATCATTACTTATACTAATGTGCCAGACATTCTTTATTTTTGAGTCTGTAAGAGATCTCTCAACTTTTTCGTATGTTATTTTTCTTACTCGATCTCCAGAAACCAATGAAACTTTCTTAGGATTAGCAAGATTAGCTATAAAATTTCCAACTTTACCAATGTTTTTTTCGCCAATGACTATTTGCCTTGGGAGCTCCATTGTGTGAGATGACATGGGTTTTTGATGAAATCTCATTATTTATCAATCTCCCGTTTGACAACGCAAAGTTATTTAAAAGGGTGTTATCTATCCAAAGCATCTTTAGTTAAGGAGAATGTTATTTGTCTAACTATGTTGAACAACACACACTACATGGAACCACTACGGTAGGAATTACCTGTACCGACGGTGTAGTATTGTGTGCAGACATGAGAGCAAGTGCAGGCTATTTTATAGCAAACAATAACACAATGAAGATTCAAAAGATCGACAAACACGCAGGCATGACCATTGCAGGTGGTGTTGCGGATGCACAAAACGTTACTGACATGTTGAGATATCATTCCAACATACACAGGATAGAAAAGCAGGAATATCTTCCTATCAAGTCCATAGCAAGACTTGCATCACTGATTTTCTTCCAGAATAGGTACTATCCGTTTATTGCAGACATTCTTGTGGGCGGTTATGATAACCTAGGACCATCCCTATACAACATCGACATGTTTGGTTCACTTGACAAAAAAACATTTGTGACAACAGGAAGTGGTTCTCCAGTTGCATACGGTCTTTTAGAAAGTGAGTACCGTGATGGACTCACTGTAGAAGAGGGCAAGGTAATAGCTCTACGAGCTGTAAAGGCTGCAATAACAAGAAACATTGGAACAGGCGATGGAATTAACGTCGCAATAATAG
>Ga0209619_10000185_pt1 | contig 40551 bp, 33 predicted proteins | sample Rifsed16ft3_FD_184011 | JGI IMG/M metagenome (GOLD analysis project Ga0209619, IMG submission 184011) | Soil microbial communities from Rifle, Colorado, USA - sediment 16ft 3 (version 2) | ecosystem: Environmental > Terrestrial > Deep subsurface > Rock core/Sediment | place: Rifle, Colorado... | reverse complement strand
TCGCCCGATGTACGGGCCCGCCTGATCGACTCGATTGAAATCTGCTATAAGGAGGGCCGCGGCGAGGCGATTCTCGAGTTGGTGCCCCGCCCTGAGCAACCAGACAGTCCGCGACGCCTCGTTTTCAATGAGCGCTTCGAGTGCAAGTGTTGCCGAACGCCGTATCAGGAGCCCGAGCCACAGCTTTTCTCCTTCAACAGCCCTTATGGAGCCTGTCCCCGCTGCCAGGGCTTCGGGAACACGATTGACTTTGATTTGGACCTTGTCATTCCCGACAAGAGCAAATCGCTGGCTGAAGGCGCGGTCGATCCCTGGAACAAGCCTCGTTACCGTTCCATGTTCACGGAAATGAAGCGCTCTGCCCGCCAGCGAGGCGTTCCCCTCGATCTCCCTTTCTCCCGTCTCTCAGCAAAGGACCAACGATGGGTCATCGAAGGCGATGACATTTTTCCCGGAATCAAGGGCTTTTTTGGCTTCCTCGAACGCAAGAAATACAAGCTTCACGTCCGCGTCTTCTTGAGTCGGTATCGCGGCTACGCCACCTGCCCGGAATGTCACGGTACCCGTCTCCGCGCAGAAGCCCGGGCTGTCAAGATAACGGGAAAGACCGTCACCGAAATCTGTCAGCTCTCGGTCGAAGAGGCGCGCGCCTTTTTTGATCAACTGGAGCTGACGCCCGCCCAGGCCACAATCGCAGACAAAGTCCTGGTGGAAATTCGCCAGCGCCTCCGTTTCCTGGATGACGTCGGCGTGGAGTACCTGACGCTGGATCGTTTGGCTTCCTCGCTATCGGGCGGCGAGGCCCAGCGCATCCAGCTCGCCACATCGCTTGGTTCCAACCTTGTCGGCGCTCTCTACGTTTTCGACGAGCCCTCCATCGGCCTTCATCCACGCGATACCGGCCGCCTCATTGAAATCCTTCGCCGCCTCCGGGATCTCGGCAACACCATCCTCGTTGTGGAACACGATCCGGACATCATTCGCGCCGCCGACCACATCCTCGACCTCGGCCCGGGCGCCGGCGAACTGGGCGGAGAACTGGTGGCCCATGGCTCCTTCCAGGAAATCGTCGCCAACCAGCGCTCTCTCACCGGCCGCTACCTGGCTGGCGACTTGCGCATACCCGTCCCCTCCGTCCGCCGCCGCCCCAACGGTAATTTCCTCCGCATCTTTGGCGCTCGCAGCCACAACCTCAAAACCATCGACATTAGCATCCCCCTCAACCTCATGGTGACCATTACCGGTGTCTCCGGCTCGGGCAAGTCCACCCTCGTGCATGATGTCCTTTACCGCGCCATGCAAGCCAAGAAACTCACCGGCATCGCCCCCATAGACTGCGATCGTTTGGAAGGCCACTTGCTCGTTCAAGAAGTCGTTCTGGTGGACCAATCGCCTATTGGGCGATCACCCCGCTCGAATCCCGTGACCTATTTGAAGGCGTTCGATTCCATTCGCGAGGTTTTCGCCGCCACTCCCGATGCCAAAAAGCGCGGTTACTCCGCCGGCCATTTTTCCTTCAACATCCCGGGCGGTCGGTGCCAAACCTGTCAGGGTGACGGCACCGTGACGGTTGAGATGCAGTTTCTGGCTGATGTCGAACTCGTCTGCGAAGAGTGCCGCGGCGCCCGTTTCAAATCGGGCATTCTCGATGTCCACTACCGCGGCAAAAACATCCACGACGTCCTTCAGCTCACTGTCAAAGAAGCTCTCGCCTTCTTTTCGATTGTCCCGAAAGTCGTCCACCGCCTTCGCATCCTCAATGAGGTCGGCCTCGGCTATTTGCGCCTGGGCCAGTCAGCCACCACCTTGTCCGGCGGTGAGGCGCAGCGTTTGAAGCTCGCCGCTCATCTAACCCATGAGACGAGCGAGAAGGTTCTCTACTTGTTCGATGAGCCGACCACCGGCTTGCATTTCGATGACATCCAGAAATTGCTCGCTGCATTTCGCCGACTGGTCGAAGCGGGCGGTTCGGTCTTGATTATCGAACACAACCTTGAGGTCATCAAGGCTTCCGATTGGGTCATTGACCTTGGACCGGAAGGCGGCGAGCGAGGCGGATATCTTGTGGCCTGCGGAACTCCTGAGCAAATCATCAAGAACAACCGTTCCCACACCGCAAAGTATCTGGCGCGCGCCCTCAATAACCAGCACGTATCCCTGGCAACGAACCATAAATGAAAGCAGCGACTTGCTAGGCCCTTCCACCCAGTCCGGGGAGGGCGCACAAATGAGGAGTGGCGCCGGGAGATTGAAATCTTTCTCCACGCTCTGTTGGTCATGGCGGATGGGAAGGCGCCAGGAATGCTGAATCGTTCAGCTCTTTTGGCGGCGTTCGCAGGGTTTCTGTTCGCCTGCGTCTGTCCGATGCACAGCCTAACCCTGTCCCCTACCGTGCTGCACCGGGTGCAGCAGCCAACGCCCGCTACCCCACTACAGACAGGACAGGCCACGCCCGTTGCGCATCCACTGCTCGAGCGAGCCCAAGCCGCTATGGAAAGCAAGGATTTTGCCCGCGCTGTCGAATGGCTGGAGCAATTCCTGGCGACCCATCCGGATCATGTTCCTGCCCGGTTCAATTTGGCCTACTCTTATGCGGAGCTGAAGCGCTATGCCGATGCCCGCAAGAACTATGGGGAAGTCTTGAAGAGGGATCCAGGCCTTCATCAGGCCAATTTGAATCTGGGTCTGATCCTGCTCGCGCAGCAGGATTTCTCCTCGGCTGTGGCCCCATTCGAGAAAGTCGTGGCCAGCAATCCTGCTGAAGCCCGTGGTCGCTATCTGCTCGCCTTTGCCTTGGAAAAATCGGGTAAGCTGGCGGAAGCTGCGGAACACTATCGTGCCGGATCACGGGAGGATCCGAAGAACCTTGACTTCCATCTTTCCTTGGGTCGGGTGGCCTACGAGCTGAAAGATTTTAATAAGGCCGAATCGGAATTTCGGGCAGCGCAGGCTTTGCGGGAGGATTCGGCCGAGGCCAGACTTGGCCTGGGCGAAACCTTGCTCGCGCAAAATCAGCTCGCTGCTGCCGCCATCGAATTCGATCGTTACTTATCCCTTAAACCGGAAGATGGCGATGCCCGGCTGCGTTTGGCGGGCCTGTACCTTGACCTCATTCAGCCAGAGAAGGCTTTGGAGACACTCCCTGCGGCTTCAGCCGACCAGCAAGCCAGCCCGACGTGGAAGGAAACAGCGGCCCGATCTTACGCTATGCTCAAGCGCTGGCCTGAGGCCGTTCGCCTTTATCAAGATCTTGCTCTCGCCCGTCCCAACGACGCAGCCACCTTTGCCGCCCTGGGGGAAGCTCTCCTGAAAGCCCGGCAGTTTCAGGCCGCGGCCGGCGTGCTTGAGCGCACCCTGCGTATGGAGCCTTCTCCGCAGGTCGGCAGCGAAGCGCGTCGAAATCTTGTGTCTGCCCACTATTTGGCAGCCGACTACCCGGCCGCGCTCGCAGCACTGGATTCTCTAGCCGCTCTCGAACCTCTTCCCGCGATCCTGTTCTTTGTTCGTGCGAGCTGTTACGATCATCTGCGGCAAACCAAAGCAGCCATAGATAGCTACCGAAAGTTCTTGGCGCTGGCTGACGGGAATCACCCGGACCAGGAATTCCAAGCTCGACATCGCTTGATCGCTCTGGAAAGAGAACTCAGGCGCAGGTAATACCGCGTGTTCCTTTGTCGCCCAACAGCCTTGCCTGTCTTTCTCCTGTTGATCTGGCCCGCGCTCGCCACTGACCAGCAATTGGCTGAGCTTCAACGCAGATTTGGCCTTCAGAGGGATCCTGTGCGACGAGCGCAATTCTTCAGCAAGAAACTGGGACCGGCGCTAATTTCGGCAGTCGCTGACCTTTATCGCTCCGGCCCGCTGGACGCCGCCAATGCCCGAGTACAATCCTACGTGGAACAGGTCGCCCATCTCTCCGACGAATTGAACCGCGCTGTTCGGGACCCGGAGCGCCACGTCGGCGGCTTCAAGCAGTTGGAACTTCACCTCCGCAACGCCCTTCTGAGATTGCGGGATGTGAGCGCAAGCCTGCCATTTAGCGACAGGGATCAATTGAAGAAACAAATAGACCGTTTGGAACGCATACATTCTGACCTGTTCGCGAAACTTTTTCCCCGAACTCCCCGGACAGAAAAAGAAAGGCCCCGTTGAGAGAAAGACGAACGTGAAAAAAGTCGTAGTACTGCTGGTTCTGCTTGGCCTGGGGACGGCCACCGGTGGCGGCCAGGTTCCACGGAAGGAGGACCTGACCGACGAGGAGCAAGACCTCATCCGCGCCACCGGCCTCGACCCTGTCGCCCGCATTAAGCTCTTTCTCAAATTCGCTGCTGACCGGTTGCAGAAGTTCCAGGCCGCCGCCGCTTCCTCGGAAACAAGAGATCGCTCAGCTACTCTAAACGACTTGCTGAGTGCCTATTCATCCTGCGTGGATGAAACGACCGATACCTTTGATTTGAATCTCGGCCGCCGGATTGACCTGAGAAAGGCGATTCAGGTGGCTCGCCAGCAATTGCCCGGCTTCTTGGCACAGCTCGAGGAGTTCAAACAGAGGGGGACCCCGGACGCGGAACTCGTGCGCGATACCCTCGAGGATTCTATCATCGCTACTCAGGAGGCGATTGCCCAGGTGGACACAGCCGCCAAAGAGCAGCCAGCTCCTAAAAAACCTAAGGGAGGGGATAATAAGAATTGAGCCGCTGCTCTCTCCCCTTCCCTGCCGGCCCTGCCATCTTTCGTCGGACTTTTCGCAAGCTGCGCCTCCGCCGACCCATACCGGCATTTGAGGTCGAGTTCTTTCCCTATTCCGATCTCACCCACACCATTCGTCTCCGACGGGGATTGGCTTTCGTCCGGCTTGCCACCTTGATGCAAGACGCGCCGCGGCCTGTCCTGGAATCCCTGGCAGCCATGCTTCTCGACCGGCTCTACCGCCGCAGCGTGCCAAAAGCGGTTTCCACGCCCTACTTGAGCTTTGTTCGTTCGCTTCTTCTTCAACGCAAGTTAGTTCATCACAAGCGCCGATTCGCCTCCAAGGTCTGCCAGCCGGTTGGAACATTTTATGATTTACGGCAGCTCTTCTCCCGGTTGAATCGCATCTACTTCGAAGGTCGCTTCAGGAGGCCGCGCCTTGGCTGGACGGGCCGGCAGGCTTGCACTCGGCTCGGCCGCTACGATCCCATTCCCCAAGCAATCACCCTCAGTTCTTTCCTCGACCGACGACCGGTTCCCCGATATGTCGTCGAGTTCGTGCTGTTTCATGAAATGCTTCATATGACGCACCCGGGCCAGCATAATCTTTGTCGCTCGTATTTCCATACCCGAGAATTTCGTAAGGAGGAAAGGCGCTTTCGCCGCTACGCTGAGGCGCGAGCCTATCTTGGACGTATGTGCTAAAGTGCCCTCCCTCTTGGTTGGAAACTTCCGCAGGGCGGGGACAGCTTTCAGGCTGCAACCCAATGGAAATCCGTAGGAAAGCATGGTCGGCTCAAGCTTTCCGCCTGCATGATCGCTGGTCTGCGCTTTACTCGGGTGCCTTCGCGGGTGCCTTTTTTGCCTGCTCGTGTCCCAGTTCGGCAATCCGCTTTTTCGCCCATCTCGCCTCCTTGCCCGTGGGGAGAATTTCGAGGTATTTCCGATAGGCGCGCAAGGCATCTACCGGCCGGAGGGCTTTTTCATACGATTGGCCGAGCCGAAAATAGGCCAGCGCATAGTTCGGCTTGAAATAGACCGCCTCCTCGAAACGGCTGATCGCGGCGTCATAGTTCTTCCGCCTCATATAGAACTCGCCAACTTCCACCGCCTTGGCTGCTCGCAAGGGATCAAAAGGCGCGTCTTCTTGCTGCGCCTGCGCAAACACATTCCCGCCGAGGCACGTCCAGAAAACCACCATGGCCAGCACGCGCCTGCAAGTCACCCCTGCTTCCTTTCTGGCGAACGCTTCGATGGTTTGCTATAGTGAAAAGTTGGCTGCGAATGAAGCTCTGCCGCCATGGAGTTGCCCGAAAAAGCCGAAACCCTCCCTCTCCAGCCCGGAGTTTATCTGTTTCGGGATGCCCTTGGCAAAGTCCTCTACGTTGGCAAAGCAAAAATCCTCCGCCATCGGGTCAGGTCCTATTTCCTCGGATCGCGCGTCGCCGATGCTAAGACCGGCTCTCTTTGCAGGGAGATCGCCGACCTCGAATATGTCGTAGTGGACAATGAACGAGAGGCACTTGCCCTCGAGCACAACCTCATCAAACAGCACAAGCCGAAATTCAACGTCCTTTTGCGCGACGACAAAACCTATCCGTATATTAAGCTGACGGTTCAAGAAAAATATCCTCGCGTTTACGTAACACGCCGGATCAAGAAGGATGGCGCGCAATATTTTGGACCGTACTTTCCCGGCCGCCTGGCCCATCGCATTGTCCATCTCATCCACCGCCACTTCCAGATTCCTTCATGCACCGTGGACCTCACTCGCTTTCACCCCCGGCCCTGCCTCCAGTACTACATCAAGCGTTGCCAGGGGCCCTGCGTCCAGGGCCTCACCGCTGACCAGCGCTACGCCGAAACCGTGACGGATTTGCGTGCCTTTCTGGAAGGACGTCTCAGCGAACTCATCTCCGCCCTCGAAGCCAGGATGCTCCAGGCCTCCAACGCCGAGCGCTTTGAGCAGGCCGCTGCCTATCGCGATCTGGTTTCTACCGTTCGCCAGGTGGCAGAGCGACAAAAGATGGCCCGCGCCGATGGCGACGATACCGACATTCTTGGATATTTCCAAGAGCGTTCGCTGGCTGCCGTCAATCTGTTTCACCTCCGCGGCGGGCGGGTGGTCGACCGGCAGGAATTTTTCTGGGAGGATATGGATGAATTCGATCCTGCCGAATTCTTTTCCGGCTTGCTGAAGCAGATCTATCTCGATGCCGCTTACGTACCTCGCTTCATTCACATCCCGGTGGAATTTGAAGACCTGGATCTGCTGGAAACGATTTTGACCGAGCGCTCCGGTCATCGAGTCGGGATCGTGACCCCGCAGCGCGGCCCCAAGCGGGCGCTGCTTCAGCTCGTCGCCAAGAATGCTCAATACTCCTTCGATCACCGTTTTCGCGTCTTGAAGCCCGCCGCCAGGGCAATCTTGGAAGCGCTGCAGACGGCCCTGATGCTTCCCCGGCCCCCGCGCCGCATCGAAAGCTTCGACATTTCCCACATCCACGGCGTCGAAACGGTCGCATCGATGGTGGTCTGGGAAAACGGCAAGATGAAGAAGTCGGACTATCGAAAGTTCATCATTCGCCAAAGAGCGGGAAATGATGATTTCGCCAGCCTGCACGAAGCGGTATTTCGCCGCTATCGCCGTTTACAGTCGGAGAACAAGCCTTTCCCTGACATGATTCTCCTCGACGGTGGCCTCGGCCAGCTCCACGCTGCCAGCAAAGCCCTGGAAGACCTCCAGGTCATCAACCAGCCATTGGCCAGCATCGCCAAAAAAGAAGAAACCCTTTACGTTCTCGGCCAGGAAAGCGAGCCCATTCATTTGGAGCGCCATTCTCCGGTACTCCATCTCGTCCAGATGATCCGGGACGAAACCCACCGCTTTGCCGTAACTTTCCATCGGCAGCGCCGTTCCCGCCGCGAGCTTCGGTCGAAGTTGGTCGAAATCCCCGGCATCGGCGAGCAGACCGCCCTCAAGCTGCTCCGCGCCTTCGGTAGCCTCGACGGAATCCGGCGAGCATCACCCGCCGATCTTTCGCGCTTCCTCAATCGCCGCCAGGCCGAAAAAGTCCGCGACTACTTGTCTCCGCTAATCCCTCCCGCTCGCTTGAGCGACAGCCCGAACGAAAGTCAATGACCCGCTCTCTTGCCTCTGCTTGCTCTCACTGGCCAGCGGTGTTAGCATGAAGTTGCCAGCCCAGGGAGGTGTTGTCATGAGCGAAAATGCAGGCGCCAGGTTCAGCTACTTCCTCGTCGGACTTGGCATCGGCGCGATGATCGGCATCCTTTTTGCCCCACGTACCGGGAAAGAAACCCGCGAATTCCTCGCCGAGCGCACGGAAGAAGGCAGGGATGCTCTGCTGCGCAAGAGCCGCGACGTGCGGGAGCAGGCCGAAGAGTATGTCGAGCGCGCCAAGGACGTGGTTCGCAAGCAGAAGGATCAGATTTCCTCCGCCATCGAGGCCGGCAAGCAGGCCTACCGCGAGGAAAAATCCAAGGCTTCTTGATCTTGCTCCTGAGGACGTGACATGGATACGCTGCTCGGAGTCTTCATCGCGGTAACCGCGCTCGCCGTCATTCTCCAAATGTTGATCCTCGCTGGAATGTACCGCCACCTCCAGGCCCTCAGCCGGGAGTTTCGCAAGCTCTCCGCCGATTTTGACGAAAAGGTCACCCCGGTGCTGAGTGGCATCCGCGCCGTGGTCAGCGATTCCCAGCGAGGTATTTCCAGCATCCTCGCCAATGCTGCTGACATCAGTCAGCGCGCTCGCGACCAGGTCATCCGCTTTGACTCGGTGATGGCCGACGCAGCCGATCGGCTCCGCTTGCAGATCATCCGCGTGGACCAGATGTTGTCGGTCGCTCTCGGCCGCATTGAGGAAACCGGCACCACTGTGCGCCAAAATGTGCTCGCCCCGATTCGAGAGGCCTCGGCGCTCATCCATGGCGTCAAGACCGGTCTGGACTTCATCCTTTCGCGTCGCAAATCCTCCCCGGTCGAGCGGGCGCAACAACATCAGGACGAAGAACTCTTTATTTGACCTGGCAATGCCTTCCCGGCCTGCCCCCCCTGCCGGCGGCGTGCGGCCCGGTTCCTCTCTCCATGAAAAACATCTCCGGCAGCCGCGCCCTGGTGTTGGTTTTCGCCAAAGCGCCTGCGCCCGGAAAAGTCAAAACACGCCTCATGCCCAAGCTCTCGGCCGCCAGGGCCGCAGCGATCCATCGAGCTTGTTTGGCGGATGTGCTGTGTACCGTCGCCAGCCTGCCTCATCGAATCGAAAAGTGTGTTCTCTTTGCCGGTTCGCCTTCTGTCGTTCGCCGGCTCAAGGTTGGAACTCTCCCAAAAAATATTTCCGTTGGTTCACAGTCGCGTGGCGACCTGGGGCGGAAGCTCGTCATCGCCTTGCGGGGTTTCTTCCGCTCTGGCGTCAAACGCATTGTGGTGCTCGGGACCGATACGCCCTGGCTGAGCCGCGAACGGATTCTTTATGCTCTCCGCTTGCTCTCCCGGACCGAGGTGGTTCTCGGTCCCACCGGAGACGGCGGCTACTATCTCATCGCATGTCGCCGCCTCATCCCCGAAATGTTCTCCGGCATTGCGTGGGGCACCAGCCGGGTGATGGCGCAGACAAAAATCCGGTTGCGGACGCTTGGCGTCCCATGCCATCTGCTTCCTGTGGACTTTGATTTAGACAGGCCGGAAGACCTTGAAAAATGCCGGCGCAGACTCTCTCTACCCCGCGCAAGAGGAAAGAGACCCGCTCCCGCTCTTTTCAAGACGTTGCGCTTGATCAGGCAGGAACAGTCTCCACCCAGCCGCCCCCGATGACTTTCTCCCCGTCATAGAAGACGGCCGCCTGACCGGGTGTGATGGCTCGCTGCGGTTCGTCAAACACGATGCGGGCGCGTCCCTCATCGAGCGGTGCTACCTTTGCCGGCGCCGGGACATGCTTGTGGCGGATCTTGGCTTCCACCCTGACAGGTCCTTCCGGTGGCGCTATAGAAATCCAGTTGACCTCGCGTGCGATACAACTCTGCTGATAGAGATCTGTCTCCTCGCCCACTGTTATCTGTCCTGCGGCTGCGTCCACCCCAACAACGTAGAGCGGCTGACCCGTGGCGATGCCAAGGCCTTTGCGCTGGCCAACGGTATATTGATGCACGCCGCCGTGCTTTCCCAGCACCTCCCCCGCCTTCGTCACTACCGCGCCTCCGCCCCGCAAGAACTGGCCGTTTCCCTGCTCGGCGACGTAAGCCTCAATGAACTGCGCGTAGTCGCCCGTCGGCACGAAGCAAATCTCCTGACTCTCCCGCTTGTCCGCCACCGGCACTTGGTGATCCCGGGCCACCTCGCGGACCCGTTCCTTGGTCATTTCTCCCAGAGGAAATATGGCCCGCCCAAGCTGCTCCTGCGAGAGCCCGAAAAGGAAGTAGGACTGATCCTTGCTTTTGTCCACCGCCCGCAGCAACTGATAGCGGCCTGTCCCGGCATCATACCGGATGCGCGCGTAGTGGCCCGTCGCCAGCTTTTCCGCGCCCAGTTGACAAGCCATGACCAAAAGCTCATCAAACTTGATCCAATTATTGCAGAGGGTGCAAGGAATAGGCGTGCGACCGGCCAGATAGTCGCGAACAAAAGGCTGCACCACCTTTTCTTCAAACTGTCGCTCGAAATTCACCACGTAGTAAGGAATGTTCAGGTGCTCAGCCACGCGGCGGGCATCATAGACATCATCAATCGAGCAGCAACGTCCCCTCACGCCGTCCGGAACGTGGTAGCGGCCGGCTAGGCGTCGCTGGTTCCAAAGTTGCATCGTCAGGCCGATGATGCGCCGGCCCTGCGCGCGCAAAATCGCTGCCGCGGTGGAGCTATCCACCCCGCCGCTCATGGCGACGACAATTTCGGGCTGCATTACCTCAGACATTTGCGGTTGTTGGCTTCCTGTATAGCGGCGAGAGTTCTCTCAAGCGGTGCACCGTCTCGGGTAGCACCTCCACGGCATAGGCAACGTCTCCCGCCACGTTAAGGTGCCCGAGGCTGAATCTCAAGCTGGCGCGAGCAATCTCTGGCGGCTTGCCGATCGCCGTCAAGACATGGGAGGGTTCAATCGCCCCGGAGGAGCACGCTGCCCCCGTCGAACACGCCACCCTCTTCAGATCCAGAGCAATTACGAGCGCTTCTCCTTCGATAAATTCAAAATAGATGTTGGTGGTGTTCGGCAAACGGCGCTCCCGGCTTCCATTCACGCCCGTCTGGGGAACCGTTGCCAGGATTTCTTCCTCGAGCCGATCCCGCAGCCCGCCAATCCGCACTGCTTCCCCAGCTTGCTCCCTCCTCGCCAGCTCAGCCGCCTTACCCAGCCCGATAATTCCGGCAACGTTTTCTGTTCCGGGACGCAGATCGCCTTGATGGTGGCCGCCGTAGAAGAGCGGCTCGAGATGAACACCGCGGTGAACATAGAGCGCACCGACACCCTTCGGCCCATGCAGCTTGTGGCCGGAGATTGAAAGCAAATCCACCCCGAGCTTCCTGACATCCAGAGGCAGCTTCCCCGCCGTCTGCACCGCATCCGAGTGGAAATAGACGTCAGCTTCTCGAGCAATCTTCCCGATCTCTTCGATCGGTTGCAGGGTCCCCAGCTCGTTGTTCGCATGCATCACGGTGATCAGGACGGTTTCCGGCCGGATCTCCCGGCGGACATCTTCCGGGTCCACAATGCCGTCGCTCCCCACCGGGACATAGGTAACGTCCACTCCCGTTCTCTCCACGTGCTGGCACGCATTCAACACCGCGTGGTGTTCGATCGCCGACGTAATGACGTGTTTCGTCCCGCCCTGGTCGAGCTTGGCAGCGCCCACCACGCCAAAGATCGCCAGGTTGTCGGATTCCGTTCCGCCGCTCGTAAAAACAATCTCCTTCGGCTGAGCGCCGACGAGCGCTGCCACTTCTGCCCGAGCGCGTTCGACCCCCGCCCGGGCTCGCTGGCCAAAGCTATGGATGGACGACGCATTGCCGTATTCCTCCGCCAGGTACGGCGTCAGCGCTTCCAGCACCTCCGGCCGTATCGCGGTCGTCGCGTTATTGTCCAGGTAAACCCTGCGCATCTCTCGTCCACTCGCGCTAGTTGCTTCTATTTCCGCTGAATATTCACGTTACGCGGAGACCCGGGCAAAGTCAAGACGACAAGTACCGTTCCGTCTGCTCTCGAAGCCTGCTTTTGCCGTCCCTTGACTTCACCCTTCCCGTTTGGTTACTTTGCCTTTGCGTCTTGCTTGAGGAGTCGAGTTGGCCCATCAACCCATCATCACCCTGACCACCGACTTCGGCAGCTCCGATCACTTTGTCGGCGTGATGAAGGGCGTCATTCTGAGTATCAATCCTCAAGCCTCTATTGTGGACATCTCGCATCAGATCCAGCCCTATGACCTCCTCGACGGCGCCCTCACGATCGCCCAGGCCTACCCTTATTTTCCGCCGGCCAGCATCCACGTTGTTGTGGTGGATCCAGGCGTGGGGAGCGAACGACGCCCCATCCTTGTGAGCAGCGACAAGCACTACTTTGTTGCCCCCGACAACGGAGTTCTTTCCGTTGTGCTCGACCGCGAACCCGGAGCCACGGTACGCCACATTACCTCGGAGCACTACTTCCTGAGTCCGGTGAGCAACACCTTTCATGGACGCGATGTTTTTGCTCCCGTCGCAGCCTATCTGAGCAAGGGGGTGGATACATCCCGTTTCGGAGAGATTGTTACCGAGTGCGTCCGCGTTCCGCTGCCGCGGGCTCAGCGTGTCGGCGAGAAGGAGATCAAGGGGGTGATTCTCAAGGTTGACAATTTCGGCAATTGCCTGACCAATATCACGCCCGAGGATGTGCCGGAACTCTTCGCCAGCTCGCCCCCGCCTTTTCGTCTCGTCACCGGACAAAAAGAAATCAATAAGCTCTTCCTCTCCTATGCCGCCGGCCCCGTGGACGAGCCTTTTGCCATCCTCGGCAGCTCCGGTTATCTGGAGCTTGCCACCAACCGCGCGCATGCCGCCCAACTCCTCGGCGCCCGCCGCGGCACGGAACTTTCCATTTTCCTCGAATAGTCTCTCTCGCTGTGCTCGGGGAGCCTGATCCCGGGAGCGCTGGCCAAAAAACTCTGGAGCTTCTGCCGCTCGATCGAGGGCCCCTGCTATGACTACTCCGCTTTCTCTTCCTCGGCCGGCGGTTCGAGCTTCGTCTTCTGCCCCCGCACATGCTCATTGAACCAGTTCATCAGCCGATAGGCGCAATCGCGCTGGAACCGAGGCTCGTTGAACCCGTGCCCTTGTCGCGGGTATTTGACCATTTGCACGGGAACGTTCTGTGCCTTCAGAGCTTCGTAAAGCTCCTCCCCCTGTGAAAGGGGAACCCGCACGTCGCTCATCCCATGCAAGATAAGTGTTGGCGTGCTCACACCCTTCACGTTGAACATCGGCGAATGCTTGAGATACGCCGACTGCTGCTCCCACGGAAAGCCGCCAAAATATTGGGGCAGGAACGGCGGAATGTCAGCCGTGCCGAAAAAGCTGTAGAGGTTCGTGACCGCCGCCCCGGGCGAGGCCGCCCGGAATCTCTTTGTCTGCGTGATGATCCATGAGGTCATGTAGCCACCGTAGCTCCAACCCATCACTCCCATGCGGTCCGCGTCGGCCATTCCCTTCTCGATCAGGTAGTCCACACCGGCCATGATGTCGCGATAGTCCCCGCCACCCCAATCCTGGAAGTTCGCGCGGCGGAAGGCCTCGCCATAGCCGCCGCTGCCGCGAGGATTCGGCAACAACACCACGTACCCCTCGGTCGCAAAAGCCTGCGCGGGGTAAACGTAGCGTCGCGCCGTAAAACCTTGGCTAAACACCCCCGCCGGCCCGCCGTGGACGATGACCAGCAACGGATAGCGGCGTCCTTCCTCGTATCTCGCTGGCTTGACCAGAATGCCTTCGATGGTAAAACCATCCGTGCTGGGCCACCGGATGACCGACATGGAGGACATCTCCGCCACCTCAAACGGCTGCTGGACTTTGCTCACCTCCCGGAAGTTCTTTCCCGTATCGGTGGAAAGGATCACGGTTGGTGGCGTCGCCAGGGCAGCTCGAACGGCCGCGACGCTCCGCCCATCGCGGGCAACGTCAAAACTCGAATAGACAAATTCTCCTGCGGAGATCTGTTGCACTGCGCCTCCCTCGACGCTGAGGGAAAACAAGTGAGCTTGCGTTTTTGCGTCGCCCGAAAACAGGATAGTGCGCGAATCCGGCAGCCAGCGGAAATCGTTTACCTCTTCGTCAAATGCTTTCGATACGATCTTCGGTTCGCCCCCTGCCGCAGGAACCACCGTGAGGTAACGGTTGGCGATCCAATCCACCTGGCCGCGTGTGGAAAGGAAGGCGACTGTCTTCCCGTCCGGTGACCATCTCGGATCGGTATTGGCGCCATCCCAGGTCGCCAGGTCGCGCGTCGTTTCGTCAGCCACCTTGATCGCCCGGATCTTGGAATGAAACCCATCGTGGACTTTGGGAGTTGGCTGAACCGAATAAGCGATTGCGCTTCCATCGGGAGACCAGCTCAGGCGGGTCACATGCGCGTCCTCTTTGCCCAACTGTCGTGGTTTCCCCCCGCCGGCAGCAATGACGTAGAGACGCGCGAAACGGAAGGCTTTGTCCACCTCAATCCAGTCATCCTTGCGCTTCTCTCGCTTCTTCTCATCCTCGGTCGGCCGATCAGCGGAAAGGTAGGCGACGCTCTTCCCGTCGGGTGACCATTCAAATGCGCTTACTCCCTCTTCCGCGTCCGTAAGCTTTTGTGCTTCGCCTCCACCCACCGAGATGACCCAAATTTGCGTCTTGGGCTTCTTGCCCTCTGCTTCCGTCCCCTCGCTCCTCTCGCTCAGGAATGCTATCTGTTTGCCGTCTGGCGACCAACGAGGATAGAAATCCGATCGCGGGCCATTGGTCAGTTGCAGGGTCTGTCCGGACGCCGCATCCGACAGAAAGATGTTGCGGCGATAGACATCCAGCTTGTAGTCCGGCGAACTTACTACAAAAACAATCTTCGAGCCATCGGGCGACACTTGCACCTGCGATGCCGCCCGGTCTTTCATCACCTCTTCCACTGTCAATCCAGCCACGCCAAAGACGGGCCTGGCAGCCAGCAGAAAGCCAAATAAAATCCACACACTCAACAGGGTGATTTTCTTCGTTCGAATCACCTTAACCTCCTTCAAAGAGACACTTTCGTCAGCTTCTTCGGTTGTTCCCCTGTGAAAGAGAATCGCCGCAAGCGTGCGAAGCTCGCCGGCCGACCGGTCCAGCCACAGAACTCGATCCGCGCCACCCCGACACGGGGCGGGAAGCTGGCCAGCGGCGTTTCCCTTTCCATTCACTCCAATGTCTTGGCTGCTACCGCTTTTCGAGGGGCGTGTACGACACGTCAAAGGGCCCGACGTATTGGGCATTGGGCCGAATGAGACGGTTATTTTGAAGTTGCTCGAGCACGTGGGCTGACCAGCCGGCGATGCGGCTGACGGCGAAAATAGGCGTATACAAATCCGTCTCTATCCCCATGTAATAGAAGCAGGACGCCGAGTAGAGATCCACGTTCGGGTAGAGATGCTTTTCCTTCACCATCCACTCTTCGATCTTGCTGGTCATCTCGTACCACTTCATGTTGCCGTTGCCCTTGCCGAGCTGGCGGGACACTTCGCGCAGGTGCTCCGCGCGCGGGTCAAACGTCTTGTACACCCGGTGACCAAAGCCCATCACTCGCTTCTTCGCCGCCAGCGTTTGATGCAAATAATCGGACACTTTCTCGGGCGAGCCGATTTCGAGCAACATCTTCATCACCGCTTCGTTCGCCCCGCCGTGGAGCGGTCCCTTGAGAGTTCCAATCGCCGTCGTAATCGCCGAGTAGATGTCGGAAAGCGTGGATGCCGTGACTCGCGCCGCGAAAGTGGAGGCATTGAACCCGTGGTCGGCATGCAGCACGAGAACAATATCCATGGCGCGAGTGCTCACCTCGTCGGGAGTCCGACCCGAAAGCATGCGCAGAAAATCGCAAGCATGATCGAGCGCTGGGTCTGGTGCAATCGGCTCCTTCCCGTTTCGGATGCGGTCGAATGCTGCCACCAGCGTGGCCATTTGGCCGGTGAGTCGCATGGCTTTGCGAAGGTTCGCCTCGGGTGAGTTGTCTTCGGCCTCCGGATCGAAAACCGCCAGCAGGGAGACGCCCGTCCGCAGCGCAGCCATGGGCGTTGCCGCGCCCCCGATCCGCCGAAGATGGTCCACCACAGCCATCGGTAGCGCCCGGCTCTGTCCCATCTCTTCCCTGGTGCGCTGCCATTCGGGCCTGTTGGGCAATCGCCCGTGCCAGAGAAGATAGCAAATCTCCTCAAAATTGGATTTCTCCGCCAGCTCGTGGATATTGATACCGCGATACAGGAGTGTTCCCGCGTTTCCGTCAATGAAGCTGAGCGCTGTGCTGGAAACCACGACCCCTTCTAATCCAGCTTTGACTTCAATCGCCTCTGGCATCGAGGCCACCCCCTCTGCGGCCTTGGTGCGATCTCGCCGCGCGCCATTATAGCATGGCCATTTTTTGTCGCTCCCGGCATTACCGCCCGAGCACAGCTCTGGTCTGCGGATCGACCCAGTCGCGCAGCGCGTCGCCGAGCAAATTGAAGGAGAAAACCGCCAGCATGATGGCGAGCGCCGGGGAGACCACCAGATGGGGAGCGTCGAAGAGATGGTTGCGGGCGTCACTCAACATGCTGCCCCAACTCGGCGTCGGCTGGAGCACGCCCAGCCCAAGAAAGCTGAGCGTGGATTCTGCCAGAATCGCGGTGGCCATCCCCACTGTCGCCTGCACCAGCAACGGCGGGATGATGTTAGGCAACAAGTGCGCCCGCCAGATGCGCCATCCCTGGGCCCCCAGGCTTCGCGCCGCCTGCACATATTCGAGTTCGCGCACTTTAGCCACCTGTGCCCTCGCCAGTCGCGCGTACCCGGCCCAGCCCGTTACCGTCAACGCCAGAATCACCCTGCCCACGCCCGGCCCCAGGAATGCCGCCAGCGCAATCGCCAGCAAGATTCCGGGGAATGCCAAGAACGTGTTGATGGCTACCACGTTGATGATGCGGTCCGTCCAGCCGCCGAAATAGGCAGCGACCGAACCCATCAGCAGTCCCAGAGTCCCCGCCGCGAGCACCACGCAAAGGCTTACGCTCATGGACACTCGCGAGCCATAGATGATTCGCGAAAGAATATCGCGGCCCAGCTCGTCGCTTCCCAACCAGCTTCCTCCGCCGGGCGCGGCAAGCCGCTTGGAGAGCTGCTGCTCGGTGGGACTCGCCGGAGCTATCCAGGGAGCAAGCGTGGCCGTCAAAAGCAGAAGGACAACGATGGCAAGCGCCAGCGCAGCAATCGGATTATTGTGTATCACACTCGCCATAGCGTTACCTTCGCCGAATCCTCGGATCCACCGCGCTGTAAGCGAGGTCGGTCAGAAGATTGACCAGCACATAGCTCAGACCGATCACGAGCACACATCCCTGCAGCAGGGAGTAATCTCGCGCGCTGATGGCCTGCACCGTCAGCCGCCCCAATCCAGGCCATGCAAAGATCATTTCTGTCACAATCGCCCCCGCCAGCAACGTGCCAAGCTGGAGCCCGATCACCGTCAGAATAGGGATGAGCGCATTCTTTAACGCATGACGATAAAAAACCCACTTCTCGCTCACTCCCTTCGCCCGGGCCGTCCGCACGTAATCGCTCGAGAGCTCTTCGAGCATGGCGCTCCGCACCATTCGCGTCAGAATCGCCGCCAGTGCCGCTCCCAGTGTCACCGCCGGAAGAACCATGTGCGAAATCCCGCCTCGGCCTGAAACCGGTAGCCAACCCAGTTTCACCGATACCACCAGAATCAGAATCGGACCCAGAGCGAAATTGGGAAAGGAAAGACCCGCCAGCGAAACCATTCCTATTGCCCGGTCGGCCCATTTCCCGCGATGGGCGGCTGCCGTCACTCCCGCCGGGATGGCAAGACCGAGCGAGACAAGAAGGCTTGAGAGCGCCAACGCCAGCGTTGCCGGATAGCGTTCGGCGATCAAATGCAAGACCGGCTCGTGGAAGCGCAGCGACTCTCCCCACTCGCCTCTTACCAGACCCCACCAGTAATGAATATATTGGCTTGCCAGCGGTTCGTTGAGACCCAGTTCCTCGCGCAAGGCCGCCACATCGCCGGGCCGGGCGCCTTCTCCCAGCATGAGTTGGACGGGATCCCCTGGAACAAGATGGATCAACAGAAAGACTAGCGTGACCACCAGCCACAACGCCGGTATGGTCGAGACAAGGCGCTCGAACAAATAGCGTCTCATGCCTTGGAAGACTTGGTGGATTTCGGCTGGCCCCGATCTAATCGGGGCTGGCTCAGCCGCTCGATTTTTATCTTGGCCACCCGGCGGCCGTCCATTTCCGCCACCGTGAAACGCACTCCGTCGTACACAAACGATTCCCCCTGCCGCGGAATCCGCCCAAGCTGGCTCAACACAAATCCAGCCGCTGTTTCAAAACCACGATCGCGGGGCACAGAGAGGCCAAATTCGCTTTCCAATTCGTACACGCTCATCAGGGCGTCAACGAGCATGGAACCATCGCTCAACCGCTGTGGCTTCTCTTCCACGTCAAATTCGTCATGGATCTTTCCGGTGATCCGTTCCACCAAATCCGCCACGGTTACCAGCCCCTGAATATTCCCGAATTCGTCCACCACCAGAGCCATTTGAGTGTGCCGCCGCTGGAATTCATTCAGCAGATCGGCAAGCGGCTTCGTCTCGGGCACGATGAGCGCTTCCCTCAAGATGCGGCGCATGTCGAAATGGGCCAGCGCAATGCCTTCCGCTTGGCGACGTTGCCTATCCATCACCACCCGCAGCAAATCCTTGGCGTGCAAGATACCGGCCACCTGATCCATCGTTCCGTCGTAAACCGGCAGACGCGATCTCTTTTCGTGTAGAACCTTATCCAGCGCTTCCTCCAGCGTGGCCGTCAGCGGAAGACACTTCATGTCCGGCCGCGACACCATCACCTCGCGCACTTCCACTTTGCCCAGGTCCACCGCCGCCCGAATCATCTCCTCCTGTCGTACATTGAGCAGCCCGCCCTCCTGGATGTCCCCAACCAACAGCAAGAGCTCCTCCGGTGTGTGGACAAGCCTGTGCGGGTCAGTTTCGGCCGCTCCCATCCATTTGAGCGTTCGGTCAGCACACCTGTCCAGCACCGCAATGAAGGGCCGGAAAATCCGAATGAAGATCTCCATCGGCCGCGCGATCGAAAGCGCAACGCTTTCGACCCGCTGCAACGCCAGGTTCTTGGGCACCACCTCGCCCAAAACCACATGCATAAAAGTGATGAGCAGAAAAGCCACCGTCAGGCTTACGGTGTGGCCGATCGCGCGAAAGTAAGGCCATCCGGCGTAGTCGAAGAGAGGAATAAATATTTGAGCCAGGGTCAGCTCACCCACCCACCCAAGCCCCAGACTGGCTATCGTGATTCCGAGTTGCGTTCCCGACATCACTCGGTCGAGGTTCCCCAGGAGCCGCTCGACCGCGCGGGCGCCGGGCCTTTTCTCGGCCACCAACTGTTCCACCCGGGTATGGCGTATCGCCACGAGCGAAAACTCCGCGCTTACAAAGAAAGCGTTGACCGCCACCAGAAACATCACAATGAAGATCTGGATTGCAATCACCCGGTAGGCTCCCACGCGAATTCTACCACATTGCGGTGAGCTAGCCCCTCGCCTTGCTCACCGCTACAAAAGCCACACGTCTAACGTTTTGGTCGGCTTTGGGAGGTTCAGGTAGCCGTACTCAAGATGCTCCTCGGTGGCCGTGGGCGGATGCATCGGCTCGATAACACCCAGCAAAGCCCATATCCTGGCATCGGGAGCAGCCAGCACGGCTGTCCGCGGCGAAAATGTTGCCTCCGGTGGGGAACCTGACGTCATCCTTATCCGTAATAGCTATTGGATAGCACGGGAGACAGCAAGATGGCAAAGCCGAAGCGCAAACGGAGATGGGTGGTCATCGGGCTCGTCGTCTTTGCCGCTGCTGCCAGCCTGGCCGCTTCAGCTCTCCTCCGCAACTCAACCAAAATCGACCCGTCGAAACTGGCTACGGTCGAGCGTGGCGATATTGCCCGCTCCGTCGTCGCCACCGGAAAGATCGAGCCCCTGTCCAAGGTGCAGATCAAGTCCAAGGCCAGCGGAATTGTAAAAACCCTTTACGTCAACGTGGGCGACTCCGTCCGCAGCGGACAGGTCCTCGCCGAACTGGACAAGGAAATCCTTGTTGCCCAGGTGCGCGAGGCCAAAGCCAATTTGGAAGCCGCCGAGGCGAACCTCGCCGCCGCCCAGGCTACCTACGAACGCAATAAGGTAGATGCCGAGGGGCCTGACGTGCCCTTCCTGCAAAAACATCTCGACCGCTCGCGCAAGCTTTTCACCGACGGCTTGATCCCGCTGCAAAGCCTCGATGACGCCGAAAAGAACTACCAGCTCGCCCGCAACAAGCAGCAATCAGCCATCACCAATCTCTCCGTCAACAGAGCGGAAATTCAGAAGGCCGCCGCGCTGGTTGCCCAGGCGCGGGCAACTCTCGAGCGCGCCGACGAGGACCTCCGCAAATCAACCATTGTCGCCCCCATTGTTGGCGTTCTCCTCTCCCGCGATGTGGAAGTAGGCGATGCGGTGAGTTCCATCCTGGTGCTTGGCTCGGCCGCAACCCTGATGATGACCCTCGGCGATGTCCGCGAGGTGTACGTTAAGGGCAAGGTGGACGAGGTGGATGTCGCAAAAATCTACCTCGGCCAACCTGCCCGTATCACGCTCGAATCCTTCAAAGATAAGAAGTACTCCGGAAAAGTCACCAGGATTTCGCCCATGGGCATCGAGAAAGACAACGTGACAACCTTCGAGGTTCGCTGCTCGATTCAGAATCTCGACGGTGAACTCAAAACCATGATGACCGCCAACGCCGAGATCATCCTGGAAGAGCACAAGGCTGTTTTGACGATTCCCGAGGGAGCAGTGATCTACGACAAGGACCGGAAAACTTCGGTCGAAGTTCCCGAACCAAGCCTGAAAAACGGCAAGCGCAAGCTGGCAGTCGCCATCGGCATCAGCAACGGCGCTCGCGCCGAAGTTCTTTCCGGCTTGAAGGAAGGCCAGCAGGTCGTCCTGCAATAGGTTCTTGTGTTTGGCAAAAAGTTGGGTGCGTTCATGACCATCCAGTTCCGCGACCGCATTGAAATCGAAAATCTCCGCAATCTGCCAACCGAGCAAGTCGCTTCGCTCGAACGGGCTCTCCACGAAGGCGCCCAAGCTTGCCCCGACCCCAAGCGCCCGCGCTTCTACGAAATCTCCTGGCAGGGCAAGTGCTACTACGTGGACCTCTTGCCTGGCGGACGTCGCGTGATCCTCCTCGCCGTCTGGGACGCTGAAACTGCCGCCGCCTACGCTCACGTCACCTAGCCCCATCTGTTCCCTTTCTTGTTCGATGCCGCAGGCATTGCGTTGTCATTCCGATCCCGCTCTGCGGGAGAGGAATCTGTTTTTGCCGCGAGCTTCTCTTCGTCCGCTTGTGTAGGGGCCGGTCTTTAGACCGCCCCAAGATCAGGGCAAGCTGAAGCTTGCCTCTACGGATCCTTGTTCGGGTACTGACCAATCCCCAGCGCTTCCGCCAATTGCTTTGCCCATCCCTTCTGCGCTACCATTCCCCTGCCCTGAAAGCCAGCCCTGCACCTTATGGTACAGGGCCAGCCAAACCGATTGTGCTCTCCAGCCCGCTTCCCATCTCATCGAGCGAGGAACTATGACGAAGCGCGCCGCTCTTCGGATGCTCGTTGCTATCATCGTCCTTTTGGGAGGTCTTGCTGGAATCGCTTACGCTATTTTCTGGTACCTGGCTATGGCAGCCCTGCCGCAAACGACCGGCACGCTCGCCCTTCCCGGCCTGAACAACCCCGTTACCATCACCCGCGACCGCCTCGGCGTCCCTCACATTCAAGCCGCCAACCTCCAAGATCTCCTTTTCGCCCAGGGCTACGTCATGGCGCAGGATCGCCTTTGGCAGATGGACCTCTCGCGCCGCGTAGCGGCCGGCGAACTCGCTGAAATCTTCGGGGAACGAGCCCTCGAACGTGACAAGGAGAGTCGCACCTATCTCTACCGCCACGTCGCTCAAAAAGCTGTCAGGGAATTGCCCATGGGAGCCGCCCTCAGCCTGGAGCAATTCTCCGCCGGCGTGAACGCCTTCATCGCCTCACACCACGATAGGCTGCCCATCGAGTTCATTTTTCTTCGCTACCAACCTAGGCCGTGGACTCCGGCAGATACCTTCCTCGTCGTCTGCAACATGTTTGAGGCGTTGACCAGCAGTTGGCAGTCGGAGCTGGCCCGCGAAAAGCTGACCGCTAGGATCGGTCCCGAGCTGGCCCGTGACCTGTACGTGGTCGATTCCCGTCTTGACCACCCAGCGGGCGAAGGTCCCGTCGTGGCCCGGCCGGCGCGCAAGGCTAGGCCTGCCGGAGCCCGCCGCTCCTGGGCCGCCCCGTACGAACTTTGGCAATCCGTCACAGATTTCCAGGTTGGCCTGTCGGAAGCGTTAAACGGCAGCAACAATTGGGTCATTTCAGGCGCCCGTACCTATTCCGGCAAGCCGCTCCTCGCCAATGACACCCATCTCGAGCTTACCGTTCCCGACACTTGGTATCTCGTTCACTTGAAGAGTCCGGAGCTGAACGTTCGCGGCTTCGCCCTGCCCGGAATTCCTTGGGTCGTTCTCGGCCACAATGAACATATTGCCTGGGGTGTAACCAATGTCGGCGCTGACGTCCAGGACCTTTTTGTCGAGGAATTTGATCCCGAGCGGCCGGACTACTACCGCACCGCCCCGCGGGGCGGATGGAAGCAAGCCACCCGCTATCGCGAACTCATCAAGGTCAAAGGCAAACCGGATGTCTCGTTTGACGTTCTCGCTACGCATCACGGGCCAGGCATAAGAAAAGACGGCAACCGCATGCTGGCGCTTCGCTGGACGCTCTACGATCCCGGCGCGCTCAGCAATCACCTCCTCTCAATCAATCAGGCGGCAAACTGGCAGCAATTTCTGGAAGCGCTGCGGGATTGGACCTCTCCATCGCAGAATTTTGTCTATGCCGATGACCAGGGCAATATCGGCTATCACGCCGCCGGACGCATTCCACTCCGTCGTAGCGGCGACGGCGCCATGCCTGTCTCGGCCTCGACAGATGCCGGCGAATGGATCGGAACCATTCCCTTCGATGAGCTCCCCCAGGCTTTTAATCCCCCGGGCGGTGTGATTGCCACCGCGAATGCCAGGATTACGCCTGCCGGCTATCCGTTCTACGTCACCGATCGCTGGGAAGCGCCCTATCGCACGGCTCGCATCTACGACCAAATCAATCAGCTTGACAAGCGCGCCACCCCGGAAGATCTGCTCGCTCTCCAGACAGACAGTTTCAGCTACTTCCACCGATGGTTTGCCGGCCAACTCGTCGCCACCGCCAAAGTTCATCCCCCAACCGATGCCCGCATCCAGCAGGCGATTCAGGCGCTCGATGGCTGGGACGGCCGCGCCACCCTTGATTCGATTGCGCCGACCCTGACGGACCAGGCTCGCCGCCGTTTCCTCACGAAATTGCTCGAAGCAAAGGCAGGCGCGGACTGGCCCGAGTATCGCTGGTTTCGCTCGCCTGTCTTCGTGGAGAACGTACTTCACAAACGGCCGGCTCGGTGGCTCCCACCGGGATTCAAAGACTACGACCAACTCCTTCTCGAAAGCCTCAAGGAAGCCTTCTGGTCGATCGAGCAACAGACTCGCTCGACCGAATTGAAGTCCTGGCAGTGGGGCCCGTTCAATCGTTTGCGCCGCCAGCATCCCTTGGTTTTGCTGCCGATCATCGGCAGGGTTTTTCGCGCGCCCGAAGGCCCCCAGGCGAGTATGGGCTACTCCATCCGCGCTGCCAGGCCGATGTTTGGTCCGGCGATGCGCTTTGTCGCCGATCTTTCCAACCTCGACCGTTCCTTGCTGAACCTTACGGTCGGCGAATCGGGTCAGATCTACAGCCCTCACTATGCGGACCAATATTCAGGTTGGGCCCAAGGCCTGCCGCAGCGCTGGCCGTTCAGCAACCCCAGCTTGGAGCGCGAGACCACCCGGCGGTTGCAGCTCTTGCCGGCTGCCCGCTAGGACGGTCCCAGCCGCTTGTGCTAGAGGCCAAGAACGTTGAGAATGCTCGCATTCCCTATGTCAAAGGGCGAGAAAAGCGCTTATAACTCACCTGCGGCCGGACGCTGCTGAGGTGATATTCAAGATGCCCAGAATGAAGATCGCTACCGGAACACCCTGGGAACCCATCGTGGGTTACTCGCGGGCCGTCCGTGTCGGATCCTTTGTTTTCGTCTCTGGAACCACTGCCACCGACCAAACCGGGAAGATCGTAGGCCACGGCGATCCTTACGCACAAGCCGTACAGGCCCTGCGAAACATTGAAGCGGCACTGCACGCAGCCGGCGCCACCCTGAAGGACGTGGTTCGCACGCGTATCTACGTCACGAATATTGATGATTGGGAAAAAATCGGCCGGGCGCACGGCGAGTTCTTCCGCGAAATTCACCCGGCCACCAGCATGGTGGAAGTGAGCCGCTTGATCGCTCCTGAGATCCTGGTCGAGATTGAAGCGGATGCCGTGATCGTCGAGTAACACAGTGAGTCGGATCGTTAACCCATGTTTGGGCAGAAACCGATAGAAGAATGGTTCCTGAAGTCGCTCCCACCGTCCCAAAAGCAGCAGGAAGCTAGGACCTTCATATGCTGAAAAGATTTTCTAGAGTGGTTCCATAGAAGTTCGACTCATCGGGCGGCCGCTAAAAGAAATCGGCAAAGCACATTTTGGCCATAACGGCCGGCCCATGGTTAACCCTCACCCCGATGAGCGCGCTTCGGCTCACTTCTCATTCCTGGAGGATTAGCTTCCGGTGGGAAGATCTCGACCTTGCGCGGTCGTACAACGGAGCCTATCACGGAGATAAGCAGGATGCTCGCCACCACACCTAGGGCAATGCTAATGGGAATCTTGTAGATGTCGGCAAGGAGCATTTTCGTCCCCACAAAGACGAGGATGGCAGAAAGCCCGTAATGGAGATAGCGAAACAGCTCCATAATCCCGGCCAATGCAAAATAGAGCGACCGCAATCCCAAAATAGCGAACACATTCGAGGTGTACACAATAAACGGATCGAGCGTGATGGCAAGGACGGCCGGAATCGAATCGACTGCAAAGACCACATCCGTCGTTTCAACCACCAGCAGCACGACGAACAACGGCGTGGCAAGGTACTTCCCGCTTCTCTGTGCGAAGAACTTGCCCTCTTCATAGCGGTCCGTAACAGGCATGAACCTCCGGAAGAGTTTCAGCACCGGGTTCCTTTCCGGGTGGATTTCTGTTTCCTTCTGCAACGCCATCTTGATGCCCGTAAAAACCAGGAATGCCCCGAAAACATAGATGATCCAATGAAACTTCTGGATCAGCGTCACGCCCGCGAGGATGAAAATCGCTCGCATGATCAGCGCGCCGAGAATCCCCCAGAAAAGTACCTTATGCCTGTATAGCGAAGGCACACGGAAGTAGGAGAAGATCAGCAAAAAGACAAAGATGTTGTCCACGCTGAGAGAATATTCGATGAGATAACCGGTCAGGAATTCAAGCGCCCTCACCGGGCCCCGCCAGAAGTAAACTCCCAGATTGAACAAAAGCGCCAATGTAATCCAAACCGCACACCACGCGAGGGCTTCTTTGAATTTGATCACATGAGCTTTGCGATGGAAAACTCCCAGATCCAACGCCAGCATCGCAAGCACGAAAACATTGAACAAAACCCACAGTACGACTTGACTGGACATCAAGACTCCTTTGTCTTTTCTGATCTCAGCGAGCTGTATAACCTCCGTCTATGACCAACTTGCTGCCAGTGACGAACTTGGATTCGTCGGATGCAAGGTAAAGAATACCGTAGGCAATATCGTCCGACTCCCGGACATGTCAACTTGGACGGAGACTATCGAGTTACCTCCTGAATGACTCGACCTCCTGTGGAGATCTCCTTCCCAGCTCCTCAACCACTGGAGTCCAAATGTAGCCGGGATGCACGGAGTTGACTCTGATGTTGCCCTTTGCGTAGAGAAGGGCATCGGTCTTGCTCATCAGCCTCACAGCCCCCTTGGATGCGTGATAGGAGGGAATATCCGGCGCACTTACAAGGCCGTAGATGGAGGACAGGTTGATGATGCTTCCGCCGCGCGGGTTCGCTGTGCCAACCGCAGAGCTTATCCGGAGCGTTTCAGGCTCAGCGCGCTCCCCAAATTCCACATCAGTTCCGCCGATAGCTCGGTAATTTCCATCCCTGGAACGACCAGCACCTTGCAGGACAGCGCCAGCGAAATCTCCCCCTGCCCCGGCAGGCGGTAGTTGATGCGGCATGTCTGGCACTCCTGATTCCAGCAGAATCGCCCGTACGGAATCGTCTCCGGGCTCAAGTATTGAAGGCATCGCAGGATCGTGTTGTTCTCCGGCACGCGGAACTTCTTGCCGAGGACACGGATTTCTACCAGTTTCTCATAAGGCCGATAGAGCGACGGTTCCGTCATCCGATACAAAAACACCCCGAAATTATCGGGGTGGGGGCAATCTAACAAGCCAATCTGCCGTCGCCGGACGGTCTCCTGACCGGCGTTTGCGGGGGTCGCAAGTTCGTCCCGCTACAAGGGCTCAGACAAAACGCGCCATCAGTTCCTCGAGCCCGGTGCTCGCCGGCACCTTCTGCTGAACCGCCTTCACCCGCTCCTCCATGGTCAGCTTGTCTTCCTCGTAATAGACGCCGACGTAGTGTCGGTCGGTCCGGTAGGCCAGCTCGAGCGCTTTCACCCTGTCTTTTACCGCGTGATCGGCTGGCACGGGCGAAAGGTGCTCCGCGTAATACTTGAACGTATCCACCTTGTTGAACGTCGGGCACGGACTCAGCACATCCACAAAAGAAAACCCTTTGTGATCGATTGCCTTGATGAACAGTTCGGTCAGTTCCCTCGCCTTCCCGGAAAAGCCCTTGGCCACAAATGTCGCGCCGTAAACAATGGCAAATGCCATCGGGTTGATCGGGTCTTCGATGTTTCCGTAGGGCGTGGACTTCGTCACAAACTGAAACGCGCTGGTCGGAGAAGTCTGCCCTTTTGTCAACCCGTAGATGTTGTTGTCCATGATGATGTAGGTGATGTCCGGGTTGCGGCGGATGGCGTGCGGCATGTGGCCCGCGCCAATCGAAAACCCGTCGCCGTCGCCCCCCATTCCCACAACGTGCAGTCGCGGGTTGGCCAGCTTGATACCTGTCGCCAGGGGAAGCACTCGCCCGTGCACGCCGTGGAAGCCGTAACTGTTTACGAAATACGGGATGCGGCTGGAACAGCCGATGCCGGAAACCAACACCAAATCCTTCGTCTCGTAACCCTTGGCTTCAAATGCCTCATAAACAGCCCGTAGCACCCCAAAATCGCCGCAGCCCGGGCACCACGTCGGCTTTACCTCGCTCTTGTAGTCGATAACTGCGGTTTCTGGCATGTTTCGGCAACCTCCTCAATCTTTTCCAGGATCGTTTGTGGACGGAACGGCAGTCCCCCGTAGATATTCTGACGGACGATGGCGCCGCTATAGACGCGGCGCAGCAGCGTGGCAAATTGCCCCTGCGAGTTTACTTCTGGCACAATCAATGTCTTGACGTTCTCTAGCGTCCGGTCCAGGTATCCGTCCCCAAGCGGATAGAGAACTCGCGGATAGAACGAGCAAATCTTGATGCCCTTTTCGAGCGCTCGCTCGGTCGCTTCGCGAACCGCCCCCAATGTCGAACCCCAACTGATAATCCCCAGTTCGGACGCTCGATCTCCATAGATCTCGACTGGCGGAAAATCAGCCAGCGCTGCCCGCAGCTTGCGAAAGCGTTTGTCCACCATGTTCATATGATTCGCCGGGTCGTAGTTGGGCCGGCCGGATTCGGTATGCTCCAGCCCGCAGGCCACGTGGATCCCGTCCGCGGTGCCTGGATGGGCCATGGGCGACACGCCCGATTCCGTCAACTGATACCGCTTGTAGCGCTCGCCGCCGTTGCCCGCCCACTTGACCCGCTCGACAACCCTGACCTTGCTCAAGTCGGGCTTCGGGATGGACTCGGTTCGGTTGGAAAGCGACTGGTCGGAGAGCAAGAGCACCGGTATCTGGTACTTTTCGGCCAAATTGAAAGCGGTCACTGTCGAGTAGAAACAGTCTTCTACATTGTAGGGTGCGATGACAATCCGCGGCGCCTCGCCGTGATTTCCATAGACCGCTAGGTTGAGATCCGATTGCTCCGTTTTCGTGGGCATGCCGGTGGAGGGACCGGCTCGCTGGATGTCCGCAATGACCAGGGGAATTTCCGCCATCCCCGCCAAACCGAGCAGCTCCGTCATCAACGAAAGTCCGGGCCCGGCCGTGGCGCTCATCGCCCGGTGCCCGGCAAACGACGCCCCGATCGCCATCGCCACCGAAGCAATTTCGTCTTCCGCTTGGATCACCACCCCTCCCAACTGCGGCAGCACCCCGGCCAGATACTCCATGATGTCGCTCGCCGGCGTGATCGGATAGCCGAAATAGTGCCGGCACCCCGCAACCACCGCTCCCAACCCGACCGCTTCATTTCCGGAAATCACTATTCGCTCGTCCGATGGCTTCACCGGAATGCGCAGCGATTCGAGACCTGGAAAATTTTTCTCCACGTAGTCGCACCCTGCCTTCACCGCATCGACGTTCTTGTCAATGACCGACTGCCCCTTCTTTGCAAATTTTTCCCGCACTAGTTTTTCGAGGTAGTCTTTCGGAATCCAGAAGAGTCGCCCCAGCGCCCCAAGCGCCACCATGTTCTTGGCCAGCGGCATCTTGATCTGGTTCTTGGCGATCTCGGTTAGCGGCAGGCCCACTTTTGCGAAGGGTATGGCGCTTGCCTTCACGCTTTCGGTGTCGTAGAGCACCATACCCCCCTCGCGCAACTCCAGGTAGTGCTTGTCGTAGCCTTCTTGGTTGAAAGCCAGGAGGAGATCCAGATCGTCTCCATGAGAATAGAGATTATGATCACTCAACCGAAGCTGATATATGGCGTGACCGCCCTTGATTTCCGCAGGATAGGTTCGGAAGGTGTACACATAGAAGCCGGCACGAGCCGCAGCCAGCGTAAGTAGCTCTCCCGTCGAAATAACACCTTCGCCTGATTCGCCGCCAATCCGGATCACAATGTCATGCCGGGCCAATTCACTCCTCCCCAGCCTGCGCCAAATTCCATGCTAACCGATAGCCGTCCCCAAATCAATTACAGACGCTCTCCACAGTCTCCTTCGACGCATGAGATTTCCCTAGCGGGAGCAGAAAGCTCATGCTTGGCTCTTGATTGCGATCGCGGTTCGCGATGGCAAGTCTTCCAACGGCCGGTCCCAGGATGTTTTCACGCGGTGGCTGCTCGGCCGTAGTAGGGTTCGCCCTCGCTCGACATCAAGACTCAAAGTCCATACACGCCGCCGAACGTGCCCAGCAACACGCTTGACAGGACGTCACTAGCTGCCTTCCCACCGGAAGAACTGCCCCAGGTGGCGGAATTTCTCGTAGCGGCGTCGCAAAAGTTCATCCTTGTCGAGCCGGTCGAGTTCCTCGAGCGAACGCCGCAGGACAGGATCGAGCAATGCCGCTGCCCGGTCGTGATCTCGATGGGCTCCTCCGTCCGGCTCGGAGACAATCTCATCGATCAGTTGCATGGCCAGCAAGTCGGCCGCCGTCAACTTCAACGCCGCCGCAGCCAGTTCGGCGCGGGCCGCATCGCGCCACATGATCGAAGCGCATCCTTCCGGTGAAATCACCGAGTAGATCGCGGTCTCCGACATGTTTACCTTGTCGCCGACGGCAATCGCCAGCGCCCCCCCCGAGCCCCCTTCACCCGTCACACTCACCACAATCGGCACCGCCAGTTTTACAATTTCGCGCAAATTGCGCGCAATCGCTTCTGCCTGGCCCCGTTCTTCGGCGTCTATTCCCGGGTAGGCGCCGGGGGTATCCACAAAGCAGAGGATTGCCCGGTCGAACTTGGCCGCCATTTGCATCGCTCGCAGCGCCTTGCGATACCCTTCTGGCTTCGGCATCCCGAAGTTCCGCGCCAGCTTCTGTCTGGTGTCCCTGCCCTTCTGGTGGCCAACTACCATGACCGGTCGCCCATGGAATTTGGCAAGGCCGCAGACGATGGCTGCGTCGTCGGCAAAACTCCGGTCACCGTGGACTTCGCTAAAATCGGTAAAAAGCCGTTGCACGTAGTCGAGCGTGTAGGGACGATGCGGATGGCGAGCGAGTTGCGTGCGTTGCCACGCCGAGAGGTGCGCAAAAAACTCGCGCTTTAACTCCTGCACTTCCCGCCGCAGCCGCTCCAGCTCCTCGCTCGTACCCGATCCTTTCCCGGCGAGCCTCGCCAGCTCCTCCATCTCCTGCTCGAGCTTCTCAATGTTCCCGCGCTCTTTGAGGTCGGCCATCTCTCTTCCCACTCCTGCAAAACGCTACCGGATCACGTGGACGGCATTCTTGCCGCAAATCTCGCGCAACCGCTCGACCAATTCCCGGTCCGGGTTGACCCGCAACTCCTTCCCCGTCTCCATCGTCGCCCGGTAGCCGTCGCCCTCCAGGTCAAAAGCTACCCGGCAACTTCCCGGCTTGCGCGCAAACAGAGCCCGCAGCAAATCCACACCGGCCATGCCCAGCGCGTCAGGATCCACCCGGACGCGAATGACGGTCGGCGCTGGCTCGGCGGCATCTTCAAGCGGCTTGGCATCGGAAACCATCACCCTCGTTCCCGCGTCCTCGATGCTCAACTTGCCTTTGATCAACAGCGCCGCATCCGCCTTGATGAAATGTTCGAGCCGGCTGTACGCTTCCGGGAAGACCAGTAGATCGACGATTCCCGTCATGTCCTCCAGCTCGACCATCGCCCAGCGGTCACCCTTCTTGCTGCGCATGATGCGAATGCCGCTGACCAAACCCGCCAACCGCACCTCTTCCCCGTGGTTCCCTTCTTCCAGGCTTTCCGCGCGCTTCACCGTCAGCTCCTCCAGCCGCGAGGCATATTTCGCCAGAGGATGGCCGGAAATGTAGAAGCCCAGCGTCTCCTTCTCGTAGGCAAGAAGTTTGTGTTCCGGCCACTCATCGACCTCGGGCATTCCCACCGGTCGCGACTGGCCCATTTCCCTTTCGATGTCGCCCAGAAGACCAAACGACCCTTGGCCGCTTTGCCGGTCTCGCTGCTTCTTCTGGGCTCTTTCGATAGCCCGATCAAGTCCGGCAAATAGCTCCGCGCGGTGGCCGCCGAGCGAATCTAGGGCTCCCGATTTCACCAAACTCTCGAGTACTCGTTTGTTCAGCAGCCGGAGCTCAATTTCTTCGCAGAACTGCAAGAGAGTCGTGAATTTCCCCAACCGCTGACGCGCTTCCAAAATGCCGCCCACCGTGTTCTCACCCACGTTGCGGATGGCTGCCAGCCCGAAGCGAATCGCCTCCCCTGCCGGCGTGAAGTTTGTGGAGGAACTGTTCACGTCCGGCGGCAATACCGTAATGTTCATCTCGCGGCACTCGTTGATGTACTTGACGATCTTCTCCGTCTTGCCCATTTCCGAGGTAAGCAGCGCCGCCATGAACTCGACCGGATAGTGCACCTTCAGATAGCCAGTCTGGTAGGCAAGCAGCGCATACGCCGCCGAATGAGATTTGGCAAAGCCGTATCCGGCAAATTGTTCCATCAGGTCAAAGATCTTCGAAGCTTTCTTTTCCGGAACCTTGTGCGACCGGCAGCCTGCCAGGAACCTCTCGCGTTGCGCCGCCATTTCCTCCGGCTTCTTTTTCCCCATCGCCCGGCGCAGTAAATCCGCATCGCCCAACGAAAAACCCGCCAGCCGGTTGGCAATTTGCATCACTTGTTCCTGATAGACAATTACCCCGTACGTCTCCGCCAGTATGTCTTCGAGCTCCGGCAAATCGTATTCGACCTTCTTTTCACCCTGTTTGCGCTGGATGAAGTAGTCAATCATCCCGCCCTGGATTGGCCCGGGGCGGTAAAGCGCGTTCAGCGCTGTCAGGTCCTCAATGCGTTGCGGCTCGTACCGGCGGAGGATTTCGCGCATCCCCGGTGATTCAAACTGGAAGATGCCGCTCGTGTTTGCTTCGGCGAACAGGCGGTAGGTTGCCGGGTCATCCAAAGGAATATTCTCAAGCTCGAGCTTCACGCCACGGTTGCCCTCAATGAGCTTCACCGCGTCGTCCAGCACGGTGAGCGTGGCCAACGCCAGAAAGTCCATCTTCAGCAGCCCCAGTCGTTCCAGCTCGTTCATGTCATACTGGGTGACAATTTCCTCGCGGTTGGTCTTGTAGAGCGGAACGATCTCGGTCAGCGGCTCAGGGGAGATGACAACTCCGGCCGCGTGCGTCGATGCGTGACGTACAAGCCCCTCTAGTTTTCGGGCAACCTCAATCAACTCCTTGACCCGGCCTTCCCGCTCCTGCGCCGCTTTCAAGGGCGGCGACTTTGCCAGCGCATCGTCAAGCGTAATGTTCAACTCGGCTGGCACCATTTTTGCCAGCCGGTCCGCCTCGGCATACGGCATTTCCATGACTCGAGCCGTGTCCTTGATGACTGCCTTGGCTGCCATGGTTCCGAACGTGATGATCTGGGCTACGTTGTCGCGGCCATATTTCTCCCGCACGTAGCGAATCACCTCATCCCGCCGGCGCATGCAGAAATCAATGTCAATATCCGGCAGCGACACCCGCTCCGGATTCAGAAAACGCTCAAACAGCAAACCGTATTGCAGCGGATCAATGTTCGTAATCCCGAGAGAATAGCTTGCCAGCGACCCGGCCGCCGATCCTCGTCCCGGCCCCACCGGAATCTCCTGGGTGCGGGCGTAGGCAATGAAATCGGACACGATCAGAAAGTAGCCGGCAAAGCGCATCTTCTGGATCATCTGGATTTCGCGGCTGAGGCGTGCCTCGTATTCGGCCAGCTTGTGCCGCAGCAAGCCTTTCTGGGCCGCCGCCTCCAGCCGCGGTACCCGTGCGGCGAATCCCTCGCGCACCATCTTTTCAAAATAGCTGTCGGGCGAGTGCCCCTCGGGCACGTCAAAGTGCGGAAAGGGATTCCGGATTCGTTCGAGCTTCACGTGACACCGCTCCGCAACCTCGACCGTCCGGTCGAGCACTTCGGGAATTTCCCCGAACGGCTTCATCATTTCCTCGCGTGTCTTGAAATAGAACTCCTCGGTAGCAAATTTCATGCGGGAGGGATCGCTGAGCGTCTTGCCGGTCTGGATACAGACCAGCACGTCCTGCGCCCGGGCGTCTTCGCGGTGGAGGTAGTGGCAGTCATTCGTCGCCACCAGCGTAATCCCTGTCTCGCGCGACAGCCGGACCAGCTCCGGATTGATCCGCTGCTCGGTGTCAACCCCCTGGTCTTGGATTTCCAGATAGAAATTCCCTTTGCCGAAAATCTCCTGAAACTCGTAGGCAGCGCTTTTGGCCGCCTTGTAATTGCCTTCGGCCAGCGCTGAAGCCACTTCGCCGCGCAGGCACCCCGACGTAGCAATCAACCCGCGGCTGTGCTGGCGCAGCAGCTCCTTGTCGATGCGCGGCTTGTAGTAAAACCCTTCGAGGAAGCCCGCCGACACGAGCTTGATCAGGTTGCGATAGCCCTCGTTCGATTCGCAAAGGATCAAAAGGTGGTGAGCCCGCTCGCCGTCCTGGCTGCTCGTGCGGTCAAACCGTGAGGCCCTGGCAACATAGACCTCGCACCCGATGATGGGTTTGATCCCTTTGGTGACTGCCTCATGGTAAAAGCGCGATGCGGCAAAAAGATTCCCGTGGTCGGTCACCGCCACCGCCGGCATCTTCAGCCGGACGGCGTGTTCCACCAGCGCCGAGATTTCGCAAGCGCCGTCGAGAAGGCTGTAATCGGTGTGAACATGGAGATGAACAAAATTCGAGTGCCGCATTTCCGTCATTGTAGCAGAAGCCAGTTGAGGCGACAAAAATTACCGGGGATGATTCCAAACCCACCCGGCATCTTTTTCCCTTCCATCGCTCTGCTCCCTTCGCCGTTGCCCGTCGCTCGCCAGCAAGCGAAATCCCGTGCCAGCCCGATTTCATCGAGCCTCGGCCAAGATAAGCCTGATTCCAACGGGGACAGAAAGCACGTAGCCATGGCAACGCCCGGCAAAAGCGGGTAAGGATCAGTGGCGCTTCTTGGATTCTTGCCTCTGTTTTCCCCGCCTTGTCTGCTTCGCCCGATGTCGAATCGTGGATCCCAGACTCTTGGCGGGCAATCTCGGCCGTGCCCTGGGACGCCGAGCTCTGGGTTTGTGGGCGGCCGACTTCGTCGGTGACCGAACGGGCGCGGCTGGCTTCGGCTTGGGCTCTGCTCGCGTAGCGGGTGCCGCTTCCGGCCTTGCCCGCGGCTCGCCTGCCGGACTGCCAGGGACAGGCATGTGCGCCGATGGCGCGGCGAGGGTACGCGCGGCTTTGGCGCCGGCTGCCTTTTGAGCGACCGCCCTCGTTTTCAGCTTCGCCTTTTCCTTTTCTTTTGGCGGCCGTTTCCGTGCCTTCTTCGGCTCTGGCACGCCGGCGATCTTGCGGAGCAATTTGCTTTGCTCGTTCTTGCTTCGCTTCTTCGTCTCGAGCGCCTGGAAAAAGAATTCCTTCAGAATCTGGTCGAATCTTGGCCCGCGCGGAATGCCGTAGCCCTCAAGCTCGACGACGGGTAGCTCTCTCTGAAACAATCGATGCTTCAAGAGGTGGTTTCGGATCTTGCTCTGAACCTTGACTTGTCCAAACTCGCACAAGACAAAGGTTAACAAGCCGATAGGAACCGTTTCGAGATATTGGTAGCAGGGCCGCAACTGCGAAGTTTTTGGCCCCAGCAGCATCTTGGCCACCCGCTGCGCCTCGCCTTCCAGATCGAAAAGCTCCGCGACTTCGGCCGCCCGCAGCCCAAAGTTGCCCACCGCGGTGGAACGCTCGCGTCCCTTGAGCCGTCTGAGCACGTAGTGCATGACCGCCACAAAAAGATTGCCCCGCCAGCCATAGTCGGCAAGCAGGTCGCGCATCTTGATGAGTTGCGCCAAGCCGGAATAGTCGGGATGCCGCCGCGCCAGGTTCGGGTGGATCACGCTGATGACCCCGCGCTCCTCCCACTTCTTCAGCACACCAATCGGCTTGGCCTCCCTGGCCAGTTCTTTCATCTCGCGACCCAGTCCCGCTCCCGAAATCGTCCCGTACAATTTCCTCTCGATGGCGATATCCAGCAACCCGCTGGTTCGCTCATCGGGCTTGAATCCCAATCGCGAACTGAACCGGATAATCCGCAGGATGCGCAACGGGTCATTGGTAAAGCTGTGGGTCGTCAGGGTACGGATTTCCCGCTTTTCGATGTCAGCCAAGCCGTTGGCCGGGTCAAGCAGCAACCCGCGCGAAGCCGGGTTAAGCGACAGGGCGATGGCATTCACCGAGAAATCTCGCCGGCGCAAATCATCAAAGATGCTTCCGGGGCGAATTTCGGGCTTGTCGCCCGGCCGCGGAAATATCTCGCTGCGCGCTGACGATATCTCGGCCAAAACACCGCTGCGAAAGACAACTTCAGCCGAGCGCAGATTCTCGTCAATCTCCACGCTCTCCGTTTCTTCCGGCTCCAATTCCTTGACAATGCGCAGCGCGTTTCCCTCGACCGCGAAATCCAGGTCTCGGATCGGCTGGCCGCAAATCAAGTCGCGGATAGCCCCCCCAACCAGATAGATGTTGACCTCCATCTGTTGCGCAAGGCCCTGCAAGCGCGAGACGACCCGGCGCTGGTCGGGCGTGAGCCGGCTCTCCAAAAGAAAGACGTAATCCGGCATTGCTCTCCTTCAGCGTGAATTCTTCCCGCCGCGGCCGGAATCCCTCATGTTGAATCCTTCGGGATCCATCCTTCCTCGGGCGGGCAGGCAATGAACATGTCTCCGCATCTAGATGAACTTCAGGCGCGCGGATGGTGCGCCCGATAAACTTCCTTGAGACGGTCTTTCATCACGTGCGTATAAATTTGGGTCGTCGAAATGTCGGCGTGGCCGAGCATCAATTGCACCGACCGCAGGTCCGCGCCGCGCTCGAGCAGATGGGTCGCAAAACTATGCCGCAGCTTGTGCGGCGCGAGCGGGCCGCGAATTCCCGCTCGCCGTCCGTGGGCTGCCAGAATTTTCCACAATCCGACGCGGCTTATCCTGCGGCCAAAGCGGTTCACGAAAAGAAAAGGGGTCGCGCGTTGCCGGTTCTCGCGCCCTGTACCGGGCGCCACCCGACGCCGCAGGAGCTTCGGCCGGCCCCGGCGCAAGTACCTCTCGAGCGCAGCAAGCGCCGCCTTCCCCACAGGCACTAGCCGTTCTTTGTCTCCCTTCCCCAGGCAACGCACATAACCCATGTCGGCTTGCAGGTCAGCGGTCTTGATCCCCGTCAATTCGCTCACCCGCATCCCGGTAGAATAGAGCAGCTCCAACATCGCCTTGTCGCGTAAGCCCAGCGGTGTTCGTTCCGTCGGTGCCGCCAGGAGTTTCTCCACCTCTTCCATAGCCAACGCCTTGGGCAGGGTCCGCCAGGTTTTCGGTGATTCTACATGGCGAGTGGGATCCTCGGCGATATACTCTTCCCTTCGCAAGAATCCGAAGAAGTTTCTTAACGCGCTCAAATGGCGCGCCACCGAGCGCGAGTCCAGCTTCTGTTGGTAGAGCCATCCCAGAAAGTCCAGGACATCGCCGCGGGTCACCTTCTTGAAGGGCAATTTGCGCTCTTGAGCGTAGCGGGCAAATTTCAGCAGGTCGCGCCGGTAGGCCTGGACGCTGTTTTCCGCCAGCCCCCGCTCTACCCTTGCATGATTAAGAAACCATTGGACTTGTGCTTCCACCTTGGGTCTTTACCCTTGGCTTCCCAGGGACTGCCCGGATTCATCCCGGCCTATATGTCGGGCTCAAGGCCCGACACTCCCTTAAGAACGCTACTAGCTCTCCATGCCCCGCCCGGCCGCGTCCCGCCTCAAAGCAATACCGTAAACATCATGCAGCTCTTCACAGCGGAGCATCCACGCCAGGGCCAGGTAAAAGCCGGTCGCAGCACCGATAATAAACACAAAAATCCCGATCCGGTGCCACAGCCTCACAAATTGCTCAAAGTGTAACACCCGGAGCATCGCCCAGCAAAAGATCCCCATGGCCGCCGAGCACAACCCAATCTTGGCGATCGAGGACAGCATGGGTCGCTCGGCAAATTCACCGAAACGCCGCCGAAAAACCCATAGCAGGATCAAACAATTGAAGTAAGCCGCCAGAGCCGTGGCGAACGCCGGGCCACCGTTCCTGAAAAAGTCAAAAAACAGCCGGTAGAACAGCCCATTGAACAGAAGATTGACCACCACCGCTGACGCTGCAACCGCAACCGGCGTCTTTGTGTCCTTGGTCGAATAGAACGCCGGCACCACCAACTTTACAGCGGCGAATGCCGGGAGCCCAGTGGCGTAAAAAAAGAGCGCCCAGGAAGTAAGCGCGGTGGATTCCGCAGTGAATCGCCCGTGCTGGAAGAGCACCTCGATAATCGGTCGCGCCAGAACCATCATCCCTACCGTGGCGGGAATGGTGATGAAGGAGACAATCCTCAGGCTGAAAGCCAGCGTATGCTTCAGCCCGGTGACGTCTCGCTCCGCCGCTTGCCGCGACATGATCGGCAGAATCGCGGTAGCCACGGCAATCGCATAACCCCCCAGGACTAACTCCGTTACCCGGTCGGCAAAGTTCAACGATGCCAGGCTACCCTCCGGCATCTTCGCCGCCGTCGCAAAAACCCTGTCCACGAGAAAATTGATTTGATACACCCCGATACCGAAGAACCCCGGAACCATCAGCTTGCCCACCGCTCGAATCCCGGGATGAGAAAAAGACACGCCGAAATCGAAGGTCATTCCCCGCTCGCGCAGTTGCGGCATCTGAATCAGAAACTGAAGGGCTCCGCCAAGCAAGACTCCGAGCGACAGGGCCACTCCCGGCTCAGGGAAGTACCGGAGAAAGAAAGGGAACGAAGCGGCGATGATCGCCAGATTGAGCAGAATGGGCGTGGCGGCGGGTAAGCCGAACACGTGAAAGCTATTCAGGATGGCCATGGACAACGCCGCCAACCCGATGAAAAACAGATAGGGGAAGATGATTCGATTCAGATGGACGGCCAGTTCCCACTCTGTTGTCGTTGCCGAAAACATCGTCAGCACCCGCACCAGATAGGGCGAAAAGACAATCCCGAGGGCCGTCATCACCGCCAACACCATCGCCAGCGTCCAAAAGAGACGGTTGGCAAACTCCCAGACCTCCTTTTTTGACTTTGCGGTGAGGTACTGAGTGAAGATGGGAATGAACGAAGCGGTCAGCGATCCCTCGCCCACCAACCGCCGGAAAAGGTTGGGGATGCCGTAGGCGAGATAGTAGGAGTCCGCCGACAGTGTGGTTCCCAGGACAAAGGCGATGCGCTGCTCCCGGATGTAGCCGAGAATGCGACTGATGATGGTGATGAAGGTGATGACGCCAGCGGACCTGAGGATCTGTCTTTTTTCCGTCAAATCGCCTTCCGCCTCAGTCCCGCCGTGGCGGGATCATTCCTGCGCGAGGCGAGCGCATCTTAGCATAAGCCCCAAAGCGGGCAAAGTGCCGCCCCTCTTGGCATTGCCGCCGGGTCAATCGAACATGAGCGCCATCTTCCACCCAAGCTGTCATCCTGAGCGGAGCGAAGGATCTGCTTGTTCGGACTCCTCTTCGCTCCGGCCCTTTTGCCGGCACTGGTCACGGGCCGCCGGTCGCTGGGCACTGCCTTGCCCTGAGCAGCGCAGCCGAAGGGTCGCCGGCCCTGGCCACTGGTCGCTCGCCAACGGCCTCCCGGACACCTTTATGCGCCTCTGGCCTCATTGCCGGAGACGAGCAGCCCTGGGAGGAACGACCGCATAGTCAATCAGCGTCCGAGTTTGCTACTCTTGCCTGGCAGTTTTTGAATCTCGACCATGTGAGGCAGTGCCATGAAATTGGCGGAACTGGCTCGTAAGCTGGACTGTCAGCTCGAAGGTGACGGCGACCTTGAAATCACCGGCGTTGCGGGAATTGACCGGGCGCAACCGGGTGAGATTACCTTCCTCACCAACCCGCGGTACAAACCGTGGCTCAAACAAACACGCGCTTCGGCGATCATTGTCGCGCGCGAGGCCGAGCCGCCCGGGTTGCCCTGTCTTCGCTCGGACAATCCCTATCTCGCTTTTGCTCGGGCGGTGGAATTGTTCTACCAGCTGCCCCGTCCCGCTCCCGGCATCCACCCCACTGCGGTCATTGCCAAATCGGCTCAGATTGGCCCGAATGCCAGCATCGGTCCCTATTGTTTTGTGGACGAAGAGGTCACCATCGGAAAGAACGCTGTGCTACACAGCTTCGTCGCGATCTACCGGGGCGCCAAGATGGGCGATGACTTTTTCGCGCATTCGCATGCCGTCGTGCGTGAATTCTGCCGAATCGGCCATCGCGTCACGCTCCAGAACGGCGCCATGGTCGGGCCGGATGGCTTTGGCTTTGCCCGCCGCGCCGATGCGAGCTACCACAAAATTGTTCAGGCGGGCACCACCGTCATTGAGGATGACGTTGAGATTCAGGCGAACGCTTGCATTGACCGCGCCACCGTCGGCGAAACCCGGATCCGTCGCGGCACCAAGATTGACAATCTCGTCCAGGTCGGCCATGCCTCCACGGTGGGGGAAGACACCCTGCTTTGTGCCCAGGCCGGCTTGGCGGGCAGCACCCACATCGGCAATCGCGTCATCCTCGCCGGCCAGGTCGGCTGCGCCGGACATTTGACCGTCGGCGACGGCGCCATCGCCACCGCTCAGACCGGCATTCCCAACGATGTGCCGGCCGGCCAAATCGTCTCCGGCTATCCAGCCATGGAAAACAAACTCTGGCGCAAATGTGCTGCCGTTTACGCCCGCTTGCCTGAGCTCCAAAAAACCGTCCGGGAATTAAAGGAAAAATGGATGGGACAGAACTGAAAACAGCACTCTTCTGCTGGTTCTATTTTCTATGTTCTATTTTCTATTTTCTATCTCAGATCGTTGCTCCCTCTTCTGCCATTCCTTGAGAGGCGCCGCGAAGCTCAAGCGGTAAAGCGGAGGCGATGATCTCTCGAACCTTTTGCGCCAGAACATCCCGGTCCTCGATCCCGTAGCCGGTCGTCTCCACCGGCCGATGGAATGTAATTCGAACCACTCCCGGCCGCAACGCCATCTCGCCTTTCGCCATACATCTTTCCGCCCCTTCAATCGTGACCGGCACAATGGGCACGCCGGCCTTGATGGCCAGCACAAATGGCCCCTTCTTGAACACACCCAGCACCCCGCCATGGCTGCGGGTTCCTTCCGGGTAAATGAGATACGGAAGCCCCGATTTCAACCCATCGACGGCTCGCTCGGCGCTGGCGATCGCTGCCTCGCGATTGCTACGGTCCAGGGGAATGAATCCGGCCATGCGCATGGCAATATTCAGGATCGGAATGCGGAAAAATTCTTTTTTCCCCAGGATGGCAACTCGCGGCAGCAACGGTACGAGTGCTGGGGGGTCCACATTGCTCGTATG
>Ga0209619_10000184_pt1 | contig 40644 bp, 40 predicted proteins | sample Rifsed16ft3_FD_184011 | JGI IMG/M metagenome (GOLD analysis project Ga0209619, IMG submission 184011) | Soil microbial communities from Rifle, Colorado, USA - sediment 16ft 3 (version 2) | ecosystem: Environmental > Terrestrial > Deep subsurface > Rock core/Sediment | place: Rifle, Colorado... | reverse complement strand
CCCCGGCTGCCCACCTCATCCTGACTGGATCACGCTCACGTTGTCCGATGTTCTCCGCGGGTTTGCTCCGCACCTCGACAACTATCAGCGTCCAACAGCATTCTTTGGGAGCGTCGTGCACGACAAATGCCCGCGACTGGGATACTTCGAGAAGAACCAATTCGCAAGCAAGTTCGGAGACCTTCAGTGTCTTTGGAAGCTGGGATGCAAGGGTCCGATCACATATGCTAACTGCCCTGAAATCAAATGGAACAGGGGAATAAACTCCTGTACGACCTTCGCCTCGGGTTGCAGAGGATGCGCCGATCCTTCTTTCCCTGATCCACCATCCAGCCCATTCTTCAAGGAGATCGAAGCGGTTCCTGCCCCGCTTGGCATCGATGTAAACTTGGTAGGCGAAACGATTGCAGCTGCTACAGCGATCGGTATTGGAGCCCACGCACTAAGAAGGTTTGCACTCAAAGGAAGACAGGGGACCACAACAGAGACTGCAAAGGAGGGAGCATGAAATGCCGGAGACCATCACTATCGATCCGGTTGTGAGAATCGAAGGACACCTCGGAATCGATGTCACCGTTGACAAAGGTGAGGTAATCGACGCTCACACTCATGGAACGCTCTTTCGAGGAGCGGAAATCATCCTAGTCGGTCGAGATCCTAGGGACGCACCCACCATAACCTCATACATTTGTGGAGTCTGCGTTTCAGAGCATCAGTTAGCCTCCGCATTCTCTCTGGAGGATGCTGCCAAGGTGAATATTCCGCGAAACGCCATACTGATTCGGAACATAATCGAAGGGGCCACAACCCTGTACTCGCATCTTCTTCACATCTTCGTCCTCACAGGCCCAGACTACGACCTATATGGGCTCGGCAATGACAAATGGGCCGAGCTGCTGAAGGAAGTTGTGATACCTGTTCAGGTAAATTGCCACCAGATTGTGGCCATCTGGGGCGGGAGGTCCCCCCACTACTACGCAACCGTAGCCGGCGGCGAAGGGGTCGTTCCTAAATCTGAACTCATCGGGATGACGCTCGCCCGGATGAATCTGATTAAGAGGACGATAGACGAGTATGGACCCCTTGTGCTAGGTTACCTAGACAACCACCCCGAGCTACAAGATTTCGGTGTTGGACCCACAGACTTCCTCGCCTACGGCGTTTATCCAAACCCAGACAACTTGGAGGAGAGACTGTTCAAGCGCGGCGTCATCACGTCAGGTGTTCCTCAAACCTTGGATACGCAAAGAATCTCCGAGGACGTAAGACATTCATGGTATTCTGACAGGAGCGGGGGCCACCCGGCTGTTGAAATCCCACCTGAGCCTGCCTACGGCAAGCAAGGAGCTTACACATGGGCGAAAGCACCAAGATACTATGGAAGACCACATGAAGTTGGCCCTCTGGCCCGCATGATGATTTCAGGATACTACACTCCGAAGTCAAAGCATGGAGCATCGGTATACGACCGACTGATGGCTCGCCTGCTCGAGACCATAAAGATCTCGCAGGCCATGTTTGACTGGATTGGAATGCTCAAACCTGATGAGAGCGTTTACGAACCGTATGCAACTCCATCTGCCGCCGCGGGGATGGGGCTTTGGGAGGCCCCAAGAGGAGCCTTAGGACATTGGATCACAATTAGCGGAGGAAAGATCGAACGATACCAAGTTATTACTCCAACGGCTTGGAACGTGTCACCGAGAGATGACCTAGGAACATTGGGTCCCATTGAAGAAGCACTAATCGGAGTTCCGGTACCTGACGCAAAGAACCCGCTCGACATCGTCCGGGTCGTGAGATCCTATGATCCCTGTCTCGCGTGCACCGTCCACCTCATTGATACTAACGGAAAGAGAAATGAGGTAAAAATATACTAACGCCTAGGTTCGAAACACAATGGGCAGAGAAGAAATCGTCAGGGTCATTAGACACCCGATCGAGCACAGAATCTGGCATTGGGTCTTCTTTGCCACCATTGGTCTGCTGGTACTGACAGGCCTCGACATGTACCTCACATATTCGGTATTCGGATACTCGATCTATGGGGGATTCAGTCAAGCGCGGTCTTGGCACATGATCTTCGCGATGCTGGCCGCGTTCTGGGCCTACCCAATCTTTCTGTACATCTACGGTGTAACGGGCGAACTAAAGGAACTGATTCCCTTTACTAGCGACCTAGCCTTCTTTGGGCATATGGCGAGAAACTTTCTGGGACTCTCTACCTATTACCCGGAACACTCCACGTATGACGTGCGAGGTAAGAAGTATTACAGAAAATACAATCCGGGACAGAAGCTAGTCTACGGAGGGATCTTGTTCTTCCTCCTTCTCCAGGGACTCACAGGATTTTCGATGTTTTGGCCAGACAAATTCGGCTTTGTCGCATCAATCCTAGGCGGCGTTGTAAATGTCAGAGCGCTCCACTTGGCCCTGATGTACGTCGTCCTCGGGCTTGTGACTATGCACGTATACATGGCAGTGATTCCGCCGAACTGGGTATCTCTCAAGTCCATGTTCATAGGAAGAGCATTGGAACGCGTCCACGCATCACCCTGGGGCTATGTTAGCATCCCCACCAGAGTGGAAACATATGAGCCTACGAAAGCAGAAGTGCCTCAGGTAGAGATACCCGAGGAACCCGCCAGACAGAGGATAATCCCACACATCGAGAACTTGGACCAGGCGATCAAGGTCGAGGAAGATGTGGAGTCGGCGTATCACGGGGTCATTGAGGAGAACATCTCCTACTGGTGGGCCCTCGAGGAAGATGTCATAGACAGTTACAACAACATGATGAAGAAGACGGATGATGAGAAGACCAAGTCCACGCTGTCTAGGATTATCGAAGATTCAAGGAACCACATCGAGGCTCTCGAATCGATGAGAGAGAGCTTCAGAAAGATGTTGGCCGACGAGGACCGTCACGCAAAGATGCTGAAGGCACTTAGTCGAGAATGATCGATACATCCCCAGGACTATGCGCCGTACGACATTGTCTAGGCTACGAGTTTGCAGCTTGAATCGGGCACGTAGGGTCAGAATCCAAGTAGTCGCCTTGATAGGCAGCGGCCTTTGCCCGGCAGCCCCCGCAGACAGCTACAAACCTACATTCGCGACACTTGCCTTTGAGGCCTGTTCTTTCTCTCAACGCTTCAAAGGTCGCGCTGCTCCATATTTCCTCGAAGGACTGAGTCCTCAGGTTCCCGGCGACGGGATAATTCGGCATGAACATACAGGGCGTGACGTCTCCGTTGGGCTGGATGTTGCAGTATAGTCTCCCCGCAGGACAGCCGCCGAGATACTCTGCAAATTTCCTGTAGAGACTGTTGCTCCCCGTGCAGTCGAAGAATGAGCTGACAGTGAACCTTTCCACGGACAGCGCCGCCCCGGAATCATCCGAAATGGATTCCCCGTCCCTACATGAGGAATAGATGACGAACTGCGGGAGCTCAGTGAACACTTCACAGTCTTTCCTTGAACACTCTTTCCTCACGAGAGCCATTAGCTCAAGGAGTTGGAGACGTGAAAGCCGAAGGTCTTGTACGTCTCTTCCCCGTCCAGCAGGAACTAAGTCAAAGAACACAACTCTCCCTGCACCATGGTTCCTTGCGAGCAAGATCAACTCGCTACTCTGAGAATGGTTGAGTGCTGTCGCAGTTGTCGCTACGGTTGTGAATATCCCAGCCTTTGAACACAACTCCAAGGCGTCTAAGGTCTTCTTAAAGGCGCCATCAAGACCCCTAAAGCGATCGTGAGCCTCAGCGTTCACCGAGTCCAGACTTAGCTCTACTGAACTAACGCCGAGGTGCTTCAGAGACTGCACATTATCCTCGTCTAGCAGAACACCGTTCGAGTCGATCGAGACAGCCATCTTTTGCTTTCGAATTCTCTCAATTAGCGTCCTAAGATTGGGATTGGTCAAGGGCTCTCCGCCCGAGAGCACAACCAGCGAAACTCCAGATCGCGCCAGTTGATCAACGATGTCAAGTTGCTCTCCAATCGTCAACTCGTCCGATGAAGGTTCACCAGCGTTTTGATAGCAGTGCATGCATCTGAGGTTGCACCTGTATGATAGGCTCCAGACGACGCTAACCGGCGCTTTGAGCTTCTGAGGAGTACGGATGCCATAACTCGAAATGCTCCTTAGCAGATTCCAAGCAGCCCTCTGTCCCGCCTCTTCCTGAAGAACCTGATTCACCTCAAAACCGTACAGCCGCGCGAGTCCGTTGAGAATTCTACGAACCCTAGCGCTCGACAATATCTTGGGTGGCTGATCACCTGAGCTCATGACAGAGACCATCGCCTTGATGATGACTGAGAAAACATGATCGCGAATTCGGTGCGACAGTGGAACTGCGAATGGATCGCGCGGAGTCATCATCCCAAAGCACGACGAATTCAAAGGTTGAATGTTGCCTACTTAATGTCTGTCGCATATTGCCACGCTTAGAACTCAGTAGGTTGATGCAACCCACCAGAAGCTTCTAAAGAAGAGAGCTTGCCACGCGGACGTAGGCGAGATGCTTGGTTGCAGTTCGTCCCGAGCAGATCATCAAGATACTTGAGTTGACGGATTCGTTTAACATCCATCGCGAAGCTGTCACAATTCCGTTGGGCGCGGAAAAGGACGGTAGTGTCACACTTCTTCCAGACGGAAGGCTTCGCATAGTCTGTCCAGAGGATATGGGGTTCGATGAGTGGCTGAAGGGACTACGAGTGCAACTCGAGAAAACGGATCTGACGAGACTTGTCAAGCACTAATGTAATTCTAGTAGACCCCCGTTACTGACTCTGCTCAATTGGGAAAGATATGTAAGGACGATTCGTTTACACGTGGATTCTAGTTGCTGCCGATTGTCCTTCGACCATTCTAGGCTTCCTCGCGAGTATCCTCGCCACTGTCTGCCATCCAAGATAGACTTGGCTGACTGGATACAGTTGGAGCGAGTATTCGATGAACTCGAGAGGCGTTCCATAGGTTCCAAGGAGGACTTTGAAAAATGGCTGCACGATGAATCGGAATTCTACTCAGCACTTACGGAGGAGTATAGCGTGCGCTATGTTCACATGACTTGCCAGACTGACGATGCAGAACGCGAGAAGGCTTACCTGCACTTCATCGAGAACATAGAGCCGAAGAGTAAGCCGCGTGTCTTCAACCTCGACCGCAAGTTTGTTGACACGCCTTATCGTGGACAGTTGCCGGACTGGTACAATGTATTGAACCGGCGAAGGGAGAACAATGTCGCCCTGTTCCGATCTGAAAACGTTGAACTGGAGAAGGAGGATGCGAAGCTGGGACAGGAGTATGAGAAGGTCGCAGGTGCCAGAACCGTCTTCTATGATGGCAAGGAAAGAACCCTACAGCAGATGGCGCAATACCTTGAGATCGTGAACCGCACTATCCGCCGAGAAACGTGGACGCTTGCCGAGGATCGAAGACTGAAAGACAGGGAGACAATGGACCGACTATACTCGCGACTCATAGCCCTTCGAGACAAGATCTCGAAGAACGCTGGGTTCAACAATTACCGAGACTACGCCTTTCGTCGACGAGAGAGATTCGAGTATTCTCCAGCGGATTGTTTTCGCTTCCATGAAGCGGTGGAGGAGCATATCGTCCCTCTCATTCGCGAACTCGACAGAGGACGAAGGAATAGGATGAGTTTGGATACTCTTCGACCGTGGGACCTGAACGTAGATCCGAGCGGACTCCCCCCACTGATTCCATTCAGGACAATGACTGAACTTATGCAACGTTGTGGAGAGGTTTTCGATCACGTTGACTCAGATTTTGGCAAGAACTTTCGCAGAATGGTGGAACTGGGCCTTATTGATCCAGAGAGTAGACGCGGAAAGGCACCTGGAGCTTATTGCGCCGAGTTGCCCGAGGTCCGATTACCGTTCATGTTCCTCAATCTGGTTGGCCGTGATGACGATGTGCGCACAGTCCTTCACGAGTCGGGACACGCCTTCCACACTTTCGCAACAAGAGATCTAGAACCGCACGCTCACTACCGCGGCGAAAATGCCCCAATGGAATTTGCCGAGGTGGGTTCGATGAGCATGGAACTTCTAGGCGGTGAGCATATAGAAGGCACATTCTACAGCCACGAAGATGCAGCCCGTTCTAAAACTGAGCACCTAGAATCGATTGTGAGATTGCTCGCTTGGATTGCAACAATTGACGCGTTTCAACATTGGGTCTACACTAATCCCGACCACACGCGCGAAGAACGAGAAGAGTTCTGGCTCAAACTACGACAGCGGTTCGGAGCCGGCGAAATTTGGGATGGATACGATAACACCCAACGCACTTACTGGCAGCGCCAGGGGCACCTGTTCACGGCCCCGTTCTACTACATCGAGTACGGTATCGCACAACTAGGCGCGCTGGGAATATGGACTCAATATCGCAAGGACCAACATGATGGCATCGAGGCCTACAAGCGAGCCCTAGCCTTAGGAGGATCCAAGCCACTGCCAGAACTTTTCAAGGCAGCGGATTTGCCTTTCGATTTCGGACCCGGCATCGTGCAGACCTATGCTCGCGAGCTACGCACAGAACTGATGTGAGCTCAATCCGACGTATTCAGCGGTGGCTATTAGCCCAACTCAAGATAGTCTCTTGACCGGCATCTGCTTTCCTCAGATTGGACACACGTACACCGACTAAGCGAAACTTCTTGCTTGAGGTCTCAAACTCGCTGAACAGGATCTTCACGTATTCGTCCATCACTGCTCTGTCATCCGTATGTCTTGAATGTGTCTTTGCCCGAGTGAATGTTGAGAAGTCTTCAAGGCGAACCTTGATTCCGACCGTTCGGAAGAGCATATTCTGTGAAAGTGTCCGCGCGTGAACATCCTCGATCAATGAGGCAAAAGCCTCCATTACATTGCTTTTGTCAGCGATGTCTTCCTCGAATGTTGTCTCTGAGCTTACGGATTTCATCGAATAGGTGGTGATCACTTCCTCCTCGTCAATACCGTTAGCCACTTGCCATATTCTGGTCCCATATCTGCCGAACGCATCTGTCAGCTTGCTGGGATGAGTTGAAGCGAGCTCTCCTATCGTGCTGATACCTATTTGCCGCAACAGCTCGGTGCTCTTCTTTCCGATTCCGCTGATCTTGTTCACAGCCAACGGAGCTAGAAACTCGCGGACCTTGTCGGGTGGAATGACCGTCAAGCCGTCGGGCTTTTTGAAGTCGGAAGCGATCTTGGCTGCCGATTTATTCGGCGCGATTCCAATGGAGCAAGTCAGTTGAGTCTTCACCCTGACATCTTGCTTGATTTTGCCTGCCAGAGTTTCGGCTCCTTCGAAGCTCTCAACCTTCCCGGTCAGATCAATGAAGGCCTCGTCGATACTGATTTGCTCGAACCGTGCACCGTAGGGTCTGAGAACTTGCATAACCTGCTCGGACGCTTCGTCATAGAGCTTGTAGTTGGGTCGCATATAGACGCCTTCAGGACAGAGTCTGTACGCCTGTGAGATGGGTTGAGCTGAGTGCACACCGAACTTCCTTGCTTCATATGAGCAACCGGCGACCACGCCTCGTCCCTTTCCGCCCTTTGGATCAGCGCCGACAATGACCGGCTTACCTCTCAGGGCGGGATTCTCGCGTTGCTCGACAGAGGAATAGAAAGCATCCATGTCAACGTGCATGATGACTCTAAGCAACACTCGCTCTCTGCTCCATGGTAGACATTAACTACAAGAGGTCCCAGTCACTGATCTCCTGCGTAGCTCGTATGCCCCTAATTTTGCTTTGGTGGTATAATCGTCTAGTGTGTTGAACGATGCCAAACCATGTTGCATCAAGAGAACGGCCAAAAGCAATCCTCTCTTGGTCATCAGGTAAGGACAGCGCCATGGCTCTGTACCGAATCTTGGAAAGAAAGGAGTTCGAAGTTTCATGTCTGCTCACTACGGTTACAGATCAATTCCATCGCGTTTCAATGCATGGTGTCAGAGAGGAGTTGCTCGATCTTCAGGCGCAGTCACTCGGCATCCCTCTAGAGAAGATCATGATACCCTATCCATGCCCAAACCAAGTCTACGAGGAGAAAATGTCTAATGTTCTGTCTGCGTGGAAATTGAAAGGGGTAACGCACGCTATCTTTGGTGACCTGTTCCTGGAGGATATTCGAAAGTACCGAGAGGAAAAACTCTCCCAGATCGAAATTGAACCCGTGTTTCCTCTCTGGTTGGAGAATACAGCCAGACTAGCGAAGGAGATACTGCGGATTGGTTTCCGAGCAGTCATCACCTGTGTGGATCCGAAGAAACTAGATCCATCATTTGTGGGAAGACAGTTCGACGAGTCATTTCTACGGGACCTGCCTGCAGGTGTCGATCCCTGCGGCGAAAACGGTGAATTCCACACATTCGTCTATGATGGCCCGGTTTTCAAAAGACCCATTCCGGTGAACGTAGGGGACCTCGTTGAGCGAGACGGTTTTCATTTCGCGGATGTGACACCAAGCCACCCGAACGGAAATCCTTGACGTAACGTGAGCTGGGGTTCTAGGCGTATGTCTTTACTATCGTTTCGAGTTTGGAGGCCGCTTGTGTGGTGACTATCTTCTTCAGATCGTTTCCTTGATGGTCCTGTGTAACTAGTAGTGGTCCGAAGTCTTTGACTTCCCAAACCCAAACAAGCTCTGTCGGTCCCAGCTCTTCGAGCAGTCGTTTCTTGACTCGCACGATCTTCGAGACTGCTAGGGCTGAGGCGCCGCCGGTGAACTCAGAGTATACAGCTCCGAAGTTTGCCAGACCCTTCTTTCCCACTTCGCCAAGGCCGCCTTTACCAATGATGATTTTCGTGTTGTACTTCTCGAGGATTGGCGGGGTCAGAGCGTCCATGCCAGTGCTGGTTGTGGGTCCTCCCGCCACAATCTTCCACTCCTCTCCGATTTTCTTCGCGATGGGGCCGCAATGGAAGATCGGCAAGCCAACGATGTCTGGGACGAAGGTTTCGAGGAGTTTCTTGTGAGCTTGATCTCGCGCGACCGCTATATCTCCAGTCACGTAGAGAACGTCGCTTGTCCGTACTTCTGGAATCCTGTTGTTGTCTTGGGGAACGTTGAGTCTAAATTCTGTCATTTTCTATTCACCTTACCATTCTGAAGTTTTGACCCTTTAGCTCGGCCATTGCAACTCTGTTAGCCCAGCATCCGAAGGAGATCGCAATTGGTAAGCAGGCTGTGTGAGTTCCTGCAGTTTCAACATGCACGTCCAAAACTGTCGTGTCGCCCCCCAAGCCCATAGTCCCAATGCCAAGCTCATTGATCGCTTTCACCAATGAGGTCTCGACTTGGGCTGTTTCAGGATCAGGGTGCCGTGCGCCAATCTCGCGAGTAAGGGCCAACTTGGAGTTGAACATGGCCTGAATCGCAGATCCACCGACACCAATACCCAGAATGTTAGGAGGGCAGGTCTTCCCTCCGGCGTCTATTACCACTTGGAGGATGTGCTTGAAAATGTCCTGTCTGCTTGCAGTGGGGACCATCATTTTCAGATTCGTGAAGTTCTCGGATCCCGCCCCCTTCAGGATCATCTTCATGGTTGTCTTTTTCGTTGACTTGTCAACCAGAACTTCCGGTTGATTCAGTCCCGTGTTAGTGCCTGTATTCTTGCGTGAGAACGGATGAACCACATTAGGCCTCATCGCACCTTTAGATGTCATGTTTTGAAGAGTGCTGGTGAGCGCCTTCTCGACCTCATCCATGTGAGGGACCAGCTCCCCTGAAACGAAGAGCGTCACAAGGCCGGTGTCTTGGCATAGAGGGAGACCTTTTTCATCGCTCAAGTTTGCGCTTGTGAGTATCGCTTCGAGTTGTTTCTTCGCCAAATCCTTGGTCTCATGAGCATGTGCCTCTTTGATTGCACCTAGAATGTCGTTGGGAAGCTGCGTTGTTGCATGCATAAGCATCTCGTTCAAAATAGGTTGCAATTCCTTCGCAGTGAAATCCTTCAATTCATCAACCAACTTACGATCGATTTTATGAACGAGGACTTGACTTATGCAGTGCGCTATTATTGCCTGTAGAGTATATGCTAATCCGCTTCTTTCCGCGCTGACTTCGGCATAGAGTTAAACCAACAGAGAGTAATTCTTCAGATAGAGGTTGCCAGCTTGAGTATATGGAAGCAACTTTACGCGATGGTCTGGCTCGCGTTTCTGCAAATAGTCCTCGTAACAGTTGACGTCCCCGGATTCAAACAGCATCTCGTCTACGGACATACAACCCTGGGACTAGTGATAGTTGCCTTAGCTCACTACAACAATATGCAGATCAAGAAGACAAATGCTCCGAACCGTTTGAAGCGAATTGCGAAATCCACAGCCATTCTGGTGACTATTCAGCCGATTTTCGGCGTAATCATTTTACTAGATCTGATGTTCAGATTGAACGTCCCACTGATAGGCGTGATTACGTTTTTCCACCTCATCACGGCACTTGCAATAATCACACAGGTCGCATCCGTGGCAACGGCTTACGACATGTGGGAAGAGAAGGAATACACTTCTTCGAAGACGTAAGCGTGGGTTCCACCGATATGGCAGGGCGAATTCATCAGGCCACTCTGGGAAATCTACCGGAAATCCTGCATCGTGGTAAACCTGTAGCTGTGGATTTCTGGGCGGGTTGGTGTGCACCTTGTCATGTTATGGCGCCAATCTTGAGGGACATGGCCGATGAATTTGATGGCCATGTGACTTTTGCAAAGGTTGATGTTGATAACAACAGGGACCTAGCGGAGCAGTTTAGGATCGTGAGCATTCCAACTCTCGTTTTCTTCAGGAAAGGTAAGGAATGGGATCGTGTCAGCGGAGTGAAGAGTCGTCAAGAGCTGCGCAAAATTCTCGAAAACCTGTCTTCGTAATCAAAGCCAGATTAGAAGCTGAGGCTTGGTGACCACTGCCTCTTCCCAGCCCTCTGTCTGTCGCCGTCCCAGCTGCTCAGAATGCGGACTGCTTCAATAGCAACCTGGCAAGCGTCCTCTTCGCCTTTGCCTTCGAATATGTCTGTAGCACGATTTGCATAGACTGCGAGGACGCATCCACTTCGGAACCCGTACAGACTCGCCAACGTGAAGATCGTGGAAGCCTCCATCTCGATCGTGATGACGTTCTGTCCCCGTAGCCTTTCCACCAGCTGTTCGGCATTCGTGGGTAGATAGCCCCCGATTCCGGGGCGTCCCTGCCCCGCATAGAAACTGTCAGCGGATGCCGTGTACCCAACGTAATATTTCTTGCCGAGCTTCTCAGCAGCTTCGATCAGTGCTAAGGTTACATCGAGACTAGCTGCCGCTGGAAACTCGGGTTCAACATACTGTTTGCTTCTTCCGTCAAGTCGGACGGCGGCGGTTGATATTGCAAGGTGTCCACATTCGAGCTCAGGTATGAGCGAACCACAGGAGCCAACCCGGACGAAAGTGTCTGCACCAATTCTGCCAAGCTCTTCGATCGCTATGGTCGCGCCAGGGCAACCGATCCCGGTGGAACATGCAGATACCGTGGTTCCGCCTAATGTCCCAGTCCAGAGCCTATACTCTCGATGAGAAGAGACCTCATGCGCTGAATCCAAAGTGCTGCAATTTTCGGGACACGATCCGGATCACCAGGCAAGAAAACGTAGCTACCCACTTGACCTTTCTTTGCAGAGATATGGTACTGAATACCCTCACTGGTTTCGGGACTGGCGGCAGATACTAGTTTCTGTCCCATGTTACGCGCCAAGCACATCCTATCTTGTACGGACTTTGATTTCGTTTGTGCTAGCGTTTAAGCGAGGCCCTTGTAGCCTTCCGTTTGATGTACTGAATGAAGTGCGCGGGATCGATCGACTTGGGGCACGCTTCTGCGCAGTTGAACACTGTGTGACATCTCCAAACTCCATCTTCACAGCCCACTAAGGCCAACCGTTCGGCTTTTGCAGTGTCTCTGGTATCAGCTATGAACCGCGCAGCTTCGACGAAGGCTGCAGGACCGGGATACTTCGGATCCGTCCAGCCCATGGGACAGGCAGAGAAGCAGGACATGCAGTCAATGCAATCGATCGCAACATCGATGGCTTCCCGATCTTTTGGTGACTGGATGAACTCCTTCTCAGGGTAGGGCTCCTTCGCTTCGAAGTATGGTTTCACCATGTGCATTTTGGTGAAATACGGGCGAAGGTCAACAGCGAGATCACGGATCACCGGGATATGAGGCAGAGGACCAATAGTGACTTCGCGCCCCAATTTGATGATTTGCGTGTTGCAGGCCAGCCTTTGTTTGCCGTTAATGAAAGTGGCGCAGCTTCCGCAAACAGCACTTCGACATGAATATCGAAAGGCGAGTAATCTATCCTGCTTCTCCAGAACCTGGAACAGAGCGTCGAGGACTGTCATGCCTGGTTTTGTCGTAACCTCGAAAGTGTCGTAGTGTGGTTCAGTGTCCGTCTTTGGGTCGAACCTCTGAATGCGGAGCCGGACAGTCTTGGGTGGAGTGGTCAATACTTTCTTTCCTCAGGCTGGTATTTCGTTATCTTAACGTCGGAGAATTCTATTCGAGGACCATCAGGCGTCTTGTAGGCGAGCGTGTGTTTCAGAAAGCGTGCATCATCCCGCTTGGGGAAGTCAAGTCTGACATGAGAGCCACGGGATTCCTCGCGATTGAGCCCTGACACAACGATGACTTCTGCAAGTTCAAGCATCTCTTCCATTTCGATTGCTCGAATAAGATCCAAGTTGTAGATCTTGTAGCCCACTATCGGCCTCATCCGGCCGAATCTCTTTCTCATTTCCCTGAGTTTTGAGCCAGCTTCTTCCAATCCTTCTTTGCTACGGAACATGAACGCTCTGTCGACCATGAGACTGCGCATCTCTTCGCGAATAATGGAGGGATCCTCGTCCCCACTTCCCGTGAAAAAGCGCTGAATGTGGTCCTTCTCGGCTTTCAACGTGTCTTGCCACAAGGTATCTTTGGTTTCCTGCTTTGTCATGCCTTTAGCGTAGATACCAGCCTGTTCACCAGCAATCTTGCCGAAAACCACAGTGTCGAGGAGTGAGTTGCCGCCGAGTCTGTTAGCGCCATGAACGCTGATACATGCGCATTCGCCGGCCGCGTAGAGACCTTTGAGTTTGGTTTCACATTTGACATTGCAGTCGACTCCTCCCATCGTGTAGTGTTGGGCTGGTTGGATTGGGATGGGTTCTTTGATGGGATCGAGTCCCGCGAAATCTATTGCTATGTCACGGATGCCGGGCAGTCTGCTTAGGATCTTCTGTCGCCCAAGATGTCTTACGTCAAGGTGGACGTAGAGATTCTTCACGCCGCGGCCTTCATCGATTTCCTTCTGGATCGAACGGCTCACAATATCACGTGGCGCAAGCTCCATCGCTTTGGGAGCGTAGCGTTGCATGAAGCGTTCTCCCTGAGAGTTGACGAGATAACCTCCTTCTCCTCTTGCGCCCTCCGTGATCAGGATGCATGTCGGGTAAAGTGCGGTGGGATGGAATTGGACGAACTCCATGTCCTTCAATGGGACGCCAGCGCGATAGGCGATGGCCATCCCTGATCCTGTGTTGATCATCGAGTTGGTTGATTTGCCGTAAATCCAACCCGCTCCTCCCGTGGCTAGGATCACAGTCTTAGCCTTGAAGACCTCCAATTCCCCAGTGAGAATGTCGAAGGCGATGACTCCCTTGACGGCGCTCCCTTCAACAATGAGTGAGGTTACGAACCATTCTTCGTAGACCTTCACGTTTCGTTTGAGAACCTGTTCATATGCCGTGACAAGTAGGTAGTGGCCGGTTTTGTCTGCTGCGTAACATGTTCTTGGGTAGCCTGCACCTCCGAAGGGCCGTTGGGCAATTTTTCCGTCGTCCGTTCGACTGAACGGGCATCCCCAGTGCTCCATCTCGATGATTCTTTCAGGGCCGTCCTTCGTCATCGCTTCGACGGCATCTTGATCCGCCAGGAAATCGCTACCCTTGATCGTGTCATAGGCATGTTTCTCCCAATTGTCATCGCGATTGGCTTCGACGTTCCCCAGACAAGCGTTGATTCCACCCTGAGCCGCGCCAGTATGTGACCGGAGGGGATGAACTCGACTGATCACAGCTGTGTCAGCATACTTCGATGATTCGATCGCTGCCCGTAACCCTGCGAGCCCTCCACCAACAATTATCACATCATGCGAAATCATCATGTGCTCACTTTACCTAGCAAAGAACATCGGCCAGAATCCGTAGACCCCGAAAAGAAAACCCGCAATCCCCAACATTGCCAAACTGGCGGAGAGAAATCGGCGTCCTTGGAGCCCTGGGCCGAAGTCCAGAACGACTGTTCTTACGCCGTTGAGGCCGTGAAAGAGCGCGAGAGCAAGAAGCGCCAGGTCAACCAACGCGCGAAACAGCGCGGCCCAGTCAACAGTGAAGTTTGACGCCCATAGATGCAGCCCCAAAAAGACTACGAGGAGTACTGCAGTGATCCTCTGCAGAACCCAAAGCACCACACTTTTCCACAATTTCACTAATCCTCCTTCATCTCATCCACTCTTCAGTAGTGGTAGGCCCAGGAAGATGACGTATGCACTGATTGCTATTGCAACGGCCATACTGATCCAGAAACTAAGTCTGTGCTTGCGTACTCCAAATCCCAAGTCCAAGAAGACAATTCGTATACCGTTTAGACCGTGAAAGGCGATTATCCCTAACGCTATCAGATCGAAAGCAAGCGCTGGAGATCCCCCGATGTAGAACGGGTTCCGCATTACATCAAAGACCTGCGCTTGAAATCCAGTCGTAATCCCCAAACTAGCCTGTGTGATTGCAGTAATGTGTGTAAGCATGAAGAAAACCAAGTACAATCCTGAGATCCGTTGAATCACCCACGCGTACATTCCCAATCGCATGTTGCGCGGATTCAGATCGCTACTTTTGTCGAAAATCTTTCGCATCGTCTTAGTCACTATGATCCCTCCCCTCGATCTTCATCATAGAAGACCGCCTTGATCGAGTAGAGCAATGCCGCGAAGCAGAGTATTGCAAGTCCGACGAAGACGCCGAATATCTTCTGATAATCTGCCAAGTCTGCCTGCATTGCCTCGTAAACGAAGATCAGCTCGAGCAGAGTTAGCGCACCTGCTAAGCCGAGCCAGCTACGGGATAGCGTTGTGGTCTTCATGAATGTCACCTATTCGAACCATCCAACCTTGTTTCGAATACGTCCTCCACGCCGGTCAAGCCGGTAGATCCCACGCGCGAGAATCAGCATTGAAGCCGCTATTGTGAGGAGATATCCAATAATCGACAGACCGTCCGCGAAACTCAGACCTCTCGTAGCAACATGCAGGAGCAAGGGCATTAGGTTTGATACTGCGTAAATGCTCACAACAAATGCAGCAATCCAGAGAAGGAAATGGGGAAGTCGACCAATCCGAATAGTCATGGATCTGCCCCTCTGGTAATTCGCCGATTCACAATAAGCACGAACGCAATCAAACCGAACGCGATCAGATTCGTCAAGAAAACGGCTGTGGTGAAGCGGCTGTTTGCAAAGGTCCCTACCTGTCCAGGTGAAAGGTAACCATAGATCGTCAATGCCAAGAATTGGACTATTGCGAAGAACGCGAAAGCGGTGAACAATGGTCGCCTCCAGGGACGGCGCTCAGCTCCTCGATCAATGAACGGAACCAAGACTAGGAAGATGCCGAGTCCCGTCATCAGTACTATACCATACAATGGTTCGACGCTCTGTGTTTTGAGGAATTGATAGACTCCCATGAAGTACCATTCTGGTTCGAGTATACTTGGAGGATTCATGAGGTCGAATTTCTCTCCTAGTTTGAGTGGGAATAGTGACACGAATATTGAGAGCAGCCCAACCACTGCGATTGCCAGACTGACCTCGGCAAGCAAAACGTTAGGGAAGAACGGAACTTCCTCGTCGGATTCTTCCTTGTTCTCGCTAGAGTGGCTTTGCAATGCCATGCCTCCTAATCATGAAGAAGTGAAGCGCCATCAAGAGAACAAGCAACCCAGGGATCAACAAAACGTGACTGGTGAAGAACCGCCCGAGTGTATCAGTATAGTTTCGGCCCCAGAAAATGCCCGTTAACACAGTTCCGAATTCTGGAATTGAACCCGCCAAACCCAACCCAATTCCGGCTGCACCGACTGCCATCTGATCCCAGCGAAGCACGTACCCAGTGAAACCATCCATCAAAGTCAAAGCTCCAAGTCCAACGCCCACGATCCAGTTGAGTTCTCGCGGTCTCTTGTAGGCCCCCGTGAAGTAGACTCGGAGCATGTGGAGAACTGAAGTGATTATCATTCCATTCGCAGAATAGAAGTGAACACCCCGGATGAGCCAACCATAGCGGACAGTCATCGTTATCTCCTCGACACTGTCAAAAGCGGCTTCGGGAGTTGGAGTATAGTACATTCCCAGCATCACACCCGTCACCGCCAGAAGGACGAAGAAGAGAAAGGTCAAACCACCGAGGCAGTAGACCGGGTTCAATGCACGCTCCGTGATTGTAGCGGTTATGATAGGTTCGATTCTCGTTCTTTCGACGAACCAGTTCCATATCCTTTCTGAGAGTGATCGCTGAACCATCTGAATCAACGCTCTCCGTAGAGTGGAAGGCCGCTTTCGTAGCCGTTCGCGAAAATCTCGCCCTGCTCATCAATCTCAAGTTTGACTTTGGGTTGAGGTCGCGGTGGCGGGCCCGCTAGGACATCCCCGGTCTTAGGATCGAACACCCCCCCGTGGCAGGGGCAGAAGCTTTGTTGGGGATTATTCTCCCAACCAGCAACAACAACTTTGTTGTAGTGAATCTGACAACCCAGATGCGTGCAAAGTGCGTCGTAGGCGACGAATCCTCCATCGGGTAAGTGAATCAGCACAGCCGGGCGATCTTTGTGCGGGTATTCGAAGAGGACACTGTCGCTTACCGGGACATCCTTGGTGTTTGCGATTCGCAAACGTGGATATGTTACGGGGCCGGTCTCCTTGGGAGGAATCAGATATTGTGCCAATCGCTCAATGGGCAGAAATAGAACTACTGCTCCGAAAAGGACCGCGGCTTTCAGCACGTCTCGTCTACTGAACTTGGATTTCTTTGGCGGATCCGTGCTAGGCAATGCTCGTACTCAAGAGTAGGTAGACCGGATGCTGTTTATTTATGTCGGAATGAAAGAAAATACTACTATGTAGCCTTGAAGTGAACCACTACTCTGTTCAGACCCAACCTACTGCAATTGCTCTGCGCAAACCAAGGAAAGGATTCTCACACGGTAGAAAATGATACAGCCATATAGTATCGGATTGAAAACTGCTAAGGGCCCTCTTTGATGCGACTCCTTGCTATTCTGATTCTGTTGGTTCTTGTCGTGCCTTGGGTTGATGCTCAGAGTGACGTCAAGGTCGTGCCTGAAGTTCTCTTCAAGAATCTCGACTTCCCTGACGCACTTGCTTTCGCGCCAGATGGCCGGATCTTCTTCAATGAGAAGAACACTGGCAATATTCGAGTGATCCAGAAGGGGGTTCTCCAATCAAGTCCATTTGCGACTTTGAGAATATCAAACTACGGCGAGCAAGGGCTTCTCGGAATTGCGTTGGATCCGAGCTTTGCGAGAAACGGGTTCGTTTACGTGTACTACACATACCTTGATGGTTCGCTATACCATGGACGAATAACCCGCTTCACAGCCGCGGGTAACACTGGAACGAATCCAGTTCACTTATTCGATGTCACTGATCCAACACCACAAAGCACGAATCATGATGGTGGATATCTGAAGTTTGGACCTGACGGAAAACTGTACGTCCAGGTCGGCGAGTTCGCTGTCCCTTCATTGTCCCAGGATCTATCCTCGAATGCAGGCAAAATACTCCGCATGAACCCAGATGGATCAGCACCAACAAACAATCCGTTCAAAGGAAGTTTGGTGTATGCGTACGGAATTAGGAACGCGTTCGGGATGGACTTTGATCCAAATACACACATGCTGATTGAGACAGAAGCGGGACCTTCTACAGACGAGATTAACATTATCACCGCAGGTGCAAACTACGGGTGGCCGATGTGCACCGGCGTTTGCAGTAACCCTGCATACGCAGACCCTATCATAACGTTCAACCCAGCAACAACCCCGACAGGAATCGCCTATGGCTCTCCCAACACGTTCTATTTCGGCGAGTGGAACACTGGAGAACTTAAGCGCCTCGAGCTAACACCAGATGCGGGAGTGCGGTCAGTCGATCAAGTCTTTGCTTTGAACACTCCCGCAGGTGGAATCGTCGCAGTTGAACGCGGACCTGATGGCAACATCTACTTCTCCACAACAAATGCGATCTACATCTACCGTCTTGAGTCACGGCAAACACAGACAAGCACGACTCTTATCAGTCCAATAACAGTATCAACGATCGGGATAATTCCGACAGCCACAACGGATTCTGGACATTCCTTTGATTCGCGACAGACCTTCACGCTTGTTGCAGCGGTCTCAGTCGCATTGACTATAGCGATTGGCTGGAAACTATATCGCAAAGTTTCAAGGCAATCCAGCAAATCAGAGCAGACGTAGCCTGCTGAACCGTCTTGAGTTATCAACGTTTGTACGGTTGGCCTGTGAAGGCGAAGGTCTTGAAGAGCTCGTACACCTTCTCAGGAATACCTTCAACGACGTTAAGCCCCATCGCACGGGCAACATCCAGCGTGATGGGTGTTGCGTGTGACATGTATCCGCGAGCCAGAAAATCCGCAACTCGTTCCGCCTGCTCTTTCTCCATCTTTCCTTCTAGGAGCCAGAGCACAAAGGCCTTCGCGTTCTCAGTCTCCAAGTTGGCGACGTCTGACATGATCACCATTCGGTCCGTAACGTTCTGAATCGGTTTGGTCTTGATGAGCGTCGCTAAAGAGCTGGCGGGCCACATGCCGTCAGGTGTGGGAATCTGCGGATCCACCGGTCCCAAGACACTGTACTTCTCCATCCGGATTTCGTTGGCTGCGAGGCTCATGAGTGAACCGCCGGACATGGCGTAGAAGGGAACCATAACTGTAACCTTACCGCTGTGAAACTTGATCGCCATCGCCATCATTTGCGCCGCCAAAGCATAACCTCCCGGCGTGTGGAGAATGAGATCGATCGGTTTGTCATCCGGTGTTTTGCGAAACTCTTGGAGAATCTTCTCTGTGTCCTCTATCCCGATCTCAGGTTCTTCGTCAGCCCCCTTCCAAAGCTCCTTCTTGTGAATCATTGTGATGACTTTGGTGCCACGCTCCCGTTCAATCCCCTCAATAATCCGCCCACGCCATGCTAAGACCTCAGCTTTGGTAGTAGGCCTCTTAGACGCCGCTGTGGTCGATGCTGGTTCCGAGGCAGGTGTCTGTCCGTTGCCTGCTGTCTCCTGCTGGGTCTCGTTCTCGTTGTCCTCATCGCCCTTTTCCTCAGCTACCTCGGAATCTCCTCCGGTCGATTTTTCCGAGGATGACTGCTTCTGTTGGCGTATGAAGTAGATGAGGACCAATGAATTGAGGGCAGATATCAGAATTAGCCCTAATCCCAAGATTATTTCTGCGTCCAAGTCCAATCTCGCTTCGACCTACTGATCATAGACCTTGCCAGGCTTCTTTCCTACACCGAATTCGATTGTTTCGAAGAGCTGATGCACTTTTTCCGGGACGCCTTCCGTCACATTGAGGCCGATAGCCCGCGCGACATCCAGAGTAATGGGAGTCGTGCTTGCCATGAAGCCACCCACGAGAAAGTTAGCAACCTGAGCAGTTTGGTCTTCGGTCATTTTGTCTGCCAAGAGCCATTTGACAAATTCCGCTGCGTTTTCGGTTTCCATGCGTGCTTTTTCTGATAGCAGGATAGTGCGATCGGCTATCAACTCCACAGGTTTTCGTTTCAAGATTGCCATTATCCAGTTGGCAGGCATTTCGTCGATTTGCGGCTCTACTGGGGCGAGGATACTATATTTCTCCATCATGATCTCGTCCGCAGCAAGCGCCAAGTATGTCCCACTCGACATGGCGTAGAATGGAACCATTACCGTTATCTTTGCGGGGTGATGTTTCAAAGCCATGGCCATCATGTCAGCAGCGAAAGTCAAACCTCCTTCAGTGTGAACGATGAAATCGATTGGCTTGTCACGCGGGGTTTCCCGTACCGCCTGCAATATCGTCTCTGATTCTTCAAGAACGATTTCGGGTTCGTCGTCGTCTGTACTCCATGGCTCTTTTCGATGGATTAGAGTGATGATCCTTGTACCGCGTTCCTCCTCAAGCTCACGTATCAACTGTGACCTTTGGGCAAGAATCTGCTCTTTCGTAGGACCTCCTGCTTCTTTCTCATCATCTTCCTCTTCGTCTTCTTCTTCGTCCTCGGCTTCTTCAGCAGCTTCAGCCCGCTGAGATGTGGATTGAAGTTTGCGCATAACGTACAGACTCGTCAGCGCATTGATGCCGACCGATGCGACGATCGCCGCGGAGAGGAGAGTCTCCAGTTCTGCCACTACGATTCACCATTTTCGAAGAGCAAGAGCGAACGTTCCAACGTGAATGATGGCGCGCGGCATCTAAAGGTTTTCGAGACTTGAAAATCCACACTGGGGCAGCAGTGGAAGCCATTAGAGTAGACTTTGCAAATTCCCCAAACTAGTCCTAATCTGCGATTCTTGGCACTTCGATCTTGGACGGTTCGTAGTCTTCCAGTCGACCATTCAGGAACGCGTCGTACGCCTGCAGATCAAGTAGACCGTGACCGCAATTGTTGAACGTTATGACCTTCTTTTCACCGGTTTTCTTGCATTTGAGGGCTTCGTCGATTGCGTATTTCACGTTGTGTGCCGTTTCGGGAGCTGTAATCATGCCTTCTGTCTGAGCTAGAATTCGGGCTGCTTCGAAGACTTCTGTTTGCGAGTAGGATACTGAGGTCATGTAGCCTTTGTTGATGAGGAAACTAAGGGACGGTGCTTTTCCGTGATATCGAAGTCCTCCTGCGTGGATTGGAGGTGGCTGATACTTGTGCCCTATTGTGTACATCTTCATCAACGGCGTCATTTCCGCTGTGTCTCCGAAGTCGTACGTGTACACGCCGCGAGTTGTCGAGGGAACGGCTTTGGGTTCGCACGCGATGAACTCGGTAGCCGATTTTCCTTTCAGTTTATCAGCCATGAACGGGTAAGCGAATCCTGCAAAATTCGACCCGCCACCGATGCATCCGCATATGACATCGGGTTCAACATCAATCATCTCAAACTGTTTCTTCGCTTCCAGCCCAATAATGGTCTGATGTAGGAGCACGTGGTTCAGAACGGACCCCAAGCAATACCGTGTATTATCGTGGCCTAGGGCATCTTCGATAGCTTCACTTATTGCAATCCCGAGTGAACCGTGATTACTTGGATCAGACTCCAGAAGACTTCTTCCAAATTTCGTATTTTTGCTTGGCGAGGCGACAACGTCAGCTCCGTGAACTTCCATCATGATCCTGCGTCCAGGTTTCTGATCGTAACTCACGCGAACCATGTAGACACTGCACTTCAATCCGAACAAGGCAGAAGCCATCGCAAGAGCAGTTCCCCACTGTCCAGCTCCAGTCTCAGTTACCACGCGTTCGTTTCCCTGAACCATGTTGTAGTATGCTTGCGCAATCGCGGTGTTGGGTTTGTGACTTCCGGTTGGGTTGACGTATTCACACTTGTAATAAATCTCGGCAGGCGTGTTGAGAAACTTCTCCAGCCTTCTCGCGCGGAGGAGCGGTGTGGGACGGGGGAGGCGCAGATACGCATCATGTACCTCGTCGGGGATTTTGATGAAACGTTCTGTCGAAACTTCCTGCATGATCAAGTCTTTCGCGAAAAGTCGAAGCAACGGCTCAGGTGACATCGGTTTCAGTGTTTTCGGGTCAAGTGGAGGTGGCAACGGTTCTGGGAGGTCTGCGAGTATGTTGTACCAGTGTGTGGGCATCTCGTCTTGGGGAAGGTAAACCGCATGTTCCTTCTCGACTGGATGTTTTGACATAAATTCACTCTCCTGTGGATTGGTGTCGTCTGCAAGCGCCATAGCAGCATTTAAGACTTTGTTGCACATTTCTGTACGTCAGAGGTCGATGCGCGAACATGTGGAGGCAAATCTCCGAACGACTCAGAGAATACCCTGCCAAGCTGAAAGTCGCCAAAGCACTTGTCGAGCTAGGACTAAGTGTCAAAGAAGGATCAAAGATCTACTGTGGCGGAATCGAACTCTCAGACGTCAAGATCGCGCGATACCTCGACGTAGACCGTCGAACTGTAAGAGACACTGCACAATTGATTTCCTCAGACCCAGTTCTCAAATCCGTCTTCGAGAGAATTCGCCCAGTAGGGCCATTCCTTGCCGACGCGGCCAGATTTCTGGGATATAGTGTCATCGAGATCTATGCAGATCCTCATACAGTAGGAATTGTAGCGCAGGCGGCATCTCTAATCGCGCAAGAGAAAATCGCGATTAGACAGGCTGTGGCAGATGACCCGGACCTCACACCCGAACCGAAACTCACCTTGGTCGTCGAGAAAGAGCCTTCAGGAGTAATTCTGCAGAGAATGTTGAAAATCCCTGGCGTGATGAAAATTTCCACTTATTGAAGCTAGGAAGAGGCACTGATCGGGATTAGTTTTCGAATACGTTTCCGGGTGATAGAATCATGTTTGGATCTAGCGCTCGTTTGGTTGCGATCATCTCATTGAGCGCGCTCTCGCTGAACATGAGTCTGAGTAGGTGTTTCTTCATTTTTCCAATTCCGTGTTCGGCTGAAACGGTGCCTCCGAACGCCACGGCTTCGCGAGCGAGTTTCTCAGCAAGTCGTTCAGCTTGAGTGAGTTCTTCTTGATTCCTGGGAAGTATGTTAACGTGGAGATGGTTCTCCGCGACATGACCGAAGACGTAGTGCTCTAGATTTGACGCTTTGAGGATTTGCGAGTAGGATTTGACCATTAGATCAAGTTTCTCGTCGGGCACTGAGGTATCGGTTCCGATCTTATGCATTCCTTGAACCTGTTTCTTGCGCTGTGCGACGATTTTGTTGATGGACTCAGGAATGGCGTGTCTCAATTGCTTCAAAAGCTCCATTGTGCGTTCGTCCATTCCGGTGACCGCGTTATCTAGAGATGAATGGAAATCCTCCAGCGGCTTTTGGAGAAATCCAACTGCCTCAGCCAGATCCTGATAGGAGAATTCGCAGAGAATCGCTCCGACTGTTTTCTCGTCAGGTAACTTAATTCCTGCTCTGGGTCCACCATCCTGTCTCATTTTCCGAAGCAAGTCGAGCGAATTGTGGTCAAGATACTCCAGCGAATGTACCCTCAAAGGAGCATTGGGATCCTTAAGTGAGCGAACTCGAATCACAAACCCGACCGCGTCATCCTCCGAGGGAAAGAACGCAAGGAACATTGCGATGTGCGCAGGCGCGACCGTCAAGGCGACTTCGATTAACGTGATCACTCCTAGAGTTCCTTCTGATCCGATGAAGAGGTCTATCAGATCCATCTTCTCCGTGCTGAGATATCCCGCCGTTGACTTCGCATGAGGTGATTCGTATGATGGTATTGGGATAGTCCTGACGCTACCATCCAAGCATTTGACTCTGACCGTTCTACTCGAGTCGAGCGAGTTTTCTCCGCGACGAATCTCGAGAACATCGTCCGTGGCCAGAACGACTCTGAGGGCTCGTACGTGATTCCGCGTGCGTCCGAATAGATAGGTTCTGGCCCCTGAAGCGTCGGTTGCGACAGTACCTCCCAATGATGCTGAGTCCTCTGTAGGGTCAGGTGGGTAGAGGTATCGGTGAGGATCGGTCAGAAAACGAGGCAAATCCTTCCAATCGGGATCTGAGGATACGTCCCCGCTGACCAAATCCTTCTTCGCAATGCGGTCCTGGAAATCCTTTAACCTGATTCCCGGCTGAACAGTGACGCGCCATTCGTTGCTTCTTTCATCCCATCGTATCCCGACGATTCGGTTCATCCTATCCAAGGACAGCAATGCACCACCATGTGGAACGGCCCCTCCTACGATCCCCGTCCTCCCACCCGACAGCGTCACAGCCATCTTCCTCTGATTCATCTCTCGTAGGAAATCCGCAACTTGCTTCTCGAATATAGGGAAAAAGATGGTTTGAGCGTGCCCGGGACCAAGCCCCGATTCGTCCGCGAGATAAGATGCAAATCTGGACTCCACAAGCGCTTCGGAATCAACCCTAACGGGACCATCGTCCTCAACGTCGGAAAGCGGTGGAACAGCTGTGATCTCAATCAAGAACTGATTCAGACCATCGAAGTCCTGCGTCCAGACTGAGCACTGTCATTTGGGCGAATGTTCACCCAGTCGTTCGTAGGAGACGATTTCCTCTAGCGGTTTGCGCATTTTGTTGCGTTTCGTCTTAGGTTCCTTTGGATAGCCGAATGGTATGACCGTGACTAGCTTCATTCTCTGGGGTGCGCCTAAGAGGTCTTTCACTGCGTCTTCGTAGAAGTTTGTGACCCAGCAGGCTCCGATGCCCAGTTCCCAAGCTGCCAAGACCATGTTCTGTATGGCGCGCGTACCATCGATCTCAGGAAGTTTCGCTCCGTCCATTAAGATCGCAATGGCGAGCAGTGCCTTCGCGATGTGAGCACCCGTGGGAGTCAGCGACGCAATCTTGTTCAGAGTCTCCTTGTTCCTGATAACGACAAACTGCCACGGCTGTGAGTTCTTTGAGCTAGGGGCCAAACGTCCCGCCTCCAAGAGTCTGAGAAGACTCTCATCACCGATGGGTTTGTCGAGATATTCACGTATCTCTCGTCGTGTCCTGATGCAGGTGAAGGTGTCCAACGGTGGAATCACAAGTTGGGCAAGCGATAAATGAGCCTCAAGAATAATGTTGCTATCTTACTCTGGTGTCAGTTTTGCAGGCGATTCAGAAAGTCAACGACATTATGGTACGGAAGGTCATAACAGCCAAACCCGCAACTACGCTGACGGAAATTGCTCGTCTGATGCGTAAGAACCGTATAGGCAGCGTAATCATAATCAAAAACAGGAAGCCAGCCGGCATCTTGACTGAGAGCGACTTCATCAAGCTCGTTGCGCGAGGAACAGACATGAAAAACGCGGTAGCGGAAGACTTCATGAACAGAAATGTTGTCACCTGCGAAGCGTCAATAACCGTAATCGACGCCTTGATGGTCATGCGCTCTGAGAGAATTCGTCATCTTCCAGTAGTCAAGAACGGCAATCTAGTTGGTGTAATAAGCATACGGGACTTGATCGCGGCTACGCAGTTCTCGTCGTTCTACGTGATATGAGCCTCACGACATACTTCGACGCTAGTCCCTAAGCAGCCTTGACGTTCTTTTCGATGATTCCCCAGAGATCCTCTTCCAACGTGCCACCGTGCTGCGGTTTCTCCACGAATCTGCCGATCTCACGCCACGCCCTATCGTGCACAATTATGGTTGGAATTCGAAGTACATTCATTTCATCAGCTATGTCGCGGTTCTCATCGAAATCAATCACCTTGATGTTCAACGCGGCGTTGTTGGCCGCAACAAATACCTTCGCCAGGTTGGGAAGTTGCGCTCTGCATTCTCCGTTCCATTCAGTTGCAAAAACAACGAAGAAGAAGCGATCGGTTAGGCTTGAGAGCCTGTCGATGACATAGGATTTGGGTTGATATTCCTGTATGCGCTTCTTGATGGTTTGCTTGACGGTTGAGTTCTTGATGTTGTCCACGTAATCCCACAAGTTAGGGTGTGGTCCGATGACGTTTCGGAGAAGTGACAAACTGACTACCTACAAGCTGTTCATTAGGTTCGCTTTAGTTGAAAAAATTAGGCAGCGTCATATGTGCTGCATTAACTCCATGGCAATCGTGTTTTCTATCAGCTAATGTCACAGAAGCCAATTATTAGAGTTTTGGCGAACTGAAGATGGTCTCCCATGCTCGGCCTTGTATCGATACTACTTTCATAGCTTGGCGAGAGTCACAATTCTCTTCGCTTTGAATACTAGCTTGTCCCGCTCGCCTTTTTCGGCAGTCCCGTGAACCTCTAGTTCCTTTCCGACAAGATTGGAGAGAAATTCTCTTTCCAATTCGATGGATGCTCTCTTTTCTTTGAGCATTCGTTCGCGGAATTCCAGTGTATCGGTCGGCGCAAACTGCCTAGGGTCCTGTTCGGCAAGTATCACGTCAGTGACCCCAGTGCCGTCATCCATTCTCAACTTTCCATACAGAGTGATTTTACCTGCCTTGATGGATTTGCAGTGATCGCATGTGAGATTCCCTTCAGAGACAGATAGCGGGTCATTGCATGTCTCACATTTTGCTGTAAGCGTGGGACGATCAACAATTTCAAGGACTAAACCCTTGATCCATGTAGTCAGGCCGCTTTCGAGGGCGATTACCTGCCTAATGTCTTCCCATGCGGGTCTCTCAGAGACAGCTTTGTCGGCAGCATCAATTTTCGTGAGAGGAATGGAGCTTAATTCCAGCTGCCCGCCGAGACCCGAGCGGACCCTTACGCCTGTTACCCTTATTCTGTTTCCGGGACGAAGTTTCGTCGCACCAGTCGCCAGCTCTCTCCAAAGAGTCAACTTAACAGATGCAACATCATCTCGAAGTGTGAAGGACGCAACGTTCACAGTCTCGCCCCTTTCTGTCGCCACTTGACGCATTAGAGGCTCGTCTGAAACGACTCCTTCGACGATCAGCAGGCCTTTTGCTGTTTCTAGAGCATTCAGCTTGGAGAGTGAGGGTGAGGCGACTTCACTGGTTGATTTTTGCAGCTCGCCAGATTTTCCGAGGCTAAGCCTCAGCTCGCCCAATCGGTCACGAATTGAGATTCCCTTGACGGAGATTGAATCGCCCTCGGCTAGTTGATTCACCAGCTCCGCTTTGTCGTCCCAGAGGGATAGAGAAGCGATTCCGCTTTCGTCTGCAATGAGTAGCGATGCGACCTTCACTGTGTCCCCGGTTGAGCGTTTGACCTCGCGAGGCTCGTTCTTCGCCAATACAACTACCGCCAAGTCTGCTGACCCGGTCTGCGCGGTCAGATTACCAATCTTGTAAGTCTTGGCTACTGGCATTTTCAAGTACTCTGGTGCGGATTCCAGAATTGCGACTTGGCTTCGCGTTTCTACGTGAAGTTCTGGTCGTGAGTTCGTGTCGAGCTTCGTTCTGGCGTTTACAATTTGGAGAATCTCCCCTCTCTTGATTTCTCGCAACTCTTCAGCTCGCTCGTTCCAAGCGACTATTGGAATCGTTCCGGATTCATCCGCGATAATCGTCCTGAGGACACTGCCTAAGCGATCTTCCTTTGTGAACGAGTATATTCTCGGATCCATTTGTACGATTCCAACGGTGTTTACTTGATTCGCTTCGGTCGCGATCTTGCCGAGCGGTATGAAGAGGTCACTGAATTCCGGAAAATCCGATATTGGCATATCTTGCGGATCGATTTCGATGCTGCTCCGATCTCCTGCATGAACTTCAACATCGCCCGCTAGACCCTGTCTCGTGTATGCATGGCCGATCCTGATGATCTTCCCCTGCAGGATACCTTTCTTCGAAGCTGTGTCTGCATGCCTATCCCATAACGCACAGGGAACGCGCCCGGTCCTGTCAACCATGATGACGCGCACCACGCGGCCAGGCGTCCCATCGCGCCTCTGAAATTCCCGTGGCGGCCAAGCCAACAAAACTCGACCGGATATTGTCACATCGTTGAGTCCGCTCACGAGGTCTTTGACCTGCATTCTTCCAAGGTCTGTGCCACGCATTTGGATGAGAAGTTCTTCCGCGACAAGTCTAGCGGCGCCTTCATCCGAGAGTAACCCACGACCTTCGTTTTTCTTCTCTTCAATGAGAGCAAAGACCTGTTCTGCAGAAAGGTCATGCCTTTTTGAGAGAATGTCATCCACGATCGACTGGACGGTGGACACGGGAAAAATCACCTCACTCGATTGGCTCGTAGTTGATGAATTGCGGAACCTAAGTCTTCTCTTTGATGGCGACATTGGGGATTTTGAGGGAAACGTTGAGGTACATCAATGTTCACTTTACGGAACATTAATATGGCACTCACCATGTCGCAATGCTATGGCGCGGAAGGCGAGCCGACAACGCGCCGTGTCCAAAAGACATTCGCGTGTCCTCGCCCCACCGCCTCTATCTTCAAAATAACCGCGACTAATCAGAAAACGGGTCTCGTTAATGCATTCAATCAAGCCAGTATATTGTGCGAAAACTATTCAAGTGAACTTTGCCGCTCTTTACTTGAAGTGTCAATGGAACCACAGTATGAGAAAGTTGGTCGCATTACGCACTTCTACTCCAAACCGAGCGTCGCAGTGGTCGAGTTATCCACTACCCTGAACAAAGGGGACAAGATCGTGATCAGAGGCAGCAACACTCACATCGAACAAACCGTGGAATCAATAGAAATAGAGCATAAACAGCTTGCAAGCGCGCAGGGCGGACAATCCATCGGAATGAAGGTTAACGGCCGAGTGCGCGAGAATGACATCGTGTACAGAGTTAAACCAAACGCGTAGGTCCATAGAACCGCACAATGCCTAGATATCAAGTACGAAGCCCGGTAGACATCTCGTCGTTGCTCCCACAAGATTAGAATAGCCGCGGAAGTAACTAGGGCAATCCGAAGGAGAAAGAACCAATGGCAGAGGTCACCATCGAAGGTACTGTACTTGTTGTAACACCGATCCAGTCCTCGCAAGGAAGGGCTATGGTGCAGATTACATTGGGGGACCCGTTAAAAGGACCCGTCACATATCCGCTAGAAATGGACAGAGAGGTTGCTGGAATCACCATAGCAGTTCAGAAAACCCTACAGCAACTGCCAGGCTTTGGACAACAACTTGGGACGCCCCGACTAATCGTGACATTAACGGAAGAGGAATACCACGAACTGGGCCGCCCAAGATATCCAGACCACGTTACGATAACATTGAAGGTTCAAGTCTGACTTTTCGTCAGTCGACCAAGTCCAGATACTCAGTCCCAGAAGAGCCTAGTTCTGGCGTATTCTCTTTCAGCTTTCAGAACATCGACGTAGAGATCCTGTTCTGTTCTATGAATTCGTCTGAGAATTCGAGTGGCTGTCGCTGGGCCAACTCCTCGGCCACTCATCACTATCACAGCTTGCTTACCCTTCGTTTGAACTAGGCTGGCGCTCAGGTGGCTTTGACGCCAGTTGTGTTGCTCTTCTGGAGCCAGTTTGGCGCCCTTTTTCTTCTTCTTGACGATGGCTGCGAGCGAATCATTTCTGTGATAAGTTGCTGCAATTAGTGTCGAGGCGCATTTCGGGCAGCGTATTTTCTCATGCAGGTCGCCCACAACTCTGACTGCGTCCCAGTCGCCGTTGAACATGCACACTAAACGCACAGTTTCTGTCAGTAATCTTTCCTTCACTATGTCTGTGAGCGATTTTGATGGTACGGCTGGTCTCAAAAGGTCATGTGGAATTATCTTGTCGATGATAGGCGTAGCGTACGGTGAACATGTTTCAGCTCGCTCACGTGCAACGTCAATGACAATTTGCCTGCTCTGAATGCTCGCGATGATCTGCTTGGTGGTTGGGAGGTCAAATTTCTCGAGCAGAACCTCTCTTTCAGTCTCCGTGTTGAGGGGTGTGTCCTTCATAACGCGGACTAACATACGCGCTCGGTTAGTCCGATAGTCCGCCTTTCTTTCAACAATACCGAATCGGCGAGCCACATGCCAATGCCTCCAAGCGAATAGATCCGAGGTTTGCAGCGTCTGTATCAGTACCGTTTCAACATCTTCCGGCGTGAACTTCGAGAATTCCAAAGCTACAGTTTCAGGTTCAATCTTGAATGGGCTGATCAGGGCTATGCGGTAGGGATCCGTCTGCGTGGCCACGTTTACGCCGTATTTGGCGCTTAGGAGTGAGGCCAAGATCATGGCGAGCGTGTCGTTGACCGTACTTCCGAAACAGGCGTGTATGACGATGCAGTTCTCGAACTTCTCCACGATAATGTGCTTGTCTGTAGGCAGAGGAAAGTTCCTCACATGAGCTTTGACGGTTTCCGCGACCTTTTCCATCCCGGAATCGGTGAGCGCCAGCTTCTCCTGAATCTCCCTTAGTCCCGCAGAATCTTCGAGCCTCGAAGCAACCTCCGACCTTAGTCTACCCACCTCCTGGGCCGTTTCGAAGCTAACGGGGATAATTTCGCCTTCCCAACTCGGAATGGCGTCGAGCGTTGGGGCTGTGGGCTCGACTTCGATCGATAACTTCTCCTCGTTAATGTTAATGATCTTCCATGTCTGGCCGTGAATTATGAAAACCGTCCCGCCCTTACATTTTCTCGCCACGAAATCCTGGTCCAAGGTGCCGATTCTTCGCTTCCGGAAGAAGTCGAAGACGTGGAATCGTTTCACGTCCGGTATTACTGACAGATTCTCGTAGTAGTAATGAAATGTTCTCGGAAACCGAGGCGATATGACTCCTTCAAAATGCCTAATGACACGAATGGAGTCTAGAAACTTGATGAAGTCATGTACCTCTTCTCCGGTCATATCCCGGAAGGGATATGAGCCATGGATGATCTCGAACACATCTCCAAGCTTAGCTCTCTTGAGATCGAGTGCGATTCCTACAATCTGATGGGCCAAAACATCCAAGGCTTTGTCGTGGACACTGGTCTTCTCGATTCTCCCGGCCTTGGAGTTGGCGCCGATGACGGCTGCCTCGAGGAGATCATCAGCCCATGTTCCGATAACTGTGCCCTTCGCCGTTCCACGTAGCGTGTGTCCACTGCGGCCTATTCGTTGAATCAGTCGGGTAGACATTCTAGGAGACATTGATTGGATGATGAAGTCGACGGTACCGACATCGATTCCCAGTTCCAAAGAGGATGTGCAGATCACCCCCTTTACCGAACCATCCTGGAACCCCTTTTCGACCTCCTCCCGTATCTCCCTTGACAATGATCCATGGTGAACTCGAACTGGAAGTTCAGGAGCTAGCGCATGAAGCTGCGATCCAACCGCTTCTGCTTGCTCACGCGTGTTTGTAAAGACGAGCGTCGACTGTTTTTCGGAAATTATCTTGGCGATTCGCTTGGCTCTTGCTATTGTAGTGGGCGGTAGCCCGAACCGATCGGAATCTTTGATGTCGTCCGATGTGGGGGCAACGTATTGAACCTGAACCTCGAACTGTCGCAGCTCTTCGGACTTCGCAACTGTTGCCGGTCGTCCGGTTCCAGCCAAGAATTGACCTACTTTATCCTCTTCACCGACCGTAGCGGAGAGACCGATCCTTTGGAAGTTTCTGCCCGCGAGATGTTGTAACCGCTCTAAGCCGAGAGATAGCTGAACGCCGCGCTCATCAGTAGCGAGTTCATGGATTTCGTCAACGACAACCCATCTCACGCCCTTGAGGTGTTCCCGCATCCTGCGGCCTGGAAGTATAGCCTGAAGAGTCTCCGGTGTCGTCACGAGCATTTCGGGAGGAGACCGGGCTTGCATCACGCGAGTACTGGTGGGCGTGTCTCCGTGTCGAACCTGGACTTTGATATCGAGCTCCTTTCCGATCTCGGAGAGTCGCCGCACGATATCACGATTTAGAGCTCTCAGTGGGGTTATGTAGAGAATTGAAATTCCCTTTGTTTCTCCTGCTGAACGTTGTTCGAGGAACATGTTGAAGATCGGGAGAATTGAGGCGAGAGTTTTGCCGGTTCCAGTTGGTGCGATTACGAGGACGTTCTTTCCTTGGAGGATTGGTGGAATGGCGATTCTCTGAATATCGCTGGGTTCCTCTAAGCCGATCTTTTCCAAGTGGCTTCGGATGGGTCTATGCAACTGCGCGAATGTGTTCTCGAGCATCCTTGGGACTCCAACCTAGCCTGTCTCGATGAACTCAACGAAGGAAATCTCGCTCTTAAGCAGAAGTAGGTGCCTTAGGCCGGCTCGGTGAAGTTGTTCACTGCTCATCCGGATGAGGGCTTCTCGTAGGCGAGATAGACAAAGATGAGTAAGAACGCTAGGATTGCTAAGAACATGATTCCGATCTGAATGAGACCGTACATCTCATCGGTTGTCAAGATGCGAACACACGCCTGCCCCTAGAAAGCAAGTGCCCTTTTAAACACTGCTCAATCTAGTGCTATTCGGGCGACGTTTCTTTCGCTCTCCAACGAGCAGTTATGTTGGAGTATTGTGAATCCTTCTTTCCGATTTTCTCAAACTGGTTAAGGGCTTCCGCCACTCGTTGAGCAATGATGTGGTAACAGAGACCTCTCTTCCTTTCCATGACTCGGAAATAGTAATCGTCACAGTAACAGAACGGAATATCGGGCATGACTTGATATTCACCCTTCCTGCCTTGAACCGCCCAGACGACTCTGGCGCTCGGTTTGAATTCGTAACGTCGAACCTTTCGTGACTTCGCCAAATGCCAACCATTCGTGAAACGTTCGCCTAATGCCTTGAGCAATGCGTCACTTAGACGAGCTGAGAGTTCGCTGTGAGCTTTCAGCTCCGAAACTGCTTCCTCCATTAGCTCGTTTTCTACTTCGTAGGCGCGATGCATGTCCGAACCAGCAAGAATTTACGTGTACCAGGCAGCTTCGAGAATGATTCTCTTTGGAAACTTTCAAAGTTGCCGATATTGCCGATATTTATTGACCAAGTAAGTCTGGAACCGCTGTCAAGAACTCGATGTTCAAGAAATGTTTTTAAGTGGTCATGCTGCGGTCTATGCGAACGCGCTGGAAACGTTTTGAAGCGCGTTTGCGTTGTGCTCCGGAAGATATTCTCGGAGGCAGAACAAACTCATGTACCATGAAGAGAAGAACAACATGCCGAAGTACGTGCTGACAGGCACGACCACGATGGGCGTCGTCTGTCGTGATGGAATAGTCCTTGGAACGGACACTCGTGCCACGCTAGGCACGTTCGTCGCGCATAAGAAAGCCAAGAAAGTGTATGCGATAGACGATCATGTGGCTATGACGATCGCTGGAGGCGTCGCTGACGCCCAGACCGTTGTTGAGGTTCTGCGCGCGAATTCGAAGCTCTACAAGTATGAGAAGGGTCTCCCAATTCCGATAAGTGCGGTTGCTCGATTAGCGGCCAATGTTTTGTTCTCGTCGCGGTACTATCCATTCATCCTTCAATCAATCATTGGGGGAGTAGATGATGGTGGTCCCCACATCTTTGCCCTTGATCCTCTAGGCAGCGTCACCGAAGAAAAGTGCGTGTCAACCGGATCGGGATCACCAGTGGCTTACGGTGTCCTCGAGCCAGGTTACAAAGAGGGCATGGCCATGAAGGACGCAATACCGCTCGTGGTTAAGGCGGTCAACTCGGCCATGAAGCGTGATTCTGCGAGCGGAGACAGCTTTGATGTTGCGGTCATATCGAAGGAAGGTTACCGGGAACTCAACGAGGAGGAAAAGAAGCGCATACTCGTTGAGGCCAGTTAACCGTACGTCATGAGAATTCTGAACATCTAGGTTTCACGAAGGTTTCCCCAGTGGCTAGACTCGTAGATGACTCACAGGCAAGAATACGCGAGACCATAGTCACCCACATGCCCAAAGAGGCCGAGATAACCAGGATCGAGTTCGAAGGCCCACGCCTAGCGATATATGTGAAGAACGTGGCACTGCTGCTTGAACAGAGCTACGTGGTCACAGACATCGTCAACCTTCTGCACAAGCGAGTTGTAATTCGCTCAGATCCCTCCATCCGGCACACCGAAACTGAATCAGAGCGCCTCATCAAGGGAATCGTCCCAACCGAGGCGGAGATCACAGAGATCAACTTCGATCCCACATTAGGCGAAGTCGTGATCGAAGCCAAGAAACCTGGACTGGCTATCGGCAAGGACGGGTCCACGCTGTCAGAGATCATTAAGACGACGAGCTGGCGTCCCAGAGTACTTCGTGCACCTCCACTGCCGTCCAAGATCATCGCCAGCACACGCCACATTCTCCACTCTGAAAGCGAAGAGAGAAGCAGAATATTCCGGGACGTCGGAGAACGCATCTTCCGACCACGAGTTACGAGGACGTCAAGGGTTTTCCTGACGCCACTGGGAGGATTCCACGAGGTCGGAAGATCGTCAATGTTAATTGAGACCGAAGAGAGCTGCGTCTTACTCGACTGCGGAGTCAGTGCAGGCGCCAATCAGCCGAGTACCGCTTACCCGCGAATCGATTCGGACAACTTCGACATAGACAAGCTCGACGCGGTCATCATATCTCACGCGCATCTGGACCATTGTGGGTTCGTGCCGTTCCTTTTCAAGTACGGATTTGATGGACCTGTTTACTGCTCCGAACCAACCTCGGTGCTAATGACACTCCTGCAGCTCGACTATCTAGATGTGGGCAACAAGGAAGGAGCCTACGCTCCATACGACCAGAAGGACGTCCGCGAAGTAGTCATGCACACAATACCCGTCAAGTACGGCGTAGTAACAGACGTAGCACCCGACATCAAACTCACCCTACACAACGCAGGCCACATAATCGGAAGCTCGATTGTTCACCTACACATCGGAGAAGGATTGCACAACGTCGTGTATTCTGTGGACTGGTCAAGCCCAATCACAGTAATCGATCCGGCCGGCCAAGTCCAGATTACTCGAATTGGCGAACTAATCGACCGTTTGATGCAGGAGCATAAGCCAACCAAGGGGTTTGTTGAGAGAGTTCCGAATCTTGATGGTTGGAAGACCTTTGCCTTCGATCCATCAACTTGCGAGTTGAAGACTGTTCCCATCACCAGCTTCCTAAGACACCCAATTTCAGAGGAGCTCTATGAGGTTACTACGTCAACAGGAAGGAAGGCACGGGTGACCGACTCTCATAGCGTTTTCACGGTTAGCAACGGTCAAATCGCCGCAGCCAAAGTCCGCGAATTAAGGAAAGGCGATTACCTGGTCGGCACAGGCCTCATTCCGAACTTTGCTTCTGCTAGCCCTATGATCGAGCTAGATGAGAGAGAATTTCGCGTCTTCGAGAACGACCGAGCAAAGCTCCGTCAGTTACTCGGGAAATATCGTGACGATATCAAACGCAAGTTCCCCGATCGAGAACTGGAAATCCTGCGCTGGGTTCGCGAACACTTCGAACGTGGGGCGTATCGATCTGCGATCGCGAAGAAATACCATGCAAAGGCTTCGAGAGTGCGGTCAATCTTCCGTGAGCTCGGAATCGATGATTCTCCAAGGCTTAAGGCAAACCTCCCGAAGCACTTCGAGATAACCGCACAGTTCTCTCGCTTCCTAGGCTACTTTGCCTCAGAAGGAAGCACTCAGGGTAACACTGTCGTCATAACCAATTATGACGAAGGGGTGAGGGCCGATTGCCTGAAAACCATCGAACCCATCTTTAATTGCCGGTACTTTGAGGATAAACGTGAGGTTAGATTCCACTCACGCAGCCTTAAGAAACTCCTTTCGTTAGTCGGTGCTCTGGGTACAGCGCACACAAAGCGAGTTCCATCGATAATACTTAGTGGACCTGAGGCAAACGTCTGCGAATTCCTTAGAGGCTACTTTGAGGGCGACGGATCCCTCCGCATCAGGAGCAAGGGATGTTCGATCAGTGTTAGCTCTAAGAGCGAGCTTCTGCTCCAGGATGTTGCCTTTCTGCTGCTCAGGTTAGGAATCCCAGTCACTTTCGAGTACAACCGCACATCGGATATGCACATCATCACAATCTATGGCCTCGACAACCTGGCACGGTTCCTCGAGAAAGTGAAAATCGAGGAGTGGTCCCGCGCCCTCATCGCAGTGAATCCCAAGAGACGCAAGAACCCTCTGTGGAACCGTACCCCGATAGCAGCGCTCTCACCGGAACTTCAGGCGCGACTTCTGAAAACCGCTTACAGGTACGCGAAGAGCATTGGAAGAGATCACCTGGAGACTTTGCTGCAGTTTGGTGGAGAAAATGATGCTCTGATTTCTCATGCGCCATTCATCTACGACGAAGTGAAGAGCATTCGTAAGGTTGAGCCAACTCGACGATACGTCTACGACCTGTCAGTTGAACGTTACGAGAACTTCGTTGGTGGATTTGGATTCCTGTTCCTTCACAACACAGGGGACTTCAAGTTCGCTCGCACGATGCTCCTTGAACCGGCCGCATGTTCGTTCCCTAGGGTTGAGACGTTGATCATGGAGAGCACTTATGGTGCACCGGATGATGTGATGTCGGATAGGGAAACGGTAGAGGGGAAACTCGCTAGGATCGTTAACGAGACCGCTGAGAAAGGTGGAAAGATTCTGATTCCCACTTTGGCGGTGGGACGCGCTCAGGAGATAATGCTCGTCCTGAATAGTTACATGAAGAACAAGCAAATCAAAGAACTTCCAATCTACATTGAAGGAATGATCTCAGAAGCGACTGCGATCCACACGGCGTATCCAGAATACTTAGCTCGTGATCTGCGCGAACAGATTTTGTACAAGGACGTTAACCCGTTCCAGTCGGACTATTTCACGAATGTCGACCATCCGTCGGATAGAGAGAAGATTACAGCAGGCGCCCCTGCCGTCATCCTGGCTACATCAGGTATGATGGAGGGTGGACCGGCAATAGACTACTTCCGATACCTAGCCCCTGACGAGCGGAACTCCCTCGTGTTCGTCAGTTACCAAGTTGAGGGAACCTTGGGAAATCGACTGAAAAACGGTGCAAGGGAGGTATCATTGATGGGAAGAAACGGTAAGGTTGAGGCTTACAAGGTCAATCTGAGGGTTGAGAGTGTAGAGGGCTTCTCTGGGCACTCGGATCGGAATCAGTTGTTCGGTTTTCTGAAGCGCATCTCACCCAGACCGTCCCGAGTCATAGTTGGACATGGCGAGAGGCGAAAGACTGACCTGTTTGCACATCAGGTTTCTCGGATTCTGAAGCTCAGAACAATTGCTCCTGATATCCAGGAAACGATCAGACTAAGATAAGTTAGCGGAGACTAGTCGGTCTCTTCGTCCGCTCCGCTACCTGAAGGAGCCACCGTCAGAGCAGAGTTTTCTTTTCCACGCCAGACCTTCACGGTGGGTGGAGTCATTACGATTCGCTCCTCTCCCAGCCGAGCGATATCTCCCTGAATCGACTTCACGAAGTCAACAAGTTCGCTGATGGCGGATTTCGTTTCTTCGACGCTTCGCTTTGCGATTGGGGTGATCTTGACGATGAGGATGTTGCCCTCGATTATTTCCGCCTTGATCCTCGGGACGTCGGTTGGATCCCTTAGCGGATAGGCTTTGACATAGATTGGGTGTTGAATCGAAGGATTCACCAGCGGGAATCGTTCATCTCTCTCATCGTCGGAATCTATCATTGAAAGCCACGCTTTGCCGGGTCGTGTTGTCTCGGATGATAGCAGTTTAAACGTTTGCACAGGAACCTGGGCATTCTAACACGCCTGTGTTAAGACTTAGCAGGGCTTCCACTGCGAAGTATGCGAAGTTTGTCACCCACACGTACAAATTAGCTAGGGGTGTTTTTCCAGTGGAACGGCTCTTAACCTAGGTTGTGAATGACTTCCAGAAGTCGTCTCCAACGAAATGAAGGTTAGCGACTACCTTCCCTTTGGTCTGAGACTGCATCGCGTTAGATTCCATCTCTGCACGACCGAGCGCGAGGGCTTTGCCGTATTTCTCGTCAATGATGACAACGAGACTTCCTGAAGCAAAGTCGCCTTTGAACTGTCTGATGCCTGGTCGCATTATCTGTGCTCCATTAACGACATGTGAAACAGCTCCCATATCAACGACGATCTTAGACAAAGTGTTGATCAGCTCCTCGAACTTTAACGACGGAAGCAGCTCTGTTTTGGTTCGTAGAATCAATGGCTTCCCATCTACGAAGAACACTGAATTCCCATCGACAGAAAGTTCCTCGAACACCTTTGCTGATTTGAGTGTGGGTTCGGAGGCGGGATATCGCTCGGTGAACTCCTTGATTAGCTGTCGAACTTCCTTGTCTTTCAGGTGTAGCTTTGCGGGCAAGGACCTTTCAACCAGCTTAAGGGTGCTTATGCGTACTTAACATCGAATGCCTCGCCGCAGTCCGAAACTAGAAGCCCTGCATGCTCACCGTGCAGTTGGGTGATAATGCGCTTAGCCTAAGCTTTAATTTGGAGCGCCGTTCCTTTACGGTGAACGCAATTCCAGAGCCAGGTCAGAAAGTATAATGTCTGCAGTTGCCGACAAGATCTTCCAAGAGAGCCTAAGCAAAATTGTTCTCGTGGAACTGAAAGGTAGCCGTACCATACGTGGGAAACTGTACAGTTACGACCAGCACATGAACTTGGTATTAGAGGACGCTGAGGACGTCTCGAATCCAGAGAACACGCGAAACATCGGAACTATAATCGTTAGAGGCGACAACGTAGTACTCGTCTCGCCCCCTCCAAAGAGGTAATCAAGCACTAACCGAAGCTAGTTTTCTAGAAGTCGGTCGAGATGACTAAGGGTACAGCTTCTTTCGGAAGGCGCGGACGATCCAAAACGCACATTCGGTGCAGACGTTGCGGTCGCCATTCATACCACATCCGATGGAAGCGATGCTCCGCTTGCGGTTTCGGTGCCACAAGGAAACTGCGGAGCTATGCTTGGCAGACTCATACAATGAACAGGTATAGACGAATCAGGTAAACGGAAAAACCAACCGATACCCGCATATTCTGAGTTTCTAGGATCTCAGAAGGCGCGCTGAATTCAGCATAAACGCTAGTTCTGAGAATGTATGAATGAAAGCCGCTGCTAACGGGTGAATCATTCCAGCTATTGCTAACGCCACCCCGAAACCATCCACGACCAATGTGCCTGCGAAATTCTGCAGGATCACGCTTCGATTCTCTCTCCCCAGCGCAATGAGCTGAGAGATCCTACCCAGCTCATTGGTCATCAATGCGATGTCTGCGGTTTCCAAGGCCACATCTGTACCCGACCCCATCGCGATGCCCACAGTGGCTTCTGCCAGAGCAGGAGCATCATTGATCCCATCCCCCACCATTGCTACCTTTCTACCCGAGGCGAGAAGCTCTCGGATCTTCTCCGATTTCTGTTCAGGGAGGACGTGGGCTTGAACCTCGTCTATGCCCAGCTCTCCCGCGACGGCCCTTGCAGTACCTTCGTTATCGCCCGTCAACATTATCACTCGAAGACCCATACCCGTCAATTGCGAGACCGCGTGCCTCGCTTCTTCCCGCACAACGTCTGCAACGCTCAATGCTCCGCATGCATGCTTGTTGTGGGCGACTAGGACGACTGACCTGCCACTACGAGACTCTTCATACACCAGCTTCTGGACTCGATCGGACTCGGTTACGCCGTAAGCTTCCAGCAGAGCCTGATTTCCCACAAGGATTTCCATTTCATCATTCAATTTGCAAACAACTCCTTTTCCAGGTAGGTATTCGCAGGAGGAATGCTCGGGACTCGATTCGCCAAGTTCGGCGGCCTTAGAGAGGACGGCACGAGCAAGAGGATGGGATGAATGTCGTTCAGCTATGGCAGCAAATTGGACGACCTGCCTACCATCGTGCTGATCCAGAGTTTGGATGTTGACAATTCTTGGTTCACCCAAAGTTAGCGTACCGGTCTTGTCGATGACAACTGTGTCGATCTTGCTCAGTTCCTCGATGTGCACACCGCCTTTCACAATCATGCCTTTCCTTGCGGCTTTAGTGATACTCGCTAATAGTGCAAGAGGTGTCCCAGTTGCTATTCCGCAGGCACCCGCAACAACGATCACCGAGATTGTTGAGAGAACATTGCGTGTGATTACGAAAGTAAAAGCGGCCAGGATGAGTGCTACGTAGATAAGATTGGCAGCGAGTCTGTCACCAATCCTTTCGATTGGTGCCTTTGTATGCTCCGCCGCCTCTACGATGCTGATGATCCGTGAAAAGGTGGTGTCGCGGCCCACGTGAGTAGCCTCGACCTCCAAGAAGCCGGAGTCGTTGATTGAACCGGCAAATACTCGATCTCCACTGAGTTTCTCGACCGGGAGCGACTCGCCAGTGATCGGAGCTTCGTTGACGAATGCAGAGCCGTTTAGAACTGTTCCGTCAACCGGAATCTTCTCCCCAGACTTCACGATCACTATTTCTTCGACTCGAACACTCTCCGCTGGGACACTGACTTCTACGCCTTCCCTACGCACTATTGCCATTTTGGGGGCTTTTGCGATTAGGTTGCCGATGGCCTGTCTTCCGCGACTCATTGTGAGTGATTCGAGTTCCCCGGCGAACAGGGCGAAGAAGATGATGACGGCGGCCGGGATGAATTCGCCCACAGCTAGAGATGCGATGGCGCCTATGCTCATCGAGGCTTCCATGTTGAGAGTGCGATTCCGAACGGATTCGATCGTTTCCCGGAAGATTGGTATGCCACCGATTAGAGTGGCTAGTACGGCGACCACGTCAAATGGGACGTACCCCTTCCATAGGCCTAGCCAACTGAAGAGTATACCGCCGGCCAACAATACGAGTCGGAGGATGCCGACTTTGCCGATTCCTGGGAGTTGTTCTATGGACCCCAATCTCGCGTTCATTCTTTCGTGGCGGTAGATTAGGCTGTTACCCTAATAGCGTCGGGTAAAACGCTCAGGTCT
>Ga0209619_10000175_pt1 | contig 41046 bp, 40 predicted proteins | sample Rifsed16ft3_FD_184011 | JGI IMG/M metagenome (GOLD analysis project Ga0209619, IMG submission 184011) | Soil microbial communities from Rifle, Colorado, USA - sediment 16ft 3 (version 2) | ecosystem: Environmental > Terrestrial > Deep subsurface > Rock core/Sediment | place: Rifle, Colorado... | reverse complement strand
CGCGGAGGGGTCCCCTCGGCTACGCTCGCGACCTTGCGCCCGCTCGCTGCCGGTTCCGCTCGACGCGATTTCTTCCTCGCTCCACAGGCCGCCTCGTCGCCCCCCCCGCATCGCCTAGGGGCCCCGGGATCCGGCACTCGCCGCCGGGCGCACGAACGCTGCGCCTCGGGTTCCTGGACGGCTTCTTCGCCGGGGGCCGGGGGGGTCGCCGTGAGCGATGACCTTCTCTCGGTCCGCGATCTCGTCGTCTCCTTCCGCACGGAACGGGGGACGGTCCGCGCCCTATTCGGAGTCTCCTTCTCCCTGGCCCCCGGGGAGACGCTGGGCCTGGTGGGGGAATCGGGGTGCGGCAAGACGGTGACGGCCCTCTCCCTCCTGAAGCTTCTTCCCTCGCCGCCCGCCGCCATCGAGGGGGGAAGGGTGTTTTTCCGCGGGAGGGACCTGCTTCCCCTCCCCGAGGACCGGATGTGCGAGGTACGCGGGAAGGAGATCTCCATGATCTTCCAGGAGCCGATGACATCGCTCAACCCCGTTCTTCCCATCGGAGACCAGGTCGCCGAGGTATTCACCGCCCATCGCGCCTGCGGGAGGACGGAGGCCGCCGCGCGGGCCGTGGACTGGCTGCGGCGGGTGAAGATGCCGGACGCGGAGAGGAGGGCGCGGGAGTACCCGCACCAGCTGAGCGGGGGGATGCGGCAGCGGGCGATGATCGCGATGGCGCTTGCCCTCGAGCCGGCGCTCCTCATCGCCGACGAGCCCACCACGGCGCTCGACGTCACCATCCAGGCCCAGATCCTCTCCCTCCTCCAGGAGATGCGCGAGCAGCAGGGGATGGCGATCCTGTTGATCACCCACGACCTCGGGGTGGTATCGGAGTTCGCCGACCGGGTGGCGATCATGTACCTGGGGCGCATCGTCGAGATCGCGAAGACGGGCGACCTCTTCGCCGACCCGGTCCACCCGTACACGCAGGGGCTGCTCCGGTCCCTGCCCGGAACGAGAACGGGGGAGAAGCGGCTTCCGTCGATCCCGGGGATGGTTCCCGATCTCGACGCCATCCCGCCCGGCTGCCCGTTCGCCGACCGCTGCCCCTTCCGGCAGGAGGCGCGGGACCGCTTCCGCGCCGGGGAGACGGGAAAGGACGAACTTGCGGTCTGCGACCGGGTACCCCCCCCCCTCGAGGAGTACGCCCCGGGGCACTTTGCGGCATGCCACTACCAGAGGAAGGTCCGGAAGGGGGAGGGGGGATGAACCGGGAGAACGGCGTTCTCCTCCGTCTGGAGAACATCTACAAGTTCTTCCCGGTGAGGAAATCGTTCTTCTCCTCCGAGGCGCTGCGGGTGCATGCGGTCGACGGCGTGTCGATCGAGGTTCCCGCCGGGAAGACGGTAGGGTTGGTGGGGGAGTCGGGCTGCGGCAAGACGACGCTCGGACGCGTGGCGATCCGCCTGGTTCCCCCCGATTCGGGGAGGGTGGTTTTCGAGGGGCGGGATATCACGGAGGTTTCCGGCGAGGACCTCCGCCGGACCCGGAGGAAGATGCAGATCATCTTCCAGGACCCGTACTCCTCGCTCAACCCCCGGATGCGGGTCCGCGACATCGTAGGGGAGGGATGGCTGGTACACGGGGTCGCCCGGGGCAGGGAACTCCGGGAGATGGCCGAACGTCTTCTCCAGAGGGTCGGGGTCTCCCCCGACGCCGCCGACAAGTATCCCCACGAGTTTTCCGGCGGGCAGAGGCAGCGCATCGGGATCGCCCGTGCGATCGCCCTTTCCCCCCGGCTGATCGTGGCAGACGAGCCGGTGTCGGCCCTCGACGTCTCCGTACAGGCGCAAATCCTGAACCTGCTCCGCGACATCCAGGAAGAGTACGGGATGGCCTACCTGTTCGTCTCCCACGACCTGCGAGTGGTCCGCCATGTGAGCGACATCGTCGCCGTGATGTACCTGGGAAAGCTGATGGAGGTCTCCCCCGCCGTCGACCTGTTCCGCGAGCCGATCCACCCGTACTCGCGCAGCCTCCTCTCGGCGTTGCCGATGCCCGGAGGGGCGCCCCGGGAAAAGATCATCCTTCGGGGGGAGATCCCGAGCCCGATCCACATCCCCCCCGGGTGCCGGTTCCACACCCGATGCTTCATGGCGGAGAAGATGTGCGAGGAGGTCTGCCCGCTCCTGCGGGAATCCGCCCCCGGGCGCTTCACCGCCTGTCACTTCGTGTAGGCCGGCCTCTCCCCCGCGAACGGGGACCCCGAAAGGCGAGCCGATCCCGGCGCCCGGGGGCGCTTCACCGCCTGTCACTCCGTATGACCGGGCCTTACGCCCCCCGGGGCGTTGCGTCAGGCGAACGAATGGTCCCGGACTGCGTCCACGAAATCGTGGCGGCAGTAGGGACAGAATTTCCAGTGCGGGGAGACCATCTTCCGGCACGACGGGCAATTCGATACGAGGGAGTGGCCGCACCCCGGGCAGATCACGAAGTCGGCCCCGAGGGACGTTCCGCAGTGCGGGCAGCCGGCGCCGAACTCCTCCTCGGTCTCCACGACCCGGTACAGTTCCGACAGGGTCGTCACGCCGGCCTTCACCTTATCCAGCGCCGCCTGTCCGAGCGTCGTCATCCCCTTGGCAACGGCGAGCTGGCGGATGTCGTTCTCGGAACCATTGGCCATCACGAGGTCGCGCACCTGCTGATGGAACGGCAGGATCTCGAAAATCCCCGTCCTGCCGCGGTATCCCGTCCCTCCGCACGCCGGGCATCCCTCCCCCCGGAAGAACGCGATCTCCCCTTTTTTCGCTTTCGCGAGGCCGATCCGCGCGAGGTCCCTCTCGGACGGCTCCTCCCGGACGCGACACTTCGGGCAGATGACCCGCACCAGCCGCTGGGCCACGATGCCGATCAGGGTGGAGGCGATGAGGTAGGAGGGAATTCCGAGGTTGCGCAGCCGGGTGATGGTCGCCGCCGAGCTGTTGGTGTGAATCGTCGAGAGGACCAGGTGGCCCGTCAGCGCCGCCTGCATCGCGATGGTGGTCGTCTCGAGGTCCCGCATCTCCCCCAGCAGGATGACGTCGGGGTCCTGCCGAAGCATCGCGCGCAGGGTCGATGCGAAGGTGAGCCCGATCTTTTCCTGGACCGCCACCTGGTTGATCCCGGGGATCTCGTATTCGATCGGGTCCTCGATCGTCGTGATGTTCCGCTCCACGGACTTGATCTTGTGGAGTGCGGCGTAGAGAGTCGACGTCTTGCCGGAGCCGGTCGGCCCGGTGACGAGAAGGATTCCCTGGGGACGACGGATCAACTCATCGAGTTGACCGAGTTCCGTCTCGGACATCCCCATCGACGCAAGGGGGATGTGGGCGTTGAGCGAGTCAAGGATCCGGATGACCACTTTTTCGCCGTACGACGCGGGCATCGTGGACACCCGCAGGTCGAGGGCCTTTGTTCCCACGCGGACCCCGATCCGGCCGTCCTGGGGAAGCCGCTTCTCCGCGATGTCCATCTTGGCCATGATCTTGATCCGCGAGATGACCGCCCCCTGAACCCACTTCGGCAGTTCGAGGGACTTTCGCAGAATCCCGTCGACCCGGTTGCGGATGTGCAGGGTCGTTTTCATGGGCTCCACGTGGATGTCGGAGGCCCCCTGGTCGACTGCCTCCGAGACAAAGAGGTTCACCATCCGGATGATGGGGGCCGCCTCGCTCTTCTTCCGGAGATCTTCGGTGTCCCGCCCGTCGCTCTCCCTGACGTCCTGCACGACCTCGACCAGGCGTTCCTCGGCGATGTCCTTGACGATGGTGCTCAAGGATGCCCCCAGGTGGTAGTGCTGGTCGATCGCCCAGAGGATGTCCGTGCGGGTGGCGATGGCGGGCTTGATGGTGTACCCGGAAGCGAACCGGACGTCCTCGAACGCCTCGAAACTTAAAGGATCCGCCATGGCGATGTGGAGGTCCCGCACCTCGATCGAGATCGGCACGATCAGGTGCTTCCGCGAGACCTTCTCGGGGATCAGTTCGATCGCCTGGGGCTCGACGGGCGTATTGGCGAGGTCGATGAGCGGGATCCCCAGCTGGATGGAGAGGGCCTGGGCGATCTCCTCCTCGGTTGCCATCCCCAGGGAGACGATGACTTCGCCCAGTTTCTTGCGCTGGGTGCGCTGCTCGGACAGGGCGCGCGTCAGGTTCTCCTCGGACAGGAGCCCGGTTTCCACGAGCAGTTCGCCAAGACGCTTCCGAACAGGTGCCAACGGTCCTCCACCGCCGGGGCTGCCAGCCCCTCCCACCTATATCGGCAAACCGGGGGGAAACTTGCGGGTGAAACCGGGTCCGCACGGGGGCATCCAACCCTACGTCAGGAGGGACCGGAAATGGCGCGTCGTCGCGGATTACGATGCCCCCGTTGCAACGGGGCGATGGTATACGAGCGGTTCCAGGACATGCTGGATCTCTTTTACGCCTGGCGGTGCCTCAACTGCGGCGAAATCGTCGACCCGGTGGTGGCACGGAACCGGGAGGCGGAAAAGAAGCATAAGAACAGAGCCGCGGGGTGAGATCGCTCCCTCATCAAATGTCCAGGGATGATTTCCAGTAAGGGGGGCATCCTCGTTGACACCGTTCCCATACTTGTGGTACGGTACCCCCTACTTTCTGGGCGGGGGAGGCTACGGAAGAGGTGCGCAAGCGACTCACGTTTTCCGTCCGGTTCGGAGCCGAGGGACGGTTCTGGGAATTCCGGATCGGCCGCAGGGGGCTTGTTGCGACCGCGGGTGTTCTCGCCCTGTTTTTCGTTCTGGCGACGCAATTTATCTATGATTACCGGGAAAATCTTTGGAAGGTGAGGGAATTGGGGAGCCTTCGGCACCGGGTCAGCGAGCAGAACCTGACGCTTTACAACCTCTACGCGAAATTCGAAAGCCTGGAGACCGAGGTGGAGCGGATCCGGACGCTGGACGCCCGTGTCCGGTCGCTGGTCAGCATCAACGAGGCATTGCTGCCCGGCGGAAGGAAAAACAGCGGGGGGACGGGGATCGGGGGCGCGGAAACGCCCGAGTCCGCCGCCGCGACCCGGCTGGACAGCCTCCTTGACCTGCGGTTCGACCGGTTGAAGGAGAGCATCCTCGTGGACGGAAAGAACCTGGAGGTCATCTACGAGAAGCTCGACGTCCGCCGGACCTTCTTCGAGAGCCTGCCTTCCCTCTGGCCGACCCGGGGGTTGCTCACGTCGGGGTTCGGCGTCCGGGTTTCGCCGTTCACCGACACCAAGGTCTTCCATCACGGACTGGACATCGATGCCCCGAAGGGGAGTCCGGTCAGGGCGGCCGCGGGGGGCAAGGTGATCCGGTGCGGATTCGAGTCGCTGTACGGAAACATCGTCGTGGTCGACCACGGGAACGGCTACCGCACGTTCTACGCCCACCTTTCGGAGCGGACGGTCGAGGCGGGCGACACCGTGCAAAGGGGGGATGTGATCGGGAAGGTGGGGGTTTCGGGGCGGACGACCGGCCCGCATCTCCATTACGAGGTGCACGTGAACGGCCTTCCCGTGAACCCGATCCGCTTCATGAATTAACAGGGAAAGGGCGCAGTCGCCAAGTGCTCCCGGGGCGCCTCCCCGTCGGAGCGCTTTTTTTTGGAACCGGCAGCTGATGGAAGGACCTCACCGATGCTGGGAAATCTCTTCAAGAAAGTATTCGGCACGCACAACGAGCGCGTGCTGGATCGGATACGGCTGATCGTCGACCGGATCAACGCTTTCGAGCCTGCGGTGGTGAACCTCCCGGACGACCGTCTCGCGGGGCGCACGGCGGAGTTCCGGCAGCGGCTGGAGAAAGGGGAGTCCGTAGACGACCTCCTCCCCGAGGTCTTCGCCACCGTCCGCGAGGTGGGCAGGCGCGTCCTCGCGATGCGGCACTTCGACGTCCAGCTGGTGGGCGGGGTGGTTCTGCACGAGGGGAAGATCGCCGAGATGCGGACCGGCGAGGGCAAAACGCTCGCCGCCACCCTCCCCATCGTCCTGAACGCCCTGACGGGTCGCGGCGTCCATCTCGTCACCGTGAACGACTACCTCGCGAAACGGGACGCGGAGTGGATGGGGGCGATCTACCGGTTCCTCGGCCTGTCCGTAGGGGTGATCGTCCACGGGATGGACGACCAGGAGCGGCAGGCGGCCTACCGGTGCGACGTCACCTACGGGACAAACAACGAGTTCGGCTTCGACTACCTGCGCGACAACATGAAATTCCGCATGGAGGACATGGTCCAGCGGGACCTTCACTACGCGATCGTGGACGAGGTCGACTCGATCCTGATCGACGAGGCGAGGACACCCCTCATCATTTCCGGCCCGGCCGAGGAGTCGACGGACAAATACGCCCGGATCAACTCGATCCTCGGCTTCCTCAAAAAGGAGGAGGACTACAAGGTCGACGAGAAGGCACGCAGCGTCCTGCTGACCGAGGACGCGGGGATCCCCAAGGTCGAGCGTCTCCTTTCCGTGGACAACCTCTACGACCCCCGGAACATCGAGATCCTCCATCACGTGAACCAGGGCTTGAAGGCGCACGTCCTTTTCAGGCGCGACGTCGACTACATGGTGAAGGACGGCCAGGTGGTCATCGTCGACGAGTTTACGGGGCGGCTGATGCCGGGGCGCCGCTGGTCGGACGGCCTGCACCAGGCTGTGGAGGCCAAGGAGGGGGTCAAGATCGAGAACGAGAACCAGACCCTCGCCACGATCACCTTCCAGAACTACTTCCGCATGTTCGAAAAACTCGCGGGCATGACCGGCACCGCCGACACGGAAGCGGTGGAGTTCAAGCAGATCTATGATCTCGACGTGGTGGTCATCCCCACGAACCAGCCGATGATCCGGGAAGACCTCCGGGACCAGATCTACCGCACCGAGAAGGAGAAGTTCCAGGCCGTCCACGAGGAGATCCGGGCCCTCCACGAGTCGGGGCGGCCGGTCCTCGTCGGAACGGTATCGATCGAGAAGTCGGAGCGGCTCTCCGGAATCCTCAACCGCCACGGCATCCCCCACAACGTCCTGAACGCCAAGCACCACGAGCGCGAGGCGCAGATCATCGCCGAGGCGGGCCAGCCCGGCAAGGTGACGATCGCCACGAACATGGCCGGGCGCGGCGTGGACATCAAGCTCGGCGAAGGGGTGGTGGGGAAGGGCGGCCTCCACATCATCGGGACCGAGCGGCACGAGTCCCGGCGGGTGGACAACCAGCTCCGCGGCCGCGCGGGGCGCCAGGGGGACCCCGGGTCGTCCCGGTTCTACCTGTCCCTCGAGGACGACCTCCTCCGGATCTTCGGCTCGGACCGGATCTCCCCGCTCATGGAGAAGCTCGGGATGCAGGAGGGGGAGCCGATCGAGCACAACCTCGTCAACAAGGCGGTCGAGAACGCGCAGAAGAAGGTGGAGGCCCACAACTTCGACATCCGGAAACACCTCCTCGAGTACGACGACGTGATGAACAAGCAGCGCACGGTCATCTACGACATGCGCGAGGATGTCCTCTCGGGGGAAAGCCTGCGGGATACGGTGATGGAGATGGCTGGCGAGGCGGCCGAGAACATCGCCTTGCGCTTTTCCGAGGAGAAGGTGCATCCGGAGGAATGGGATCTCTTAGCCTTGCGGGACGCCGTCTTCTCCCAGTTCGGGTTCCGCCTGGAGATCCCCGAAGGCGACGTCCAGGGGCTCACCCGGGAGACGCTCGCGGTCCGGATCGAGGAAGAGGCACGGTCCGCCTACCGGAGAAAGGAGGAGGAGTACGGGGAGGAGGCGATGCGATACCTCGAGCGGATGTTCCTCCTTTCGACGATCGATGCGTTGTGGAAAGACCACCTGCTCTCGATGGATCACCTCAAGGAGGGGATCGGCCTTCGGGGGTACGCCCAGAAAGACCCGCTGAAGGAATACCAGCGGGAAGGGTTCGACATGTTTTCCGACCTGGTGTTCCGGATCAAGGAGGAGTCGCTCAAGCGCCTCTTCCATGTGAAGGTCCAGCGGGAGGAAGAGCCCCGGAAGATCGCCCGGACGATGCCTGCCCCCGCGCGACGCGTGAACCTCTCCCGCGGCGATATCTCCCGGGCGGGGGTAACCACCCAGCGCCACGTCTCCCGGAAGGTCGGGCGCAACGAGCCGTGCCCATGCGGCTCGGGGAAGAAATACAAGAAGTGCTGCGGAATGGGGGGTTGACGGGATGCGCCCCGTGAGGGAGATGGTCGTCCCCGGCTTCCGGGGGGGCGGCGTCTGGTGCGGGATCAAGAAACAGGAAAAAGCCGACCTCGCGATCGTTGTGAGCGAACGGCCATGCACCTCCGACGTACTCTTCACGCGGAACCGTGTGGCCGCTGCGCCCATCGAGTGGGGCCGGGGCCTCCGGTCCCGTTCGGCATTGCGCGGCGTGGTCGCCAACAGCGGAAACGCCAACGCGTGCACGGGCAAGGAAGGTCGGTCGGCGGTCCGGAGGATATCCGCGGAAGCATGCAGGGCGCTCGGGCTTCGGGACGGATCCCTTCTCGTCTCCTCCACGGGGGTGATCGGGGTGCCCCTGCCTGTGGGGAAGATCCTGGCTGCGGTCCCCGGGCTTTGCGCTTCCCTCTCGGCAGCGGGGATTCCCCGGGCGGGCGAAGCGATCCTCACGACCGACGCCTACCCCAAACGCGGGATGCGGAAGGTCAGGGTCCGCGGAGGGACCGTCACCCTGGGAGGGATCGTCAAGGGGGCCGGGATGATCGCCCCCGGCATGGGGACGATGCTTGCCTACGTGTTCACGGACGCCGCCGTCCGCTCCTCCGACCTGCGAACGGTCTTCCGGGAGGCCGTGGCACGTTCGTTCAACCGGATCGTGGTGGACGGCGACATGAGCACCAACGACACGGCGGCGATTTTCGCCAACGGCGCATGCGGGCTCCCTCCGCTCGGGGGCAAGGACCTCTCGGCCTTTGACGGAGCGCTGCGCCAGCTCCTGCTCGACCTGGCACTGATGATCGTCCGCGACGGGGAGGGGGCGACGCGGGTCGTGCGGATTTCGGTAACCGGGGCCAGGAGCAACCGGGACGCCGAGGCGGCGGCCCGCGCGGTGGCTACGTCACCGCTGGTCAAGACCGCGGTGTTCGGGGCGGACCTCAACTGGGGCCGCGTGGTCGCCGCCGTCGGGCGGTCCGGGACCGATATCGACCCGGACCGGGCCGAGGTTTCGTTCGCGGAGGAGAAGGTGTTGCGCCGGGGGATGGAGGTGGACCGGCAGGCCGAGCGCAGGGCGGCCCGGAAGATCCGGAAGGAGGCGTACGGCATCGACGTGGACCTGGGACTCGGAAAGGGGAGCTATTACGTCTACTTTTCGGATCTGGGGCACGACTACATCCGGATCAACGCCGGATACCGGACGTGAAGAGCGGTCGTTATTGCTTGAGAATCCCGAATCGTTTGTGCTACATATAGCAGGTTAGGCGTTCATCTCTCACGGGCGGGACTCTCCCCGGGGTGCCCCGGATCGACCGGGGTGGAGGGGGAGGGGCGGAAGGCCCGGAGGAACAACCCCGAAGCGAGGAGGAAGGGAGAAGATGGCAAACGGGCAAGGTTCGGTCATCACGATGAAGCAGCTGCTGGAGGCGGGGGTTCACTTCGGTCACCAGACGAAGAGGTGGAACCCGAAGATGAAGAGGTACATCTTCACCGCCCGGAACGGGATCTACATCATCGATCTCCAGCAGACGGTGAAGATGTTCCGCGCCGCCTACGATGTTGTGCGGGACATGGCGGCGGAAGGAAAGACGGTCCTGTTCGTGGGAACGAAGAAACAGGCCCAGGAGGCCGTCGAGGAGGAGGCGAGGCGCGCGGGCACCCCGTACGTGAACGTCCGGTGGCTGGGCGGCATGCTCACCAACTTCCAGACGATCCGCAAGAGCCTCGACCGGCTCCAGAAGCTGACGGAGATGGCCACGGACGGCACGGCCGAGAAACTCCCCAAGAAGGAAGTGCTCAGGCTCGCCAAGGAGCGCGCCCGGCTGGAAAAGGTGCTGGGCGGCATCAAGGATCTGCGGCGCGTTCCCGACGCCATCTTCGTCGTCGACCCGTCGCGCGAGGAGATCGCGGTCCTGGAGGCGCGGCGTCTTTCCATACCGATCATCGCCATCGTCGACACCAACTGCGACCCGGACCTGATCGATTACGTCATCCCGGGGAACGACGACGCCATCCGGGCGATCAAACTGTTCCTCGGGAAGGTCGCGGACGCGATCCTCGAGGGGAGTGCGGCGTACAAGGAGAAGACGGCTTCGGCGGTGAACAAGGAAGCCGAGGCTCCGGAGGTCATGATGGCACTGATCTCCACCGAGGAGGAGGCCCCCGCGGATACCGCAGCCGGAGAGATTCCCGCCGCGGCCGAGGAATAGCCTCCGCAAGACGGACATTCGACCAGGAGAGGACAAGGATGCAGATACCGGCGGAATTGGTACGCGAACTGCGCGAGAAGACCGGCGCGGGGATGATGGACTGCAAGAAGGCCCTCACGGAATCGGGGGGGAGCCTGGAGGCCGCGGTGGATGTCCTGCGGAAGAAGGGTCTGGCTGCCGCGGCGAAGAAGGCGTCCCGGATCGCCTCCGAAGGGGTCGTCGCGGCCCATGTCGCGCCGGGGTCCGCGGCGCTCGTCGAGGTGAATTGCGAGACCGACTTCGTCGCCAAGACCGAAGACTTCCAGGAGTTCGTGAGGCGGATCGCCGCGACGGTGAACGGGAAGGACCCGAAGGACGTTTCGGATGCGTTGCTCCTCCCCGGGGACGGGGGAGTCTCCTTGGCCGACATGCTGAACGAAAAAGTGGCGAAGATCGGCGAGAAGATCTCGTTCCGCCGGTTCACGCGCCTTGCCCTCCCGGCGGGAGTCCGGGGGGTGACCGTCCCCTATATCCACGCGGGGGGGAAGATCGGGGTGCTCGTGGAGCTCCTGGGCGCGGGGGCGGACGACGTGGAGTTCGGGGCGCTCGCCAAGGACATGGCGATGCAGATCGCCGCGGCGAACCCGCTGTACGTTTCCCGGGAGGAAGTGCCGGCGGAGGCGATCGAGCGGGAAAAGGCGATCTACCGGGAGCAGGCGCTCGCTGCGGGAAAGCCGGAGAAGATCCTGAACCGTATCGCCGAGGGAAAGCTCGAGAAGTACTACGCAGATTTCTGCCTGGTGGAGCAGGCCTTCATCAAGGATCCCGACCGCCGGGTGAAGGACCTGTTGGACGAGATGGCCGGAAAAAGAGGCGTCGACGTCCGCGTAGGGCGGTTTTCCCGGTTCCAGGTGGGCGAGGGCCTTGCGAAGCGACCCGACGACCTGGCGGCGGAGGTCGCGAAGCAGCTCGAACGAGGGTGAGGGGGAACACTCCTCGTTCTCCCGCCGAAGAAACAGGAAGTGCCCCCCGCAACCGGAGGTTCCGTGGGAAAACCGGTGTACCGACGCATCCTGCTGAAGCTGTCGGGGGAGGCCCTGATGGGGAGGCAGGCGTACGGGATCGACGACGGGATCCTCGCGGCCCTTTCCGAGGAGGTCCGGGACGTCGGGTCCCTGGGGGTCCAGATCGCGCTCGTGGTCGGAGGCGGGAACATCTTCCGCGGCATCCAGACCAGCCGGGAGTACGGCATCGACCGCGCCTCCGCCGACTACATGGGGATGCTCGCGACCGTCATCAACAGCCTGGCGCTGCAGGTGAGGCTGGAGCGCGACGGCGTGATGACGCGGGTCCTCTCCGCCATCGAGATGCGGTCGATCGCCGAGCCGTACATCCGGCGGCGGGCCCTGCGGCACCTCGAGAAGGGGAGGGTGGTCATCTTCGCCGCGGGTACGGGCAACCCGTATTTCACGACGGACACCGCCGCCGCGCTGCGGGCGATGGAGATCAACGCGGAAGCCATTTTAAAGGCCACCCGCGTCGACGGGGTGTACGACAAGGACCCTCTGGTCCACAAGAAAGCCAGGAAATTCAAGGAACTGACCTACATCGACGTCCTGCAGAGAAACCTCAAGGTGATGGACGCCACGGCGATCTCCCTGTGCATGGACAACAACCTACCGATCATCGTCTTCGATCTGGCGAAGAGGGGAAACATCCGGAGGGTGGTCCTGGGGGAGAAGATCGGCACCGTGGTCCGGGGAGGTCGCTAGTGGAAGCCCTGTTCAAGGACACGAGCGGGAAGATGGCAAGAAGCGTCGAGGCCTTCAAGAAGGATCTGGGGAAGATTCGGACGGGGAGGGCTTCCTTTTCCCTCCTGGACGGGATCAAGGTAGACTATTACGGGACTCTGACCCCCCTCTCGCAGGTAGGAACCCTGTCCGTCCCGGAAAGCAGGCTGATCACGATCACGCCCTGGGACGCTAAAATGGTCGGCCCCATCGAGAAGGCGATCCAGGCGAGCGGCCTGGGCCTGAACCCCTCGAACGACGGCAAGGTCGTACGCATCCCCATCCCCCCGCTGACCGAGGAACGGCGCAAGGACCTCGTCAAGGTGGTGAAGAAGATGTCCGAGGACGCGCGGATCGCGGTCCGAAACATCCGGCGGGAGTCCCTCGAAAAGATCAAGGAACGGGAGAAGAAGAAGGAAATATCCGAGGACGAGATGAAGCGGTGGCAGGACCGGGTCCAGAAGGAGACGGACCGACACGTGAAGAAGATCGACGAGATCCTGAAGGCGAAGGAACAGGAGATCATGGAGGTCTAAAACCCCTCCCTCGGACCACATCCGGCAACCACCCGACGAAGGAGGAAACGCATCATGGCCGTCATCATCAACGACGAGTGCACCGCCTGCGGAACCTGTCTGGATACCTGCCCGACCGGGGCGATCGTGGAGGGCGAGAAGTACAAGGTGACCGATGAATGCACCGACTGCCTTGCCTGCGTCGATTCCTGCCCCACCGGAGCGATCGTCCGGAACTAGGACATTCCCGACGGGGCACAACGACCAGCCCGCATGAAAAGCGGCGGACCCCCTTCCTCCCCCCTCCCTCGCCACGTTGCCATCATCATGGATGGAAACGGGCGATGGGCAAGGCTTCGCGGGCTTCCGCGCGCCGAAGGGCACCGGATGGGCATCCGGTCCGTCCGGGCGGTCGTGGAATGCGCGCGGGAAATCGGCATTTCCTACCTCACCCTGTACGCGTTCTCCTCGGAAAACTGGGGGCGACCCCAGGCCGAGGTGAGCACCCTGATGGGGCTCCTCCGGGAGTTCCTGGTCAAGGAACTTTCGGACCTCAACAGGCACGGGATACGGCTGAACGTCATCGGGGAGGTCTCGCAGCTCCCCTCCTACGTACGGAAGGTGCTCGACCGGACCCTGGCGGCCACCGCGGGAAACAGCGACATGACGCTTTCCTTGGCATTGTCGTATGCCGGCCGGGACGAGATCGTGCGAGCGGCGAGGAAGCTGGCCGCGGACGCGGCGTCGGGAAAGATCGTCCCGGATTCGATCACCGACGAGGCATTCGCCGGCATGCTGGACACGGTCGGGATCCCCGATCCGGATCTGGTGATCCGGACCAGCGGGGAGGTTCGGATCAGCAATTTTCTCCTGTGGCAGGCGGCGTATGCGGAGTTCGTCTTTACCGACATCCTGTGGCCCGATTTCGGGAAGCCGGAGTTCCTTGCCGCCCTCGAGGAGTATTCCCGCCGCGAACGCCGATTCGGACTGACGGGGGAGCAGGACAACCGTTCCCCGGGAGACACGTGACCGTGCTCGGGAAACGGGTCGTCACCGCGGTCGTTCTTTTGCCTCCCCTGGTGGGAGCGGTGATGTTCGGAAAGGGCTGGCCGTTCGCCCTGATGGCGGGAACGGTGACCATCCTTTGCGCCGCCGAGTATTTCAGCCTGTTCTTCTCCACCGCGCGGGACAAATGGTCCGGAGTGGCGGTGACCGGTCTGGTCTACCTCTGCGGGGTCCTCCTTCCGTTCCGGGCTTCAGGGGCAGCCGTGCTGTGCTGCGTCTCGCTGGCGGCGTTTCACTTCCTGGGGGGCGGGGAACCCCCCGCGGAGAAGGCGCGGGGGGCCGCGCTTGCGGCGCTCGGTGCCGTCTACATCGGCGGGTTCCTCTCCACGTATCCCCGCACCATCGAGCTTCCCGCCGGAGAGCACTGGATCCTCCTGGGCCTGGTAGCAGTCTTCTCGGGGGACATCTTCGCCTATTTCGTCGGTAGGGCGTTCGGGAAAAGGCGCCTCTCCCCGAATGTCTCCCCGAACAAGACGGTCGAGGGCTCCCTCGGGGGGCTCGCGGCGAGCATTGTTCTGGGGACCGGGTACGGTGTTCTGTTCCTGCCCGGGGTGTCCCCCGGGTTCGTCTCCCTTACCTCCGCGGCCGTAGGGGTAGCGGGGCAGGCGGGGGATCTCTTCGAATCCCTCCTCAAGCGAGCCGCGGGGGTGAAAGACAGCGGGACGCTTTTGCCGGGTCACGGGGGGATATTCGACCGGGCGGACGCCGTCATCTCCGCAGGGCCGGTGCTGTATCTGCTCGCACTGCTCGCAACGCTTGCGGGGGGGAGGGGATGAGGCAGGCCAAAGGCATCGCCGTCCTGGGGTCCACCGGCTCGGTGGGCCGGAACGCTCTCGGCGTAATCGCGAGGTTCCCGAAGAAGTTCCGGGTTACGGCTCTTTGCGCCGGAAAGAACGCCGCCGAGCTCTCCGAGCAGGCGCACCGTTTCCGGCCACGCATCGTGTGCCTCTCCGAGGAGTCGGCTCTCTCCCGGCTGGATCGTCTCCCCGCGGGGACGCGCGTCGTATTCGGGGAGGAAGGGATGAGGGAGGCGGCCTGTTCCCGGGGGACGGACATCGTCCTGGCCGCCGCGGCCGGGGTGATGTCCATCCGCCCCGTCATCGAGGCCGCCCGTCAGGGGAAGAGGATCGCCCTCGCGAACAAGGAACTGCTCGTGATGGCGGGGAAGTTCCTCGTGGAGGCCGCAAGGGTCGGCGGCGGCGGAATCCTCCCCGTCGACAGCGAGCATTCCGCGGTCTTCCAGGCGATCGAGGGGCACCGGAAGGAGGACATCTCCCGGATCATCCTCACGGCATCGGGCGGGCCTTTCCGGAATCGCACCTTCCGGCAGATGCGCGACGCGACGGTACCGGAGGCGCTCGGGCACCCGACGTGGCGGATGGGCGCGAAGATATCGGTCGATTCGGCCACCCTGATGAACAAGGGGCTCGAGGTGATCGAGGCGACGTGGCTCTTCGGTCTTCCCCCGGACCGGATCGACGTCCTCATCCACCCCCAGTCGATCGTGCACTCGATGGTGGAGTACCGGGACGGCAGCCTGATCGCGCAACTGGGCGTCCCCGACATGCGGATTCCCATCGGGTACGCACTGTCGTATCCCGAGCGGCTCCCGATGGAACTGCCCCGGCTGCTGCCGCATCGAATGGATGGCTGGGTGTTCGAGCCGCCCGACAGGAAGAATTTTCCGGCCCTCGCCGTGGGGTATGAAGCGGCGGCGGCCGGGGGGACGGCGCCCGCTGCACTCAACGCCGCGAACGAGGTCGCGGTCGACGCGTTTCTTGCCGGGCGCATTCGCTTCACGGACATCATCTCGGTGGGGAAGACCTTGATGTCGGCCTGGCGCAAGGGTGACAGGCCTGTTACCCTGAACGATGTGCTCCGCGCGGACGCCGAGGCAAGGGAAGAGGCGTCCCGCATCATATCCCGCATGAGGAGACCGCACCGACCGTGATCTACTTCCTGTCCTTTCTCGCCGTCCTGGGCATTCTCATCTTCGTGCACGAGTTCGGCCATTTCCTCGTCGCCCGCCGGCTCGGCGTAGGGGTGACGAAGTTCTCCTTCGGGTTCGGGCCGAAGCTTGCGGGATTCCAGAGAGGGGAAACCGAGTACCTGATTTCCGCCATACCGCTGGGGGGGTACGTCAAGCTCGTGGGGGAAAACGACGGGGAGGAGATTCCGCCGGAGCAGCAGGAGAAGGCGTTTTGCAACAAGCCGGTCTGGGTGAAGATGGCGGTTGTGGCCGCCGGGCCGATCGGGAATCTCCTTTTCGCATTTCTCGTGTTCTGGGGAATCTTTCTGGGCGGGGTTCCCGTCCTGACCCCGAAGATCGGGGACGTGATGCCGGACACGCCGGCGGCCCGGGCGGGGCTCAAGGCCGGCGACCTCATTGTCCGGATCGGGGAGAAGAAGATCACGACGTGGGACGAGCTCGCCGCCGGGATCAAGGAATCGGGTGCCGGCAAGGGACTGCCCTTGACCATTCGCCGGGGGGAAGAGGAGATCCGGGTGACGGTCACGCCGGAAATCCGGGAGGGGCGCACCATCTTCGGGGAGAGGGTCGACGGACCCAAGATCGGGGTAGTGGCCAGCAAGGAGATCATCCAGCGGAAGATCAACCCCGTGGCGGCCGTCGGCCGCGCGGCCGAAGAGACGTGGAGGATCACCCACCTGACCGTCCTCACCGTGGGGAAGCTCGTCATGCGGGTCATTCCCTCCGATTCGCTCGGGGGTCCCATCCTCATCGCTCAGATGGCGGGGGACCAGGCCCGGGAGGGGGTCTCCCCTTTCGTGTACTTCCTCGGCCTGTTGAGCGTGAACCTGGGGATCCTGAACCTCCTTCCCATTCCGATCCTCGACGGGGGGCATCTCCTTTTCTTCTCGATCGAGGCACTGCGGCGCAAGCCCCTCTCCCCGCAGGCAAGGATGATGGCGCAGCAGGTGGGTCTGGCCTTGATTCTCATGCTCACCGCGCTCGTGTTCTACAACGACATCGCGCGCCTGATCGCCGGATAGCCGTTTGATCCTGGCCATCGAATCGGCGACGCCGTGCGGAAGCGTCGCGCTCGTTTCCGGGGAGCGCGTCCTGGGGGAGACGGTACTCCCCCGGGAGAAGCAGGTTTCCGAGACGTTCCTCGCCGCCATCGACCGGCTTCTCGGAGATACGGGGCGGGGGAGGGACGTCGTCACGCACGTGGCGGTTTCGGCGGGTCCCGGCTCGTTCACGGGCTTGCGCGTGGGGATGGCGGCCGCGAAGGGATTCTGCTTCGGATGGGGGCTGCCCATCGTGCCCGTACCGACGTTGCACGCCCTGGCGTCGCGCTTCCCGTCGGGGGAAGCGCTGGTGTGCCCCGTGCTGGACGCGAAGAAAAAGGAAGTCTACGCGGGGGTCTTCCGGTGGGAGGGAGGGGGGTGCATCCGCGTCCGTCCGGACGCTGCGGTGCCGCCGTCCGCCCTCCCGGACTGGTTCCCGGAAGGGAAGGTCTTTTTCTGCGGGGACGGAACGGTCCCGTTCGAGGCGCTGTTCCGGGCGCGGATGGGCGCGCGCGCCCTCTTCCCACCGCCGGGCGAGGGGTTGCCGAGGGCGTCGGCGGTCGGTCTCCTGGCGGAGCGGATGGTCCGGACGGGGGAGGCGGGGGAGGCGCGGACGGTCGTTCCCGCGTATATCCGCTCCTCCGAGGCGGAGATCCGGCGCGGGAGGTGACGCCCTGCCGAGCCGGGAAAATTGACAATTGCCTTTCCTTTGTTACACTCAACTATCATCCCAGATCCGGAGGTGCCGATGGGGGGGCCGAGCCAGGAAGAGAAAATGACCGCGCTGATCGAAAAGGATCCGGAGTTGAAAACCCTGGTTCAGGAACACCGCATGCTGGATGAGAAACTCAAGGAGTTCGACCGAAAGGTCTACCTTTCCCCCGACGAGGAGATGGAGCGGAAAAGGCTTCAGAAACTCAAGCTGGCGAAGAAGGACAAGATCGCGCAGAGACTTTCCGGACAATAGCACGGCAAGGGAGAACCTTCCCGCCACGGGGCGCAGGTCGTTCGCGCCTTCCACCCGGCAGGGGCGATCCCGGCGGGCGGCGTCCCCTGGGAGGGGGTATTCCCGCGGGGGTTTTTTTGTTTCCGAACGGGGAAGAGGGACAACGGATGCGAAGCGACCGCACGAAAAAGGGATTGGAGCGGATGCCCCACCGGGCGCTCTACTGCGCCGCCGGGGTTCCGCAGGGGGCGATGGGAAAGCCGTTCATCGGCGTGGCGACCTCCTTCACCGATCTGGTCCCCGGCCACGTCGGGATGCGGGCGCTGGAGCGCGTCGTGGAGAACGGCGTGCACGCCGCGGGCGGATACCCCTTCCTCTTCGGGGTGCCGGCGGTGTGCGACGGGATCGCGATGGGGCACCGGGGGATGCACTACTCCCTCCCCCTGCGAGAACTGATCGCGGACATGATCGAGTCGGTCGCCGAGGCCCACGCGCTCGACGGGCTCGTCCTTCTGACGAACTGCGACAAGATCACCCCCGGGATGCTCATGGCAGCCGCGCGGCTCAACGTACCCTCCATCGTCCTGACCGCGGGGCCGATGCTCTCCGGCAGGATGGGGGACCGGCGGCTCTCGCTCGTGTCGGACACCTTCGAGGCCGTCGGTCGATACCGGCGCGGGGAGATCGACGCGAAGATGCTGCGCCACCTCGAGGCCGAGGCGTGCCCGGGGGAGGGGTCGTGCCAGGGGCTCTACACCGCAAACACGATGGCGTGCCTGACCGAGACCCTCGGGATGTCCCTGCCCGGGTGCGCTACCGCCTTGGCCGGGATGTCCAGGAAGCGCCACATCGGGTACGCGACCGGGCAGCGCATCGTGGAGCTGGTGCGCAAAGGGGTCACCCCGCGCAAGATCCTGACGCACGCCGCCTTCGAGAACGCCATCCGGGTCGACCTCGCGCTTGGTGGGTCTTCCAACTCGGTGCTGCACCTTCTGGCCATCGCCCACGAGGCGGGCGTCACCCTTCCCCTGGCCGAGTTCGACCGGTTGTCGCGGGAGACGCCGCAGCTCACCACGGTGACCCCGGCGGGCCCCCACATGATGGAGGACGTGGAGTTCTCCGGCGGGATCCCGGCGATCCTCAACCGGCTGTTGCCCAGGCTGAAGAAAAACCCGACGGTGTCCGGCGAGGACATCACCGCGATTGCCCGCAGGGGGCGCGTCACAAACGACGGCATCATCCGGAAGGTCTCCGCGCCCGTGCGGCCCGAAGGAGGGATCGCCATCCTCACCGGGAACCTCGCGCCGGGGGGCGCGGTGGTCAAGCAGTCGGGCGTCGATCCCTCGATGTTCACCTTCCGGGGGAAGGCCAGGGTCTTCGACTCCGAAGACGCCGCGATGGCGGCGATCATGGCGGGGAAGATCCGGCCGGGCATGGTCGTGGTCATCCGGTACGAGGGCCCGAAAGGGGGTCCGGGGATGCGCGAGATGCTCTCCCCCACGGCGGCCATCATGGGGATGGGACTGGGAACGAAGGTGGCTCTCGTCACCGACGGCCGGTTTTCCGGCGGGACGCACGGGCCGTGCATCGGCCACGTCTCCCCCGAGGCGATGGAGGGGGGGGCGATCGCACTCGTGAAGAACGGGGACGAGATCGTCCTGAACATCCCGAGGAGGAAGATTACGCTGGACGTCCCGGCGGCCGAGCTCGGCCACCGGAGGAAATCGTGGAAAGCCCCGCCGCCCAAGGTCCGGACGGGGTATCTGGCCCGGTACGCCAGGCTGGTGGGCTCGGCGGGAACCGGCGCCGTGATCCGGTAGGGAGAATGACATGAAGATGACCGGAGCGGAAATATTCGTCAAGGCGCTCGAGGATCTCGGGGTGGACATCGTGTTCGGGTACCCCGGGGGGGCGGTGCTGAACATCTACGACGCCCTGTTCCAGAACACGAAGGTCCGGCACCTCCTCGTCCGTCACGAGCAGGGCGGCGTCCACATGGCCGACGGGTATGCCCGCGCCTCGGGGAAAACCGGCGTATGCCTGGTGACCTCGGGCCCCGGGGCGACCAACACCGTCACCGGGATCGCGACGGCGTACATGGACTCGATCCCCATCGTCGTGTTCACCGGCCAGGTGCCGACACTCATGATCGGCAACGACGCATTCCAGGAGGCCGACATCGTCGGGATCACCCGGCCCTGCACCAAGCACAATTATCTGATCAAGCAGACGAACGACATGGCGCGAATCATCAAGGAGGCGTTCTACATCGCCTCCACCGGCCGCCCCGGCCCCGTGCTGGTCGACATCCCGAAGGACGTCCTGACCGGCACCGCGGAGTACCACCTCCCGAAGGAGGTGAAGTTGCGGGGGTACCACCCCACCTACGAGGGGCACCAGAAGCAGGTGGAAAACGCCATCCGCATGCTGCTCGAGAAGGAGCGCCCCGTCCTCTACACCGGGGGAGGGGTCATCCTCTCCGGCGCGTCCTCCCTCTTGAAGGAGTTCGCCCATATCCTCGGGATCCCCGTCACGACCACGCTCATGGGGTTGGGCGGTTTCCCGGGGACCGACCCGCTCTCCCTGGGGATGCTCGGGATGCACGGCACCTACCGGGCGAACATGGCGATCTCGCACAGCGACGTGATCTTAGGCGTCGGGGCGAGATTCGACGACCGGGTCACCGGGAAGATCGACGAATTCGCACCCGGAGCGAAGATCATCCACGTGGACATCGACCCGACCTCGATCCAGAAGAACGTCCCCGTGGACATCCCGATCGTGGGGGACCTCAAGGACGTGCTCAAGAAAATGATCAAGCTCGTCAAGGGGACGAAGGAGGCCGCGAACTACCGGAAGACGATCGCCCCGTGGCGGGACCAGATCGAGAAGTGGAAATCGACCCACCCGCTCGCCTACAAGCAGGGGAAAGGGAGGATCAAGCCCCAGTTCGTGGTCGAGCAGATCTACGCCATCACGAAGGGCGACGCGATCATCACCACCGAGGTGGGACAGAACCAGATGTTCGCGGCCCAGTACTACCTGTTCGACAGGCCTCGCACCTTTCTCTCCTCCGGGGGGCTGGGCACGATGGGGTATGGGCTCCCGGCGGCGATCGGGGCACAGGTGGCGATGCCGGACAAGCTCGTGGTGGATATCGCGGGCGACGGCAGCATCCAGATGAACATCCAGGAGCTTGCCACCGCCGTCCAGTATCGTCTCCCCGTGAAGGTGGTGATCCTGAACAACGGGTCGCTGGGGATGGTGCGGCAGTGGCAGGAGCTGTTCTTCCAGGGGAAGCTTTCCCACACGTGCCTCCCCCAGGTTCCCGATTTCGTGCGCCTAGCCGAGGCCTACGGGGCGGCGGGGTTCCGGGCGACGAAGTCCGCGGAGGTCCCGGAGGTTCTCCGGAAAGGGTTCGCCGCGCCAGGCCCGGCGGTCATCGACATCGTGACCGATCCGAACGAAATGGTCTATCCGATGGTGCCCGCGGGGGCGCCTCTGACGAAGATGCTGCTTGTGTGACGCCGGGGGGATCCGATGCGCCATACCATTTCCGTGTTGGTGGAGAACGAGTTCGGGGTCTTGAGCCGCGTCGCCGGGCTGTTTTCCGGCAGGGGGTTCAACATCGAATCGCTGACCGTGGCGGAGACGCTGGATCCCACGGTCTCCCGCATGACGATCGTGACCTCCGGCAACGACCAGATCGTCGAGCAGATCCTGAAGCAGCTCAACAAGCTCGTCTCGGTCATCAAGGTGGTCAATCTGACGGGCACGGAGACCGTCGACCGCGAGCTCGTTCTGATCAAGGTGAACGCGGAAGCCGAGACGAAGCCGGAGGTGCTGCGCCTGGTGGACATATTCCGCGCGAAGATCGTCGACGTCGCGCCCCGGTGCTACACGATCGAGATGACGGGCGACGAGGAGAAGATCAACGCGCTGGTCCAGCTGCTCAAGCCGATCGGAATCCGCGAGGTCGTGAGGACGGGCCGCGTGGCCATCGCGCGGGGAATGTAGCGAAACCCAAGGAAGAAGAGGCGGATATTTCCACATCGCCCGGGGAGGGGATGACGATGGTCCGGATCTACCGTGAGAAGGATGCCAGGCAGTCCGTGCTGAAGAAGAAGAAGATCGCGATCCTGGGATACGGGAGCCAGGGGCACGCGCACGCGAACAACCTGAGGGAGAGCGGGAGGGACGTCATCGTGGGCGAGCTCCCCGGGTCGGACAACGCGGGGAAGGCCAAGAAAGCCGGGTTCGAAGTCGTCGACGCCGCCACCGCGACGGGCAAGGCCGACGTCGTCGCCATGCTTCTCCCGGACGAACTGCAGGGGGACATCTACCGGAACTCCGTCGGGCCGAACCTCAAGAAAGGGGCGTACCTCATGTTCGCCCACGGCTTCAACATCCACTACGGCCAGGTCGTCCCGCGGGCCGACGTGAACGTGTTCATGGTGGCCCCGAAAGGGCCCGGCCACCTGGTGCGGGCGCAGTACGAGAAGGGGGAGGGCGTGCCCGCCCTCATCGCCGTCCACCAGGATCCCGCGGGGAACAGCCGGCAGGTGGCGCTCGCATACGCAAGCGCCATCGGCTCGGCACGCGCAGGGGTGATCGAGACCTCTTTCCGGGAGGAGACGGAGACCGACCTCTTCGGCGAGCAGGCGGTCCTCTGCGGGGGCGTGACGGCGCTGATCCTGGCGGGGTACGAGACGCTGGTCGAGGCCGGCTACGCTCCCGAGATGGCGTACTTCGAGTGCCTGCACGAACTGAAGCTCATCGTGGACCTCATCTACGAGGGCGGGATCTCCACCATGCGCTACTCCGTGAGCAACACCGCGGAATACGGCGACCTGACGCGGGGACCGCGGATCATCAACGCGGGGACGAAGGCCGAGATGAAGCAGATGCTCGAGGAAGTCCAGAACGGATCGTTCGCCCGGGAGTGGATCCTGGAGAACCGGGCCAACCGCCCCGTCTTCAACGCCCTCACCCGGCGCGGCGAGGAGCACCCGATCGAAGAGGTGGGCCGACGCCTCCGCGCGATGATGCCGTGGATCGCAAAAGGGCGGCTGGTCGACAGGACGAAGAACTGATCCTAAGGACCTGGGCCGGGAGCGATGGAACCGGAAGGGCAGGGCCGGGAGGGTGGTGTGATCGCCCCGGAAGGAATCCCGTTTCTTCTGGGCGCCGCGGCCGTCGCGGCCGTGCTCACTCTCGTATGGCCCCGTACCGTTCCGGCCGCGCTCTTCGGGGTTCTCCTCACCGTGTTCATGGGCTGGTTCTTCCGGAACCCCGACCGCACCTCCCCCTCTCTCCCGGGGGCGGTGATCTCCCCCGCGGATGGTAAGATAGTATATGCGGGCGACAATCCGCCGGGGAGGTATTTTGGCGAACCGGGGAAACGGGTGAGCGTTTTCATGTCCATCTTCGACGTGCACGTCAACCGGGCCCCGGTTTCCGGCAGGGTGGTATCCGTCCGGTACCATCCCGGGAAGTTCCTGGCGGCCAACGTCGAAAAGGCATCGCTCGCGAACGAACAAAACGGGGTGCTTCTCGAGACGCCGGACGGTCACCGGGTCGCCTTCGTCCAGATTGCCGGGCTCATCGCCCGGCGGGTCGTATGCGATCTCGCCCCGGGGGACGCCGTCCGGGTGGGCCAGCGGGTCGGGCTGATCCGGTTCGGGTCGAGGGTCGACATCCTGCTCCCCGCCTCTGCCTCCCTCAACGTGCGGGTGGGAGACCGGGTTCGCGCGGGGGAGAGCGTTGTGGGGGTTTTGTCATGAGAAAGAGGATCCGACGGCAAGACGGGATCAGCAGGGGGATCTACATATTGCCCAATCTGATCACGTCGGGATCGCTGTTTGCCGGGTTTTACTCGATCGCCGCGACGTATACCGGCCAGTTCGAGAGGGCCGCCACGGCCATCATCGCGGGGGTGGTGCTGGACGGCCTGGACGGCCGGGTCGCCCGGATGACGCGGACGACCACGAAATTCGGGGTGGAGTACGACTCCCTGGCCGACCTCGTCTCCTTCGGCGTGGCACCCGCGTTCCTCGTCTACGGCTGGGCCCTCTCGCGCTTCGGGCGGTGGGGGTGGCTGGCGGCGTTCCTCTACCTGATCTGCGGGGCGCTCCGGCTCGCCCGGTACAACGTCCAGGTCCATACGGTCGAGAAGGGGAAGTTCAACGGGCTGCCGATTCCCGCCGCCGCGACGTTCGTGGCGTCCATGATCCTGCTCTTCTACCACCTGGGGGGGGCCGGGAACTTCAAGCACATCGCCGTGCTCCTCACGATCTACGTGCTGGCGTTCCTCATGATCAGCACCGTCAAGTTCAACAACTTCAAGGATCTGGAACCGTTCCGCCGCCGGCCGTTCAACACGCTGGTGGTGTTCATCTTCCTCGCCCTCCTGATGGCCGCGGAGCCCCAGGTGATGATCTTCCTGTTCGTCTCGGCGTACATCCTCTCCGGTCCGGTGGGAGAGCTGGTGCGGGCGGTGCGGGGACGGCGTGGGAAAACGAGGGAAAGCGAGAAGGACGTTCATGGGCATGACGCTCACGGAGAAGATCCTCGCGAGGCACGCGGGGAAGGAAAAGGTTGAGCCCGGGGAACTGATCCTCGCGAACGTCGACCTCGCGCTCGGCAACGATGTCACCAGCCCGATCGCCATCCAGGCGGTCCGGAACCTCGGGATCCGGGAGGTCTTCGACAGGGGGAGAATTGCCCTTGTCCCGGACCACTTCGCGCCGAACAAGGACATCCGGTCGGCCGAGCAGGTCAAGTTGATGCGCGAATTCGCCCGCGACTACGGGATCGTGAACTACTTCGAAGTCGGACGAATGGGGATCGAGCACGTGCTTCTGCCCGACGAGGGGCTCGTCGTTCCGGGCGATCTTGTCATCGGGGCGGACAGCCACACCTGTACCTACGGGGCGCTGTGCGCTTTCTCCACCGGCGTCGGCAGCACCGACCTGGCCGCGGCGATGATCTCCGGGGAAGTATGGCTCAAGGTACCCGAGTCGACCCGGATCGTGCTTGCCGGCCGGCTGGGGAAGTGGGTCGAGGGGAAGGACATCATCCTGTACATCATCGGGAGGATCGGCGTGGACGGCGCCCTCTACCAGGCGATGGAGTACGCCGGAGACGGGCTCGCATCTCTCCCGATGGCCTGGCGCTTCACGATCTCCAACATGGCGATCGAGGCGGGGGCGAAAAACGGCATCTTCCCCTTCGACCATGTCACCAAGGCCTACGCGGACATGCGGGCCGCCCGGAAATACACCGTGATCGAGGTCGACGGGGACGCCCGGTACGCGTCGGAGATCGGAATCGACCTTGGTTCGCTGGAGCCCCAGGTGGCGTTCCCGCACCTGCCGGAGAACACCCGGCCCCTGTCCCGGGTGGGGAACGTCCCCATCGACCAGGTGGTGGTGGGCTCGTGCACGAACGGGCGCATCGAGGACCTCCGGAGCGCGGCGGCGATTCTGCGCGGCCGGAAGGTTCACGACGGCGTCCGGTTGCTCGTCTTCCCCGCCACCCAGGAGATCTACCTCCAGGCGATGCGGGAGGGGTTGATGGAGACCTTCGTGACCGCGGGAGCGGCGTTCTCCACGCCGACTTGCGGGCCGTGCCTGGGCGGGCACATGGGAATCCTCGCGAAGGGCGAGCGTGCCGTCGCCACCACGAACCGGAACTTCGTGGGCCGGATGGGGCATCCCGAGAGCGAGGTCTACCTCGCCAATCCCGCAGTGGCCGCCGCCTCCGCGGTCTTGGGCAGGATCGGCGGGCCCGATGAGATCCGTTGACCGCCGCGCTATGGCACTCCTCCGGCGGCTGCTTCGCCTTGTGCCGGGGCCCCTGGCTCGCGGGGATTCCCCTCCGCTACGCTCGCGACCTTGCGCCCGCTCGCTGCGGGTTCCGCTCGCCGGAACGGACCCCGCCAGGCGGGGGTACTTCTCTCTCGCTCCACACGCCGCTCCGAGGAACCCCCCGCATCGCCTGAGGGTCCCCGGATTCCCGGCGAACTGCCGTGCGGTGCCTCCCTGGCGCGTCCCCTGTGCAGGGGCGAAACCGGCGGAGCAGCCGAAGGACGGGGGGTCCGAGCGGAACTTTCCGGGAGGGAGGTCAAGCGCAGACCCGCGGGTTCATCGCGGGTCGAGCGATGGAGCGAGCGACCCCCCTCCGAGGATGCGGAAGCCGGCTACGACACCCCGGCGCAGCTACGGTGGACTAGCAGGATGGGGAAGCGCCGATCACCGAGGACCCTGGCTCGCGGGGGGGGCCCGACGCGGCTGCCGCGGTCACCGGGCGGAGCCGATGGGAATAGAGGGCGTGTGAACGCGGAAACGCGGATAGGGGAGGAAAGCCGATGATGCTGAAAGGACGGGCCTGGAAGTACGGGGACGACGTCGACACCGACGTCATCATCCCCGCCCGGTACCTGAACACCTCCGACCCGGCGGAGCTTGCCCTCCATTGCATGGAGGACATCGACAAGGAGTACGCGGCGAAGGTCTCCCCCGGAGACTTCCTCGTGGCGGGGAAGAACTTCGGATGCGGTTCCTCGCGGGAGCACGCCCCCATCGCAATCAAGGCGTCCGGGGCCTCCGCCGTGATCGCCCGGTCCTTCGCGCGGATCTTCTACCGGAACGCGTTCAATATGGGTCTCCCCATCTTCGAGGCGCCCGATGCGGTCGACGAGATCGACGCGGGGGACCATCTTGCCGTAGACATGCAGCGGGGAACGCTGCGCAACGAGACGAAGAACCGGCAGTACCGCGTCGCGCCGGTCCCGCCGTTCATGCAGGAATTGGTCGCTGCGGGCGGGCTGTTGAACTATATGGTTGCCCGGCGGAAAGGAAAGTAACCGCCATGCCGAAGGTGTGCGTGTTTCCCGGCGACGGGATCGGGCCCGAGGTGATCCGGGAAGCGCTGTCCGTCCTCCGGGCGGTGGAGGAGGTTTCGGGAAAGAAGCTGTTCGAGACCGAGGAGGATCTCCTGGGCGGGGCGTCCTACGACATCCACGGCGTCCCGATGACCGACCGGGCGATGTCCCTGGCCCGGTCGTCCGACGCCGTGCTGCTGGGGGCCGTCGGTGGGCCGAAGTGGGACTCGCTCCCCTTCGAGATCAGGCCGGAGCGAGCCCTTTTGGGCTTGCGGAAAACCCTCGGGCTCTTCGCGAACTTGCGGCCCGCGAAGGTGCACGAGCCACTGCTTGACGCCTCGCCCCTGCGGAAAGAGCTTGTGGAGGGGATCGATCTCCTCATCGTACGGGAGCTCACGGGGGGGATCTACTTCGGTGAGCCGCGGGGGGTCCATGTGATCGACGGCGTCGAGACGGGAATCAACACGGAGGTGTATACCCGCCCGGAGATCGAGCGGGTGGCCCGGGTCGCCTTCGAGCTGGGCCGGAAACGCACGGGGAGGGTGACCTCCGTGGACAAGGCGAACGTCCTGGAGTCGAGCGTGCTGTGGAGGAAGGTCGTCACGGAGGTGGGCGAGCGGGAATTCCCGGACGTCGCGCTTTCCCACATGCTTGTCGACAACTGCGCCATGCAGCTCATCCGGTACCCGAAGCAGTTCGATGTGATTGTCACGACGAATCTCTTCGGTGACATCCTCACGGACGAGGCGTCGATGATCACGGGCTCCATCGGGATGCTCCCCTCCGCATCGCTCGGAGGGAAGGTGGGGCTGTACGAGCCGATTCACGGGAGCGCCCCGGACATTGCGGGGAGGGGACTGGCCAACCCGCTGGCCACGATACTTTCCGTGGCAATGATGTTACATTACTCGTTTGATATGCTTGGGGAGTCCGCCCTGATCGAGAACGCGGTCGGGAAGGTGCTCGTGGACGGCTACCGGACGGGCGACATCTTCCGCGAGGGACCCGGTGTGCGGAGGGTGGGGACCGCGGAAATGGGCGAACAAGTGCGGCAAACCATCCGGGACAACATGTGACAAGGGGTTACGAACATGGGCATGAAACAGTTTAGCGTCGCCGTGGCGGGTGCCACCGGCGCGGTCGGAGAAGTGATGCTTTCCATCCTGGAGGAGAGGAGGTTCCCCGTACGGAACATCCGCCTGCTTGCTTCCGAGAGGTCGGTCGGGAAAACGGTACGGTTCCGCGGGGAGGAGATCCACGTCGAGCTTCTTGCGAAGAACGCGTTCAAGGGGATCGACATCGCCCTGTTCTCCGCGGGAGCGTCCCGGAGCAAGGAATTCGCTCCGGCGGCCTGGGAGTCCGGTGCGGTGGTCGTCGACAACTCGTCGGCCTTCCGGATGGAGCCGGACATCCCCCTGGTGGTGCCCGAGATCAACGGCGAAGCGATTGCCGGGTACCGGAAACGGGGGATCGTCGCGAACCCGAACTGCACCACCATCGTCGCGATCATGCCGCTCAAGCCCCTGCATGACTTCGGGACCCTTCGGCGGGTCGTCGCCTCCTCCTACCAGGCGACCTCCGGGGCGGGAGCCAAGGCGATGGCGGAGCTCATCGCGCAGACGAAGGCGTTCGCCAGGGGGGAAAGCCTCGAGGTTTCGGCGTTCAAGCACCAGATCGCCTTCAACATCATCCCGCACATCGACGCGTTCCTCGAGAACGGGTACACGAAGGAAGAGATGAAGATGACGAACGAGGGGCGCAAGATCATGGGGATCCCGGATTTGCGCGTTACCTGCACCACGGTCCGCGTGCCGGTCCTGACCGCCCACTCGATCTCGGTCAACGCCCAGTTCGAGAGGAAGATCACCCGCGAGAAGGCGCGGGAGCTGATCGCGGCGTTTCCCGGATGCCGGGTCATGGACGACCCGGAGAACAACGTCTACCCGATGCCGCTCTTCTGCGCGGGAAAGGACGACTGCTACGTGGGACGGATCCGCGAGGACGAGAGCGCGGAGAACGCCCTGAACTTCTGGGTGTGCGGAGACCAGCTGCGGAAAGGGGCGGCGCTGAACGCTATCCAGATCGCCGAGGTGCTCGCCCGGAAGCACCTGCAGCCCGCCCACGCGTAATCGCTGCGCGCGGGCCGGATCGATGCGGCACCGCCGGGAGCGGAGGGAGCCCCCCGCTCCGGGGGGAGTTTCGACCCCCGGGACCTCTTTTGATGCCGCTGTTTGAAGAGCGGGGACCCTAGCTCGCGGGGGATTCCCCTAGGCTACGCTCGCGACCTGCGACCGCTCGTTGCCGTTCCGCTCGCCGCAAGCCGAACCTTGCTCCACAGGCCGCCTCGTGGAACCCCCCGCCTCGCTCCGGGTCCCCGATTCTCGGCGCAGCAGCCGCAGGATGGGGGGCGCAGTGAGGTTAAGCGCAGCCGTGCGGGTTCATCGCACGGCGAGCCACGAACGGAGTCCCCCTCCGAGGCTGCGAAGCCGCTCCTGTGCGCCCTCAGGAGGGAGCGCCATCCGGCGGGAACCGAAAGGGTAGGGAGGGTTTCCGGAACGATGCGACGCGTAAAACTGACGGTCACGTACGACGGGACTGCGTACCGGGGATTCCAGCTCCAGCCGAACGGGCCGACGATCCAGTCGGTGATGGAGGAGGCGCTCGAGCGGCTCCTTCAGGAGCCGGTCCGCCTGCGTGCGGCCGGCCGCACCGATGCGGGGGTGCACGCCCGGGAACAGGTGGTTGATTTCTTGGACTCCGGGAGGCGATCCCTGGACGCGGTTGTCCGCGGGGGAAATGCCCTTCTCCCCCCGGAGATCCGGATTCTTTCCGCCGTGGAGGTTCCCCCGTCCTTCGACGCGGGACGCCACGCGAAATCCAAGGAATACCGCTATTTTCTCTATATCGCCCCCGTTGCCTCCCCGTTTTTCGCACGGTACGCCTGGCACCTGGAGAAACCTGTCGACCTCGGGGCGATGCGGGAAGGTCTTGCCCACATCGTAGGATGTCACGACTTCTCCTCCTTCCGGGGGCAGGGGTGCGTAGCGAGGACGACGGGCCGGGAGATCTTCCGCGCCGGCATCGAGGCGGAAACCGTGCCGGGACTGGTTTCCCTCGTGATCACGGGCAGCGGCTTCCTCCGGCACATGGTGCGAAACGTGGTGGGGACGCTGGTGGACATCGGCAGGGGCAAAACCCCGCCGGACCGGATGCGCGAACTTCTCCGGCTGCGGGACAGGACGCTCGCCGGGCCCAATGCCCCGCCCCACGGGCTGTTCCTCTGGGAGGTGGCCTATGGAATCCCGGAGGTACCGGTCCCGCCCGGGGAATGACCGGAAGAGCAGGCTTTTTCTCTTGACGGTAGGGATTCTGTGCGATCTAATGTCTCCTTTGATTTCGAAGCGAAAGGCTTAGGGCCGATGAAAACGACGGACTTCTTTACGAAGGAGGACGCACACCAGGCCTGGTACGTGGTGGACGCGCAGGACCAGGTACTTGGCCGGCTCGCCACCCGGGTGGCGTCGGTGTTGCGCGGGAAGCACAAGCCCACGTTCACGCCCAACGCAGACATCGGCGATTTCGTCATCGTCATCAATGCGGATAAGGTGAAACTGACCGGCAGGAAGATGAGCGACAAGTCGTACTACCGGCACACGGGGTACATCGGGGGGTTGAAGGAGACCACTCCGGGGAAGGTGCTTGCCTCGAGGCATCCCGAGCGGCTCGTCGAGTGGGCGGTGCGCGGAATGCTCCCGAAGACCCGGCTGGGGGACCGGCTGTTCACGAAGCTGAAAGTCTACGCCGGCCCGGACCATCCCCACAAGGCACAGCAGCCGAGGCCGCTGTCCGTGAACGAACAGGAGAGGATGTAAGAATATGGCACAGGCGAGGATCTACGCAACGGGCAAGCGAAAAACCTCCATCGCGCGGGTCACCCTGACGCCGGGCAGCGGACGGATCCAGGTCAACGGCCGGGAGTTCGAGGAGTACTTCCCCGTGCTTGCCCTGCGGGCGACCGCGGTGCAGCCGCTGGTTCTCACGGGAAAGCGGCAGAGCGTCGACGTGGAAGTCAACGTCACGGGCGGCGGACCTGCATCCCAGGCCGACTCGCTCAAGTACGGGATCGCCAAGGCGCTGCAGATCGAGAACCCCGAGCTTCGGACGACGCTGAAGCGCGCGGGGTACCTGACGAGGGACGCCCGTGTCAAGGAGAGGAAAAAGTACGGACGACCGGGGGCGCGGAAACGGTTCCAGTTCTCCAAGAGGTAAGCGCGCAGGGCTGTTCGCCCGGCGGACGGTTCCAGAAGGGGAAGGCCGGTGGCGCCTTCCCCTTTTTCTTTGGTGAAGGTCGTGCCGGGAAGTGCGAGAGGGGATGCAACCGGCCCCAACCGGGAGATAATACTCCATGACCGGGAAGGCGGTGCCCATGACCAAGGTGGCCATATACGGGGCGACGGGGTACACCGGGTTCGAGCTCATCCGTCTGCTGCTGTCGCACCCCAGAGCGACGATCGCGGCGCTTACCTCCGAGCAGTATTCGGACCAGCCGGTCGAGCAGGCGTTCCCCCCTTTCCGCGGGATGCTCCCGAACGTGATCTTCGGAAAGATGGAGCAGATTCGTGCCTTGGACGTGGACGCGGTCTTTCTCGCGCTTCCGCACACCGTTTCCGCCTCCGTCGCCGCGGAGATCCTTCCTCGCGGGGCCCGGGTCATCGACCTGTCGGCCGACTTCCGTTTCCGGAATATCCCGCTGTACGAGGCCGTCTACGGAGTCCGGCACGTAAGGCCGGACCTGGCCGAACGGGCGGTCTACGGGCTCCCGGAGATCCACCGGGACGCCCTCCGGAAGACCCGGCTGGCGGCGGTCCCCGGATGCTTCCCCACGGCGGTCGTCCTCGCCCTCTACCCCCTGCTCAAGGACGGGCTGATCGAAGCGAAGGGGATCGTGGCCGACTGCAAAACCGGCGTGTCGGGCGGCGGGAGGGGACCGTCTCTCGGCTTCCACTACCCGGAGGCCGAGGGCGGGGTGCGACCGTACGGCTTCCCCAGGCACAGGCACAGCCCGGAGATGGACCAGGAACTGTCTCTTGCCGCCGGGAGGAACGTGACCGTCACCTTCGTCCCGCACCTCCTCCCGATGGTGCGGGGGATCCTCGCGACGTGCTACGCGACGGCGTCGGCGAAGGTCGCGGAGCGGGACGTGGAGGACGCCTACCGGAAACATTACGGAAAGGAGCCGTTCGTGCGCCTCTGCGCGCCGGGGATCCTCCCGTCGACGAAGGACGTATACGGGAGCAACTTCTGTGACGTCGCCTTCCGGGTCGACGAGAAAAGCCGGCGCCTGATCGTCGTCTCCGCGATCGACAACCTGGGGAAGGGCGCCTCGGGCGCCGCCGTCCAGTGCTTCAACCTCATGATGGGCTTCCCGGAGGACGAGGGTCTCCGGACGGCTCCCTTGTTCCCGTGAGCGTTTCCCCCCCGGGAGTCGCGGTGGTCATCCCGGCGAGGTACGGCGCAAGCCGCCTGCCGGGAAAGCCCCTGGCCCAAATAGACGGTCAACCGATGATATGGTATGTTTGGGAAAATGCGCGGGAATCGAGGTGCGCCACGCGCGTGGTCGTGGCCACCGACGATGAGCGGATCGCCGTCGTTGTGCGCGGGTTCGGCGGGGAAGCGCGGATGACTTCCCCCGACTGCGCCTCGGGAACGGACCGTGTGGCCGAGGCGTCGCGGGGGCTTTCCGAGGAGATCATCATCAACCTGCAGGGCGACGAGCCGATGATGGACCCGTCGGTGATCGACGCCGTTGCCGGACCTCTCCTCGCGGACCCGGCGGTGCAGGTGGCGACGGCTGCCGTCGTCCGGGAAGATCCGGAGGAGTTCCTGCGACCCTCCGTGGTCAAGGTGGTGGTCGACGACCGCGGGGACGCCCTCTATTTTTCCCGGGCGCCCATCCCCCATTTCCGGGACGCCGGGACCGGCAGGTACCGGAAGCATCTCGGGATCTACGGATACCGGAAGGACTTCCTGCTCCGCCTTGCTGCCCTTCCCCCGAGCCCGCTGGAGGAGGCGGAGCGCCTGGAACAGTTGCGTGTCCTGCAGAACGGCGGGAAGATCCGCGTCGTCGACGTGGCGTACGACTCGGTGGGCGTGGACACCCCCGAGGACCTCCGTGCGGCGGAGATGAGGATATGCGCCCGGAAAAAACGGTAAAACCGAAGTACATTTTCGTGACGGGGGGAGTCGTCTCCTCCCTGGGCAAAGGGCTCGCCGCCGCCTCCATCGGTGCCCTCCTGGAAGCGAGGGGATTGCGGATCACGATGCTCAAGCTCGACCCGTACATCAATGTCGACCCGGGCACGATGAACCCGTTCCAGCACGGGGAGGTCTATGTGACCGACGACGGGGCCGAGACCGACCTCGATCTGGGCCACTACGAACGGTACACGTCGACCCGGATGAGCAAGAAGAACAACTGCACCACGGGGAAGATCTACCATTCCGTGATCACGAAGGAGCGACGCGGGGATTACCTGGGGGGAACGGTGCAGGTCATTCCCCACATCACCGATGAGATCAAGCGGGTCATCCATGCGGCGGCGCAGGGGTTCGACCTGGCCATCGTGGAGGTAGGGGGGACGGTGGGCGACATCGAGAGCCTCCCGTTCCTCGAGGCAATCCGGCAGGTACGGACCGACCGGGGGAAGGAGAACGTCCTCTACGTCCACGTCACGCTCGTCCCCCACATCCGGACGGCGGGGGAGCTCAAGACGAAACCTACCCAGCACAGCGTGAAGGAGCTCCGTTCGATCGGCATCCAGCCCGACATCCTCTTGTGCCGGACGGAACGGGTGCTCCCGAAGGAGATCAAGGCGAAGATCGCCCTGTTCTGCAACGTCACCGAGGACGCGGTCATCACGGCACGGGACGTCGACCTCGTCTACGAGGTGCCTCTCGTCTTCCATCAGGAGGGGCTCGACGACAAGATCATGGAGCTGTTGAACATCTGGGCGGGTGAACCAAGGCTCGAGCCCTGGACCAGGATGGTGGAGAAGTGGAAGAACCCCCTGGGCGAGGTAACCATCGCCATCGTGGGCAAATACGTCAACCTGAGGGAGTCGTACAAGAGCCTGAACGAGGCGCTGACGCACGGCGGGATCGCCCACTCGGTGCGGGTGCTTCACCGCTACGTGGATTCCGAGGAGGTGGAACGGCAGGGAGCGGAGGCGCTGCTTAAGGGGGCCGACGGCATCCTGGTCCCGGGGGGGTTCGGGTCGCGCGGCGTCGAGGGAAAGATTGCGGCGGTCCGGTATGCCCGGGAGAACCACGTTCCCTATTTCGGAATCTGTCTCGGGATGCAGGTGGCGGTGCTCGAGTTCGCCCGGAACGTCTGCGGGCTGCCGCAGGCGACCAGCCGGGAGCTCGACCCGGGATGCGAGTGCCCGGTCATCGACCTGATGCCCGAACAGCGTGCCGTAAAGGAAAAGGGGGCGACGATGCGGCTGGGGGCATACCCCTGCCGGCTCGTCGACAACTCGCTCGCCATGCAAGCGTACGGGGTCGCCGAGATCTCGGAGCGGCACCGTCACCGGTACGAGTTCAACAACGACTACCGGGAAGAGCTCTCCGCCAAGGGGCTGCGGATCACCGGCCTGTCGCCGGACAATCGTCTCGTGGAGATCGTGGAGATCTCCGGCCACCCGTGGTTCCTCGGTTGCCAGTTCCACCCCGAATTCCAGTCGAGGCCGCTCTCCCCCCATCCGCTCTTCCGGGACTTCATCGGTGCGGCCCTCGCGTATTCGCGGCAGGGGGTGGCGTGATCCGGCGGGTGGAAATCGCGGGTCGCCTCCGCATCGGGGAGGGGACCCCCCCGGTGTTCATCGCCGGTCCCTGCGTTCTCGAGTCCGGGGAACTGGCGTTCGCCCTCGCGGAGTTCCTCTCCTCCCTGGCCGCCCGGCTGTCGATCTCCGTCATCTTCAAGGGTTCGTTCGACAAGGCGAACCGATCCTCGGTTCGGTCCTACCGGGGACCCGGGGAACGGGAGGGCTTGCGGATCCTCGCCGAGGTGAAGAGCCGGTACGGGCTGCCCGTGACCACCGACGTCCATGAGCCGCGGCAGGCGGCGATCGCCGCGGAGGTGGTCGATCTTCTCCAGATCCCCGCGTTTCTCTGTCGCCAGACGGACCTGATCGTTGCCGCGGGCGAAACGGGACTTCCCGTCAACATCAAGAAAGGGCAGTTCATGGCCCCGTGGGACATGGCGAATGCCGTGGAAAAAGTCGCGGCCACAGGGAACCGCGCCGTCCTTGTCACGGAGAGGGGGACCACCTTCGGCTACAATAACCTCGTCGTCGACTTCCGGGGAATTCCCGCGATCCGGGAGACGATCTGCCCGGTGGTCTTCGACGCGACGCACAGCGTGCAGCTTCCGGGAGGGGCGGGAAGCGCCTCCTCGGGGGAAAGGCGGTTCATCGCGCCCCTGGCCCGCGCGGCCGTGGCGGCCGGTGCGGACGGCGTGTTTCTGGAGATCCACCCCGACCCCGGGCGGGCCCTGTCCGACGGACCGAACAGCCTTCCCGTGCGGGACGTCGAGCCGCTGGTCCGTTCGCTGCTTTCGGTTCGGGCGGCGGTGGAAGGGACAATCGCCGCCGGGAAGGGGCCGGAAGAACGACGCTCCCGGGGACGGGGCCGCGGCCGGACGGGAAGCACGACCGCCCGGAAAGGGGGCAAACGCGATGGGACGTGACAAGAGCGACCGGCCTGGGGAACTTGCCCGGCGTGCCTCCCGCGTTCTTTCGATCGAGGCGGAGGCCATCCTGGGTCTGCGGGAGCGGCTCGACGAGAATTTTTCCCGGGCCATCGATATCCTGTTGCGGGCGCCGGGGAAGGTGATCCTGACGGGGGTGGGGAAGTCCGGCCTGATCGGCAGGAAGATCGCCGCGACGTTCGCCTCCACCGGGACACCCGCTTTTTTCCTCCACCCGGCCGAGGGGATGCACGGCGATATCGGGATGGTCCGGAAAGGGGATGTCGTCATCGCCCTCTCGAACTCGGGGGAGACCGAGGAGATCATCCGGCTCTTGCCCGTCTTCAAGAGGCTGGGACTTTCCCTGATCGCCCTGACGGGAAACCCGGATTCCACCGTGGCCAAACACGCCGACGCGACCCTGGACGCCGCAGTGCGGGAAGAAGCCTGCCCGCTCGGCCTCGCGCCTACCGCTTCCACGACCGCCGCGCTGGCGCTCGGGGACGCCCTCGCGGTCGTCCTGTTCGAGGAGAAGGGGTTCTCCGTGCAGGACTTCGCCATGCTCCACCCCGGCGGGGCGCTGGGGCACAGGCTCCAGAAGGTGGAAGACATCATGCACCGGGGGGAGGAAATCCCGCTGGTCCTCCAGGAAACCCCGCTCCAGGACGCCCTCTTCACGATCAGCTCGAAAAGGCTCGGGGTCACGGGGGTCATCAACGGGAGCGGGGCCCTCGTGGGGGTGATCACCGACGGTGACGTCCGGCGGGCAATGGCCCGCGGGGTCGACCTGTTCACGACGAAGGCGGGGGAGATCATGACTCCAGGCCCGAAACGGCTTGCGTCGTCGGACCTTGCCGCGGCGGCACTGCGGAAGATGGAGGAATTCTCGATCACGAGCCTGTTCGTTTTTGACGAGAACGACCCTGAGGAATTGGTGGGGATCGTCCACATCCACGACCTGTTGAAGGCGGGGATCGGATGAGCGGGGGACAGGAGAGGCAGGGCGCCGAGGGGAAAGCGGCCCGGGTACGCCTGTTCCTGATCGACGTGGACGGTGTGCTTACCGACGGGGGTATCCTCTACGACGGAAACGGTGTGGAAGCCAAGCGGTTCCACGTCCGCGACGGACACGGGATCAAGATGATGCAGCGGGCGGGGATCGAGGTCGGGATCATCACGGGGAGGACGTCGGAAGCGGTGCGAATCCGCGCCGAGGAACTCGGGATAGAGCGGGTCCGGCAAGGGGTGTTCGACAAGGTGGCCGCGTGGCGGGAGATGCTCGACGAGACCGGCCTCTCTCCGGAGCAGAGCGCCTACGTGGGGGACGACCTCGTGGATGTCCCGCTCCTGCGGCAGGTGGGGTTCGCCGCGACGGTGGCCGACGCCGAGGAGTACGTCCTGTCGGAGGCCGACTTCGTCTCCTCCCGGCGGGGGGGGTGCGGCGCCGTGCGGGAGATCATCGAATTCGTGCTGAGATCCTCCGGGGCGTGGGACAAGGTCTCCGCAAAATACTCCGGCGCAGGGGGGGGAGGGTGACCGGGAAACTTCTGTCGGCGCTGGCGGTGGCCGCGATGTTCGCGGGGGCCTATCTGCTGGCCCTGGACCTGTCCCGGAGAACGCTTCTTTCCCCCGGGGGAAGCGGAAGGGCGGCGGGCGGCGACGGGCCGCAGATCATCCTGCGCGGAGTCGAGATGATCGAGGAGCGCCGGGAGGGAACGGTCTATCGGCTCGTTTCGGACGATGCTTCCTACTCCTTCCTGGCGGGGCGGGTGGTCGCCTCGGTCGTGACCCTCGCGCTGAGGGAACGGGAGGGGACCATCGTGGTGACCGCCCCCGTGGCGTCCTGGAACATGAACGAAGGCCGGATCGATCTCCCCGAGGGGGCCTCCGCAAGGAACGCCAGGGGATGGACCGCCTCCGCACCCCGGGCGAGCATTGACCTGAAGGCGGAGGTGATCACCGCCGGGGAGGCCGGTCTTTCGGGCCCCGGCGTGACGGTGGCGGGAAGCAACCTGCGGTGGCGCTGGCACGAAGGCACGATGGAGCTCGATTCCCCGAGGAGCAGAATTCTTCCCCGCGGGGAGCCTGATCCGGGAAGGCAAGGGTGAGGACGTGAGCGGTCAGGCGGGGCGCTCCGGCGCGTTCGCGCGGATTGCGGCAGAGGGAGCTGCGTTTCTTCTCCTTCTGCTGTTCCTGGCGGTCCCGGCCGGGGCCGCGGGAGAGCAGAAGGCGTTGCGTCCGGACGAACTGGGCCGCCAGCCCATCGAGATTACCGCCGACCGCCTGTCCGCCGACAGTGCCAGGGAATCGGTGAGCTTCGAGGGGAATGTCGTGGCGAACCAGGCGGATGTGACGCTTCACGCCGACCGGCTGTTCGCGGAATACTCCCGGCCGGTGCGCGCCATCGAAAAAATCACGGCGGAGGGAAACGTCCGCGTGATCCAGGGCGCGAAGGAGGCGCGGGCCGCTCGCGCCATCTTCTACAACCTGGAGCAGCGGATCGTCCTCACGGGGGGGGCCGACCTGGTGCAGGGGGAGAATGTCCTCAAGGGCGATACGGTGACCATCTATTTGCGGGAAAACCGGTCCGTGGTGACGGGCGGGGAGGGGGGGCGCGTCCGGGCGGTCATCCACCCGCAAGGCTTGCTGGAAACCAGGGAAAAGGAAAGCCGTTGAGGTCCCTGGCTGTCCGCGACCTGCGGAAACGATATCGCAACCGGGAGGCGGTCAAGGGGGTCTCGCTCGGGATCGCCCCGGGGGAGGTCGTCGGTCTTTTAGGCCCGAACGGGGCGGGAAAGACCACCATCTTCTATATGATGGTGGGGCTGGTCCGGCCGGATGCCGGCAATGTCCTTCTCAACGGAGAGGACATCACCCGCCTGCCGATGCACCGTCGTGCCAGGATGGGGCTTGGCTACCTGCCCCAGGAACCGTCAGTCTTTCGGAAGCTTACGGTCCGGGAGAATATCCTCGCCTTCCTGGAGGAGACGTCCCTATCGGAGGGGGAGCGGGAGGACCGACTACAGGAACTGCTCGTGGAGATGCGGATCTCGCACGTGGAAGGGACAAGGGGATATTCCCTGTCGGGAGGGGAGCGGCGGCGCGTGGAGATCGCCCGCTCCCTGGTGATTTCCCCCTTGTTCCTGCTCCTCGACGAGCCGTTCGCCGGAATCGATCCCATCTCGGTCGCGGACCTTCAGCAGGTGATAATTGGCTTAAAAGAGAAGGAAATCGGGGTTATAATAACGGATCATAACGTGCGCGACACCCTCACGGTGTGCGACCGGGGGTACATCATCTCCGAAGGGGAGATCCTCCTCGAGGGGAATCCCGAGGAGATCGCATCGTCTTCGCGCGTACGGGAAATTTACCTGGGAGAGCATTTCTCCCTGTAGGCAACCAGGAGAGGGATGGCCCTAGAACTCCGACAGTCCCTGAAGCTCACCCAGCAACTCGTGATGACCCCGCAGTTGCAGCAGGCAATTAAGTTGTTGCAACTTTCGCGCCTGGAACTGCAGCAGGCGGTCCGGGAGGAGCTCGAGGTGAACCCCGTCCTGGAGGAGGACGTGGAGGGGGAGCCTGAAGAGCGGGCGGAGGTGGAGACGGGGACGGAGGCATCCTCCTCGCAGACGGAGCCGGACAGCTCGGAAGCTCCCGGGGTAACGCCCACGAAGGAGCTGATCGACCGTGTCGATTGGGACTACTATTTCGGGGATGGCGCCACGGCGGGCGCGGCCCGCGGGGAGCGCGACCGGGAGGAGGAGGACGGGCGTCCCTACTACGAGAACCTGCTCACCCGGAAGCCCTCCCTCGCCGATCACCTCGAGTCGCAGATCAACCTGTCGACCGTGGACGACGCGGTGAGGGAGATCGCCCCCTACCTGATCGGGAACATCGACGAGAACGGGTATCTCAAGGTGTCCGCCGAGGAGACCGCCGAGGCCCTCGGGAAGCCTCTCGAAGACGTGGAGCGGGCGATCGCGAAGATCCAGACGCTGGACCCCGTCGGCGTCGGGGCCCGCGACCTCCGGGAGTGCCTGATGATCCAGGCCCGGGAGAAGGGGGAAGAGTTCTCACTCCCCTTGACGGTCCTCACCGACCACTTCGACCTCTTCACCCGCGGGGACATCGCGACCATCGCGAGGCGTCTGAAGCTTTCCCGCGAGGTCGTCCGGGATGCCTTCCGGAAACTGGTGACCCTGTGGCCGAAACCCGGCAGGGTGTTTTCGGGAGATGACGTGCACTACCTCACCCCGGACGCATACGTGATCAAGGTCGAAAACCAGTGGGTGGTGACCCTGAACGAGGACGGGCAGCCGCGCCTCCGGCTCAGTTCGTATTACCGGGACCTTCTCTCCGCCGGGGACCGGCTCGGCAAGGAGGACCGGGAGTTCCTGAAGCAGAAGATCAACTCCGCACTCTGGTTTATCAAGAGCATCCAGCAGCGGCAGCGGACCATCTACAAGGTCGTCGAAAGCATCATGAAGCTCCAGCGGGATTTTCTCGAGCGCGGGCCGAAATTCATGAAGCCCCTTACGCTCCGGGACGTCGCGGAGGACATCTCCATGCATGAGTCGACGGTGTCCCGGGTGACGAGCAGCAAGTACGTATGCACTCCCCACGGGATCTTCGAGCTGAAGTTTTTCTTCAATTCCGGCCTGAACCGGGACGGGGGGAGGGAGGATATCGCTTCCAAGTCGGTCAAGGAGAAGATCCTGGAAATCATACGAAGCGAAGGGGGGGACAATCCGTTGAGCGACCAGGATCTCGTCCGGCTCCTCCGCAACCAGGGGATCCGGATCGCCCGCCGCACCGTCACCAAATACCGCCAGGCAATGGGTGTGCTTCCCTCGTCCAAGAGAAAGAAGCTGTTTTAGGCAGGAGCGCAACGATTCGTCCAAAGGAGGAAGCAGCGTGACCAACATCTCCGTGACATTCCGTCACATCGACCCGAGCCAGCCGCTCAAGGACTATGTCACCGAAAAGCTGGGCAAGACCCAGAAGATCCTGGACAACCCGTTTGATGCGCACGTGACGCTTTCCGTGGAGAAATACCGGCACATCGCGGAAGTCTTCCTGACCGCGCGGGGGATCACGATCAAGGCGTTCGAGTCCACCGACAACCTCTATTCCGCCATCGATCTTGTCTGCGACAAGGTGGAGCGCCAGACGAAAAAGTACCGGGAGAAGAAAAAGGAGAGGGGACCGGCCGTTACCCTGGGGCCCATCGTATCCGGTTCCTCCCTCACGATCAGCGAGGGCGAGGCGGGTCCGCGCATCGTCCGCCACGACAACTTCGTCCCCAAGCCGATGAGCGTGGAGGATGCGGCCCACTACCTCGACATCCTGAAGGTTGACGTGTTCATGTTCGTCAACCAAGAGACCAACCAGCCAAGCGTGGTTTTTCGGCAGCAGGACGGGAACATCGGGTTCACGGAGCCCCTGGCCCGATGAAAATCCAGGACATCGTATCTTCCGGGGCGATCGTGGACGACCTGCGGGCGGAGACGAAAGAGGGCGTCCTCCGGGAACTGTCCGAGGTGATTGCGAAGGTCGTGCCGAAGCTCTCGGCGGACTCCCTGACCTCCATCCTGATGGAGCGGGAAAGCCTGGGCAGCACGGGCATCGGCGACGGGGTGGCCATCCCGCACGGCAAGGTAAACGGGATCGAGAGCCTGGTCGCCGCGTTCGGAC
>Ga0209619_10000161_pt1 | contig 42061 bp, 34 predicted proteins | sample Rifsed16ft3_FD_184011 | JGI IMG/M metagenome (GOLD analysis project Ga0209619, IMG submission 184011) | Soil microbial communities from Rifle, Colorado, USA - sediment 16ft 3 (version 2) | ecosystem: Environmental > Terrestrial > Deep subsurface > Rock core/Sediment | place: Rifle, Colorado... | reverse complement strand
GCGCGCCACGGTCATGGGGCCGGGACTTATTCTCGCCGACGAGCCCACCGGGAATCTGGACACTGCCTCCGGTCAGCAGGTACTCGACCTGCTCGATGGAATGAACCAAAAGGGTCTCACGCTGGTGGTCGTCACCCATGATCCGGACGTGGCGCGGCGGGCCGATCGGATTCTCATCTTGGCCGACGGACGGATCGCCCGGCGCCTCAGTGGTGATGAGATGTACCAGGTCACTGGATTCTCCGGTCTGGCGGGGGGACGGGTGTGACGTTCCGGGACGTTCTCCAATACGCCTGGCGCGCTCTTCTCGGTCGTCGCGTGCGGAGCGGGCTCAGCTTGCTGGGCATGGCGATCGGCGTGGCGGCGGTGATCGTGCTCACCGCGCTGGGTCAGGGAGCGCTGACCTACGTGTCGGATCAGTTCGGAAATATCGGCACCAACCTTCTCGTCGTGCTTCCCGGCAAGACCGAGACGACCGGAGGCTTTCCGGGCGTGGGAGGGGTACCCAACGACTTGACCCTCGAGGATTACGAGATTCTGACCCGAAGTCTGCGTGAGGTGCAGCGCTCGGCGCCGATTGCCATGGCGACCGGCGCCGTCTCCCACGGTGAGCGGCGACGCCAGGTGGCGGTGATCGGCTCGACCGATGAGTTTCTAGAGGTCCGTAGTCTGGAGATGGCGCGGGGAAGTTTTCTACCGGAAGCGGAGGTCGATCGCGGCGGGGCGGTCGTCGTTCTCGGTTCGAAGGTAGCCGAAGAGCTCTTCCCGGGGGAGGATCCGGTCGGGGAAATCGTGCGCATCGAGGACGCTCGTATGAGAGTCATCGGCATTCTCGCCTCGAAAGGCACGCAGCTGGGCGTCAACATGGATGACATGGTTGTGATCCCGGTTGCTTCGGCGATGCGGCTGTTCAACCGGAGCTCGCTCTTTCGGATCATACTGGAGGTCCGCGCCACCTCCGATCTCGATCTCGCCTGCCAGGAAGTCCTTCGCGTAATGACGGAAAGGCATGACGAGGAGGACGTAACCTGCATCACCCAGAACGCCGTGGTCGAGACCTTCTCTTCGATCGTGAACACATTGACTCTGGTGCTGGTGGCGATCGCTTCCATTTCCCTCACCGTCGCCGGCATCGGCATCATGAACGTCATGCTCGTCTCCGTCTCGGAGAGGACTCCCGAGGTGGGGCTGTTGAAGGCGCTGGGCGTGGCGCCGCGGCAGATCGTCGCGGTCTTCCTGACGGAAGCGGCGTTGCTCTCCACCGCCGGGGGCATGGTGGGCCTGGCGGTCGGTTGGCTAGCGGTGAGGGTTCTGGTCGGGCTCTACCCGGCTCTTCCCGCCAGCCCTCCGGTGTGGGCGGTGGCCGCCGCTCTGGTGGTCTCGACGGTGGTCGGAGTCACTTTCGGCGTCTTACCCGCCCGGCGGGCCGCTCGATTGGATCCGATCTTGGCGCTGGCGCGCCGATAGAGAGCAAACCGTGCGCGATCTTCTGACACTTGCCTTCGGCGCCCTGGCCCGTTACCGGTTGCGCTCGCTGCTTTCCATGTTGGGCATCGCCATCGGCGTCGGCTCGGTCATTCTCCTGACGTCGATCGGCGAGGGGACGCGTTTGTACCTCCTGGATCAGTTCATGCAGTTCGGGACCAACTTGCTCCAGATCAACCCGGGCAAGGCGGAGACCATGGGATTGCCCGGCGTTCTCGGCGGAACGACACACAAGTTGACGTTGGATGATGCCCAGGCCATCGAGCGATTGCCACAGATGGAGACGGTCCTGCCACTGGCCTTCGGCATGGCACGGGTGGAGGCGGAAGGTCGAGGCCGGAGCGTCTACATCTATGGAGTCACACCCGCGGTGCCGGAAGTCTGGAAGTTCCGGGTGCGTCAAGGGGCCTTCTGGCCGGCGGGGGATCCGCGTCGCGGCCAGTTCATGACCGTTCTCGGCCCCAAACTGAAGCGGGAGCTCTTCGGGAGCGCCAATGCCTTGGGGCGGTTCGTGCACATCGGCGGAACTCGCTTCCGGGTGGTAGGTGTCATGGAGCCCAAGGGGCAGTTCGTGGGTTTCGACATTGATGACGGCGCCTACATTCCGGTGGCCTCCGCCATGAAGATCTTCAACCAGGACGAGCTCCAGGAGATCGACGTGGTGTTCTCGAGCTCCGCCTCCGTGGATCGCGTGGTGGAGAGGATAAGGCATCTCCTCATCGATCGACATCGCGGAAACGAAGACTTCACCATCACCACCCAGGCGGCCATGATGGATGTTTTCGCCAACGTCATGAACATCATTACCATGGCAGTGGGCGCCATCGCCGCCATCTCACTCTTGGTAGGGTCCATCGGCATCCTGACCATGATGTGGATAGCGGTGGGAGAACGGACCGCGGAGATCGGTCTGGTCCGCGCCATCGGTGCCTCGCGACAGCAGGTGCAAATGGTGTTCCTGGTCGAGGCGGGAGCTCTCTCCACCCTGGGCGGGCTGATGGGCTTGCTGGGGGGTCTGGGAATCTGTGCGGTGCTCCGCGGCTTCGTTCCCGGGCTTCCCGTGCACACGCCCGTGCTCTACGCGGTCCTGGCGGTCGTCATCAGCCTGGCGACCGGGTTGCTCTCGGGGGTGGCGCCGGCGAGACGGGCGGCAGCCCTCGACCCCATCGAGGCACTGCACACGGAATAGCATAGCGCGTCAATTGCGTTCCGCCGCGGAGCGATGCACGGCGAGCGCCACGCCTCCCATCACCAATACCGCGCCGACCAAGACGCGAGGGAGGAGCGGCTCACCTCGCAAGACGCCCACCGAGACCGCGACCAGAGGGATGATGTAGGCAGTGAGAGCGAGCCGTTTGGCGGGGAGAAAGGACAACAGCCAGTAGTAAAGGAGGAACGCTACCGCCGAGCCGCAAATCGCGAGATAAAGGAGGGCGCCGATGGAATCGGCGTTCCAGACAAAACTCCGGCCGCGTTCCAGCCAGAATGCCAGCACTCCCATGACGCCCGCCGTGACCACCATCGGACCGGCGGCCAGCGAGAACGGATGGACACCCGAGCCCCAGCGCTTGACCATGACCGTGCCGAGAGCGGCGGCGAGCGGCGAGATCAACATCACCATCGCGGCGAGATAGACCTGGTGGCCTCCTAGAGCCGCCAGGTCTTCCGAAAAGATGACGCCCACGCCCCCGAAGCCCATGGCGATACCCAGGATCTCTTTCAGGCTCAAGGCTTCTCCGGGCAGGGTGAAGTGCCCGGCCACGGCCACGAAGAGGGGATAGGTGGCGAACAAAACGGCGGCCAGGCCAGAAGGCACCCACTGCTCGCTCCAGTAAACCACTCCATAGGCGATGGTGAAAGAGAGGATGCCGTTCGCCAGCCAGAGGATTTTCTCCTTGCGGGTCCTCCCCAGCTTCACGCCCATCACCCGTGCCGCCACCAACAGCAAGATGGCGGCGATGGCGAACCGTATCGCTACCCCGCTGAAGGGAGGCGTGCCCCGCAATCCGATCTGGATGACCGCCCAGGTCGTGCCCCAGATGAGACAGACCAGGCCGAAGGCGAGCGTGACGAGGAGTGTGGCAGGTCGGCCCATGCCTTGCGGGCGGGTCAACGGATATGCCGCACGGCGCGCCCCACTCGATCGGAGGCCTCGAAGCGAGAGCCGACGGAGTTTCTCATTGACTCGGGAACCTCGAACGCCCAGTCTAGCGCAACAAGAGGACCTTGCTGGCGACGGCGCGGGCGGTGTTAGAGTAACGTTCATGAAACCGTTTGGCGATTTCGAGGTCGACGACGTTTTCTCGAGATTCGAAAGTTAAAGTGAGGACGCTCCTGGTGCTCCGCCACGCGAAATCCAGCTGGAAGGATCCCGGCCTCGCCGATGAGGACCGCCCACTCAACAAGCGAGGGAAGAAGGATGCGCCGGTGATGGGACAGGTGCTGCAGCGGGAAAGATTGACGCCCGATTGGATCGCGAGCTCCACTGCACGGCGCGCTCGGAAGACGGCGGAAGCGGCGGCAAGGCACAGCCAGTACTCGGGAGAGATCCATTACGAAGAGGCACTCTACCTCGCCTCGCCCACGGCCATTCTGGACGTTCTGGCCAGGAGGGCGCCTGCATCAGCAGAAAGGATCCTGATCGTGGGACACAATCCCGGTCTCGAGGATCTGGTGGGCCTGCTCACCGCTCGGCGGGAACCGTTTCCGACCGGCGCTCTGGCGCAGATCGAGCTGCCCATCGCCAGCTGGAACGAGCTGAATGAAAGCCCGAAGGGGAAGCTCGTCCGCTTGTGGCGTCCGCGAGAGCTAGGGTAAGTCTCGCAGAGCGTGCCCGCTCGCAGGCGAGACCACCCCTCGCTCACCGCCAGCACCGAATAGGGAACGATTCTCCATCAAGAAAGCCACCGCGAGGTTGCGGAGCACGCGGTCGCGACCCGCCTCCGGCTGGGAGTAAGACGCCGCGCCGAGCTCGCTTCCAACTAGTACGAGGAGAGGGCGCGGACGGGCCGAGACAATCCGGCTTCGGGTAAGGCCGCTCAGCTGGCAGGGGACCCATTCTCTTCGATCAGGCGCAATAGATCGAAGGAACTGAGAATGCCTACCACTCGGTCCCCATCGGTGACGACCACATGGTGTAAGCGATAGTGCCGCATCATCTGAGCGGCGGTACGGACGTCGGCATCGGGCGTTACCGTGTATACGTTGGTGCTCATGATCCGGGACACCGGGATCTTGGCCGAGAAACCCGGCATCAGATCGCTGGAGGTGACCATGCCGACCAGCTGTTCTTCGTCATCCACCACCGGCAAAGAATGGATGTTGTGCGCGTGCATGAGCTCCCGAATTCCTCCCACCAGGTCGCCCGGCTTGGCGACGATGACGTCGGCAGCCATGACGTCCCGAACCTTGGGTCTCATGAGACGGTTTGTTGAATGTGAGCCTAACTTGAGACGACCCACGGAAGCAAGTCGTCCGGGCTCGCCGCTTCCATGCGGGAGGTCAACCTCCCGGGGTCCGGTAATGGATCCGCCCGGCGACAGACCCGGCAAACGGAGCCCCTTGACGGACTTTCTGGTCCCGTGCCATAATCTGGCCTGTTAGGGTTGTAGGGTTTCTTGCTTGATTCAGCAGTACGAACCACAAGGAGTGAAAGATATCCTTGTGGTTTTTCTATTGTTGCCATGCAAGTTCTACACCTTACCCCAGCCAGCCGCTGGGTCAATTCATGAGGAAAGGAGGTAGACCTGCATGGCAAAAGGCACAGTGAAGTGGTTCAACGACAGCAAGGGCTTCGGCTTCATCCAGCGTGAAGACGGCCCCGATGTTTTTGTTCACTTCTCGGCTATCACCGGTTCAGGGTTCCGGTCGCTCCAAGAGGGCCAAGAAGTCGAATTCGAAGTCACTCAGGGCCCCAAAGGACCACAGGCAGCGAACGTAAAGCCCGCGACGTAATCACTTCCGCGCGGCTATTTGGGCCCCGTCGCCAAGAGGCGGCGGGGCCATTTGTTGTTTTGGGGCTCCTGCGGATTGTGATACGGCGCAAAGTCGGTGGAACTGATCCCAGGGTATGATGCCCCGCTCGGTCCGATTCGGTAGGGTGAAGCCGTGCGTATCGTACACACTAGCGACTGGCATGCGGGGCGGGTGTGGAAGCGGATCGACCGGCTTCCCGAACTCGCCGACGTGCTGGAGCATTTGGGAGACTTTCTGGAGAGTCAGAGAATCGACCTTCTCCTGATGTCCGGAGACGTCTTCGACAGCGGTGCGCCCCATCCGGCCGCCGAGCGATTGGTTTTCGGTTTTCTCAAGCGGATCGGCCGGGCCGGAGTTCAGAGCGTGGTCATCGCTGGGAATCACGATAGTCCGGCGAGGCTGCAGGCCTGGGGAACCCTTGCCGAGCTGGTAGGCGTGCAGGCGGTGGCTTTTCCTCGTCGCCGACAAGACGGAGGTCTGATCGAGGTCGGATCGCGCTCCGGGGAGCGAGCTCGGGTGGCGGCGGTTCCGTTCGCCGCGCCGCGCCGCCTCATCAGCGCCCTCGACCTGTCCGGTGAGGAGACGCGGGCGAAGCAGAAATATGACCAGGGTATGCGGGAGATTATCGCTCATTTGGTCGGTGGATTCGAAGCGGAGACAATAAACCTGGTCATGGCGCACACTCATCTTCAGGGAGCGATCGTTTCGGGATCGGAGCGGCAGGTCCACCTGGGAGAGGAGTGGGCTACCACGCCGCAGGCACTTCCCTCGACGGCTCATTACATCGCTCTTGGTCATATCCATCGTCCGCAGCGGATGGAGTCGGCGCCCGCTCCCGCTCACTATGCCGGCTCGCCCCTTCAACTCGACTTCGGAGAGGCGGGAGAGGCCAAAAGCTTTCTCCTTATCGACGCCCGAGCGCGCCAGCCCGCCCATATCGAGCGAGTACCCTATCAGGGCGGACTGCCCCTGCGCTCGCTCCGGAAGAACCTGGACGAGCTGGAACGGGAGGCGCCTCGCTTGTCCACACAGGGTTGGCTCCGGGTGACTGTGCCGATGAGTGGCGCCGATCCGGATCTCAACAGCAGAGTACGACGATTGGTTCCCAACGTAGTGTCGGTGCAAGTCGAGCTTCCCGAGAGAGCAGAAGAGGATAGGTCGCGTCCGCCGCCAGGGTCGCAGCCTCGAGATCTCTACCTGGCGTATTGTCGGGAGCGGCACCACGCTCCGCCGGAGAAGGAACTGGCGGAGACCTTCGACCGACTATTGGAGGAGGCGGAGCGGGATAATGCGACTTAAGACCTCAAGAGCCGGTCGGGAGCCGGCGATTTTTTGGCGCGCCGAACGCCGAGACGGGGGGTGATATATGACCAAGGATTCGGCAGGCGGTATACCAGCGCCCGGTTTTCTGAGAAGATATCTCGCGGGTCTTCTTTATCTCGGCGCCATCATTCTGGTGGGTTACTTGTCTTATCTCTACGGTTGGTACACCGGCCTGGTTCATGAGACGGTCAGCGCGAACATCGACAACGGACGCATCATGCTGCAGGCATCGAGGGCCCTTCGCCGGGGCGAGGCTGAAAACGCGCTGTGGATCCAGGATCTCGCCATCGAGGGCAGTCTCTATAGTCTGGAGCGGCTCTCCAACATGGTTCCGGCGAGATTCGAGCCCGCGCATCGCTCCTTGTTGCAGGACATCAAGGACTACCGAGCACAGTATCCCGACTCCAACAAGGGCACGGGCATCGAGGAATCGAGGTAGAAAAATAGGACTTCGGCAAGAACCGGTCTGTTGGACGGGCCGCGGAAGGTTTCCAGGGAAAGCTCCCCAGCGCCCATCCGACCCACCGCAAGGCGATAGTGCGGCCGAATATCCGTGAGACCGCTGCGACTCACCGTCGAAGGCTTCACCTGCTTCAAGGAGCGTCAAGCGCCGCTGGACTTGTCGGGCCTCGAGCTCTTTGCGATCGCCGGTCCCACCGGAGCGGGGAAGTCGAGCCTGCTGGATGCCATCATTTTCGCCCTCTATGGCCGAGTACCCCGCATGAGGAGGGGATACTCGGAGCTCATCTCGCTTGGCCGGGATCGCATGTCCGTCCTGCTCGACTTTCGAGTGGGGCAGCGAGAGTTTCGCATCACCCGGACTGGCCGCCGCGCCCGCTCGACGGAAGCGCAGCTCGACGAGCTGGTGGACGGACAGGAGAGATCCATCGCCGGCGGAGTTCAGAGCGTGGACAACGAAGTGTTGCGGCTTCTGGGACTGCGCTACGAGGCCTTTACCCAAGCGGTAGTGCTCCCGCAAGGTGATTTCGCGCGTTTCTTGAAGAGCCAACCTCGCGAGAGGCGAGAGATTCTGAGGGATCTCTTGCGGTTCCAGGTCTATGAACGAATGAGGAAGAACGCGGCCGACTGCAGTCGGTCGCTCGAGCTCAAGCTCAGTGGGGTCCGCGAGCGGTTGCGCGAGGATTATGGAGAGGTAAGCCCGCAGCAAATAGAGGAGCTGGAGCGACGCTTGCTGACTCTCGACAAGCGAAACCACCGGGCGTCGGAAGAGCTGGCCTCGCTGCAATCGAAAGTGGAGGAGAGGCGGGCACGATACCAGAGGACACGAGAGCTCGTAGAGAAGAGGATCCAGCTCGTTCGGCTAAGAAAGCGGCAAAGTCAGATCGAAACGATCGAAGAAAAGTTAGCTGCCGCCCGAAGAGTCGCTCCTCTACTGCCTTTGATGGAAGGTGCCGCCGCTGCGGAACGTCGCAGTGAGGACGACGGCCAGCGGGCGCTCGCCGCCAGCCATGCGCTTCGCAAGGTACGTGCCGACCACGAAGACGCGTGTCGCCGGCTCGAAGACGCGCGTCGCCAGGGGGAAGAGCTGCCCCAGCTAGAGAGAAGAATCCGAGCCCTCGATGAGCTGAAGGGGCTTTTCGCCCCCAGAGAATCCGCGGCGCGCCGCCGAGACCAGGCGCGGGCGCGCCAGCGGGAGCTGGCGGGTAACGCTCAGGGCGCCGAGGACGAGGAGAAAAAGGCCCGCCAACGCGTGGAGCTCCTTGCACGCGACGTTCATGCCGCTTCCCAGAAGCTGGCCGGACTCCAGTACGACCGAGAGCTGGATCGACGCCTCGACGCGGCACGGGACGCCGCCAGTCTTTTGGCCGCGCACCGGGAAGCGGCTGTCGATGCTCTGGCGGAAGCGAAAGAGGCGGAAGGACGCGTTTCTGGGCAGAGGCGGGTGGTCTCGGGAAAAAAAGCGGGAGTCGAGAAGATCCGCAAGTTGCTTCACAGGCTGACGAGAGCCCGCCAGAAGGTGGAGGACGAACGCCGAAAGGCAGAGGAAGAGCATGCCGCGGCTCATCTACGCGGCGCTTTGGAGAGGGGCAAGAAATGTCCGGTGTGCGAACAGCCTGTCACCAAGCTTCCTCCCGCCATACAGGTGGCGCTTCTCGATGTCACGGCGGCTCGACTCGAGAAAGCGCGGTGTGACGAAGATCGTGCTCGCTCGGAGATGGCCAGGGAAGGAGAGGCGGAGGCGCATGCCCAGGCTGTCTTCAAGATGGCGCAGGACGAGGCCGAAAAGGCCGGAAGGAAAGCCGCCACCTATCAAGAAACGGTAGAGCGTTTGGAGCGCCAGCTTCGGGAAATTGTGGGTGAACAAGCGGATGACGGTCGGGGCTCCACTCTGGAGGTGAGGATCCTCTCTGCCATCCACCGGTTGGCCGGAGAGCGCGAAGCGTATGAGCAAGCCGCGGGTCGGCAGGACGAGTTGGAAAGAAAGCTTCTGGAATCGCAGGGCGTGCTCGACAAGTGGAGTCAGAGTTCCCAGGGGTTGAGGCAGCAGGCAGGGGAGGCGCAGGCGAGTGTCCAGGAGGCGGAGGACGAGCTGGCTCGGCTGGAAGGGGCCATAGCCCGCGTCACAGGGGATCCAGACCCGGTCAAGGAGCGGGATCGACTGGCGGCGAGGAAAGAGAAGATCGAGACCTCCCGCGTAAAGGCGGAGGAGGCGGAGCGCCGGACGGCAGCGGAGTTCTCCGCGGCGAGTAAGGCGCAGGAAGAAGCCGAGCGGACCGCCCAGGAGTCGGCCCGCAGGGCGCTCGAAGCCAGGACACAAGCACGAGAGACGATCAAGAACGCGGGATTCGAGGAGGAGGGTGCGGTTCGCGAAGCGGTTCTCGCGGGCGAAGAAATGAGCCTCATGGAAAATGAGATCGCCTCCTATCGACAGGAGCGTCATGCCGCCGAGCAGCGGGAAGCGGATCTCGAATCGGAGCTCGCGGGCGAGGAGGTCTCGGAGCAATCCCAAGGGCAAGCGGAAGAGGAGCTGGCCCTTAGGCGTCGGGACTATGAGGATGGCCTCAAGAAGAAGGCGGAGCTCGAGCAAGAGGTCAAAGAGTTACGGCGTCGGGGGGAGCGGGCGGCTCAGCTTTCCACCCAGCAAGCGGTGCTGGAGCAAGAGTTTTCCAACTATCATCGATTGGCGAACGATCTTCGCAGCGAGAATTTTCAGGCCTACCTGCTGGAGGAAGCTTTCCGCGAGCTGGTGGCGGGGGCTTCGGTGCGACTCGCGGAGCTGAGCGGACGCTACACTTTGGAATACAAGCAGGACGCCTTTCTTGTGCTCGACCAGGACAACGCCGGCGAACGGAGAAGCGCCGATACCCTGAGCGGCGGAGAAACGTTTCTCGCGTCGTTGGCTTTGGCGCTCGAGCTGAGCGAGCAGGTACAGCGCGCCGCGGGGGCTGTGAATCTGGACAGCTTGTTCATCGACGAGGGGTTTGGGACGCTCGACCCCGAGACCCTGGATACCGTAGCCAGCGCCATCGAGTCCTTGCATGTGGGCGGACGCATGGTCGGGATCATCACCCATATTCCCGAGCTCACTCAGCGACTTCCGGCCTGCGTTTGGGTGGAAAAACACGCGGAAGGCTCGCGAGTGCGGCAGGAAGTCTTCTAGGAAAACGTGCGCCGCCGCGTCGCGCGCTCCCCTCGCTCGGTCCGCTCGTCGGAGCCTTAGTGGCACTTACGCCGGGAAGCTGGGAGCGATACACTCCGGTTGGGAGGTGTCGAGCAGTATGGCGACCAAGCTGGTAGAGACCACTTGTGTCATGGACTGTCCGGACGCCTGCTCGCTCGAGGTTCGGGTGACCGACGGCGCGATCCAGGAGATTCGGGGCCGAGACGATCACCCGACCAGTCGGGGCTTCATCTGTTCCAAGGTGGCGGGTTTTGCCAAGAGGGTCTACCACGACTCTCGACTGCTTCACCCCATGAGGCGCGCGGGCTCCAAGGGGGAAGGCGACTTCGTTCCGGTCTCTTGGGAGGCGGCGATCGGCGAGATCACCGAGCGGTTTCAGAGGATCATCAGAGAGTGGGGCGGGGAAGCCATCCTGCCGTACCACTACGGCGGATCGAACGGAGCGCTCAGCGACGGTCTGGCCGACAGCATCTATTTCGCGGGCCTGGGATCCTCCCGACTGGCCCGGACCATCTGCGCGACCCCGACCACTCAGGTGGCGCTTGGCATGTACGGCCGGATGCCGGGGGTCGCTTTCGAGGACTATTCCCAGGCGAAGTGCGTGATCGTCTGGGGCGCCAACCCCCGGGCCTCCAACATCCATCTCGTTCCCTTCCTCCAGGAGGCGAAGCGTCGGGGGGCCTTCGTGGCGGTCGTGGATCCCAGAGCGAATCTGTCTTCACGGCTCGTCGACTTGCACCTGCCCGTCTACCCGGGCTCCGATTTGCCGGTGGCGCTGGCGATGATCCGTTTCTGGCAGGAGCACGGGAAGCTGGACAGGGAGTTTCTCGATCGCCACGCCGTAGGTTTGGACGGTCTTCTGGAAAAGGCCGCGGCCTGGTCGATTGAGGAGGCCGCCAGTGAAGCGCGGGTCAGCGCGGAAGCCATTCGAGAGCTTGCGGAAGTGTACGCGCGTTCCTCCCCGGCGGTCGTCCGTTGTGGATGGGGAATCGAGCGGAACCGAAACGGCGGGCAGGCGGTGGCGGCGGTGCTGGCGATGCCGGCGCTGCTTGGGAAGTTTGGAGTCCGGGGAGGTGGTTACACGCTGAGCAATCGGGGAGCTCTGCAAACGGACCTCGGTCCCATCTGGGACGAGTCAACTTGGAGGACGCGCATCATCAATATGACCCAGCTCGGCCAGGTGCTGAACGAGTTATCGCCTCCTATCAGGGGCCTCTTCGTTTACAACTCGAATCCGGTCGCCACCGTCCCCGATCAGAACGCCGTCCTCAAGGGCCTGTGGCGCGAAGATCTCTTCACGGTTGTCTTCGATCAAGTCATGACCGATACGGCTCGTTTCGCGGACATCGTTCTGCCCGCCACGACCTTCTTGGAGCACCACGACATCCAAGGTGGCTACGGCGCCTACGTGCTGGGCGGGGTGCGGCCTGCCATCGCTCCGCGGGGCGAGTCCCGGTCCAATCACCAGGTTTTCTCGGCGCTCGGTCGGGCGATGGGTGTGGAGCACGAAGTCTTCTCTTGGGACGAACGGGAAGCGCTCCGCAGGGTGGCCGGTGCCATCCGCTTGGACGGCAAGCCGGTGGAAGTATCCCTGCTCGAGGCGGGGAAGCTGCAGCTGTTCGACTTCCCTGGCCAGGCGCCGGTTCAGTTCGGGTCGGTGTTTCCGAGGACAGCCGACGGCAGGATCCACCTCTCGCCCTCGGTGCTCGGAGAAGAGGCGTACCGGTACCGACCGGTGCGGGAGCCTGGCTACCCGCTAGCCTTAGTGACACCGGCGACCTCCCGCATGACCAACAGCACGTCGGGCGAGTGGAGCTACCCGACGCTCGAGCTTACCCTCCATCCGGAAGACGCCGCTACCCGTGGGATCCGGGAAGGAGATGCAGTGCGCGTCTACAACGCCCAAGGAGAGGTTCGGTGTCGGGCGCGGGTAGGCGAGAGCACGCGGGTCGGAGTGGTCAGCATGCCGAAGGGTGCCTGGATGCGGTCTTCGGGGAATCTCCGTACGGCAACGACGCTCTGTCCGCCCAGCGTGGATAACGTGGGCGGAGGTGCTTGCTTCAACGATGCGAGGGTAGAAGTAGAGCGGATCGACTCGTAGTTCCGGCATCGAAGGAGCTTGGTTGCTGGTAGGCAACTTGGCCAGATGCCGATGCCGCTATTGTAAGTAGCCGATCGACTCGAGCCGATCGATGATTTCCTCAGTGTCCTCGGTGAGCGGTTGGTTCGGCTGTTCTTCGGCGACGACCGCCTCTGCCTCGGCGTAACGGGGAGGATGCTTCGCAAGCCACTCCGGTTGGAGGGCTTGCACCAGCACCTTCCCGTCCATCTGGAAAGGAATCGCCGCGTCAAAGAGCTCGAGAAGGGTGGGCGTGACGTCCAGGACCGAGGCACCGTGGAAAGAGATGCCTCTGCGAATCGCGGGGCCCGAGGCGACGAAGACTCCGTACGGAGCGTGATAGCCGGCGTCACCGGCGGTTACCATACCGTGATCGGAGACCACCATGACCACCGCGGCGGCGGGAAGGTTCTCGATGAGCTCCCCGATCCATGCGTCGTTCCTCTGGTAGATTCTCGCCACCACGTCTCGCAGCGAGTCCGGGCAGTTGGGAGGAAGCTCTGCCCCGTCGAGAAAAGGTAGAAAGGTGTGACCCCCGACGTCGATGGACTCGAAGTAGACGGTGAAGAACCCTCTGCGAAGTGTAGGTAGGAGCTTCTGCGCGATGCGAAAGTAGAACTCGTCCTGCCACAAGACTTGCTCGAACACTGAAAGGCTTCTGGGGTGAGTGGGAGAACAGGCAGGCGGGTAGAGACTGGCGACCTGTTCTCTGATCTCGGCGTCGGTGGGCTGCAAGGGCTGTAGCTCATCGGCAAGCTCGGGTGGCCAGGTGAGTTGCCTGCGGGTCTGCTGTCGCCTGCCGCGCAAGCCCATGTGAGAGCTGACCAAGAAGCCACCAACCTCCTGGGCCGGCCAGGTGGACCAATATCCTACGACTCCCACCGGATGCCCCAGGTCGCCGAGCAGTCCCCAAACGGGACGCGACTTCAAGTGAACGCTCTGTGCCTCGACCAGCTCGGCCTCGGGTGGATAGAACCCTTCGCCATGAGCGAAACGGTGAGAGACCGGATCCATGGAAACTACCCTATCGCCTGCCGCATCCTCGATCTGGAGAGAAGCGAGGGCACCCGCCAGAGGGCGCCGATCGCGCGACGCTCCCCGGTCGGAAGGTCGGCTCTGCTTCGAGAAGAGGAGTTCGAGTCGATTACGAGCCGGCCGAAGAAGCTCCTCCGGGACGGAAGTGGTGACCACCTCCCAAGTCTCGCCAACCGTCACGGAGGCCATAGTGTGTCCGTTCAACAGGATCTCTATCTCCTGGGGGTCGTTGGGGCGATAAGAGCGAACGCGCAAACGGAACGTGTACGGCGGTCGACCGTGGATCTCGGGAAGGATAATCTCGGCGCGCGGAGACCCGTGCTCGTTGCCTATCCAGGAGAAAGCGGTACCTGGCATGGGAAGGAGAAAGTCTAGGATACCGTGCTTTTCGGGGACGACTCCCGTCGCGACGGACGCCCAAATGATGGGGGACCACAATCCCAGACGGGGGTGCGGCCTGAGGACGCGCTTGGCCGCCACGGATTCCATGGGGCTCCAGACGCCGGAACGTATCAGTCGGTCGATGTTGGGGAGCTTACCTTCCGCGCGCAGCCGGTTCATGATTTCGGGATCCGCACCGTCCAGACAGAAAAGCACCAAGAAAGGATCGGTCTCGCTTCCCCGACAAGCCACCGAAAAGAGGCAGACTGCGCCCACCAGCGAAAGGAAAGACGTGCGCCAGGCTGTCATCATGGTTCTGTTGTAGTGAACCGAAGGGCTCAAGTCCGGTGCCTATCGTAGCTTGAATCGCTGGAGAGCCCAAGCCATGGCGAAACGGGGGCTCATCCCGCCCGCTCCCCGCTGGGGTGAAAAGAAAATGTCGTGTGGTGAAATCCCCCTGCTCGATCGAGGGGTTTTCCGTGTGATTTATCCCATTCCGTCACCGCCAACTTTCTGAAAAACTGTCCGCGTAGTGGGCGATCCCCTGCAACCTGTATCCAGGCGAAGGGCAAGCCGGGAACCCCACACCCGGAAATGGAGGTGCTCTATGAAACGGGTCGGAAGCCGCTTTTCGAGGAGCGAGGGTGGTTTCTCTCTGGTGGAAGTGATGATCGCGCTCTTGCTCACGCTGAGCGTGATGGCCGCGGTCTTCGGTTTGCTGCAGCGAGGGCAGGAGAGCTTTCGCCGCGAGCCGGAGATCAGCGATCTCAACCAGAGCGCGCGGTCCGGAGTCGATATGATCAGTCGGGATCTGGTCATGGCAGGCTACAAGACTCCCGCCCATTCGGCCGTTCTGTGGAGCGATGGGGGACTGATCACCCCGGATGAGGTGACCGTGATCTATGCCGATCCCGACGTGCCGACGTCGGAGCCCCTGAAGTGCAGTGCGCAGGGCGGCGGGCCGTGCAACACCATAGATCAATCCTCAACCCTGAACATCGATCCCGACACTCTCGATCCCTACCAGGCCAATCCCGAACAGTCCTACGACGAAGGGATGATCCTCTTCGCCATCGAGACTGACGATTGTAACGGCGACGGAGCCGTCGGTATCTACCCGTTCGAAGTGAGTTTGCCCCCCACCATGACCAGCGCCGGCGGAAGCCCTACACTCAAGATCACTCACAATCCGGGCCACGAGGTGACCGGCACCAACGTTCCCGGAGGGTTCAACGGCCAGGTACATCCCGATTGCGCCATCATCGGGAGGTTTCGGGTGATTCAGTACCGCATCAGCCCTTTGCCCCCGTCGCCCAACCCGACTCTCGAGCGTCGTGACTTGAGTGACGGCCAGCCCTGGATCCCGGTGGCCAAGAACATCGAGAATCTGCAGCTTCAGTATGCCCTCGGCAACTCGACGAACTTCGTGGACGTGCCGGCCATACCCAACCTGGATGACCCGGCGACCTGGATCACGCGTGTGAGGTTGTCGGTGGTAGGTCGGAGCGACAGCACGAATCTCCAAGGCGGATCGGAGGGAGTATTCGACCCGGACGACACCCACGTTCGCAAGACATTCGCCACGACCGTCAGCCTGCGCAACATGGCTCTGGCGGCGGGTACTCAAACCGGCGGAGAGTACTACAACTAATAACCGCCGTTCGGGAGGAGGAAGCCCGTCCGCTTAGCCCGGCGCCCCCGGTCGGTGCCAACGGCTCTAGCGTGGCCACGCCGAAGCTCTGCGAAGGCGGGTGGGCCCGAACCCCAATCAGCCCCGGGCGATCCTCCTCCCGCCTCCCCAACCGCGCCGCCTCGCCGACGGACTGCACCAAGAACACCACATCATGTCCCCCTTCTTGCCGCGGCCATCTGCCCGATGCTAATATCGCCCTCACACTCCTTTCGGGGAGGGGTTCCTGGGAGCGGCTTCGAGCCAGAGCGTCGCGGCGGCGGGGTGGCTCATCGGAGCGGTAGGGTGAAGAAGATTCTCGTGGGCAACCTACCATTCGCCGTGTCAGAGGAAGAGCTCCGAGAATTGTTCGAGGAGCACGGAACCGTTCACTCCGTTCGACTGGTCGACGATCGCAGCTTCGGTTTCGTGGAGATGGAAGATGGCGATGCCAAGCTGGCCATCGAGGAGCTCCACGGCAAGTATTTTGCGGGTCGTATCCTTCGTGTGGAAGAAGCGAAGTAGGCCAGCAGGTTGTGAGCCGGTGGTCGGGGAACCTCCGGCGAGCGAATTGACTTTTGTCCCCGCGCACCGGCGTGGTGCCGGAGAAGGGAGTCGAACCCTTACGGAGCTAGGCCCCGCGGGATTTTGAGTCCCGTGCGTCTACCAGTTCCGCCACTCCGGCCCTTCCGATATCTGCAACCTGCCGCCGTCGCGACTGAGTCTACCACGGGAATCCGACCCCCGGTCTTTCTGCGCCCACTCGATCCCTTGGAGATCAAAAAAAGAAAGTGTACGGATCGAAGGAACGCCTCCGTTCGCTCCGACCGAGGCGTGGGCGCCGATCGTAATCTATTGCAAAAGAGCGATTTATACATCCACCTTGTCACCACCCGTCTTAATAAGGGGCAATTCGTATGGAACCATAGAGTAATAGGCTGAATTGGTGTTTTGTCTTATGTTTATGGATCTGCCTCGTCGTAGCCTCTAAACTATCAAGAAGAATAGACTTCTAGGCACAACAATTGGTTGCTATTCTGGCTGACATGTGATAAGATTGCGCCACTTTTTGTAAGAAAGCGAGGTGTTAATGGCCTTTCAAATTGGGGACAAGGTCGTTTATCCCAACCATGGAATTGGAGTAGTAGAAGATATTCTGGGCACTTCCGAGCCCGCCCGGACGTCGCAATTCTACAAGCTCCGCATTCTCTCGAATGCCACCAAGGTCATGGTGCCTATTGCCAACGTGGATGGCGTCGGACTGAGGAGGGTCATCACTAATCGGGATGTCGATCGGATTTTCGATCTGCTCGAGAACAAGAAAGTGGAGCAGCATGCTAACTGGAAGGGCCGTTACAAGGATAACTCCGACAAAATGAGGAGTGGCTCCATATACGACGTAGCCGGGGTTCTCAAGAGCCTTTCCTACTTGAGCAAGCGCAAGAGTCTTTCTTTTCGGGAGAAAAGGATGCTCGACCGTGCTCGGTTCCTCATCGTCAGTGAGGTGGCCGAGGTTGCGGGCGAGTCACAGGATCTCGTCGAAACGAAAATCGATCTCGCCTTGTCCCGCGGCATGGATTCCAGGAGAAAGAGCCGAACCAGCTTGAAGGTCCTGCTCCGCAAGACCACTCTGGCCGCCAAGGCTGAGGGGACCTTCACCGCTAAGTCCAAGTCGACGCGAAGGTCGAAAGGTCGATCGAGCGCTGCTTTAGAGACCAAAGGGAAGGGACGCCGACGGACTCCCATTTCCATCTCCATCAATCGTTTTTGCTAGGGATTTGACCCCTACACCTCCCGGCCCCTGCCGAGGGCTGGGAGGTTTTTTTGTCTGCCCATTGCATCGTGATGGAGACTGTTCTATATAGTGGGTGTAGGAATCGCGTGCCGGTAAGGAGGTTTTTCATGTGGACATTCGCCAATTCCCTCGCGCTCGTGAATGCGCTGCTCTTCTCCGCTCTCGCCGTGGCACAAGAAGGGAACGTCCTCTATCAGGGCAACGTCAATATTCCCAGGGACATCGCCTTCGGGGAACAAACGGTGGCCCGTGGCAGTTGCCAGATCGCTTTGACCGAAATGGGGGGCGAGACCTGGTTCGTGCTCAGCAAATCGGGTCAGGAGGTTTCCAGGGATCTCGCCATCGAATGGCCGGCCAGTGAGCTTCCAACCCAGGGCATGCAGTCGGAGATCCTGAAGGATGGGGAGTATTACCGGATAAGGGTGCGGAGGGGTGACTCCGTCTACTTCATCCATTACTTGATCAAGAGCTAGGCAGGAGGAATCCGTCCAGCGACCCGCGAGCGGTTGGCGCGCCGGCCCATCCCATACTCTCCGGCCTCACCACCGGCGGCCCAACCAGTCGCCCCTGCCGATGGCCGATTCGCGCCATGGCGTGCCGCAGGGATGAAGTGTTGTAATCCTTGGCGCCGGCCGCGGTTCCTGGCGCGGCCGTTCGCTTGCGTGCCATGATCCGGTCCCTCATTCTTCTCTTCGTCATTCCGCTCTACACGTTGCTGGCCGGATTGGTGGCAATTCCCATCGCTGCCCTGACCGGTTCGTCCTTCCTGCTCTATGGCCTGGGTCGTTTGGGAGTTCGGCTGGGACTGGCCATCGCTGGAGTTCGATTGATCGTTCACGGTCAAGAGAGGCTCCCCCCCGGTCGGCATTTCGTCTACATGATGAATCACGCCAGCAATCTGGACGTTCCGGCCGTGTTCCTCGTCCTGAAGGGCGAGGTGCGGGCCCTCGGGAAAAAGGAGCTCTTCAGGCTTCCGGTGCTGGCCACCGCCATGAGAATGGGGGGGTTCATCCCCATCGATCGGAGCAACCGGGACCGAGCTATCGAGAGCATGCGCCAGGCGGTGCAAATCGCACGGGAGGGCGCGTCATTCCTTCTGGCTCCGGAGGGGACCCGCAGTCGAAACGGGGGGCTCCTTCCGTTCAAGAAGGGAGGGTTCTATCTGGCCATCGATTCCGCGGTGCCGATTGTGCCCATCACCGTTCGAGGGGCGCACCAGCTCATGCCACCGGGGAGTTTCTCCATTCGCCCCGGCACCATCGAGATCTTTTTCCACGAGCCGTTGGCGACCTCCCAGCTGAGCCACAAGGACAGAAGAAGGCTGATGGAAAAGGTGCGCGAGCTGATCGAGAGCCGCCTCCAGGCTTCCCCGAACCCGACCTCCGGGTAGGCGTTTAACCGGTGCTCCTTTCTGGGTTATAATTCTAAATAGTCCATTTTCAATCGGTTGCCGAAGAACGAGAATGCCTGTCGGTAAGAGGACCCCCCTGCAGGGCGAGCTGGATTGCGCCAGCTCAGACTTCGACGTGCCCGATATCCTACTGACCGTCTGTGAGACCAAGGGTACGGGTCTTTTGACCTTCTCGACTGGAGAGGCGGAAAAAACGCTCTTCGTGCGGGAGGGAAGCTTCGTCTTCGCGAAATCCTCTTCCATCGACGATCGACTTGGCGAGTACTTGCTCCGCACCGGACGCGTCGCCCTCAAGGACTTGGCCCGCCTCAGCAAACTGGTACAGCCCGGCAAACGACTGGGGACGCTCCTGGTGGAGAGCGGAGCCTTGGATCCCAAGGGGCTCGTTCAGGCGGTAGTGGGCCAGGTCCGCTCCATTGTCTTGAGTCTCTTTCGCTGGACCAAGGCGCAGTACAGTTTTGTCGAGCAGGAGCTACCGAGCAAAGAGACGATCACCCTGAACATGCCGACCGCTCAGCTCATCGTAGATGGAATCCGCGGGATCGAAAGCTGGTGGCGCATCGAGAGGGGGATCGGAGAATTGGACTCCGTGTATCGGACGGTGTCGGGTACGGAGGGGTCGCTGCGCTCCCTGGATCTCGATACTCCCGCCCTCGAGCTCTTGGCCATGCTCAGCAAGCCCAAGCGCACCGAGGAGGTATGTACGGATTCCGCGCTCAAGGAGATGGAGGTCTGCCGGCTGCTGTGGGCTTTTCGGTCTCTCGGCTGGGTCGAGTTGGTGGAGGATGACGGCTCCTCACTTCTGGACAATTGGCAAGTCGATGAGAAGGCTCCATCTTCGGAAGATCCGGCTCCGACCGTACCCATGGTCGGGGCCGGCGTGGAGCCAGGAGGAAACGGGGCGGGGCCCCGTTTCGAGAGCGATGCCGCGGTTCCTTCCTGGGAAGCCTCGGGTCCGCCCTTTCCGAGCGTGGATGTGGAAGGGCCCGGGGCGCCGCCGGCAGAGGGTGAACCGCCGCTACCTCGAGGTGACGAACCGTCGGCGGTACCGCTGGCCGAGAAACCGGGATCGAAGCCACAGCCGGAAGCGGAGAGGCCCGTTATGGGAATGGATCTGGACATGGAGGGATTGGGGGAGGTGCTCAAAGGGGGCCAGTCGGAATAACGCCCCAGGCAGCTCGCGTCCTTCGAAACCACTCGCCACCCGCGCCGGAGGGGACAAGAGCCGCATCGCTTTGACAGTCCAGGCCTACGCTTGCTACCATGAAACAACGCGCCAAGTCTTCTGAGAGAGCTAACATGGATCCCAGAAGTGCTTCTCCTCCTGTGCCCAGTGCCGAGCCGTCCGAGGCATCGACGCAGGCGGGCGATCCGGCCTTCGGACTGCAAACTGAGTCGTTCGCCACCTATCGCGAGCACTTGGACGAGCTCAAGACACGGCTCGCCGACTCGGGGTTTCTCGCTCTCCTGCTCATCGATGTCTCCGAGATCAACAAGGTGGAGCGGGATTACGGGAGTGACGTCTACGACGACCTCATGAGGCTCGTCCGTGAGGTGGTCTTCGAGCTGAAAGGAAAGCAGCTCCGCACCGGAGACGTGGTGGCGCTCAACGAGCTGGCGGGGGATGTCTTTCTGATCTTCCTCATGCCCCGTAACGCCCAGGAGCTTCTGCTGGCGGAAGATCTGGAAAAGATCGCTAACCGGATCGAGTCCTACCTGACGCGCAAGATCTCCAAGACCGCCCTACACTATTTGCACGAGCGCAGAGAGATCACGGTCGGTACGTCGCTAGCATTACGTAATCCACTCATCCGGGAAGAGCGACTCATCCTTCGGGCCATCGAGGAGGCCAGGCAGGCCGCCCAGGTAAACCGCCAGCTGCGTCAGCTCCAGAATAAGCAGCTCTTACAACGTATCATTCTCCGCCAGCAGATCGACACGGTTTTCCAGCCCATCTTCGATCTACGAACCGGTAAACCGCACGGGTTCGAGGCGCTGTGCCGAGGCCCCAAAGGAACCCCCCTGGAGACGCCGATGTCGCTTTTCGACGTGGCGACGAAAACCGATCTCCTCTTCGAGCTCGACCATCTCTGCCGGCGCCAGGCGCTGCAGGCCGGAGGCAATCTCGAGAGACAGTACAAGCTTTTCATCAACACCCTGCCATTCTCGATGCGGGATCCGAGCTTCCAGGGAAAGTACCTCATCGATCTCTTCGAGGGAACGAACTTGGCGCCGGAACAGATCGTACTCGAGGTGACCGAGCGATTGGCCATCGAGAACTACGCGCTGTTCGTCGATGCGATGAAGTACTTCTCGGACATGCGGTGCTTGATCGCGATCGATGACATGGGTGCGGGCTACTCGGGGCTCGAGAAGATCGTGCACCTCCGCCCTCACTACGTGAAGTTGGACATGTATATGGTGCGCGACATCGACACCAGTTTCGTCAAGCAACAAATGCTACAGGCGTTTCGGGTGATGGCCGAAAAGATAGATGCTCGCCTCATCGCCGAGGGAGTCGAGACCCTCGACGAGCTCGAGACCGTCCGCAAGATCGGCGTCGACTACGTTCAGGGTCACCTTCTCGCCAAACCCTCCGCCGCCTTCCAGCTCACACCGAATATCAAGCTGTAGCTCCCCTCCTCCTCGCCGCTTCGTTTTCTGCTTTTGTTCGCCGTATGAGTAGAACCGCACTCTTGGCAGTGATTCTAGCCCAATTCTGCAGGGGAGGAGCCAGGACTATAAAAAAGCCTCGCCCGAGTACCATAGCTGCACAGAATCGTTGACATCGCTTGAGGCGAGGGGTAGTCTTCCGAGCAGGACCGGCGGAACCAGCGAGAGAGCGGGACCAGAGGCAGAGAAGGGAGGGGCACCATGGCGACTAGCACCGCGAAGAAAGCCGTTGACTACGAACCGAGGACGAGTTGGACCAGAGAGGACATTCTGGAGACCAGTCGGAGGTTGGGTGTTCGTTTCATGCGGTTGCAGTTCACCGACATTCTCGGCGTCAACAAGAACGTGGAAGTGCCCTATCGGCAGTTCGAGAAGGCTCTCGACGGCGAGATTGCCTTCGACGGCTCGTCGATCGAGGGGTTCGTGCGCATCGAGGAGTCCGACATGGTCCTACGCCCGGACCTGAGCACGTTTCGGATTCTCCCGGACTGGGCAATCGGCGCGAGTACGGACGCTACAACGCGGGTGGCCCGGCTCATTTGCGACATCTACCACCCTGACGGAACGCCCTTCGAGGGCTGTCCCCGGCTGGCCTTGAAAAGAATTACCGAGGAAGCCAAGGCGATGGGCTTCACGATGATGGCGGGGCCGGAAGCAGAGTTCTTCTTGTTCCAGCGGGGGCCCAATGGACCCACCACCCAATCCCATGATGCCGGGAGTTACTTCGACCTCACGCCCGTCGATCGGGGAGAAGACGCGCGCCGCGACATCGTGAATGCGCTGGAAGCGATGGGCTTCGAGGTGGAGGCGGCCCATCACGAGGTCGCGCCGGCACAGCACGAGATCGACTTCAAATACACCGACGCGCTCACCACCGCCGACAATATCGCTACCTTTCGGTTCATCGTCAGACACGTGGCCCTCGAGCACGGGCTTCACGCCACCTTCATGCCGAAGCCCATTTTCGGAATCAACGGTTCGGGCATGCATACCCATCAATCACTCTTCAAGGGAGGGGAGAACGCCTTTTTTGACCCTCGGGGGCAGTTCGAGTTCTCGGACACCGGACTGCACTATATCGGGGGCATTCTCCGCCACGCCCGAGGCTTTTGCGCGATCACCAATCCTCTGGTCAACTCCTACAAGCGGCTGGTGCCGGGTTACGAAGCGCCAACCAACGTGGCCTGGTCCATGCGCAACCGGAGTCCCCTGGTGCGAGTTCCCGAGCGACGCGGTTCCGGCACCCGCATCGAGGTGCGCATGCCCGATCCCTCCGCGAACCCTTACCTGGCACTGGCGGTGATGCTCAAGGCCGGTCTGGACGGCATAAGAAACAAGATCGACCCCGGCCCGCCGATCAACAAGAACATCTACAACATGAGCCACCGAGAGCGTCGGCGGTTGCGGATCGACGAGCTACCGGGGGACCTCCGGGAGGCGGTGGACGCGCTGGAGAAAGACAAGTTGGTCCAGGAGGCGTTTACGCCCCACATCCTCAAGCACTTCGTGGCGGCCAAACGGGCGGAGTGGCACGATTACATCGCGCAAGTGCACGAGTGGGAGCTGAACCGGTACCTGGCGGTTTACTAGTCATTGCCCGGGCGGGCCGTCTATTCCACCACCAGGCTGATGAACATCAGCCTCATGGTGGTGTCAGTTCCGCGTAATAGCAATCAGGTTCACATCGTCGGGAATCGGCTGACCATTGCCGAAGACCATGGCCTTGTCCATCAAGCCTTCCAGCACTTTGCTCCCATCGGCTCCCACCAGCTCGCTCAACACCCGCCGCAATTGCCGATCTTCGAACATCTCGCCGCCCTCATCCGTTATGGAGCCGATTCCGTCCGAGCCCAGCAGCATCACGTCACCCGGCTCCAGGCTCAAACCCCGCGCCTCGTATTGAACGAGGTCTCCCTCACCGAAAAGGCCCAGAGGAGTGCCGGCCAGCGCGATCTCGTCGAGTCGCCTCTCGGCGGCTCGCAGAACGAAGGGGTAAGGAAGCCCTGCATTGCAGACGTGCACTCTCGACTTGCCGGGCTCGACGAAGACCACCGAGGCCGCTGCGTACATGCCTTCCGGCATGACGCGGTGCAATCTGCCGTTCATGTCCTTGAGAAGCCCGACCGGCTCGGTGGCGCGCCCCGCCGCCTCCTGAAAAATGCCCTTGAGCAACATGGTGGTGAGAGCGGCTTGCACTCCGTGCCCTATCACATCGGAGACGAGTATCTTGAGTACCCGTGTGCCTCCCGAGGCGATGTTGAAATCGTAGAAGTCTCCGCCCAGAGCTGCACAGGGACGATAGACGTTGGCGAACGCGAAGCCGTCTAGAACGGGCATCCGGTCCGGCAGCAGGCTCCGCTGCACACGGGCCGCCATCTCGAGCTCCCGCTCCAGGAAGTGATGTCGGTCGGAAAGCTCGTCGTGCTCTCTCAACAGCTTATCCAGAGCACCGATCTTCTCGAATAGTTGTCGCCTCAGGCTCTTTTCTTCCAGCCCATTGCGGATGATCATGAGCATGGCCTGGTTGTCCCAAGGTTTTTCCAGGTAGTGATAGAGTCCGACCTCGTTGATGGCGCGGATGGCGTTCTCTTTGTCCGCATAGCCAGTGAGCAGGAGACGGATGGCGTCTGGTTGCAAGCGACGCACTTGTTTCAGAAAATCGATCCCGTTCATCTGGGGCATCAAGAAGTCCGAGATCACGATATCCAGTGGGGTCCGCTCGACCAGCTCGATGGCCTTGACCGGGTCGTTGGCCTCGACCACCTGGTAATCCGTTTGCAGGCTAAACACTCCGCGCAGGGAGGAGAGCACGAGCTCGTCGTCGTCGACGATGAGTATCGATGCCGGTTTGCTCTCGGTAGCGCTCATGTAATCTATTCTCTGTACGGAGGGTTCCCGCTCGGATCAGGCGAAAGCCTTGAGGATTTCCTTTTGAACGCTCATGAGCTCCTCATGAGCCTTGTTGACCTCGCCGATCTTGTCTTGCAGGCGTTTCAGCAACACTCTTTTCTCGAGACCGTTTCGAATGACTAGCCTGAGGTCGTCGTTCTCCCAGGGTTTTTCGATGTACTGATACAGACCGACATCGTTGATGGCCTTGATGGCGTTCTCTTTGTCGGCATAGCCGGTGAGCAAGATACGAGTCGCCTCCGGTTGGAGCTCCTTCACTTTGGCGAGAAACTCGATCCCGTCTACCTCTGGCATCAGATAGTCGGAAATGACCAGGTCGACCCGGTTCTTTTGGACGTAATCCAAGGCCTCCTTCGGGGACGTGAAGGCCACCACCTGGTAGTCGGTCTCCAGGGTCAAGAAACTCTTGATGCTGGTCACCACCATTTCCTCGTCGTCGACCAGCAGAATGACGTTGGACGCAGGTTGCTCCATGATTTCCTTCCTAGTATCCTCCTCAAACTTCCAATGTCAGGCCCGTTGGCGGGCGGGCGCGTTTAGCGGCAGTCTTACGGTGAAGGTGGTGCCTCGACCGAGCTCCGATCGCACGTCGATTCGTCCTCCGTGCTCCTTGGTGATCTTATAGCAGATAGGCAGCCCGAGTCCCGACCCAAGAGCTCGGCAGGTTGGCGCCTCGTACCTTCGCGCTACGGCCGATACCAAGAGATCCCGGTAGGCTGGTAAGTCCAGCCGCTTCGCGTTCGCGGTGGACAATCCATAGATCTCGAGAAAAAGCCGGTTGGCAGCGATGAGCTTGCCAGCGGTATCGAACAAGACAGCCGCGTCGGGCAGCGCCTCGAGCAGAGCGTCGAGCCAAGGAGGCCAAGCCCTCGCCCCCCGTTCCGAGTCAACCGGCGTTCGACGGTTCTTCGAGGATTTGGCACGCCGCCCCGAAGTCGCTGGTCTCCTCATACTCCGGCTCTGGTGATGAGGCTTCTCAGGCGCTTGACGAGGGCTTTCAGGATACTCTGCCCCAACTCGGGGTAATCCAACAATAGGTCGTAGAAGTCCTCGCGGTCGACTTTCAGAAGAAGCGTTTCCTCCGTCGCCCGGGCGCTCATGACTCTGGATTCCGTCTCGAATAAGGTCCATGCCCCCAGTGCTTCCTTCTCTCCCAAGGTCACTACCTCTCGTCCGTCTTTGCTCAAACCGACGCGGCCGCGGATGATCACGTAGAGTCCATCGGCCTGTTGTCCTTCCTTGAAGATCCAAGCATTTCCGGGATAAAGCACCTCCTCCGAAATCGAGGCGAGGAGAGCCAGATCCTCGGTCCGAGCGGCAGACAGGAGGTCGACGTTCTGGAGGAACAGCACTTTTTCGACGACGGTGTACACGACGGTCCAACCCTCTTCTCCGACAATGGCGGGTCGATGGTACCGTGGCGGCCTTGGTGACTCAAGAAGAGGATCGCTCCGACCGGGTTAGGCCGAGCGTTCCGCTAGTCGCCCCAACGCGTACTCGACCGCTTCTCTCACCACCGGCGTTCCGCGTGGGACGCCCTTCAGGGTGGGGCCGAGGTCGGCCATGCGGAGCCTTCCCACCAGCGTGGCTGCACAAGCGACCAGCCAAGCGTCCTTTCCTTTCAGCAGCTCCCGCAGAACCCTGTCGGTGCTCAAGGAGGATCGGTCGATGAGCCGCGTTCCTACCGCCGGTACCGCCTCCGGACCGGAAGCTTCCAGTAGAGGGAGGATCCGGTCCCGGTGGCTCGGAGAGAATAGATTGCCCAGAAACTCGAGGGCTGCCGCACGGACCGGAGGTCGGCCATTTACCACGGCGTTCCACGAATTGTAGAGGTCGTCGGGTGGATAGATCAATCCCAGCAGTCGGAAGATTCGATCCCTGGTGAAATCGAAGTGCTCCGCCAGCGCGCGGTCCAGGAGCGACAAGGAGTCATCTTGGAGATGGCTACGCCTCACTGCGGCGAGCCGCGCCGCGTGGTTCGAATAGGCTTCCGTTTCCGCACGCAGGACCCGCTCGACTTCTGAGCGATCGAACTTCAGTCGCGGGTAACGCGCCCTCATTTTCCCCAACGACTTGACGATTTGGTAGTGAGTGCTCAAGTCGTCATCCGGCAGGCAGGAGAGCAGCCGGTCCACCGCATCCTGGTTATCGAACTCGGCGAGAAGGCGCGGCAGAGCGCGACGGAGCTCGATGGCTTGACTGCTATCCTCGAGTAATGATGCCGCGGTCTCCATCACATCGTCGCCCAGACGAGCGAGGGCCTTGCGGGCCGGCGCCCGCAGACGACGGCGACGGAGTTGCTGGAGCAGCGGAGGGAGGAGACTCTTGTCGCGAAGCCTCCCGGCGCTCGCCGCCGCCGCACGAGCCACCACGGGCGACGGGTCTTCCAAGAGCTCGGCGAGCATGGCGCGCAACGAATCGTTGGCGGGGATGAAGCCAAGGGCACGGGCGGCCAGTTCTCTCTCTGGCGCACTCTGCGAGTAGCCATAGCGAAGCGGGAACGTCGCGTCCAGAACGCCTTCCAAGAGATCGGGAAGCGTCTCCATGCAATCGAAGACGGCGTGGGTGTGCTCCACGTTCCCGGATCGGAAGAGTGCGTCGAGCTCCTTCTTGCCTCGAGCGTTATCCGTCCGGTACAGAAGACCGAGGGCCTCCGCCCGCACCACCGGATGGGAGTCCACGATCAGCTCGTTCAACCGTTCGATGGGGGGTGGATGGGAATAGCTACTCAGCAGCCGAACCGCGGCGGCCCGGACTTCCGGGTTGTGGTGGAAGGTGAGTCTCTCTACGGGCTCCATCAGGCTTTCGTCGTCGGCCCCGCGAAGGAGCTCTAGTGCGTAAAGGGCTTGCCTTTCGTCCGAGCCGGCCAGGACCTGACGGAGGACCGAGAGGCTCTGCTGATCTCGAACGTCCGCCGTCAGAGCCGCCACATCGATGTCCCGTCGCGCCAGAGAGGAGCGGAAGGTTCTCACGTACTCCCGCCGGAGCATGAAAGTCAGGGCCAGCCAAGGCACGATCAGGCCCAGCACCAGGAGACTGAGCTGGTGGACTCTCAGAGCGAGGACGGTGGTGGCGAGGAGGATGAGCACGCCTCCCAGGCCGCGGCTCACGCGCTCCACGAACATATCCAGCCAGGCCTTGGTCCGATTCTTGATTTCCAGTGGAACGGGGAGATAGAGGATTTCCAGGCTGCTCTTGTTGATCGAGTTGCTGAATCCGTCGTCGGAAAGCTTGATGAAAGAAGCGCTCGGCAAGCCGGGCGACCAGAGAAACCAGAAAGATCCGAAGAAGAGTCCCATAGGGAGGAAGAGCAGCCCTGTCCCCACCCCAAGGTGGCTGAGCACCCGACCGGCGAGAAGCAGCTGCGAGAAGAAAGCCAGCGAGTTGATGGCCGCGAAGAAGGTTCCGAAGAAACTAGTCAAAGAGTCCATGCTGTGGAAGGACTGCTCCGCCATGACGTTGAACTGATAGTCGACCAGAGTGGAAGCCACGCTGATCACAATCGTCATCACGGTGAGGAAGGTTAGATGGCGGGAGCCGAAGATGAGCTTGAGTGCTCCTTGCCCTGGCTGGGCCAGCAACCTCGTTTCGTGGCGGCGCAGGTCGGTTAGCCTTTCCGAAACGCGGTCTTTCTCGGCGCGATGGATGTGCGCAGCGAGTGCCCCGATGATCAAAAGGACGATTGCCGCGCATAAGAGAAGGGCGGAAGTCCCGATGAAGTGGACCAAGACGGACGTCAGGCCCCCGCCACCAATCGAACCCAGTAAACCTCCCGCGGTGACGGTACTGAAGAGCCGCCTGCCCTCGTTGGGATAGAAGATGTAGTTGGCGAGCAGCCAGAAGAGCGAGGGCATGACGATGGCGAAGATACTCACCCAGACGTAGAACAGGTAGGAGACGTAGGGCCAGCCGGAACCGAGCGCCCACCAGAAAAGAACCAGATTGGTGGCGAAGAAAAGAGCGGTTCCGGTAAACACTCGGCTGAGGGCGAATCGGGCGACGATTCGAGAGAAAATGCTCGCCACCAGGCCCAGAATGATCCCGACCAAGATGTACACATAAGGGAGCCGGTCGGCTCCGAACTCGGTGAGGAAGATGGAGCTGCGAACCGGTTTCAGTATGTAGCTGGTGGCGATGATGAGACCGAGCAGGGAGAACATCGCCGCAGCTCGGCGGAACTCTCCCGGTCGAATATCGATGGCTTTGGCGATAAAGCCGAGCAGGAGGCCGGTCAGCCGGGTCATGAATGTGGTTCGGATCGGAGTCTAACGCAGTTCTAACGTATCCGATACCTCGCTGCCGCGCTGCAAATCTCTCCTATCCGCTGACGTTTCCGCAATTTGCCCTTGACTTGCCGGCTAGGCTAGCATCGAATGGAGTCAATGAGACGGTCTGCGATGAGCCGCGCATCGAGAAAAGTGAGCCTTTCCCTGACATTCGTTTTTCTCTCTCTCGCCACCGTCCGGGGTGCGGAGACGGTGCGGGTATCGTGGAATCATGAGACAGACTTCGGCCAACTCAAGACCTACGGCTGGATGGGCACACAACAGCCGCTTCCCGACGAGGCGAATCACATCCGCATCACCGAGGCAATCGAGAAAGGTTTGGAGCAAAAGGGTTTCCAGAAGGGCGCCTTCGAGGAAGCCGATGTCCTGCTGCTCTACCGGGCCGGGGTGGAAGAAAAAGTCGGGGCACAGAGTTACCAGACGGTGTCGACCTACGATCCCACCAGCGTGATAACCATGATGGACTTCCATCGGCAGAAGAGTGGCACCTTGACCTTGGAGATGTTCGATGGGAAGACGCGCCAGATCATCTGGCGGGCGGAGGGGAGCGAGGTGCTGCCAAGACCCGACAAGATGGAAAAGGCCATCGCCAAGGCGGTTCACAGCCTGCTCCGTCATTACCCTCCTGGAAGCACTCCCGACCCGCCCCTCCGGTGATGGGCGGGGGGTGGACTGGACCCCTCTCTTGAGGAGGGTGGCGGCTGACGCTTCCTCTCACCCTTCAAAACCGGCGCGGTGGTGGGCTATATTACCTCCCCGGCAACTCACCTGATGCTCTAAACGCATGAGGAGAGCGCATGATGCGCCAAATCACTAGCTCATTATCTCCAGGGATCGCGGTTTTCATCGTCTCCTTGGTATCGAGCTCGGCTCCTTCCCCTGCCGCCCAAGCGCAAGCCACCGCCGACCCCGGTGCTTCTGCGGAGCAAGAGACCGGGCGTAAGACCCGTGCCGAGACTCTACAGGAGATGAGAGAAGAGAAGAGCCGAGAGCTGTCTCCGGAGAGCGTGTCCCGGTGGGAGGCGCGTATCCGGGGTTGGGAAGAGACCCAGTTCCCCCGAAACTGGCTGGTCAAGGGTTGGAACGGGTTTCGCCCCGTTTTCGGCGGGATGCCTTCTGGTTCGGGATTCGTGCTGGGCGCCGGTTACATCCACGGGCTGGCTGCCCAATATTTTCAAGCCCAGGCCAACGCTCGTTTCTCGACCCGGGGTTACACGATGTTGGACGGGGAGGCGGTCTTCCCTCCGCCCCAGGTCGGCCGGCGAGTGGAGCTCAAGTTTCGAGCGCAATACCGTGACCTGACCTCTCTCCAGTTCTACGGTCTGGGCAACGACTCGAGCGTCGAGAGTCAGTCTTTCTATCAGCTGGAAGATACTCTCTTCGGTGGGTACGCCTGGCTCAATCCGCGCGGGTTACTTTCCTTCGCCGCCGAGGGGGGTTTTCTGCGCGCGGAGACGAGCTCCGGCTCCGAACAGCCATCGGTGGGGGACGAGTTCCCCGCCGTCGAGATCCCGGGCTTCGACGCACCGAGAACGGACTACAGCGTGGTCGGCGGATGGGTGGAGTTCGACGTGCGAGACAAATGGGAAGACCCCCAGGTGGGTTTGGTGGCGCGCATCACCGGACTGCGGTATGACGACACGGTGGTGAACGCCTTCGACTTCACTCGGGTGGTGGCGGACGTCAAGGGTTATGTCCCGCTGGGTCCCAAGAGTCGGATCTTGGCGCTTCGGCTTCGAACCTCGCATTCGACCGCGGACATCGGGGACGCCGTTCCTTTCTATCTGATGGAGACACTGGGCGGAGCCAAGTCCATACGAGGCTTCAATGAGTTCCGGTTCCAAGATACGCGAAACCTTCTGGTGAACGTGGAGTATCGTTGGGAGGTTTGGACTTTTGCCGATTTCGCTTTCTTCTTCGACGCTGGGAAAGTGTTCGCGGACGAAGAGGACTTCGACTTCAAGGACATGCACACCGGTTACGGCTTCGGCATCCGCGGCCACGCTCCGGGGGACGTGACACTGCGGTTCGATTTCGCCCACAGCACGGAAGGGTTCAAGCTCCACATAAGCGGCGGGCCGAGCTTCTGATGAGGGCGGGATGATGAGCAAGAAGACCTGTGCGTTCCTGCTAGCGACTCTCATCCTCGGCGCTCGTCAGTTACCGGGACAAAAGTTCCGCACCGATGACCCGATCCATGCGGATGATGATCGACTGGATACACCCCAGGAGCCTGCCCATATCCGGCTGAGTGACGCCTACGATCGTTTCGGCCATATTTTCCACGACTTCGGTCGATCAGCGATCGGAAGCGAGGCGGTCAACGTGAATACCCTCGACGAGGTGCCGAACAGCACCTGGTTCACCAACCGACACAGTATCAAGCGAATGAGCGTCGAGGAGCTCCAGCGAGGACCGAATCGCAGCGCCGGCCCCCATCCCAACGAAACGTGGACGGTGTTCAAAGGCAAGAGCCAGGGTCTGACGCCGGGATTCGAGGTGCGGGACGGAAAGGGGGATCGGTACGTTATCAAGCTGGATCCGGTTGACATTCCCGAGTTGAGCTCCGCGGCTGAGGTCATAGCGACCAAGATCTTCTACGCTATCGGTTACCACGTTCCGGAGAACTATATCGTTCGTTATCATCCCGATCGGTTCGAGATCGAGCCGGGAACTCAAGTGGAAGATCAGTTCGGGGACCAGTCCCCCCTGACCCGTTGGCGATTCCGAAGGATGATCCGGCGCGTGCCGCGACTTTCCGATGGATCCATGCGGCTGACGGCCAGCAAGTATATTCCCGGAATACCGATTGGCCCGTTTCGGTACCATGAAACCCGTAGCGACGATCCGAACGACATTTTTCCCCACGAGGATCGGCGAGAGCTGCGAGGATTGCGACTGATAGCCGCCTGGACGAATCACGACGACACGCGAGCCCACAATACCCAGGACACCTGGGTGAACGAGAATGGCAAGGGCTACATCCAACACTATCTGTTGGATTTCGGATCCACGTTTGGAAGTGGCTCGGTCGACATGCAGTTGCCCAACCTGAGTTTCCAGTACTGGCTGGATCTGGAACAGGTGAAGAAGAACATGGTGGGCTTTGGCTTCGTCGTTCCCCCCTACCGCCACGTCAAGTGGCCGGAGTTCCCGGAGTACCAGGCGGTCGGCCGGTGGGAAGGAACCTACTTCGACCCCGAGGGATGGAGAAACGACTATCCCAATCCCGCCTTCGTCCGCATGACGCCCCGCGACGCCTTCTGGGCGGCCAAGCTCATCATGAGTTTCACACCCGAGGAGCTTCAAGCCATCGTGGAAACTGGAGAATACAGTCGGCCGGAGTGGTCCCAGTACTTCCTGAAGGTACTCATCGAGCGCCAGCAGAAATGCGGTCGCTTCGGCATCAACGGAGTCAATCCCCTGGACGAGCTCCGGGTGACCGAGACCGGCTTGGAGTTCACGAACCTCTCCGAGAAATACGGTTTCGTGGACGACCGGACGAGCTACCGGGTGAGCTGGTCGATCTACAACAATGCCGCTGACACGGTCGAGGCGATAGGGGAAGCCGCCACTCAGAAGGAAACCCGACTCTCCCTGCCGACCGGCGTTCTTACCACAGGCGAAGAGAATCTGTTCTTAGGGGTTGACATTCGTTCGTTGCACGACGACCATCCGGAATGGAACAAACCGGTGAGGGTCTACCTCCGCCGCCGCGGACAGAGCTACCAGGTGGTAGGCATCGACCGGGAGTCCTGATTCTCTCTTCGTTCGTGGCGAAGTCCTGGGCGTAGCCAGGCACTAGGCAATGGCGACGCGAGACTGGATGCTCTTGATCGCGTCATCCGCGTACCGCCGCGTGAGCCCTTCTTGCTCCTTTCGAATCTTTTCCAGCAAAGTCACGGCGGAGCTCCCGGCGAGTCGACCGAGCGCCTCGATCGCATTGAGCCGCACCAACTCGTAGGGATCGTTGGCGCGCCGCTCCAGGACCGGGAGCACGTCATGGCCCCCCAGCTCCCCGAGCGCAAACAGAGCACAGGCCCGAATCCATCGGGACCTGTCGTTGGCGAGCTCGAAGAGTACCTGAAGGGGCTCCTTGGACGGCATTTGGTATAGCGATCCCCCATGCTCGGCGGTCACCTGAAGATTGGAGTGCTCGAATAGCGGCTGGACTCCACCAAGGACCGAGGCATCCACTCGCACCTCCAAGGCCTCGATGGCACTCGCTCTCACGTAGGGTTCAGGGTGAAGGAGATTGCTCAAGATGATGCGCATTCCCTTGCGGTCGCCAAAGGTGAGTCGAAGCACTTGAAGCGCGTTCCGTTTGGCTTGATCCACGCGCTGAGCGAGAGAGTCGACCAGCAAGGCCATTCCGGGGGTCTGGCGTAACTGGCCGATCTTGTCGAGGCGCACCAGATCGTAGTAAGCCTCCTGGGCTTCCAGCGACAGGATGTGAATGAGCGCCTGGCGGGCGCGGGGCGTGTCGATGGAGCCCAGGGTCTGCACCACGAAGTGGCGCACCTCGACGCTCGAGCTCCACAGCGCCATGATCAGGGGATCGACGGCCGCTTCGCCGCAGGATGCGAGGGTCCGGGCCGCGATGTGACGCGTGGCTCCGTTCCCTTCCTCCAGGAACTGGAGAAGCATGTCGATGGCCTCCCGCCGACCAGCTTGGGCCAGCCCCAGCAAGGCTCTCCGTCGCACCGCGCCGCGCTCGTCCTTCATGGCCGCGCCCAAAACTTCCACGGACCGTGCATCGCCGATCTCCCCGAACCCAAACAGCGCGGAGAGCTGAGGCGGCTCCTCGCGGGAACCGTACATATCGAGCAGGATCTCCCGCCCTTCGAGAGTTCCTTGCTCGGCCAGCAGCCGGCTGAACGCCACCGCGGCGTTGGCCCGAATCCTGGGCTCCGGATCGCGGACGAAGGGGGCGATGAGCGAAGCGGACTCGATGAGGCCGATCTGTGCGAGGGCCTGGATTCCGTTCGCTCGCACGCGAGGGTCGTCGTCTTCCAACGATGGCTCGAGAGCTACTAACGAATCGACTTTGCGACCGAGGAGCTTCCCCAGCGCCACCGCCATGGTCGCCCTGACTTTGGGATCGGGCTCACCCCGGAAGCGACGGACCAAGAGCGGAGCGGCGGCCGGCTCTTGCAGCTCGCCCGCGACCTCGACCGCCAGGAGACGAACCGCTACCTCGCCGTCCCCCAGGGCCCGCTCGAGATCCGACACCATGCCGTGCGACTCGGCCCTGGTTGGACTCCCCGGCTGCAGGGCGGAAGGGAAGGCGAAGCGGTACCGGCTCTTCTCGCGCAGAACGTTGACCAGGCTTTCGAGGTAGTGAGACTTGAGGCGGAGCGATAAGAGAAGAAACGCCCCCGCCAGGGCCAGAGAGACAAAAACGAGCACTTTCAGGTCGAATAGCCCTCCCACCATGAGGACGAGCCCACCCCACAGCACCCCCACCGGCTCGATGACGGTCTCCTTGAAGGCCTTGGCTCGCCCGCGGCGCTCGGCGGGAATCGGGTTGTAGATCAAATCGACCGAGGAACGGTAGATGGAGATTCGCAACACCTTCTGGATCGCGCGGCCCGCTACCGTTACAAGGAACACGGTTCCGGATCCGTTTCCGGCGGCGAGGAGCGCGACGCCGATCGATCCGAAACCCACCACGAAAGCTACCGAACCCGTGATCTGGCCCCGGGTCACCCCTACCGAAGAGATCAGTCGGTTCGCCACCAGAAATTGCAGCACCGCACCGGTTCCGATGACCGCACCATTGAGGGTCGCGTAGAAGGCGGTGAGGGACTGCGCATTGACGATACCCCCGGCAGTCGTGAAATGCAGGCTGGCCGCTTTGCCCATGAGGAAGTCCATCACCTGGGCCAATAGGGCGAAGAGGAGGGTCGCGTAGGACAGGTTGCGAAGGAGATTCGAAGTCAGGGACATTCGGAGATCCGAGCGAAGCTGATTCCAAATGTCACTGACACGAAACTGCCCGGGAACCGGGGGACGTCGAAGTTCGTCCCGATAACGGCGAGCGACCAGGTAGGTGGGAAGCCATCCTGCCGCCAGCAAGGCGGCGGCCCCGAGCAGAAGGGACTCGGTCGTCACCCATCGCGGGAGAAGCGAAGCCGCTAGCGACGCGGTGAGTCCGCCGGCCAGGCTGAAGCCGAGCAGTATGGGAAAAATCCGCTTCGCCTGTCGAAGGTCGGACACCTCGCCCGCGATCAACCAGAACTGAAGGAAGATGAGGCCTTTCATCAAGTAACAGAGCAGATACAGGCCTCGATAGACGACGCCCGGGGCGCGGTCACCCAGGCTGCAGAAGGCGGCGAGAGCCACTGCGAAGAAAAGGAGCGTGAAGACGAAAAACCTCACCCGGTCGAGCCGGTCGATGAGAGGCAACACGAACAAACCGACGGTGATCAGGAGAAGGGCGCTTCCCACGTAGACCTGAGGCAGAACGTCCGCGCCGAGCTCTGCGATCAGAAGAGAAGTCGAAGAGATGTCGACCAGGGCATGGGAGGCGGCGATGACGAAATGCAACGTCCCCAGCAGAAAGAGTGGTTGAACGTCCGCTTCCAGGACGTTGAGAATCCTATTTAGCTTCAATCTGTCCTCTCTGAAGCTCTCCCGCCAGGGAGCGCATGCGCTGATCCGCCTGCCGCAGCCGACGGATGAACTCCTTCATCACTTCGAATGCAATATCCGGGTAGTCATGCACGGCGGCGCGGAAATCGTTCTGGTGGAGTACCAGCAATATGGAATCTTCCGCGCCGCGGGCGGAGGCGGAGCGAGGTTGCTCGTCAACGATGGCCATCTCTCCGAAGTAGCTGCCGGAACGAATCGAGTCGAGAAGGTTCTCGCGCCCGCCGATCTCGTTGAAGATGATGACCTTTCCAGAGTGGACGATGTACATTTCTTCGCCCAGCTCGTGCTCGGCGAAAACCAATTCGCCCGCAGAGATCCTCATTTCACGGATGGATTCGGCAATCCGCTTCAACCCCTCGCCCTGCACGCTAGCGAAGAGAGGGATCCGCTTCAGTGCGATGATGAGGTCCATCACCGAAAGCATGTCGCGTTTATCTCCTTGGGCGCTTCGGTGCGGAGAGCGGGCCTTTTTCCCGAACTCGTGGCCCATGGAAACCTGTGACAGGCGGTTCCCTCGAGGCTGGGCCGACTCGCCGAGACCGTCGTCCTCTAACCTGTAACCTGGCCGTTGGGGTGGCGGCGGTCGGGGGTCATTATAGATCAATGATGGCTCATTTCCTTGCTCGCAAGCTCCCGCCCCACCCCCTCTCGAAAAGACTGCTTTCTCATAAGTTTGTTGGGCTTTTACTACCCAGCCGTAGGCAAGGCCCCTCGGTTTCGGACAAAATGAGTCAGAAGGACTTTCCCCCCGCCATTGTCCCAAGCAGCTGAATTGAAACCAGTTAACGAAAGAAGAAGAAAACACGAGAAAGAGGCCTACTCGGCACAAGCCTTGCTCCTAGGGCGTCTGCTGGTGTTTCAATAGGCCAAAGGAGAGGGCGACCCAGTGCCATCGATCAAGGGAGACGACAAACCCGAGCTGGGTGGGGGGCCCGAGCCGAAAGTGATTGCCTCGATCTTCGAGGCGGCCACGAGCGTTCAGCCTGCTCAGCCCGCCGCGAACCATTGGGGAGATCCCAGCGCCGCGGGGCTCGCTTCGTCTCAGGTGGCCACTTACCGTGAGAAGTTCGACGAGATCAAAAAGATGCTCGTCGATAACAAGTCGCTCGCACTCTTGTACATCGATGCTTCACGACTGTCTCAGATTGAGCATGACTACGGAAGCCAGATCTACGAGGAAGTGCTGCAGTTGGTTACCAAGCTCATCCTGGACATGCGAGGGATGCAGACCCGGCAAGACGACCTGGTCACCGTCAACGAGAGACATGGCGACGTCTTTCTCATCTTCCTCTCCAAGAAGCGAGAAGAGAAACCGTTCGGCAAAGGCGATTTGGAGCATTTGGCGGACCGCATTCACGCGTATCTCAGCAAACGCATCTACCGGACGACTTGTTCCTATCTGCGGAGTCGACCCAAGCTGGGGATTGGCTACGGTCTCGTGCTGCACAACCCGCTGATCAAAGAGGAGCGGCTCATCCTCAAGGTGATCGATGAAGCCCGGAAGATGGCCAAGTTTCAGGGGTATCGAGTCGAGGTGAAGAACAAGGAGATACTCCAGGAGATCATCCTCAAGGAGGACGTGCAAACCGTCTTCCAGCCCATCGTGAACATGAAAGATCGATCGATCGTCGGCTATGAAGCCTTGACCCGAGGGCCCAAGGGTACGGAGTTCGAAAGTCCCTATATGCTCTTCGACATCGCCTCCGAGTCAGACCTCCTCTTCGAGCTCGATCGGCTGTGCCGCCGTAAGGCGTTGATCGGCGCGTCCAACCTCGAAGCGCCCTACAAGCTCTTCGTCAATACACTGCCCATGACCATCCGGGATCCGGAGTTCCAGGGGCAGCTGATGATCGATTTTCTCAAGGGTATGAATCTCCATCCTTCCCGCATCGTCCTGGAGATCACCGAGCGGCTGGCAATCGAGAACTACAGTCTCTTTCTGGAAGCGATGAACTACTTCACGGACGTGGGCTTCGCGGTGGCGGTTGACGACATGGGAGCTGGATATTCGGGGCTGGAGAAGATCGTGCATCTCAAGCCCAACTACCTGAAATTCGATCTGCTGATGGTTCGCGACATCGATACCAGCTTCGTCAAGCGGGAGATGTTGAAAGCGATCCTGTCTCTCGCCGAAAAAGTCAAAGCAAATGTCATTGCGGAAGGCATCGAAACCCAGGAAGAGCTCAACACCCTGTTGGATCTGGGAATTACCTACGGGCAGGGTTTTCTCTTTGCCAGACCGGAGGTGGGATTCGTTCATCAGCAGACCTCCCCAGAACGAGCCACCACCACCCAAGCCATCGTTACCCCTTCCAAGTAAGCACCTTCCTCGGGAAAGCTCTCGACCGGCCCCCGGCGACGAGTGTTGCCTTCTCTTCCAACGGGAACTAGGCTAGAACGCCACCGCACCGAGCGGGAAACCTCCATGGTAAGCAACCGTGACATCGGCAGGCTGCTCCGCGAAATCTCCGCCTATCTGGAGATGGAAGGCGTGGGCTTCAAGCCCCGCGCCTACCAGAAGGCGGCGGAGGCGGTCGAGGCCATGGAGGTGCCGGTGCCCCGGCTCTTCGATGAAGGAGGAGCCAAGGCCTTGGCGACCATCCCGGGAGTGGGTAAGTCGATAGCTCACAAGATAGCGGAGTTCCTCGAGACCGGCAGAGTGGCTTACCTCGAAGAGATGAAGGCCCAGCGTCCCGTGCAACTCATGGAGTTGATCGCCATCGAGGGAGTCGGGCCCAAGACGGCTCGGGCTCTATACGACGCTCTGGGCGTCAGAACGCTTGCCGATCTAGAGAGGGTGGCGCGCCAGGGAAAAATCCGCACTCTTCGCGGATTCGGGGAAAAGAGCGAACAGGAGATTCTACGAGGGCTCGACTTCCTTCGGCAGCACCGCGGTCGATTTCCGATCGGCGAAGCGTTCCCCATCGCCTACTCGATCGAACAAAGACTACGTGAACTAGACTGCGTGGAGAAGGTAGCGTTAGCGGGTAGTATCCTACGTCGCAAGGAGAGCGTGGGAGACGCCGACATCCTGGTGATATCCAAGGACGCGGGAGCGGTCATGGATTTCTTCATCCGCATGCCGGAAGTGGCCCACGTCCACGGCAAAGGAATCACCAAGGGCAGCGTACGGCTTCACATGGGGATGGACGTCGATCTGCGAGTGGTCAGCCGAGAGAGCTTTGGCGCTGCTCTCAACTACTTCACGGGCAGCAAGTCTCACAACGTCCATCTTCGTCGCATCGCGCAGGAGCGGGGTTTAAAGCTCAACGAGTACGGCCTCTTCAAGGGGAAGAAGGCTATCGCCGGTCGAACCGAGGAAGAGCTCTACCGGGCCCTCGGTCTTCCGTTCATACCTCCCGAGCTCAGGGAGGATCGCGGTGAGATCGAAGCCGCTCAGGAAGGGCGCCTACCGCAGGTCATCGATTACGGAGGGCTGCGAGGGGATCTTCAAACCCAGACGGACTGGACCGACGGGAAGCACTCGATCGAGGACATGGCCCGGGAAGCCCAGGCGCTCGGACTGGAGTACATCGCCATCACCGACCACACCGCTAGCCTGGCCATGATGGGGATGGATGAGGACAAGCTGTCTCGGCAAATGGAGGTCATCGAAGCGCTCGACCGGCGATCATCCGGGATCAGGATACTCAAGGGCGCCGAAGTCAACATCATGCCCGACGGCTTACTGGACGTGGGCGATTCCTTGCTCGCGAAACTGGACGTGGTGGGCGTCGGAGTCCACTCCCGTTTTCATCAGAGTCGTAGCCAGATGACCGAGCGCCTCTGCCGGGCGATGCGGAACCCGCACGTGGACATCCTCTTCCATCCCACCGGTCGAGTGGTGTTGAAGCGGGAACCCTATGACCTGGATCTGGACGAGATCCTTCGTGTGGCGCGCCAGACCGGTACGGTCCTGGAGGTCGACGCGATGCCCGATCGGCTGGACTTGAAAGACGAGCACATCCGCAAAGCAGTCGAAGCGGGAGTGAAGTTGGTCATCGATAGCGATGCCCATGCCACCTCTCATTTCGGTCTTCTTCACTACGGTGTCGGCCAGGCGCGGCGGGGCTGGGCGACCGCGGCGGACGTCCTCAACACCTTGCCGGTAGAACGATTCCTCGCTTCCTTGAAGGACGGCCGAAAGAGCGCAGCCAGCGGCGCCAGGTAGCGCCGTTGCTTGGAGAACAACCCTCGATCAACCCCTTCCGCGACTCTTCCCCCAGTGGACGTTTCGGCTTCATAGACTGTACAATGGTTGAAACCGAAAAAGAGATGAGGAAAGTATCAAGAGGAGACTCCGAGCGGGGGGAAATCCGTTTGCGGACCCTCTTCGAAACGGCACTTCTCTTCCTCGTCGCCTACGGTGCCGTCCAAGTGGGGCCGGCGGTGGTCCTGCGTCTCAAGTTCATCGACCAGATGACGGTGGCCGCCAACTCTCCGATCGAAATAACCGCCGATACCATCAAGGGGAATCTCTTGGTGACGGCCGAAAACTTCGGGCTGACGCTCTTCGCAGACGACCTCAGCGTCGTTCGGCACCGCGAGCTAAAGAAGACTTTCGTCAGCGCCACCTACGAGATCCACATCAATTTCTGGCCTTCGCTGACCTACGTGTGGTTGGTCAAGGACGAAGTGGAAGCTTACTACTTCTAGGATCGGTCACCGTTCGGATTTCTAGCAACATTCTTCCCAGGGCGATGGCCACCCGCCACCCCGTCACCTCCCGGATGACCCCTCCTTGTCGGTTGCAGAGCCATCTGATATCATTAAAAAGACAGGTCGATCCCAAGAAGGCACGGGTCGACAAGCCTTCTTTGGAAGAAACCGACGCGTGGCAGAGAAGAATAGAGGGTTGCCGGTGGAAGGTGACGACAAACTAAGGCCGATGGTTCGCGACCTGGAGAGGAGTATCGAGCGAGCGATTTCCGGCTCGCCCCTGGTGGAAGAGTGTTTGAGTCGAGTCCGGAAAGCGGGGTACGAGATCTCTCTGGTACTCCAGGCTACGCTGGTCTTCGCCCCGCGTGGGCAGCTCGATGAGACCGCCGCCCAGGCCCTCGCCGGAATCACCGGGCACAAGGGGGCGTCTTTTACCATCAGCCCTCTAGACAAGAAGTTTCTGAGGTCACTCAAGATCGCCGTGGACGACGACAAGGGCCGTTCCTGAGTCACGGCTTCCTCTAACGCGATCCGCGGATCCTCCCCCTCAAGTCCGACCCGAGGACGCGCCTCCTCGTCGAAGCGCCAGATAATCCAAGCCCGCGAAGACGGCTTGTTCGGAGAGCTCCTCCTCGATGCGGAGGAGTTGATTGTACTTGGCCACCCGGTCGCTTCGGCTCGCCGAGCCAGTCTTGATCTGGCCGCAGCCGGTTGCGACAGCCAAGTCGGCGATGGTGGTATCCTCGGTCTCACCGGAGCGATGGGAGATGACGGCGGCATAGCCATGACGTTGTGCCCGCGACACGACTTCTAACGTCTCGGACAGCGTCCCGATTTGGTTGAGCTTTATCAGGATGGCATTGGCGACGCCCTGGTCGATGCCTTTTTGAAGCCTCTCTGGGTGAGTCACGAAGAGATCGTCTCCCACCAGTTGAACCTTCTCGCCCAGGGTTCGCGTTAGCTCCTTCCACCCGTCCCAATCGTCCTCGTCCAGTCCGTCCTCGATGGAGACGATGGGATACTTCGCCACCCAGTCGGAGTAGAGCTCGATGAGTGACGGGCCATCGCGCCTCCCCCCGCCCGATTTATGGAGCTCATACCATCCCTCCCGGTAGAGCTCACTGGCCGCGACGTCGAGTGCCAGGTAGACGTCCGAGCCGGGACGATAACCGGCGATGGTGATGGCTTCCAGGACGAGCTCGATGGCTTCCTCGTTGGTGCGCAGGCTGGGTGCAAAACCACCTTCGTCGCCCACCGCGGTGACCAGCCCCTTCTTCTTCAATAGCTTCTTGAGCGAATGAAAGGTCTCGGTTCCGGCGCGCAGGGCTTCCTTGAAAGAGGAGGCGCCGGCAGGAACCACCATGAACTCCTGAACGTCCAAGTTGTTGTCGGCGTGGGCACCCCCGTTCACGATGTTCATCATGGGGACGGGAAGCACCCTGGCCAGCGGGCCACCCAGGTAGCGATAGAGCGGAAGCCCCAGTTGTTCGCTGGCGGCATGCGCCACCGCCAGGGAGACTGCCAGAACCGTGTTGGCGCCGAGTCGACTCTTATTGGGCGTGCCGTCGAGCTCGATGAGCAGACGGTCGACGAGCACTTGTTCGCAGGCGTCTTCTCCAGTGAGCTCGGGAGCGATCTCCTCCAAAATGTGCGTCACCGCCCGGGTGACGCCCTTTCCCCCATAGCGGGAGGAGTCCTGGTCGCGAAGCTCGATGGCCTCGTGGGCCCCGGTCGAGGCACCGGAAGGTACGGCGGCACGGCCGAGAGCCCCGCCTTCCAGCACCACCTCGGCCTCAACCGTCGGATTACCCCGCGAGTCCAGGATCTCGCGCGCGAAAACAGAATCGATGGTGGTCACCTTTCCCTCCCATCGGAATGCAGCTGCTTCCCGTGTCGAATCGAACTCGGCCGAGTCGTATCGCGGTCTGGAGTCCGGAGACGATCGGGTTTTCGGCAGCGGTCGTTGGAAACCGCGCTAGTATAGTCCCAGCCGGCCGCACCCCCCAACTTCCGTTTTGTGGGAGGAGTCCGCCCGAATGAAGG
>Ga0209619_10000159_pt1 | contig 42139 bp, 43 predicted proteins | sample Rifsed16ft3_FD_184011 | JGI IMG/M metagenome (GOLD analysis project Ga0209619, IMG submission 184011) | Soil microbial communities from Rifle, Colorado, USA - sediment 16ft 3 (version 2) | ecosystem: Environmental > Terrestrial > Deep subsurface > Rock core/Sediment | place: Rifle, Colorado... | reverse complement strand
AGGAGCCGCACCCCCTCGCCCGCCAGGCGCGAGCTCCCGATCCCCTCCATCGGAACCCCGGGATACCTCTTTCGGAACGCCTGAGCGACCCGGACCGCGTACGTTTCCCCGGAGGGCTCCCCGCAGACGAGGAACAGGATCTTCGCAGGGGGGCTCAACGTCTCCTCATCTTCCGAATGATGCGGAACGCCAGCTCCAGCGCTGCGAGCCCGTCCGACCCGGAAACCAAAGGTTGCGCGCCGGTTCCCGAACAATCCACGAAGGAACGGATCTCGTCCCGGAGGGCGTCCACTTTTTCCGTTTCGAGGAGCTCCCCGGTGATTTCCGGCTGCCCTTCCGGCCCCCCCGGGAACGTCCTTCGGAAAATCTGGATGGTGTTCTCGACGAAGTCCATCGACACGTAGGCGTCATCCTGGAAGATCCGGACCTTGCGCTGCTTGAGCGCGGACACCCTGCTCGCCGTCACGTTGGCCACGCATCCGTTGGCGAACGTAAGCCGGGCGTTCGCGATATCGACGTACGGGGAGATCACCGGGACCCCGACGGCGCTGATCCGGGCGACCGGCGACCTGACGAACGAGAGGATGAGATCGATGTCGTGGATCATCAGGTCGAGCACCACGTCCACGTCCGTGCCTCGCTCCCCGAAGGGCCCAAGCCGGTGGCATTCGATGAACCTCGGTTCCCCCAGAACGGATGCGGCGGAGAGGACCGCGGGATTGAACCGCTCGAGGTGGCCGACCTGGAAGACGAGGCGGCGCGCGGCGGCCTCCCGAACCAGGGCCCGTCCCTCCCGGACGGTCGCCGCGATCGGCTTCTCGAGGAGGACGTGGACCCCCGCCCGCATCGCCTCCCTCGCCACCCGGAAATGGGCGGTCGTGGGCACCGCGATGGAGACCGCGTCGACTTCCCTCAGCAACGTTCGACTGTCCTCATGGTAGGAGGTCCCGAACTCCTCCGCGATCGCCTTCCCCCGTTCCCGGTCGGCGTCGCAGACCCCGACGAGAGCGACGTCGTCGAAGGAGGCCAGCTTCTGGGCATGCAGCCTCCCGAGGTACCCGACGCCGATGACACCCGCACGCAGCATGCCTACCTTTGTACCCCCCGCTTGCTGGACCGGACGAAATCCAGGAGGTGCCGGATTTCGGGGAGCGGGACCGTATCTCCTTCCGCCCGGGCAAGCGCCTCCCGCATGGGAAGACCCGACCGGAAGAGGATCCGGTACGCTTTTTTCAGCTCCGCGATCGTCTCCTCCGAAAAACGGTTCCTTCGGAGCCCGATGGCGTTCAGCCCATATAGCCCGCTCCCTTTTTGCCCCCGGGTCACCACCGCCGTCACGTACGGGGGGATGTCGAGGGGGAGGCCCGACAGTGCCCCCACCATGGCAAAAGAGCCGATGCGGACAAACTGATGGACGCCCACGAGACCGCCGATGATCGCCTTTGCCCCAATCTCCACGTGCCCGCCCAACGTGGCTGCGTTGGCAACGATCACGCGGTCGCCGACGTGGCAGTCGTGGGCGACGTGGCAGTAGGCCATCAGGAGCACGCCGTTCCCCACGCGCGTCACGCCCCCTCCGGGGACGGTCCCCCGGTTTACCGTGGCGTACTCCCGGATGGTGCACTCCTCCCCGATCTCCACCCAGGTCTCCTCCCCCCGGTACTTCAGGTCCTGGGGCGGGGCCCCGATCGACGCGAAGGAATACACCCGGGTCCCCCCCCCGATCCTGGCGTGGGATTCGACGATCGCGTGCGCACCGATCCTGCACCCGTCGCCCAGGGTCACCCGGGGTCCGATCACGGCGTACGCGCCGACCTCCACCCCCTCTCCCAGCGTCGCACCCGGATCGATGATCGCCGTCGGATGAATCATGGCTCCGCCCCTTCGAAGTCCCGCTCGTTCAACCGCTCTACCAGGGACGCCGTCAGGGTTGCCTTCGCGGCGAGGACACCGTCCACCGTGGCCTCGCCGTGCATCTTCCAGACCGGCCCCTTCCGTCCGATGACGGTGCACTCGAGCCGGAGCTGGTCTCCCGGAACGACGGGCCGCCGGAATTTACAGTTGTCGATGCCGGCGAAGAAGGCGATTTTCCCCTTTTCTCCCATCGCCTTGAGTGCGAGGAACCCCCCTGCCTGGGCCAATGCCTCGATGACGAGCACTCCCGGCATGATGGGGTAGTCGGGGAAATGCCCCATGAAGAACGGTTCGTTGATGGTGACGTTCTTGATTCCGACCACCCGCCGCCCCGGCTCGAACTCGACGATCCGGTCCAGCAGAAGAAAGGGGTAGCGGTGGGGCAGCAACCTCATGATCTCCCGGCCAGTGAACATGTCCCTATCTCCCCCTCGGTGGTTTGCCTTCCTCCAGCCGCTTCACGCGGCGGAAGAGTTCCGGCAGCTTCGGAAGCAGGGCCGCCATCCGGAGCCAGGTCGGGTGCGGCATCGCCGGAACTCCCGACCAGGTTCGGGATTCCGAGGCGTGCAGCGTGTCGGGAACACCGCACTTCGCTCCCAGCATGATGCCGTCCTCCACCTCGAGATGGCCGGCAAGCCCCGCCTGGCCGCCGATCATGACGCGGCTGCCGATCCGCGTGCTCCCGCCGATCCCGACCAGCGCAGCGATCACCGTATCCCTGCCGATGACCACGTTGTGCCCGACCTGGACGAGGTTGTCCAGCTTCGTTCCCCGGGAGACCCGGGTGACGCCGAGCGTCGCCCTGTCGATGGTGGTGTTTGCCCCGATCTCCACGTCGTCCTCGATCTCGACCGTCCCCACCTGCGGGATCTTCCGATACCCATCGGGCGTCGGGGCGAAACCGAAGCCGTCGCTCCCGATGACGCACCCCGCGTGCAAAATCACCCGGGATCCCACTTTGACGCCGTGATACAACACGACGTTGGGATACACCAGGCAGTCCGGCCCGATGCTCACCCATTTCCCCACGCAGACGCCGGGGAACAGCACGGTGCGGTCGCCCACCTCGGCGCCTTCCTGGATGACCACGAACGGCGAGACGGCAACGTCCCTCCCGAGACGGGCGGACGGTTCGACAACCGCCTTGTCCGATACCCCCGGCGCAGGGCGAGCCGGCGGGTGAAACACCTCGACGGCGCACGCGAAGGCGAAGTACGGGTTGTCGGAAAGGAGGAATGCCGGTTGCGCCCCCGGCACGACCTCCCTCGCGATGATCGCCGAGGCCTTCGAATCCTTCGCATAGCGGACGTACTTCGGGTTCGAGAGAAACGTCACCTGGCCCGGCCCCGCCTCCTCGATCGGGGAGATGCCGGTGACGACCACCTCACCGTCTCCGACCAGCCGCGCTCCGATCCGGACGGCAAGGTCGGTGAGCCGGACCTCATTTCCCACCGGGATTCTCCTTGTTCACCAGATCGAGCACCTTGGCGGTGATGTCCAGCGAGGGATTGGAGTGGACGACCCCGCTGCTCCTTTCGAGCAGGAGGTCGATCTTCTCTTCCTTCACGACCTTGTCCACCTGGGCCTCGACGATCCGCAAGACCCCGCGCGTGATTTCCCCCTGGCGGTTCTGCATCTCCTTCTCCGACTCCTGGCTGAGTTGGCGAAGTTCGGCGACCTTCGCGTTGAGCGCTTCTTCCCTTTCCTTCAACTTCTCCTTGCCCAGAAGAATCTTCTGCTTGTCCAGATCCTCTTTCATCTTCCGGGCTTCCTCGCTCCTCGCGTCGATCTTCTTTTTCAGCTCCTCGTACCTGTCCTCCATCTTCTTCTTCGCGGCCTTGCCGGCCTCGGACTCGTTCAGGACCTTGTTGACGTCGATCACCGCCACCTTGAGCCCTTCCCCGAACGCCGAACTTGCAGCCATTGCCGCGGCAGCGAGCACCACTGCAACGATCCACGGGAACCCTTTTTTCATCGCACTACCCCCTGGTCAGAATGCCGTGCCGATTGTGAACTCCACCACCCGTTTCGCCTCCCCGGGCGCCGGGTTGAGATTCCATCCCCATTCGAACCGCAAAGGCCCCATGGGGGAGTACCATCGAATTCCGAATCCTGCCGCATACTTTAGCGCCTCGCCGTCCCACGGCCAATCCCCCTGTCTCCAGGTATTGCCCGCGTCGAAAAACAGGACCCCCTTGAACCCGATCTCGCCCAGCAGGGGAAAGAGGTACTCCACGTTCATCACCAGTTCCTTGTTCCCGCCGATCCGCTCGCCGGTGTTCGGGTCCGTCGGGGAGAGTGTCCGCGACGCGAAGCCCCGGATGCTGTAAGGCCCTCCCAGGAAGAAACGCTCGAAGATCGGCACCCTCCCCCCCACCGTGCTGATCGCGTGGCCCCACAGGACGTTCCCGGACAGGACGGTCGAGGTCGTCACGGGGAAAAACACCTTCCCGTTCAGGAAGTATTTCACGAAGTCGGAGTCCCCGCCCAGCGGGCCTCCCGCATACTCCACCGTCGCGGACTCCACGGTTCCGCGCGACGGGTCGATATACTTGTCCGTGGTGTTCCGGATGACGTTGATCGCGATACTCCGGGTCTCCTGGGTCCCCTTGGCGAACTCCTCCTTCAGGATCGTGGAGACGGCGTCGCCCGGGTCGGTGATCTCCACGGAGTCTACCCGCAGGGACAGACTGGCGGAGGTGTCCCTCGTGAACGAGTACCCGATCCCCGCCCTTCCCCCCTGCGACTTCCGGTTGAAGTCGGTGTACTCCACATCCGTCTTGTAGGCGTTCAAAAGAAGGCTGAAGTCGGTATCGAGAAAGTAGGGGTCCCGGAATTCGACGCTGAACACCGTCCTGCGGGCGCCGAACTGCGCGCTGAGGGATGCTTTCCAGCCCCTCCCGAAGAGGTTGTTCTCGCTCACCTGGACCACACCGAAGAGCTTGTCCAGGGAGCTGAACCCCAGCCCGCCCGACAGGGTGCCCGTCGGACCTTCCTGGACCTCCACCTTGACGTCCATTTCCCGCGGGACGTCCGAAGGCGCGGTGCTGATCTTGACGTCCTTGAAGTACGTGACGCGGGTGAGGTTCTCCTTGCTCCGCTTGAGACCGGTGGCGGTGTACGTCCTTCCTTCGTCCACGTCCAGGTTGCGGCGGATCACGCGGTCGAGCGTCTTGGTGTTTCCGACCACCTCCACCTTTCCGAACCGGAACTTATCCCCCCGTTCCATCTTGTACGTCACGTCCGCGAGGGGATATTCCTTCCGCTTCTCGACGAGGGGAGTGACGAGCGCGAGCGCGTGCCCCTGGTCGTTCAGGACCGTGGTCAGGGAAAGGACGTCCGCGAGAAGGGTCTCCCGGCTGAATACGTCGCCGCCCTGGAGTTTCCCTTTCTTCCGCAGTTCCTCCTCGGTCAGCCCGGATTCCCCGGAAAAGCGGACCTCCCCGACGCGGTACTGCCGGCCCTCGAACACGTGGATGGTCACCCGCAATCCCTTCGGCTCCCTCCCGATCTCGGGGTCGGAGACCTTCGAGTCCAGGAAGCCGTTGTTCTGGTAGAGGGCCTCGATCCGCCGGATGTCGTTTTCGATCATATCTTTCTTGAAGACCCCCGAATCGGTGAGGAACGAGAAGAACCCTTTTTCTTTCGTCTCCATCCCCTTCCGGATTTCCTTCTCTCCCAGATACCGGTTCCCGGTAACGCGGATCTTCACGATCTTGAGCTTCTCCCCTTCCGATACGCGGAAGGAGACTCGGATGGAGCCGTCCGCCTCCTCCGTGAAGGAGGAATCGACGTTCGCGTCGTACCATCCCTTGTTCTGACAGACCTCCAGCATCTTGCGCGCCGACTCCTTGACCTTCTCCTCCTGGAACAGGGTCCGCTCCTTGATCGTGAGTACCGCCCTTAAGTCACCGGTGTCCACCTCCTTGTTCCCCTCGATGGCGATCGAGGAGACGATCGGCTTCTCGACGACCTGCACGGTCAGATGCAGCCCGTCGGGAACCTCCTCCGCGTCGATTTTCACGTCGGAGAAATACCCCATGCGGTAAATCGCCTTCACGTCCTCCCGGACCCGGGCGAGGTCGAACTCCTCGCCCACACGGGTCCGCATGACCCGGAGGATCGCGTCGTGCCCCACCCGGTTCGCCCCCTCCACCCGGATCTTCAGGACGGGAAAACCGGCCGAACCCGCACGGCCGGGATGGATCGCCGCGATCGCCAGGATGGCCGCAACGACCGAAGCCATCACCCGTTTGGAGGTCAACGCACGATCCGCCCGTCTTCGATCTTCAGGACCCGGTGCATTCTCCCGGCCAGCTCCTCGTTGTGCGTGACGACCACCAGGGAAAGCCCCTTTTTCCGGTTCAGTTCCATGAGAAGTCCCGTCACCCCCCCCGCGGTCTCCTTGTCCAGGTTCCCGGTGGGTTCGTCGGCGAGGAGGATTTCGGGGTCCATCGCCAACGCCCGGCAGATGGCCACCCTCTGCTGTTCCCCTCCGGAGAGCTCCCCTACCCGGTGAGTGAGCCTCTCGGAAAGACCCACCTCGGAGAGAAGATCCTCCGCCCTCTTCCGGGCCGTCTTCCGCCCCCTCCCGGCGATCAGGCAAGGGAGCATCACGTTCTCCCGGGCGTCGAACTCCGGCAGCAGGTGATGGAACTGGAAAACGAAACCCACTTTCCGGTTCCGGAACTCGGCAAGCTTCCCCTCGGGCATCGACGTCACATCCTGCCCGTCGTAGACCACGTTCCCCGAGGTCGCCCGGTCGAGGGTCCCCACGATCTGGAGGAGTGTCGTCTTGCCGGCGCCCGAAACCCCCACGACGCTGAGCATTTCTCCCCGGTCCAGCGTGAAGGAGATCCCCTTCAGCACCTCGAGCGTTCCGCCCTTCTTCCGGAATTCTTTCCGGAGGTTTTCGACGCGGAGGAACGCGGTACTATTCATACCGGATCGCCTCCGCGGGTTCGACGAGGGAGGCCTGCCGCGCCGGGTACAGGGTCGCCAGGAAGCAGATCAGGATGGAGCTCACTCCGACCAGAATCAGGATCCCCGGGGAAAGAGCCACCGGGAGGGTGGAGATATAATAGACGTCGCTCGGCAGATGGATAAACTCGTACCGGCGGAGGAGGTAGCAGAGGAGGCCTCCGGAAATCGTCCCCGCGAAGGTCCCCGCCACTCCGATCAGGAGTCCCTCGAGGGCGAAGATCCTCCGGATCGTCTTGCGCGTCGCCCCGAGGGTCATCAGCACGGCAATGTCCTTCGTCTTGTCCATGACGACCATGATGAGCGTGCTGATGATGTTGAACGCGGCGACCATCACGATCAGGACGAGGATGATGAACATCACCACCTTCTCCAGCTTGAGCGCCGAGAACAGGTTCCGGTTGCTCTGCATCCAGTCTTTCGCCCAGTAGGGGTAGCCAAGCTCCTCCTTGATGCGGGCCGCGATCCGCCCCGCCTGGTAGATGTCATCGACCTTCGCCTCGACCCCCGTGGCCCGCCCCTCCATCCCCATGAGCCTGCCCGCCTCTTCCAGGGACACATAGGCGAAGGAGGAGTCGTACTCGTACATCCCCGATTCGGAGAGGCCCACCACACGGAACCTCGCTACGCCCGGGAACGCCCCCATCGGGGTCACGTTGCCCCCGGGGACCAGCACCTCCACGAGGTCCCCCGTGGAAACTCCCAGGTTGGCGGCCAGCTCCTTCCCGAGGATCACGCCCGGCAGTCCTTTCGCCGACTGATTCCCCAGATCCTCGATCCTCCCCTTGCGGATGTCCCGGGGGAGCCGCGTCACCTTCCCGATGGTGGCGACATCCACGCCGCGCAGGACCCCCCCCGTCGACGCGGTCCCGGAAGAGATCATCACCTGGGAGAAGATGTACGGGCTCGTCGCGGCCACGCCGTCCATCTCCCCGACCCGCCGGGCGAGGGCAAACGGGTCCTGGACGCTCCCCTCGAGGCTGGTCACGTGGACGTGGGCGGTGGCTCCGAGAATGCGGTCCTTCAGCTCCTTCTCGAAGCCGCTCATCACGGCCAGGACGACGATGAGGGCCATGACCCCGACCGCCACGCCGGAAACCGAGATCGCCGTGATGATGGAAATGAACGTCTGCTTCCGCTTGGCCAGGAGGTATTTCAGGCCGATGAAATATTCCACCGGGAGGTCCACCCTGCGCTACCCCTCCTTCCGAAGCTGCGGGAAGAGGATGACGTCCCGGATGGAGGGGGAGTCGGTGAACAGCATCACCAGGCGGTCGATTCCGATCCCCTCGCCCGCCGCCGGGGGCATTCCGTATTCGAGCGCGCGGAGGAAATCCTCGTCCATCGCGTGCGCCTCCTCGTCCCCCCTTTCCCGTGCGCGCCGTTGCTCCTCGAACCTTCGTCTCTGCTCCAGGGGATCGGTAAGCTCCGAAAACGCGTTGGCGATCTCCCGTCCCCGGACGATCAGCTCGAAACGGTCCACGACGTGGGGGCGGGAATCGTTCGCGCGGGAGAGGGGCGACACCTCGATGGGGTACTCCGTGACGAAAGCGGGCCCCCGGATGTTGGGCTCGGCGACTTCCTCGAAGAGAACGGCCAGGAGCGCGCCCGCGGCGGCGTCTTCCTTCACGGGAATTCTAAACTCCCGAGCCAACCCCCGGAGGAAGACGGGATCGGAAAGCCGATCCGCGGGAACGTTCGCGTACCTTGCGACCGCGCCGGCGACCGTTACCCGCTCCCAGGGGGGGGCGAAATCGATCGTTTCCCCCTGGACGGAAACGGAGGTTTTCCCGAAGAGGGAGAGCGCGAGGGAGGACAGCATCTCCTCCGTCAGACGCATGAAATCCTCGTACGTCGAGTACGCCTGGTAGAACTCGAGCATCGTGAACTCGGGGTTGTGCTGGGTGGAGATCCCTTCGTTCCGGAAGTTCCGGTTGATCTCGAAAACACGCTCGATCCCCCCCACGAGAAGCCGCTTGAGATAGAGTTCGGGGGCGATCCGCAGGAACAGGTCCATGTCCAGGGTGTTGTGGTGCGTGACGAAGGGGCGGGCGGCCGCCCCGCCCGCCACCGGCTGCATCATCGGGGTCTCCACCTCGAGAAAGTCCCGCGACGTCAGAAAGTTCCGGAGGAACGAGATGATCCGGCTGCGTCGTCGAAAGACCTCCCGAACCTCGTCGCTGACGATCAGGTCCACGTACCTCTGGCGGTAGCGGGTTTCCACGTCGGAGAGCCCGTGCCATTTTTCGGGAAGGGGCCGGAGCGACTTGGTGAGGAGGCGTATGCGCTCCCCCTGGACCGTCAACTCCCCCGTGCGGGTGATGAACAGGGGGCCCTCCACCCAAACGATGTCCCCGATGTCCGTCGTGTCCTGGAACCGGGAGTACCCCTCCTCGCCGATCTGGTCCTGTTTCAGATATGCCTGCAGCCTCCCCGCCCGGTCGGCGACCACCAGGAACAACGCCTTCCCGAAGTGCCGCGCGGCAACGATACGGCCGGCGATGTCGACCCGGATCTGTTCCCTCGCCAGGTCTTCCCCCCCTTTGCCCGCCGCGGCCTGCTTCGCCTCGGCGGTCGTCCAGCCTACCCGCTGGTCGTTCGGGTACGGGTTGACACCTCTGCGGCGGGCCTCGTCCGCTTTGCGCATCCGTTCCCTGACGAGGTCGTTCCATTCCTCCTTCACGCGGCCCCTCCGTCGCTTTTCCGCCGGGTCCCCGGAAGATTGCCCTCCCGCCCGGCGCTGTGGCGCTGTCCCTTGGCTACGCGGAGCGTTGCTCCCCTCCCGCGCTCGCCGACAGAAGATATTTCCGGATGAATTCGATGATGTCGCCGTCGAGGACGGCGTCCACGTTTCCCGTATCGTGTCCGGTCCGGTGGTCCTTCACCATGCGGTAGGGGGCGAGGACATAGGACCGGATCTGGGACCCCCAGGCGATGTCCTTCTTGGATTTGTGCGCTTCCGCGGCCTTTTCCGCCCTTTGGCGCATTTCGAGTTCGTACAGTTTCGACCGGAGGATCTTCATCGCCATGGCCCGGTTCTTGTGCTGCGACCGCTCCTGCTGGCACAGCACCGTGACCCCCGACGGTCCGTGGGTGATCCGGACCGCGGACTCGACCTTGTTCACATGCTGGCCCCCGGCCCCTCCCGACCGGAGGGTGTCGATCTTCAGGTCCGACTCGTTGATCTGGATCTGGACGTCTTCGTCGATCTCGGGCGAGACGAAGACCGAGGCGAACGAGGTGTGGCGCCTCTTGTTCGCATCGAACGGGGAGATCCGCACCAGGCGGTGCACGCCGCTCTCCGCCTTCAGGTACCCGTACGCATGGTCTCCCGACACGAGGAAGGTCACGCTCTTGATCCCGGCTTCCTCCCCTTCCTGACGCTCGACCATTTCGACCTCGAACCCGCTCCTGTCGGCGAACCGGATGTACATCCGGAGCAGCATCTCCGCCCAGTCCTGGGACTCCGTTCCGCCGGCGCCGGCGTGGATGGTAACGATGGCGTTTCTGTCGTCGTTCTCCCCGCCGAGCATCCGTTCCATTTCCATGTCGTCGAGACGCTCCGCGAGGGTTTCGGCGTGACGCTCGATCTCGGCGGCGAGGGAGACATCCTCCGCCTCGTCCCCCAGTTCAAGGTACGCGTGGAGGTCCTCCAGGGTTTTCGCGATGTCGGTCCATTTCGCGAGGAACGTCTCGAGTGGCTTCCGCTCCTTCAGGAAAGATTCCGCCTTTTCGGGGGAATCCCAGAACCCTTCCTTCGCGGCGGCCTCCTCGAGTTCTGTCAGGCGGGCTTTCTTGCGGTCTACCTCAAAGGTAGCCCCGGAGATCATTGACGCGCGACTCAAGCGATGCGGTTTTTTCCGCCAGGACTCCTACGGCCATGGGTTCCTCTCCCGGATAGGATCAGGATTGAAAAAATTATTATAGTACATGAAATTGCGAATATTTCACCCGTTTTCGCGTATGCCGTCTCCTCCTTGCGAGGGTGGATTTCCGCCACCAGGGTTCCTTTGCGGAATAGCCCCAGTCGCGCCACCACCTCCCCCCTCTCGTCGATGACAGCGCTGATCCCGGAGTTCGCCGCACGCACCATGGGCCTGCGGAACTCGACGGCCCTCATCCTTGCCATGGCGAGGTGCTGACGGGGGGCGACCGTGTCCCCGAACCAGGCGTCGTTGGTGACGTTCACCAGCCACCTCGCCCCCTCCCGGACACTCTCCCGGATGATTCCCGGGAAGACCGCCTCGTAGCAGACGGAGGCCCCGACGGGTTCGCCCCGTACGGAGAACAGGGCCGGGCCGGCCCCCGCGGAAAAATCCTCCTCCCCCACCGTCAGTTTCCGGAGGAAGAAGAGGAGACGCCGAAGAGGGATGTATTCCCCGAACGGAACGAGATGCCTCTTGTCGTACCGCCCTTCCACGATCCCCCTTTCGTCGAGGAGAAACACGCTGTTGAAGTACTTCCCCCCCGCGGAAGGGTCGAACCAGGGGGCGCCAAACAGGATCGGTATTCCGTTCTCCGTCGCCACTGCGTCCACGACGGTGCTCATCTCCGTTTCCCATCCGTAGAAAAACGGAGCGGCGGTTTCCGGCCACACGACCACCTCCGCCCCCTTCGCCTTCGCCTCCTTCGTCAGGGCTCCGTAGATTCCAAGCGTCTCCTTCTGGTACGCGGGGGACCACTTGAGCGCCTGGTCGATCCCCCCCTGCGCAACGCCCACCCGGACGGTCGCCCCATGCCCTCCCGCGCCCGCCGGCACGATGCCGGCGGCGCCATACGCGAAGAGCGACCCGGCGACCGCGGCCGCGCCGGCGACATGCAGGAGGGCCCCGAACCGTTGCCCACGGACAGCCCCCGCCGCCGCCCTGTACAAACAGACGTTCGCCGTCGCCAGGAGGAACCCCAGCCCGTAGACGCCCCCCAAATCGGCCGCCTGGCGAAGCAGGGAGTGGCCGGAGAGGCTGTACCCGAAGAGGAGCCAGGGAAACCCGGTGAACAGGACGGCGCGCGCGTACTCGACGCACACCCACCCCGCGGGAAATCCCCACAGTCCTGCCCTACCGAAGCGGATTCGGAGCAGGTGGGCAAACACCGCCGCAAGAGAGACGTAGATCCCCAGGTAGGCCGAGACCAGCAAAGCGGCAAGCGCCCCCAGCATCCATCCCAGCTTTCCCTGCACGGCTACCGTGTAGGCGATCCAGTAGACGAGGAAAAGATTGGCGAGGGTGCCCGCGACAAACCCCCTTCGCGCTGCCTGGCGGGAGTTGGCGGAGGTGGTGGACAGGATCAGGAGGGGGACGAGACACGCAAAGGGCAGTCCCGGGACGTCGTAGCCGGGCATGCCCAGCGCATACGAAGCGGCGAAGGCGGCGCAAAGCGCGGCCGTTGCGGGCAAGGTGGCCGCCGAAACAGGGAAGTCCGGGGCGGGGCCTCCGACGATCTCGCCCTTCAAATGGGGCTTCTCCCCTCTTTCAGGCAGGAGCGGTACACGCGGACTTCCTCCCTGCGCATCCTGGCGGCCTCCGCCCTCCCCCTTTCGTGATCGTACCCGAGCAGGTGCGCCACACCGTGGATGATGAAGAAGAAGACCCTCTCCTCCTTCGAACACGGCCAGCCCCTCGTCTGCGAGAGGCAGGCCGGCGCGGAAAGGAGGATATCCCCCGCAATGCGGGAGGGGGGCCCCTCTGCGGTGTCTTCCTCGGGAAACGAAATCACGTTCGTCGTCCCCGTCCGCCCGAGGAACTCCCGGTTCCACCGCTCCATTTCCCCGTCTCCCACCACCAGGATTCTCAGGTCCGCCGCGGGCACCCCCAGGAACCGGAGGGCCCGCCGGACGAGGGAACGCAGGACCTCCCCGCGAAAGGGGACCGGCCGCGCGTGCTGCCGGATGCTGATCCGGTACCTGGGCGCTTCCCGGTTCACGAAATCCCGCTCGCGGGGGTTCCCGGGTATTCGACGCGGGGATGCGAAACGGCGGAAAGCACCCGGTGGAACGCCTTGCCGACCGCGTACAGGTCGCGCAGCGTCATGTCGCACTCGTTGAGCTGGCCGTCGAGGTAGGCCCGGTTCACATTCCGGGTCACCATCTCCTCGATCACCTCGGGGGAAGGGTTCCGGAGGCTCCGGCAGGCGGCTTCGGCGGCGTCCGCAAGCATGATGATCGCGGCCTCCCGGGTCCTGGGCCGCGGTCCCGGGTACCGGAAACTCTCCTCGGACTCCTTGCGCTCCCGGATCATGGGCTGCGCTTTTTCCAGGAAAAAATAGAGGAGGCTGGTGCCGTGGTGCTGGGCAATGATCTCTGCGATTCGCTCCCCGAGCCGGTATTCGTTGGCGAGCCGTACGCCCTCCTTCACATGGGAGAGGATGACGACCCGGCTCATCCCGGGCGTCAGGGTGTCGTGGACGTTGTCCGTCCCCACCTGGTTCTCGGTGAAGTATCCGGGCTTACTGATCTTCCCCACGTCGTGAAACAACGCCGCCACCCGGCACAGCAGCGGGTTGGCGCCGATCGCCATCGCGCCGGCCTCGGCCAGGGTCCCCACCACGACGCTGTGGTGGAACGTTCCGGGAGCTTCGATCATGAGGCGTCGAAGCAGGGGATGGCTCGTGTTCGCAAGCTCCATGAGGCGGATATCGCTCGTGTATCCGAAGGCGTATTCGGCCACCGGCAGGATGGCGAGGGCGATCGGGCCGGCGACGATCCCGTTCATCGCCCCGAAGATGCCGGCCCACACGATTCCCGATTCGCCGTGGAGGGCGAACTCGAGCGCAACAGCGGCAAGGGCGCACACGGGCGCGGTGAGAACGCCCACCCAGAGCATCCGGTAGCGGTCCGGCACCCTCCCCGACCGCGACGCCCCCGCCGTCCCGACGAGAAGCAGAAAGAACAGGGTCGACCACCTGCCGCGGGCCGCGGCAGCCGAAAGAACGGAAGTGGCGACGGTGAACAGGATCGCCACCTCCGAATTCAGGAGGACCCGCACCACCATGGCGAACGCGGGCAGGGGAATGAGGTAGACGAAGACGCGCGACGGGATGGTCCCTCCCGCGGAAGAAACGCCGGCAGGCAGGACGTCCATCACCGCTTTCGCGAGAAAGAAAAGGGCCAGGGCGAGGGAGCACAGAAACAGGAAATCCCTCGCGGCCAGACGCACTTTCCGGACCTCCCGCCCCGCGAACCCGAACCATTCCGTCAGAAACAGGGCGACCGCCAGGGTCAGGGCTACCGCCCCGACGAAGGGGAACATCTGCCCGTACCGTCCCGCCGAGCGAGGGAGAAGCTCCTCGCCCCACAGGTAGAAGAGGGCGACGAAAACGGCCGCCGAGAACAGGCCCAGCGCTCCTTCTTTCAGCGAGCGGTCCTTCCGCGTTCCCGGCCCGGGTTCGGGGGGACGGCTATTACGGGACCCGTTTTTCGTATCGCTCATAGGCCTTGATGATCTCCTGCACCATCGGGTGCCTGACCACATCGATCTCGGTGAACCAGCAGAACCGGATCCCCTCCACATCCTTGAGGATGGAAAGGGCCTCGTTCAGACCGGAGATTCTCCCCGTCGGCAGGTCCGTCTGGGTGATGTCTCCCGTGATCACCGCCTTGGATCCGAACCCGATCCGGGTCAAAAACATCTTCATCTGCTCGGTCGTGGTGTTTTGCGCCTCGTCGAGAATCACGAAGGAGTCGTTGAGCGTCCTGCCCCGCATGAACGCCAGAGGGGCGACCTCGATGACCCCCCGCTCCATCATCCTGCCCGCCTGCTCGTATTCGAGCATCGTGTACAAGGCATCGTGGAGCGGCCTCAGGTAAGGGTTTACTTTTTCCGCCATATCTCCTGGAAGAAAGCCGAGTTTTTCTCCTGCTTCTACCGCTGGGCGTGCGAGGACGATCCGTTTGACCTCCTTGCGCAGCAGAAAACCGACCGCCATCGCCATGGCAAGGAAGGTCTTCCCCGTTCCGGCGGGCCCGATTCCGAAGACGATGTCGAAATCCCGCATGGCATCGAGGTACTTTTTCTGCGCGACGCTCTTGGGCGTGATGATCTTGTTCCGGGAGGACTTGAATACCACGTCCTGGAAAACGCTTGCCACCTCCGCGTTCCGGTCCGATCGGACGATCCTCACCGCGGCCACGACGTCGTTGGACGTGATGGGGATCCCCTTGCGAAGGACGTGGTACAGCCCCGTGAGGACCTTGACCGAAATCTCCACCTGGAGCGGGTCCCCGATCACGTTCAGCGCGTTCCCTTTGGGCAATATCGTGACCCCCAGGGACTTTTCCACGATTCTCAGGTGGTCGTCTTGGCTCCCGAACAGGTCCGCGAGAACCGCGGGGTCGTCGAACCGGACTGTCTCTTCCCTCCGCTCAACCGTCTCCATCTTACGTGCCGCCCTCCCTCACCTGTAGAAACCCGCCCAGCCCGTGAAGACGCCGGTCGCCGCGGGGGACAGGAGAATCGTGTACACCCAAAATCCCGTCAGGACCGCCGCAAGAACCCATGCGGCCGCACGAAGGCATCCGATCGCGTATCTGCGCGCCATATCCTCCCGGATGGAGCGCCCCGGTCCCCTCATCTCCTCGGCCATTTTGGAGATCTCCACCAGACCCCGGTCCCAGAGCCCCCACAGCGCCTTCAGCCCTTCGTACCAGCTGAGGCAGGCCTTTCGAAACACCCGGTACGGGTCGGTGGAAAAGTCCACCGCATTCCAGACCACCCTTTCCTCCGGGGGCAGCGCCATCGGGTCGATCTTCACGTTCCGCTTTCGGGTGACCTGGAATTTCCCTGGCGGAAATTTCTCTCGAATTCGAGGATATTCGTCGAGGAACTGCATCCCCTCCATGAGCAACACATCCGCGCGCAGGGGAGTGGTCATCCACGGGGGGGGGCGCACGGCGAACACCTCGAACCGGTAATCGCCCTCCTTGATCCGGAGCGAATGGTACAGACTGTCCTTCACCTGCAGATAGAGGTACCCGGCGAGCTTCTCCCGGGAGATCTTTCCCCTCTCCACCAGGATCTCCCCGATCTTCTTGCCTTCTCTCTCCTGCACGGCGAGGATCCTGTGGAGTTCCTGCTCGGTCAGGTACCCCGCGTCCGCCAGCATGTTCCCGATCAGGGCGTACTGGGCCCGCTGGCGGTCGGGCTGCACGTCGACGATCATCCCCTCGGAAAACAGGAAGACCGTTTCCCTTCCGTCCCCGCGGATCGTGAGGGCGCCGCTCTTCCCCTGGCCGGCCACCAGCTGGAAGATCTCGGGAAGGCCGAAGTCGACGATCTTTCCCTGCATGCCCTACCCTCGTCTCCCGCTGATCCCGTGCGATCGCTGCATCCTGCCGAACGACCAGATCCCCCACCCCGCTCCGGCCAGCCACAAAATAACCGTAACGAAGAAGGCCCAGCGGGCGACGATCGTCTGGAGAGCGGAGATGATGTCCCCCCCTTCCCGGGCACCGAGGGATACCGTTACGCCCGCCAGAGAGAGGCTGAGGAGCGCGGCGTAGGCCATCGACCAACCTTCTTTCCCGGACCATAACCCCCCCGAGCCGGGCACCAGGACGGAAATCGCCCTGACGGTGTTTCGATGCATCCGGATCCCCTGGATCCTCCGTTCCTTCTCGTCTCCGGCCCGGACCCCCCACCCGACCTGCGCCGAGCACATATTGCAGAAGTCGGTGGCTTCCCGGGTCCCAACGACGAGGGTTCGGGTACCGCAGCTCCTGCAGGTCGTATGGACCCAGACCCAAAGGGAATACATCTTCCAGATCACCGAGGACAGCCAGACGAGGCCAATAACCAGGAGAGTGGTCCGGGGCGTGAGCGGCCGGAAGAACATGCGGTACAGGTCCCCCTTGCCCGCCTCGCGGACCAGATCGCCACTGCGCTGCCTGATCTCCCGGATCAGTTCGCCCGCAGGAAGGGGGGAGGCCACCCACTCCCCGGCCTCCATGTCGGAGGGGCGGAAACGGAAGGGAGGGATCCTTTGCACCCTGTCCCACGCCAGCGGCTGGATCATCCTTGCGCGCTCCAGATTGAACACCTGGAGATACCCCTGGTAGGCGTTCCACAGGGCGGCCCCGTCCCCGGGGGGACTCTCGTACGCCGCCTCGAAGTCCGAAAGGGCTTCCCTCATCTTTCCCTGTTTTGCCCTGGCGATCCCTCGGTTGTTCCGCACCTCGGGAAGATCCTTCCCCTCCTCGACGAGCTCCGTCCAGATCCGCTCCGCCTCCGAGGCATTTCCCTCCTGCATCGCCGCGCGTGCCCGGGAAAAGTTGACCAGCCAGGAAGGCGCCGCCCCGCCAGCCGGCAATTGGCCGTTCCGGTTCTCCGGAGGCCACGTCTGCGGGAAAGATCCATCGGCACCCAGCCACCCCTCCCTCGGCGTATTGCCCGTCATCTCCCTGATGAGATGTAGCGTGCTTCCCCCGAAAAAAAGCACGGCGAGGAGAAGGATCGCGGTGGTCATCAGCACCATTTCCCCCCGGCGCAGGTACGCTATCGAAAACATCATCCAGTAGCATGTCACCACCACGAGCCCGAGGCCGGCGACCAGGGGGAGAAGAAAAAGAATGATGGACATCAATGGGAACCAGTAATCCCGCAGGGGGAACCGAAGGACCCTCGGGATGTCGGATTCCAGGGAAGGACGCGCCCGCAGGAACAGGGCGATCGAGGTCCACACCGCGAACCAGCAGGCGGCCGCCGAGAGAAAGGAGAGGAACCAGGCGGCGCACCCCATCAGGGCCGGCCCGAATCGCCAGAGCGCCCCTGACAACCCGTCGGCGTCGTAGAAGAGGTCCGCCAGCCGCAGGCGGAGGAAGTCCTCCTTGACCATCCATGCCCACATCGGAGCCGAAAGGGGGGAAATCTCGGCGATGACCCGGAAACTGGAAATCAGGTTGTTCTCCCAGCCCTCCTGGTTCGCGCGGCGGAAGACGAGATCCGGGATGGCGTTGATGGAAAGGATGCCGTGGGAATACATCCTCCTCCGCAGGCCCCGGACCTCTTTGCCCAGTTCCTCCTCATACCCCGGACCTGCTACTTCCACGACGCGAAGGGCCTGCTCCCTCACCGCGGAGGGATATCCGGGAAAGATCTCCCCCGCCCCGCAACGCACCGGGAACCCCATGAGAAGAAGAATGAGGAGAAAGAAAAGAACCGGGGTGGGAGAGGACCCGCCACGGTAGCTGGGAACCTCAATCATCATAAACATTATATGTTATCATTACTCAAAGGAAAATCCGATATGAGCAATTTCTTGAACGATTTCTTGTCCCTCGTGGAGATCATGTCGCGGCTTCGTGGCGTGGGTGGCTGCGAATGGGATCGGGCCCAGACGCACGCCACCCTCCGCCAATACCTGCTCGAGGAGGCCCACGAGGTCGTGGACGCCATCTCCCGGAAAAACATGGTGCTCCTGTGCGAGGAACTGGGGGACCTCCTCCTTCAGATCCTCTTCCACGCCCAGATCGCCAGCGAGAAGGGGGAGTTCACCATCACCGACGTGATCGAATCGATCTCGGAAAAGATGGTGCGGAGGCACCCTCACGTATTCTCCGACGCCAGGGCCGCTACGCCGGAAGCGGTTTCCCTCCAGTGGGAACAGATCAAGAAAACGATGGAAAACAGGAATCATGTATCCCTCGTCGGGGGCGTCCCCCGGAGTTTCCCCTCCCTCCTCCGGGCGGCCAAGATCACGAAAAAAGCGGCCAGGGCGGGATTCGACTGGGAAAACACCGGGCAGGTCCTGAAGAAGGTCGGGGAGGAGATGGAAGAACTCAAAGAGGCCATATCCGGGGGAGACCCCGATAAGATGGAGCATGAGTTGGGAGATGTGCTCTTCGCCCTGGTCAACCTGGCCCGGTTCCTCAACATCCATCCGGAGGTCGCCATGGTCGCGGCCAACGAACGATTCGAGCGCCGCTTCGAAGCGATGGAAAAAATCGCGGAAGAATCAGGATGTTCCATCGATCAGGCCGACCTGATAACGCTCGACCGGTTCTGGGAAAAAGCAAAAAAGATGACGGAGTGATCCTTCCCCCCCTTTTCCACAACGCCTGGGGAAAGATTGTGGAATGCCCTGTGGATATTCCTCTGGCCACACGCAGACCGTGGGGGTTATCCAATCTGCCGTTTTCTTGGGCACCCCATGTCGGCGGCGAGGTTTTTCTCCTCGAACGCGAGAAGGGTTCTCTTCGCGGCGATCCCCTTCCCGAACCCGACCATTTTGCCGCCGGCCCCGACCACGCGGTGACAGGGAACGATTACGGGCCAGGGGTTCCGGGATACCGCCGCCCCGACCGCGCGTGCCGCCTTCCCCCACCCGGCTCTTGCGGCAAGCGCGCCGTAGGTAATGGTCTTCCCGTAGGGAATCCCGGCCAACTCGTACAACACCGTGCGCTGGAAACCGCGTACGCGATCCCAGGCGATCCGGAGGGCGGCGAGGGTCTCCGGCGCGACCGGCCGGCCCTCGGAGTAAGCCTGGAGAACGCGACCGGCCCCGCACATCCCGGGGTCGATCACGTTCGCTCCGGGGAACTTTCCCGAGAGGGCTGCCTCGAGCTCTTCACGGGTCCGTTCCCATTCAACCGACTGCAGCACCCCGTCCCGAAGGACAGCGGACGCCACGCCCCAGGGAAGGAAAACGGGGCGCGTCCTGCAGAGATTCCCCCTGCCCCCGCGGGGGTCGCACCCGTCTGTTCGATGCGGTCCCCTGTACCGGTTTTTCTTTGACATTTCTTCCCTCCGCGTATTAAATAGTTTCTTTACCGGATTTTCCCATAGCCCTTAAGGAGGAATCTGTTGGCCAAGAGCAAGTCCGCAATCAAGCGGCACAAGCAGAGCCTGAAACGGAGAGCGAGGAACCGTCACATCCGCTCCTCGGTGAAAACCGCCATCAAGGAAGTCCGATCCTCCCTGGAAAGCAAGAACATCGGGGACGCGGCGAAGGTCCTTTCGAAGGCCGCTTCCGTCATTTCCCGGGCCGGCTCGAAAGGCGTCCTGCACAGGAAAAACGTCGCCCGGAAGGTGGCCAGGCTCTCCCGGGCCATCCACAAGGCGGTCTCGGGCGCCCCGTAGAGATACCCTCTCACGCAAGAAGCTTCAGAAGCTGGATCTCGAACACCTGCTCGGGGGTGAGGCCGCTCCCCCCCTTGAGGCCCCCGTCGATCCGCGACAACGCCTGGAGGATCTCCGCCCCCCTCGCATCCGTCCGCAGCCCGCCCCTTCCCCCGGGCCGCATCCCCTTCCCCCGGTGCGCCGCTGCGGCCAACCTCCTCCGCACGGACCAGGCGATCGCCCCGACCAGCGCATGGTAATCCCCGGATTCGGCGCCTGCGGCGAAGCGACGGAACTTTTCGATGCACTCCTTCCCGTTCCGGAACATCAGGTCGTCCGCCAGCCGAAACGGGTCCACCGTCCCCCCGGCGACGCAAACCGCCCGGATCTCCTCCTCGCCGATCTCGCTGTGCGAGGCGGCGAAGGAGAGGAGCTTTCCCATCTCTGCCCGGAACCGGGGGAAATCCGCCCCGACCCACCGCGCCAGGAAAACGGCCGCTTCCCCGGACAGTACCTTTCCTCCCTCGGCCGCCCGGAAAACCGCATAATCCGCCATGGCGGCAACAACCTCCTCCTCTCCGGGAAATGCCGACCGGTGGCCGCGCACGGAGGTGAACACGTTCATGCCCTTGCGCTCGGAACAGGGGATCACGAGCAGGACGGAAGGGTCCGGGGACGCCAGGTAAGACAGGATCTCCTTGCGGGGCCCCTGCTTCCAGTCCCCCGCATCGGGGAGGAGGAACACGCGCCACCGGAAGAAGAAGGAGGGGGACCGCCAGACGGCTCCGGGAGACTCCCTGTCCAGGTCCGTGACGCTCCAATGGACGAGTTCCGCCGTTTCCCCAACCTTGCGGAACCGTGTCACCAGTGCCTCCGCCAGCATTTCCGAAAGCCTCGCCCCCTCCCCCCCCAGGACGTACGCGGGCGCCGGGTCGGCGGAAATCCAGGAACGGAACAGCGAGGGGAGAAAGTCCGCGCTCACAGGATCACCTTCATGGTCTGGCCGATTCTCCGGGCGATGCGGCGGCATACCTCCTGGAACGCCATCCGGCGATTGGACTCCGTGTACTGGAAGTCGGGACCGGCGAAGTAGGAGGCGGTATCGGAAAGTCCCTCCTCTTTCCAGAGAAGCCGTCCCCGGGTGACCTCGACCACGCGGATGTCCACGGAGATCGTCATGCGGTGCTCGAGGGCAAACTGATCCGCCCCGTGCGAGGATACTTCCTCGCGGATCTCCCGCACCGTCCCCTCAACGAGGTAATCCGCCATGCTTCGCTCAAACGTTCCCCGGAAACCGTTCCGGCGCATCTCGTCCCGCAGGCTCGACGCGAGGGCTGCCCCGGCATCCGGGACGATCGACTCGTTGGTGAAGGGACGCAGGTCCACCCGGATCCCGGGATCGGCGAAAAGGGAGCCCGGACTCCCCTGGAGCCTGTATCCGCATGCGGGAAGAAAAACCACGAGAAGGAGAAAGATCCCGTGGACGGCGCGACAGCAAGGGCCCGGGAACCTGATTCCCCGCGCGGGATCGCGGGGAGGTCGATCATCCTTTCCCGGCTGTGCCCCGAAGGGCGAGCGAAGGCAGCCCATCCGCTTACAGGACGATGCTCACGAGTTTCTTGGGGACGTACACCATCTTCCGTATCGCCTTTCCCTCCGTGTATTCCCGCACGCGGGGGTCGGTCATGACCATCGAACGGATCTCCTCCTCGGTCGCCTCGGCATCCACGGTGATCCGCGACCTAAGCTTCCCGTTGATCTGCACGACCACGAGGATCTCTTCCGACCGGGCCACTTCCGCGTCGAACCGCGGCCAGGGCTGGGCCGATACCAGTCCTTTCTTCCCGATCCCCTCCCAGAGCTCCTCGCTCAGATGGGGTGCGAAGGGGGAGAGCATGAGGAGAATCATCTCGACCGCCTCCGCAAGCGCCGGGGCCGTCCCGGGGGACTCCCAGTCGGCGTCTTCGACCAGGTACAGGAAGTTGACCATCTCCATGATCGCGGAAATGGCCGTGTTGAAGTGATACCGCTCCTCCACGTCCCCGGTCACTTTCCTGAGCGTCCGGTGGGTCACCCTGCGGATCCGCCGGCTCGCGGCCGATTCATCCGGGGTCCCCCCGGCCCGGGAGACCGCCTTGCTCCGCGGGACGATCAGGCGGTACACCCGCCCGAGGAACCGGAACGCTCCCTCGACCCCCTGTTCGCTCCAGTCGAGGTCCTTTTCGGGGGGGGAGGCGAAGAGGGAGAACAGCCTCGCCGTATCGGCGCCGTACCGTTCGATGAGCAGGGAAGGCTCCACGACGTTGCGCTTCGACTTCGACATCTTCATCGAGCGCCCGACCGTAACCTTCTCCCCGCATTGCCCGCACTTCCCCTCGGCGTCGACCTCCTCCGGGTACCGCCACCCGTGCTTCGGGCACTCCATCGTCTGCATGCACACCATCCCCTGGGACAAAAGCCGGCGAAACGGCTCGTTCCCGGGAGCGAGCCCGCGGTCCCGGAGAAACTTGTGGAAAAACCGGGCGTAGATGAGGTGCATGCAGGCGTGCTCCACACCGCCGATGTACTGGTCCACGGGCATCCAGTTGCCCATCTTCTTAGGGTCGAGCGGCTCCCTGTCGTTCTTCGGGTCGATGTACCGGAGGAAGTACCAGCTCGACTCGAAGAAGGTGTCGAAGGTGTCCGTCTCGCGCCTTGCCGGGCCGCCGCAGGACGGGCAGGGCACCCGGATCCAGTCCTCGGCGCCGGCCAGGGGGTTCCCCTTCTCGCGGGTGTAGGGCAAATCTTCGGGAAGAACCACGGGAAGGTCCCGGACGGGAACGGGGACGACGCCGCATGACGGACAGTGGATGACCGGGATGGGGCATCCCCAGTATCGTTGCCGGCTCACCCCCCAGTCGCGAAGGCGATACTGGACCTTCCCTTTGCCGATTCCCTTCTCCTCGAAGTACGCCGTGATCTTCCTTTTCCCTTCCTCGCTCGGCATGCCGGTGAACGGGCCGGAGCCGACCATGCGTCCCGGTCCCTCGAAGGCGGAGCTCATCGTATCGGGAGACAGCTCCTCCCCGTCGGGTTGGATGACAGCCACGACGGGAAGCCCGTACTTCCTCGCGAACTCGAAATCCCGCTGGTCGTGGGCCGGGACCGCCATCACCGCCCCGGTTCCGTATTCGGCCAGGACGAAATTCGCGGCGTAGATGGGGATCCTGCCCCCGGTCAGGGGATTCCGGCAGTATCCGCCGGTGAAGATCCCTTCCTTTTCCGCCTCCTCGCTGGACCGAACGAACTTGTCCTGCAGCGCGACGCGCCGGACGAACTCGCGGACCTCGCCCTCCCTCCCCGCCTTCCGGGCGAACGCGAGGACGAGCGAGTGCTCGGGCGCCATGCTCATGAACGTCGCCCCGCAGACCGTGTCGGGGCGCGTGGTGAACACGGTGATCGTCCCGTCCCCGTCCTCCAGGGGGAAGTCGACCTCCGCGCCTTCGCTTCGCCCGATCCAGTTCCGCTGCATCTCGAGGACGTTGTCCGGCCATCTCCCCCGGAGCTCCTCGTGCCCGGAGAGCAGTTCCTCCGCGTACTTCGTGATGCCTACGAACCACTGGTCGAGCTCGCGCTGGGTGACGCGCGCCTGGTCGTGGATGAAGCAGGTGCCGTCCCGGTTCACCTGCTCGTTGGCAAGAACGGTCTGGCACTCGTCGCACCAGTTGAGTTGCGCCCGCTTCCGGTAGGCAAGCCCGTCCTCCAGCATCCAGAGGAAGAACAGCTGCTCCCACCGGTAATAGTCGGGGGAGCAGGTGGCGAACTCGCGGTCCCAGTCGTAGGAGATCCCGAGTTCACGGAGCTGCTGCCTCATGAATCCGATGTTTTCCCAGGTCCACCTGGCGGGGTGGGTGGCGTGGCGGTGCGCGGCGTTCTCCGCGGGGAGACCGAAGGCATCCCAGCCGATGGGGTGAAGGACCTGGAACCCCCGCATCCTCTTGAAGCGCGCGATCAAGTCCCCGATGGTGTACACGCGGACGTGCCCCATGTGAATGCGCCCTGACGGGTACGGGAACATCTCGAGACAGTAGAACTTCGGGGCGGTGATCTCGTCCGGGCAGCGGAACACCCCTTCCTCCTCCCACCGCTTCTGCCACTTCCCCTCGATCGCCTTCGGCTGATATTTCAAGGCACCACCTTTTTCTTCGTGATTTCCGAGATCTTGTCCAGGATCCCGTTGATGAACGCACCGGACTCCTCGGAGCCGAAGCGCTTGCCGAGATCGACCGCCTCGTTGATCGCCACCACGAAGGGGATGTCGCGGGACAGGCAGATCTCGAACGCTCCCAGGCGGAGGATGTTCCTGTCGACGAGCGTCATTCTCTCCAGCCGCCAGTGCTCGGCCGCCCGGCGGATCAGTTCGTCGATCTCCTCCCGGTTCTCCCATACCCCCCGGACCGTCCCGTCGTAATATCCCGCGTCCGGGACGGGAGAGGACACCAATGCAAAAAGGGGGATGGCCTCGTCCGGGCCAACCCCCAGGAAATCCATCATGAACAGCGTTTGAAAGACCTTCTCCCGAGATTCCCGGCGCAACCCCTAAGCCCCTTGCGCGACCGTCCGCTACATCTGTCGCAATAGTTTCGCCATCTCGATCGCGGAGGAGGCCGCCTCGAATCCCTTGTTCCCCGACTTGGTCCCCGCCCTTTCGATCGCCTGCTCCACGGTGTCGGTCGTGAGCACCCCGAAGGAGACCGGTACGCCCGAATCGAGCATCACCTGCGCGACCCCCTTCGTGACCTCGGCGCTTAAGTATTCGAAGTGGGGGGTCCCCCCGCGGATGAGCGCGCCGAGGGCGATCACCGCGTCGACCTTCCCCGCGGACGCGCGCCGGACCGCCAGCGGCAGTTCGAAGGAGCCGGGGACTTTCACGAGGGTGATATCCTTCTCCTGCACTCCGTGCCGGCGCAGGGCGTCCAGCGCTCCCTCCACCAGGCGATCCGTGATGAAGCTGTTGAACCGCGAGGCCACGATCGCGACTTTCAAGCCCTGCCCCTGGAGGTCGCCCTCGATTGTGCGTACCATCTCCCCTCCCTTATTCCACGCTCAGGATGTGCCCCATTTTCTTCTTCTTGGTCCTCAGGTACTTGACGTTCGCGTCGTTCGGCGGGACCTCGACGGGGACACGCTCGACCACTCGCAGGCCGTACCCCTCGAGCCCGATGATCTTCTTCGGGTTGTTCGTCAGCAGGCGGATCTCCCGGACCCCGAGGTCCACGAGGATCTGGGCGCCGACCCCGTAGTCCCGCAGGTCCGGCTTGAACCCGAGGCGCTGGTTCGCCTCGACCGTGTCGAACCCCCTGTCCTGCAGCCGGTAGGCGCGGATCTTGTTCTCCAGCCCGATCCCCCGGCCCTCCTGCCTCATATAGAGCAGAATCCCCGTCCCTTCGGTCTCGATCCTCTGCAGCGCATTGCGGAGCTGTTCCCCGCAGTCGCATCGCACCGACCCGAACACGTCGCCCGTCAGGCACTCGGAGTGCACCCGGACAAGCACCGGAACGTCGGGCCGAATCTCCCCCTTGACCATGGCGATGTGGGTGTCGCCGTTCATCGTGTTCCGGTAGGCGATCGCCGTGAACTCCCCGCCCGACCGGACGGGCATGCGGGTCTCGCCCACCCGTTTCACCAGCCGCTCGCGGTGCATGCGGTATTCGACCAGGTCCCGGATGGAGGCGATCTTCAGCCCGTGCTCCTGGGCGAACCTCCGCAGATCGGGCATGCGGGCCATCGACCCGTCCTCGTTCATGACCTCGCAGATGACGCCCGCGGGGGTGCACCCGGCGAGGCGGGCCAGGTCCACGGACCCCTCGGTCTGTCCCGTCCGCACGAGGACGCCGCCCTTCCTCGCCACGACCGGGAACACATGCCCCGGGCGGACGAGGTCCTCGGGCCTGGCGGAAGGCGCGATCGCCACCCGGATGGTGGTCGCCCGGTCGTGCGCGGAAATCCCCGTGGTGATCCCTTTGCGGGCCTCGATGGAAACCGTGAACGCGGTCCCGAAGGGGGAGGAGTTGTCCGGCACCATGGGCGGCAGATGGAGCTGTCTCGCCCGCTCCTCCGTGATGCTGAGGCAGATGAGCCCCCGGCCGTGCCGTGCCATGAAGTTGATCGCCTCGGGCGTGACGTGGTCGGCCGCGATCGTCAGGTCGCCCTCGTTCTCCCGGTCCTCATCGTCGACGAGGATGATCATCTTGCCCGCCCGGATGTCTTCGAGGGCTCCCTCGATCGTCCTGAGAGTCATCCTGCCGTCCACCTTCCTACGCAAACCCTTGTTTTTTGAGAAACCCCAGGGAAATCCCGCTTCCCCGCCCTTCCAGGTATTTCAGGATATATTTCCCGATGATATCCGTCTCCACGTTGACCGCATCCCCGGCGCGCAAACCTCCGAATGTCGTCCTCTCCAGAGTAAGAGGGATCAGGGTGACTTCGAATCCCTCGGTATGGACGGCGCTTACGGTCAGGCTCACTCCGTCCAGGGCCACGGCGCCCTTGAAAACAATGTATTTCATTATAGAGGGATCGGTTCGTATATGGAATACCCGGGACTCGCCCGCCCGCCGGATCTCGCGGACCGCGCCGGTCCCGTCGACGTGTCCGTACACCAGGTGGCCGTCCAGTCGCCCGGAAAGCGAAAGAGAGCGTTCCAGGTTCACCCGCGCCCCCGTCGCAAGGGTCCGGAACGTCGTTCGGGAAAGCGTTTCGGCGGAGGCATCCGCGAAAAACCGCCCCTTCTCCTTCGCTTTCACGGAAAGGCATACCCCGGAAACCGACAGGGAGTCCCCGACCCGGATCTCCTCCAGGGGAAGGCCGCTTGCAATGCCAAGGACAACACCCGTGCCCCGGGAAACGATCGATGCCACCGCGCCGACTTCTTCCACGATACCGGAGAACATGTGCCCTCACGCGTCGGGGGCGGCTTCCGCGACCACCATGACGTCGCCTCCCGCCTTCGAGACCTTCGTGATCACCAGTCGTCTCCCCTCTTTCACCCGGCGGGCGGCGAACCCGGCGACCGACCGGATCCCCTCACCGAGAAGCAGCGGGGAGAGGAAAAACACGTATCGGTCCACGGCGCAAGCTTCGACGAGCCACCCCGCCGTTTTGCCTCCCCCCTCCACGAGGAGGGAAGTGATCCCTTCGCCTCCCAGTGCGTCAAGAAACGCGCCTGTCCCGATTCTTCCCTTCTCTGCAGGAAGGAGGAGAACCCGGATCCCGAGGGACCGGAGGCGATCCGTTTCCTTCCGGGAAACGCTGCGGGGAGCCGCGACGATGACCTCCCCTCCGCCCGCAAGGAACCGTCCGCTTCGGGCGACCCGGCCGATCCGGGAGGTAAGAAGCACCCTCTTCGGGTTCCTCCCCCCGGGAATTCTCGCCGTGAGCAGCGGAGCGTCCCGCCGGAACGTCTCACCGCCGACCAGGACGGCATCCGCCTCCGATCGCATCCGGTGGACCATCGTACGCCCCGCCTCGCCGCTTATCCACCGGGATTCTCCCGAGGCGGCGGCGATCTGGCCGTCCAGCGAAACGGCCAGCTTCAGCGTGACGAACGGTTTTCCGGATACCACCCAGCGGCAATAGGGCCGGTTGAGGGATCGGGCCTCCTCCTCCATCAGTCCGCTGACGGCTAAGATGCCGGCCTTTCGAAGGGTCCGGAACCCCTTGCCGGCGACGAGCGGGTTCGGATCCCGCATCGCCGCCGCGACCCGTTTCACGCCGGCGGCGATGATCGCATCGGTGCAGGGGCCGGTGCGCCCCGCGTGGGCGCACGGTTCCAGGGTCACGTACAGGTCCGCCCCCCGGGCGGCCTTCCCCGCGGCGCGAAGGGCCATGACTTCCGCGTGCGGCATCCCGGCGGCCCGATGGTAGCCCTTCCCCACCACCCTGCCTCCCCGCACCAGGACGGCCCCGACGGCCGGGTTCGGCGACGTCCTGCCCTTCCCCCTCCGGGCGAGGCGAAGGGCCAGCCGCATGAACTCGGGGCGGGGGAAGGGCATCCGGCGCGCCTTTCTAAGTGCTGCGTCTCATAAATACGGTATCGTATCGGGCCGATGCCCTCGGGCTTTTCCCCTCCCGGTGCCCGGGGCTCGCGGGCGGCCCGGGGCCCCTGGCTCGCGAGGGGGTCCCCTTAGGCTACGCTCGCGACCTTGCGACCGCTCGCTGCCGGTTCCGCTCGACGCGATTTCCTCCTCGCTCCACAGGCCACCTCGTCGACCCCCCCGCTGCGCCTGGGCACCGGGAGCTACGCACACATACGTTGCCGTATTTATGAAGCATCGTACTAAGGCTTCGGCGGACGTTCGGGAGTCTCCGAGATCAGCGTCTTGATCTCCTCCACGAACTGGCTGATGTCCTTGAACTGACGGTACACGGAGGCAAATCGCACATAGGCGACGTCGTCCATCCGGAGCAGCTCGGCCATCACCCGCTCCCCGATCTGCACCGACGACACCTCCCTCTCGCCGGATGCCTGCAAATGCGCCTCCAACGCGTCCACAACCTGCTCGATGGCGGCATAGCTCACGGGACGCTTCTCGCACGCTTTCAGGATGCCCGTGATGATCTTCTGGCGGTCGAACGGCTCGCGGCGGCCGTCCCGCTTGACCACGAGAGGAAGTTCCTCCTCGACCCGCTCGTAGGTGGTGAACCGGCGGCGGCAGGAGAGGCACTCCCGCCTTCTCCGGATCACGTCCCCGTCCCTGCCCGCCCGGGAATCGACCACCCGGTTGTCCCCGTGGCCGCAGCGAGGGCACTTCACGGTGCGCTTTCCTCCATCCGCACCAGCTCCACACCCACCTCGGCCAGCATCTGTTCGGTGAGGGAGTCGCAGTACCCGTCGAGATACACGATGCGCCGGACCCCCGAGTTGATCAGCATCTTCGCGCAGATGATGCAGGGGAGATTCGTGCAGTACAGGACGGCGTCCCGGGTGGAAACCCCGTGCAGGGCCGCCTGGATGATCGCGTTCTGCTCGGCGTGCAGCCCCCGGCAGAGCTCGTGCCGCTCCCCGGACGGGACGTCGAGCTTTTCCCGCAGGCAGCCGGTGACCTCGCAATGGGTGACGCCGGAGGGAACGCCGTTGTACCCGGTGGCGAGCAGGCGCCGGTCCTTGACCAGCACCGCGCCGACCGCCCGGCGGAGGCAGGAGGAGCGCCGTGCGGCAAGCTTCGCCATGTCCATGAAGTAGGAGTCCCAGTCCGGGCGGACACGCGAAGCGGTCTTCATCCCGCTACCTTCCCACGTAGGCGGCGATCCGCTCCGGGTACAGGGGGAAGGACTCGCAGAGGTCGCGCACCTCCGCAGCGACCCGTTTCTCCGTCTTCGCGTCCCCCGGCGCGGAGAGCACATCTGCAATGATATTCCCGATCCTTTCCATCTCCTTTTCCCCCATCCCCCTCGTGGTGACCCCCGGGGTCCCGAAGCGGATGCCGCTGGTGACGAAGGGGCTCCGCGTCTCGAAGGGGATCGTGTTCTTGTTGACGGTGATCATGACCCGGTCGAGCGCCTCCTGGGCATCCTTCCCCGTCAGGGGGGTCTCCTTCAGGTTCACGAGCATCAGGTGATTGTCCGTCCCCCCGGAGACCAGCCGGTATCCCCGGTTCATGACGGTCGCCGCCAAAGCCTTCGCATTCCGGATGATCCGGGCCTGGTACTCCCGCCACTCGGGGGTCATGGCCTCCTTGAGCGCGACGGCCTTCGCGGCGATGACGTGCATGAGCGGGCCGCCCTGCGTTCCCGGGAAGATCGAGGAGTTGAGCTTCTTCGCCATCCCCTCCCGGCACAGGATCATCCCCGCCCTCGGGCCCCGAAGCGTCTTGTGGGTCGTCGTGGTCACGAACTCGCAGTACGGGACGGGGTTGGGGTGCAGCCCGGCCGCGACGAGACCGGCCACGTGGGCGATGTCCGCCATCACCATGCAGCCCGCCTCGTCCGCGATCTCCCGGAAGGGGGCGAATTCGATGATCCTCGGGTAGGCGGACGCACCCACGACGATCAGCTTCGGGCGGTGCGCAAGCGCCAGGTCGCGCACCTGGTCGAAATCGATCGTTTCCGTGTCGGGGCGGACACCGTACGCGACCACCTTGAACAGTTTTCCGGAGAAGTTGACCGGGCTGCCGTGGGTCAAATGCCCGCCGTGGGAAAGGTTCATCCCCAGGAGCGTGTCCCCCGGCTCCATCACGGAGAAATAGACGGCCATGTTCGCCTGGGACCCCGAATGGGGCTGGACGTTCGCGTGCTCGGCGCCGAAGAGCTTCTTCGCCCGCTCGATCGCCAGTTCCTCCGCCTGGTCGACGAACTCGCAGCCCCCGTAATACCGCTTCCCGGGATACCCCTCCGCGTACTTGTTCGTGAGGACGGAGCCCGTCGCCTCGAGCACGGCTTCGCTTACGAAATTTTCCGAGGGGATCAGCTCCAGCCCGAAGGCCTGGCGCTCGGTCTCCTTGCGGATCACCTCGTAGATTTCGGGATCGACGGTTCTCAGGAAGGACATCCGGCTGCTCCTTTTGGGACGTACTGCCCCGGACGATTTTCCATCCGGCGGATCTTTTCCAGCCGGACGGCGTGGCGGCCGCCCTCGAACGGCTCCGCGAGGAAGACCTTGAGACGGTGCGCGGCGGCGTCGGGTCTCATCGTGCGGGACCCGAAGACCGCCACGTTGGCGTCGTTGTGCCTCCGGGCGTGCCGCGCCGCGAACTCGTCGTACAACAGAGCGGCCCGGACGCCGGGGAACCGGTTCGCCGCGATGGACATCCCGATGCCGGTCCCGCACACCAGGACACCGAACCGGGCATCCCCCCGGGAGACAGGTCCCGCCACCGCCTCCGCGTAGTCGGGGTAGTCCACGGGGTCGGCCGTTTCCGGGCCGAGGTCCAGAACCTCGTATCCCCCGGCGAGAAGCTCGTCCCTAAGCTTCTTTCGCATCCCGATCCCGGCGTGGTCCGACGCCAGGACAACAATAGGCCGCTCCTTGGTCATCGGCTCATCCGGCAAACCGGCCGAACAGCAGGCAGGAGTTTGTTCCCCCGAATCCGAACGAGTTGGAGAGGGCGTACCGGACCTCCTTGCTGCGCGCTTCGTTGGGCACGTAGTCCAGGTCACATTCGGGATCGGGCGTCGTGTAGTTGATCGTCGGGGGAACGACACCGTCGCGGATCGCCAGGATGGAGAAGAGCCCCTCGGCGGCGCCGGCCGCCCCGAGGAGGTGCCCGGTCATCGACTTCGTGGAGCTCACCATCAGGTCCTGCGCGTGGTCCCCGAACACGGTCTTGATCGCCATGGTTTCGAACACGTCGTTGTACGGCGTGGACGTCCCGTGGGCATTGATGTAGTCGACCTCCCCGGGGCTCACCCGCGCATCGGACAGCGCCGCACGCATGCAGCGCACGGCCCCCTCCCCCCCTGGCGCGGGCGCTGTGATGTGGTGCGCGTCGCCCGATGCACCGTATCCGCACAGCTCCGCGTAGATGTTCGCCCCCCGCTTCTTCGCGAATCCGAGTTCCTCGAGGATGAGCATCGCGGCCCCTTCCCCCATGACGAACCCGTCCCGGTCCTTGTCGAACGGCCGCGAGGCCCCTGCGGGGTCTCCGTTGCGCGTGGAGAGGGCCTTCATCGCGCAGAACCCCCCCAGCCCCATGGGGGTGATGGTCGCCTCGGACCCCCCCGCGATCACCGCGTCGCAGACACCCCGGCGAATCGCCAGCAGTGCTTCCCCAATGGCATGGCTGGACGCGGCGCAGGCGGTGGTCGTCGTGATGTTCGGCCCCTTCGCCCCGTACCGGATCGCAATGTGCCCCGGAGCGAGATTGGAGATGAGCATCGGGATGAAGAACGGGCTGATCTTGCGCACTCCCTCCTCGAGGTAGGCCTGATGGTACCGCTCCAGTGTCGAAAGGCCTCCCAGGCCGCTGCCCATGTACACGCCGACGCGCGGCGCCAGTTCCTCGTCGATCGTCAACCCGGAGTCGGTCATCGCGAAATGGGCCGACGCCATGGCCAGGTGGATGAAGGGGTCCATCCGCTTGATCTCTTTCCGGTCGATAAAGTCCTCGGGAACGAACCCCTTGACCTCGGCGGCGATCGTGGTCGGAAAATCCGACGGATCGAACTTCGTGATCCGGCCCACCCCCGACCTGCCCGCGAGGATCGCCTCCCAGGTGGAACCCACGCCTATTCCCAGCGGCGTGACGGCCCCCAGCCCCGTGACTACCACCCTCCGCATCCGACCCTCCCGGTAACCGGGCCCGGCGCCTCGCTCGGGAGACGCCGCCCTCGGGAATCCCGTTCCCCCGGCTACTTCGCGTTCGCCTTGATGTATTCGATGACATCCTTGACGGTCTTGATTTTTTCCGCCTCTTCGTCCGGAATCTCGATCCCGAACTCGTCCTCCATCGCCATCACCAGCTCCACGATGTCGAGGGAATCCGCCCCCAGGTCGTCGATGAACGACGCCTCGCTGGTCACTTCGTTCGCGTCCTTTCCCAGCTGCTCGGCCACGATCTCCTTCACTCTTTTTTCTACCGACATCTCCCGCCCTCCCTCATGAGTAGTATACCCTCACATGTACAACCCGCCGTTGATCCCGATCACCTGCCCGGTAACGTACGAGGCGCCTTCGGAGGCGAGGTAGACCGCGAGTTCGGCCACGTCCCCCGGGGTGCCGAACCTCCCCAGGGGGATCTGCTCCATGAACCCTTTCCGGACCTCTTCGGTCAGTTTTCCCGTCATGTCGGTCGTGATGAAGCCCGGAGCGATCGCGTTTACGGTGATTCCCCGCGACGCCAGTTCCCGGGCCAGGGACTTGGTGAATCCCAGGATCCCCGCCTTCGACGCTGCGTAGGCCGACTGACCCGCGTTCCCCATCTCCCCCACGACGGAGCTGATGTTGACGATCCGGCCGCCCCGCTGCCGGATCATCTGCCGCGACACCGCCTTGGTCACGAGGAAAGTCCCTTTCAGGTTCGTCCGGACCACGGTGTCGAAATCCTCTTCCGAAAGGCGCATGAGGAGGTTGTCCCGGGTCACGCCCGCGTTGTTCACCAGGACATCGATCCGTCCCTGTTCGGAAATCACCGCCTGGACCGCGGCGTCGACCCGGGGGGCGTCGCCCACGTCGAAGGGGGACAGGACGCCCTTGCCCCCGGCGCTCTCGATTCCGGCCAGCACCTCGCGCGCCGCCGCCTCGTTGCTCGCGAAGTTCAGGACGACCACGGCGCCCTCGGAGGCGAACCTCTCCGCCACGGCCCGGCCGATTCCCCGGGATGCCCCGGTCACCAGCGCCACCTTCCCCGCAAGACGCATCGTGCGCAACCCCTTTTCGAAGTTCATACCCTCAAACTCGGAGACCGTACAAGGAAAAACTTCACCCGGACAGGCTCCGGACGGCGGGCAGGTCCGCAGGCGCACAGAAAACCGCCGCCGGGACATCCCTCTCGATCCTGCGCACCAGTCCGGAGAGGACCTTCCCCGGCCCGACTTCGAGAAACGACGTCACCCCCATGGCCCGCATCCTGCGCACGCATTCCTCCCAGCGAACGGGCGAGACGATCTGCCGGAGAAGGGTTTCCGCCACCCCCTCCCCCTGGCGGTAGGTCTCCGCCGTCACGTTGGCGACCACCGGGAAGGCGAACTTCCCGGGATGTACCGCCCGCAGTTCGGGTGCGAGCCGCAAGGCGGCGGGCTTCATCAGGGAGCAGTGAAACGGCGCGCTCACCGGGAGCGGCATCACCATCTTCGCGCCGGCCGATTTCGCCGCCTCGCACGCGGCGGCCACCGCCGCCGCGCTCCCGGAAATCACGATCTGGTTTCCGCCGTTGAAGTTCGCCGGCTCGACCACCCCTTTCCGCCCGGCGTCTCGGCAAACCGCCGTCACGGCGTCCGGCGACAGGCCGATCACGGCAGCCATCGCTCCCTCCCCCAGCGGAACGGCCTCCTGCATGTACCTGCCCCGCGACCGGAGGAGACGGACGGCGTCGAAGAGGGACAGGGCCCCGGAAGCCGCAAGGGCCGAGTATTCCCCGAGCGAGTGCCCCGCGGCGCAAAGGGGTCGGATCCCCGTCTCCTCCTCGAGGACGCGGTACGCGGCGACGCTCACGGTGAAGATGGAAGGCTGGGTGTTCTCGGTCCGCCTCAGATCCTCCTCCGAACCGGAAAAGCACAGTTCGGCCACGGAGAACCCGAGTGCCTCGGAGGCCTCGCGGAACACCTCCCGGGCGGCCGGGTAGGCATCGTGGAGGTCTTTCCCCATCCCGGGAAACTGCGACGCCTGTCCGGGAAAGAGCAGTCCGATCCCCATCCTTTCCCCCCTACATCCGCACGAGGGCGGAGCCCCATGTCAGTCCCGCCCCGAAGGACGCGAGGAGCAGGAGGTCACCCTTCGCGAACCTGCCCTGCTCCCGGGCTTCCGCAAGGGCGATCGGGACCGATGCGGCGGAGGTGTTCCCGTAGCGCTCCAGGTTGACGAACACCCTGCCCTCGGAGATGCCCAGGCGCTTCCCGACCGCGTTGATGATTCGCATGTTGGCCTGGTGCGGCAGGAAAAGGGCGACGTCGGAGATATCCACGCGGTTGTGCTGGAGGGCTTCGAGGGAAACCTCGACCATCCTCGTCACCGCCTGCTTGAACGTCTCGTTCCCCGCCATGCGGATCGCATGCATCCGGTTTTCCGCGACCTCCGGCCCGTACGGGTGGACGGTCCCCCCTCCCGGAGCGTAGATCAACTCCCAGAGGTTCCCGTCGGAGTGGAGGTGACAGCTCAGCACCCCTTCCCCGTCCGGGCACTCGGAGAGCACCACCGCCCCCGCCCCGTCCCCGAAGAGGATGCACGTGTTCCGGTCCGTGTAGTCCGTGACGGTCGACAGGATCTCGCCTCCCACGACGAGCGCCTTCTTCCCGCGTCCGGCGCGGATCATCGCATCCGCCGCGGAAAGGGAATAGAGGAAGCCGGAACATGCCGCGTTGAGGTCCAGCGCGTAGGCCCGACCGGCGCCAAGCTTCATCTGCAGAAAGCAGGCAGTGGACGGAAGCGGCATGTCGGGCGTGCAGGTCCCGACGACGATGATGTCGATTTCGGAGGGGCTGATCCCCGCGTCGGCGAGTGCGCGCTTCGATGCTTCCAGGCAAAGATCGGAACACGCGGTTCGCGGCTCGGCGATCCGCCGGAGTTTGATTCCCGTCCGTTCCATGATCCACGAGTCGGACGTATCGACCATCTTCTCCAATTCGTCATTGGTCAGCGTTTTCGGCGGGGCGTACATCCCCAGCCCGATCATCCTGGATCCCACGATCTTTCCCCCCCCTTTTCCGGTGTCCCGCCCACACTCCCCTTCCGGCGCGGACGGGACGTAATCGTTCCTTTCAGGAAATCGCCCGGGCGATTTCCTCCTCGACCCCGTTCTGGTAAAGCGATCCCGCGGACCGGATCGCGTTTTTCATCGCGCGCGCATCCGATGACCCGTGGCAGATCACGACCCCCCCCTTCACCCCGAGCAACGGCGCTCCGCCGTATTCGGCGTAGTCCAGCCTCGTCTTGACCCGGCGGATCGCTCCCCCGGCCAGGAGGGCCCCCACCTTCGCCATTTGGGACTTGAGGATCTCCTCCTTCAGAAAATCCACCAGGGCCGTCGCCATCCCCTCCATGGTCTTGAGGACGACGTTCCCCACGAATCCGTCGCATACGAACACGTCGGCCTTCCCGGCGAAGAAATCCCTTCCCTCCACGTTCCCTACGAAGCACAGTCCGGTCTTCCGGAAGAGGGCAGCCGTCTCCCGGGTAAGGTCCGTGCCTTTCGTCTCCTCTTCCCCGATGCTCACGATCCCTACGCGCGGGCGCGGTATTCCGAGAATCTTTCTCGCGTAGGCCTCGCCCATGCATCCGAACTGCAGCAGGTGGACCGGCTTGCATTCCACGTTTGCCCCGGCGTCGATGAGAACGATCGGCCCGGTGGGAGTCGGGATCGTCGCGGTAATGGCCGGCCGGTCGACCCCCCGGATCTTGCGGAGGACCATGAGCGCCCCTGCCATCACGGCGCCGGAATTCCCGGCGCTCACGAAGGAGGAGGCCTTCCCGTCCGCCACGAGGTTGAGCCCCACGCGAATGGAGGAGTCCTTCTTCTTCCGGAAGGCCACGCCCGGGGCGTCTTGCATCTCCACGACCTCGGAGGCGTTTTCCACGTCCAGGGTTTCCACCCCCGCCCCCGCCCGGCGCAATTCCTCCCGGATCATCTCCTCCCTGCCGACGAGAACGATGGGGAGGTGGAACTCCCGGGACGCCTGGACCGCTCCCCGGACCACCTCTCCCGGGGCGTGATCCCCTCCCATCGCATCAACCGCTATTTTCATCGAAGGCAGGAAGGTTGGGCGTCAGGCCTTGGCAATGACTTCCCGGCCGTTGTAGGTTCCGCAATTCGGGCAGACGGCGTGGGGACGCTTCACCTGCTTGCACTGCGGGCAGATGCTGCGCGCGGGATCGACCAGCTTCTTGTGGGTCCTGCGCTTGTCCCGGCGGCACTTGGAACCGCGTCGCTTCGGATTCGGCATCGCTTACTCCTTTTCTTTCCTCATGGTCTTCAAGACGTCGAACGGCCCTTGGCTCGTTTCGCCGGGACAGTCGCACTCCGAGCGGTTCCTGTCCGCGCCGCAATGCGGACAGATTCCCCGGCAATCCTCCCGGCACAGCACCTTGGCCGGAAGGGCGAGCGCCACCTGCTCCCGGAAGATATCCGCCACCTCGATCCCCCCCCCGTCGTAAAAAGCGATATCGAGGTCGTCCGCCCGGAGTTCGAGGTCCCCGGATTCGGCGGGGCCGCGGTCCGCCGGGACGTACATCGACCGGAACTCCCTGTCCAGCTGCAGGGTGACGGGCTCCGCGCAGCGGTCGCATTCGCCCTCCCCCTCGGCGGCGAAGGTGCCGCTCGCCTCCAGGTCCCTTCCCTCCAGAAAGAGGGAGAGGGTGGCCGACAGCATCCGGCACGCCCGGAGAGGATACGAATTCATCCCTTCCAAAAGCCGGGGAATCCACGTTTTTCCCCGGCTCGCGACGACATCCAGCCCCTCCCGGGGGATTTCGGACGCTCGTATGTACAAAACACGCACTTCCCCGAAAAGTAAAAGACTTACTATAGGAAACCCCATACCCCGTGTCAATCGGGAATCTGTCTCCCGCGGGCCTCCTGTGGTATACAATACCGTATGAACCGGAATCCTGCCGTGGCGGGTCGTTTCTACCCGGGAACGGCCCGGGAGCTGGAACGGGTGGTCCGCCTCTACACCCGGGACGCCGGGGAAAAGATCCGGGCCAAAGGGGTCGTCGTGCCCCACGCAGGGTACGTCTACTCGGGGGGTGTGGCGGGCGAATTGTTCTCCTCGGTGGAGATCCCCGACCGCAACGTCATCTTCTGCCCCAACCACACGGGGGTGGGCGCCGACGCCTCCGTCATGTCGAGGGGGGCCTGGCGGATGCCCTGGGGGGAGGTGCCGATCGACGAGGAGTTGGCCGAACGCCTTCTTGCGGCGTCCCCCCTCCTTTCCGAAGACGCCTCCGCCCACCGCGGCGAGCACTCCCTGGAGGTGCAGCTGCCGTTCCTTCGGCGCTTCCGGGAGACGTTCCGGTTCGTCCCCGTCGCCCTCGGGGGCCTCTCCCTGGCCGATTGCCGGGCGCTGGGGGAGGCCGTGGCGGGCGTTGCGGGGGAAGACGCCCTCCCTCCCCTGCTGATCGCGAGCTCCGACATGTCCCACTACGAACCGGATGACGTCGCGCGGAAAAAGGACGGCCTGGCGATCGACCGCATGCTCGCACTCGACCCGGAAGGGTTGTTTCGGATCGTCCGTTCCGAGCGGATCTCCATGTGCGGAGTGATTCCCGCGACGGTCGTCCTGTTCGCGTCCCTTGCCCTTGGCGCCACTTCCGCCCGCCTGGTAAAGTATTCCACTTCCGGCGACGTGAGCGGCGACCGGGAGCAGGTCGTCGGATACGCGGGGCTGGCGTTCCGGTAGGGTTGTATCGCCCCCCCGCCTTGCCCAGACCACGCGCGAGAGGTGGAAATGCGAGGGATCGTGACGCGCTTCGCCCCCAGCCCGACGGGGTACCTCCACATCGGCGGCGCACGCACCGCCCTCTTCAACTGGCTGTTCGCCCGCCGCCACGGGGGAACGTTCATCCTGCGCATCGAGGATACCGACCAGGAGCGGTCGACTCCGGAATCGGTCGTGGCGATCCTCGAGGGGATGACATGGCTGGGGATGACCTGGGACGAGGGGCCCTATTACCAGACGGAACGACGGGAGCTCTACCGGGAAGAGGCCAAGCGGCTTCTCGCGGAGGGCAAGGCCTATCGGTGCGTGTGCACTCCGGAGGAACTTGACCGGCGCCGGGAGGCCGCCCGGGCGAAGGGGGAAAAGCCGCGCTACGACCGGCGGTGCCGCGATCTTCCTCCCTCCGGGGCGGAAGGGAAGCCCTTCGTGGTCCGCTTCAAGGCACCCCTTTCGGGTACGACGATCGTGCGCGACCTTCTCCGGGGGGACATCGCCTACGAAAACGAGGAACTGGACGACCTCGTGCTCCTCCGGTCGGACGGCTCTCCGACGTACAACTTCGTCGTGGTCGTGGACGACGCGACGATGGGGATCACCCACGTCCTCCGGGGAGATGACCACCTGAACAACACGCCCAAGCAGGTCCTCCTCTACGAGGCGCTCGGGACCCTCCTTCCCCGCTTCGGGCACTTCCCCCTGATCCACGGGATGGAGGGAGGGAAACTCTCGAAGCGGCAGGACGACGTCTCCGTGATGGCGTACCGGGACCGGGGATTTCTCCCGGAGGCGATGGTCAACTACCTGGTGCGACTGGGGTGGGGGCACGGGGACCAGGAGATTTTTTCGGTAGAGGAGCTCACGCGGATCTTCTCCCTGGAAAGCGTGGGGAAGTCTCCCTCCCGCTTCGACCCGGAGAAGCTCCTGCACCTGAACGCCCACTACATCAAGACGGGCAATCCGGAGCGGCTGGCAGCCCTCCTCGTCCCGTTCCTCGGAAAACGGGGATTCGACGTGGAGCCTTCCCCGTGGCTCGTGAAGGCGGTGCGGACGTTCCAGGAACGGTCGAGGACCCTCGAGGAGATGGCGGAGTCCTCGGAGTTCTACTTCCTTTCCAAGGACCCGGACCCGAAAGCGGCGGAGAAGTTTTTCACCCCGGAGATGGCCCCCGTCTTCGAGGAGATCGCCCGGGAGTTCGCCGATCTTCCCGATTTCACCCCCGCCGCGATGGAACCGGTCCTCCACCGGGTGGCGGAAAAGACGGGGTCGAAGCTGGGAAAGGTGGCCCAGCCGATGCGGGTCGCCCTCACGGGCGGAACCGTGTCTCCGGGAATCTTCGAGGTGATGGACGTGCTCGGACGGGACGAGGTCATCCGCCGCCTCTCACGGGCCTCCCGGCGGATCCGGGGTGCATAGCAATGGTTGGTCAGGATTGACGGGCAGTTTCAGGAAAACCGGTCCCGGGCGGGGGCCTACCGGACCGCTTCCGGAAGGCCCCCCATCCCGATGCGGCGGGGCGAAATCGCCCTTTCTACATCTTCGGCGGGAAAGCGGCCGGGTCGATCACGTACCAGACCTTGTTCACTCCCTGCCCGCTGGTGTCTCCCTTGGCCTTGTCGCCAGCCCAATAATAGAGCGGATAACCGCGGAACGTGGACTGCTTCTTCCCGTCCTCGCGCGTGATCGTTCCGAAGTCCCCGTCCGAAAGCCCCTCCCCTGCCTTGACTGTTTCCCTGAAATAGATCGGCCACTTTTCTACGCACGGGCCGGCGCAGGCGCTTTTGCCGGGCGAGTCCTTCATAAACCAATAGAGGGTCATTCCCTTGGCGTCCGCGAGATAGCTCCCGACACCCTCCTTGGTCAGCTTCTGTACCGCGTGGTCCATCGCAAGCGCCCCTTTCCCCATCGCCAGGAAAACGAACGCCGCGATCAGCCCGAACGACAACACCTTCCCGATTTTGCCCATAACGCCTCCTTGCCGGGGGTCGACCCCTGCATCATGTAATGAGGTACTTTTCCCTTGGAACAATTCGAAGGTAGGATGCGGTTTCCGGAGATAGGGATTCCGGGGCGTGATTCCCGCCGGAGGGTCCACGCCCCCGACAAGGTCAGCCCGTTTTCCCGAGGTGTTTCCGGTACCGGTCCTTCAGATCGACGATCCGGTTGAAGACAAGCGCCCCGGGACGGGAGTCCCCCTCGTCGGCCACGAAATATCCATGCCGCAAAAACTGGAACCGTTCCCCGGGGGATGACCCGGCCAGGGACGGCTCGACCAGGCAGCCGCGCACGATTTCCACCGAACCCGGGTTGAGAAAGTCCGTGAAGGTTTTCCCGTCTCCCGCACTCTCGGGATCGGCGACGGAGAAGAGACGATCGTAGAGGCGCACCTCGGCCTTTACGGCATGCGCCGCCGACACCCACTGGACCGCCGTGGTCTTCTTCCTCGCCCCCTTCGCCGGTTTTCCCAAAGAATCGGGGTCGTAGGTGCATCGGAGCCCGACGGCGTCTCCGGTTGCCGGATCCCTTTCGACCTCCTCGCACCGGATGAAGTAGGCGCTGCGCAGCCGCACCTCCCCGCCCGGGCGCAGCCGGATCCAGTCGGCGGGGGGATTCTCCAGGAAGTCGGTTTGCTCGATTACGACCTCCCGGGAGAGCGGAACCTTGCGGGAGCCTCCCTTGTCGATGTCCCGCGGCCAGTAGGGCGCATCCAGCCACTCGACCTTCCCTTCCGGGTAATTCGTGATCGTCACCTTGAGAGGCCGCAGCACGGCCATCACCCGGGGGGCGAGTGCATTCAGGTCGTCGCGGATCGCGTTCTCGAGCAGTTCCATGCTGACCCGGCTGTTGGCCTTATCGACCCCGATCCGCGCCGCGAAGAGGCGGATCCCCTCGGGCGTATAGCCGCGGCGCCGCATCCCGGCGATCGTCGGCATGCGAGGGTCGTCCCAGCCGGAGACAAGGCCCTCCTCCACGAGCGCAAGCAGCTTGCGCTTGCTCATGACCGTATAGTCGAGGTTAAGACGGGCAAATTCGTACTGGTGTGGCCGCTGTGAAGGGAAGAGATTGTCGAGCAGCCAGTCGTAGATCGCCCGGTTGTTCTCGAACTCCAGGGTGCAGATCGAGTGCGTGACGTTCTCGATGGCGTCCGACAACGGGTGGGCGAAGTCGTACATGGGATAGAGGCACCATTTCCCGCCTCTCCGGTAGTGCGTCGCGTGACGGATGCGGTACAGGAGCGGGTCGCGCATCTTCATGTTGCTGGCCGCCATGTCGCACTTCGCGCGCAGCACATGCGCTCCATCGGGAAACTCGCCGGCGCGCATCCTCGCGAAGAGGTCCAGGTTCTCCTCCACGGATCGACCGCGGTAGGGGCTTTCGCGGCCCGGTTCCGTGACGCCGCCGCGATACCGGCGGATCTCTTCCTCGGTCAGGCTGTCCACGTACGCTTTCCCGTCCCGGATGAGCCGTACCGCGAACCCGTAGAGCTGCTCGAAGTAATCCGAGGCAAAGAAGAGCCTGTCCTGCCAGTCGAAGCCCAGCCAGCGCACGTCGCGCATGATCGATTCGACGTACTTCATGTCCTCGGTTTCCGGGTTCGTGTCGTCGAACCGCAGATGGCAGACGCCGCCGAAATCCCGGGCGACGCCGAAGTTCAGGCAGATCGACTTGGCGTGGCCGATGTGCAGGTAGCCGTTCGGCTCCGGGGGGAAGCGCGTCACCACCCGGCCGCCATGGAGGCCGGAGAGCTTGTCGCGCTTGACGATCTCGCGGATGAAATCGAGGGGCTCGCCCCCCCCCGGTACCCGGGGATCCGATTCGAATGCGGGCATGGATGCAGTTTACACCGAAGACACGAGGCTGCGGCAAGGGGGGACATTCCTCGGATCGAATACCACGCAGAGAAGTGTCCCGCGCCGCCGGATCCATTCGCTTGGCGCTTGACGGGGGGGAAAAGCTTCGGTTACTCTTAGGTTTCCGTTGAGGAGTGGTGAAACGGCATCACGCCTGGCTCTGGACCAGGTTTTCCAGGTTCGAATCCTGGCTCCTCAGCCAGATGGTCCCATCGTCTAGTGGCCCAGGACACCGCCCTCTCACGGCGAAAACGCGGGTTCGAACCCCGCTGGGACCGCCAC